>Ga0207691_10001023_pt1 | contig 27673 bp, 29 predicted proteins | sample KBSM13metaG_FD_184327 | JGI IMG/M metagenome (GOLD analysis project Ga0207691, IMG submission 184327) | Miscanthus rhizosphere microbial communities from Kellogg Biological Station, Michigan, USA - KBS M1-3 metaG (SPAdes) (version 2) | ecosystem: Host-associated > Plants > Roots > Rhizosphere >...
CGCGTTCGGCGATGAGGGAAAGGCCGCTGACCACGCGCAGCATCTTGCCGTCGAGGGTGGGCAGTGGACCAACATCCTTGACAAGCCCGCTGATGGTCAAAACGGGGGATTCGGGAGATCGCACCACAGCATTCTACGCGATGTAGTACGTCGGCCCCTCGGAGGGGCGGTCCCGCAGGCAAGCCATGCCTTACTGGAATGCCGGACTAAATTACGACATGATTGTGTTGTGTATTCCATGAGCGCCCCTGTGTCCGGAACTACGGTGTCCGGAGCCGCTGTTTCCGGAGCCGCTGCGTCCGCAGTCCCGTCCGGGCGCGGCGCCGCGCGCGTCAGGCCTGCCCGGGCACACGTGGCTGCCGTTCCGGACGCCGTTCCCGCGGCCGCCGGCACCCACGCGCACGACGCCGAAGAGCGCACGCGCGACCGCGTCCTGAACGCGGTGCTGGAACACGGACCCATCAGCGCAGCCGAACTCGGCGACCTTCTGGGCTTCACTCCGGCCGCCGTGCGCCGCCACCTGGACCACCTCGCGCGCACCGGCGTGATTGAGGTCAAGCGGGTTGCCCGCGCCGGTGCCGGCGCCGGACGGCCCGCCCGCCGCTACGTCCTGAGCTCCCAGGGCCAGTCGAACCTGGGCAACGACTACCTCGACATCGCCTCCGTGGCGCTGCGCCGGCTCGGCGAGGCGGCCGGCCCCGAGGCCGTGCGGCAGTTCGCCGTCGAGCGGTTCGCCGACATGGAGCGCCGCTACGCGCCGGAGATCGAGCAGGCAGGACCGGACATCACGGCCCGCGCCCAGGCTCTCTCCGCGGCGCTGAGCCGCGACGGGTTCGTCGCCTCGGCGCAGTCGATCGAAGCCAAGGCCCCGCTCCCGGCGGCGCTCTCCAGCGTCCAGCTCTGCCAGGGGCACTGCCCCATCCAACACCTGGCTGCCCAGTTCCCCGTGTTCTGCGACGTGGAGACTGACGTGTTCTCCCGGCTGGTCGGCGTCGATGTGCGCCGGCTGTCCACCCTGGCACGCGGCGGGCACGTCTGCACCACCCACATACCTACGGGCCGTCCGGCCGCCGTCGGGACTCCCAGTCCCGCTGCACCGGTCAACCCGGACGAAGTATCCAACCATCTCCAAGAAAGGCCGTGATGACGGACCAACTATCAGAGAAGAAGGTTGCTGGCTCTACTGTGATTTCGGAGATTCTGGAAAAGAATCCCGAGCTCCACGGAATTGGCACCTATGAGTACGGCTGGGCCGACAAGAACGACGTCGGGGCCAACGCCCGCCGCGGCATCGACGAAGACGTTGTTCGCGATATTTCGGCCAAGAAGAACGAGCCGGAATGGATGCTCGACCTCCGGCTCAAGGGCCTGAAGTACTTCGACCGCAAGCCCATGCCCACCTGGGGCGCGGACCTGTCCGGCATCGACTTCGACAACATCAAGTACTTCGTGCGCTCCACCGAGAAGCAGGCCGCCACCTGGGAAGACCTGCCCGAGGACATCCGGAACACCTACGAGAAGCTGGGCATCCCGGAAGCCGAGCGCAGCCGCCTCGTCTCCGGCGTCGCCGCCCAGTACGAGTCTGAAGTGGTCTACCACCAGATCCGCGAGGACCTGGAAGCCCAGGGCGTCATCTTCCTGGACACCGACACCGCGCTGCGCGAACACCCGGAGATCTTCCAGGAGTACTTCGGCACCATCATCCCGGTGGGCGATAACAAGTTCGCGTCGCTGAACACGGCCGTCTGGTCCGGCGGTTCCTTCGTGTACGTGCCCAAGGGCGTCCACGTGGACATCCCGCTGCAGGCCTACTTCCGCATCAACACGGAAAACATGGGCCAGTTCGAGCGCACGCTGATCATCGCCGACGAGGACTCCTACGTCCACTACATCGAAGGCTGCACCGCGCCGATCTACACCTCGGACTCGCTGCACTCCGCCGTCGTGGAAATCATCGTGAAGAAGGGCGCCCGCGTCCGCTACACGACCATCCAGAACTGGTCCACCAACGTGTACAACCTGGTCACCAAGCGCGCCATCTGCGAAGAGGGCGCCACCATGGAGTGGATCGATGGCAACATCGGCTCCAAGGTCACCATGAAGTACCCGGCCGTCTACCTCGTGGGCGAAGGCGCCAAGGGCGAGACCCTGTCCATCGCGTTCGCCGGCGAAGGCCAGCACCAGGACACCGGCTCCAAGATGGTCCACATCGCGCCCAACACCAAGAGCTCGATCATCTCCAAGTCCGTGGCCCGCGGCGGCGGCCGTGCTGCCTACCGCGGCCTGGTCCAGGTCCGCGAAGGCGCCAAGCACTCGGCCAACACGGTCCGCTGCGACGCCCTCCTGGTGGACACCATCAGCCGGTCGGATACCTACCCGTACATTGACATCCGCGAGGACGACGTCACGATGGGCCACGAGGCCACGGTCTCGCGGGTCAGCGAGGAGCAGTTGTTCTACCTGATGTCCCGCGGCATGCGCGAAGACGAGGCCATGGCGATGATCGTCCGCGGCTTCATCGAGCCGATTGCCCGCGAACTGCCGATGGAATACGCCCTCGAGCTGAACCGACTGATTGAACTGCAGATGGAAGGATCGGTCGGTTAATGACTGACATCACTACTGAAAAGGCCCGCATCGGCGCGCCCTCAGCCCAGCCGTTCATCAACGGCTTCACCGAGGAAGGCGAAAGCCTCTCACCGCTGAACGCCGCGGAGTCCAAGGCGCCGCTGGCCGGCGAGGCCGTCAAGCGCCACTCGCACGGCGGCGGTGTCGGCGTACCGGACAGCTCACGCGCCGGCCGCCTGACCTCCTACAAGCTGGCGGACTTCAAACCGCTGACCGGCATGGAGGAGGACTGGCGCTTCACCCCGCTCAAGCGCCTCCGCGGCCTGCACACCGAGGTCCTCACCGGTGCGGCGCCGGCCGTGAGCGTCACCGCTCCGGACAGCGTCAGGGTCGAGACCGTCGGCCGTGACGACCGCCGGATCGGCTCCGCCGCCATCCCCGAGGACCGCGTCTCCGCGAACGCCTGGGAGAACTTCACCGGGGCCACCGTCATCACGGTCCCGTCCGAGGTACAGGTGGAAGGCGAGGTCAGCGTGCTGCTGACCGGCCAGGGCACCGAAGCTTCCGCGCAGCACGTCGTGATCGTCGCGGAAAAGTTCTCCAAGTCGGTCGTCGTCCTGGACCACCAGGGCACCGCCGTCGTCTCGGAAAACATCGAAATCCTCGTTGAGGAGGGCGCGCAGCTGACCGTCATCTCGCTCCAGGAATGGAACGACGACGCCGTCCACGCCTCCTCCCAGCAGGCGAAGCTCGGCCGCGACGCGAAGTTCAAGCACATTGTGGTCAGCCTCGGCGGCGACCTCGTGCGCGTCACGCCCTCGGCACGCTTCACCGCCCCGGGCGCCGAAGTGGAACTGTTCGGCCTGTACTTCGCCGACGCCGGCCAGCACCTCGAGCAGCGCCTGTTCGTGGACCACGCCGTGGCCAACTGCAAGTCCAACGTCCTGTACAAGGGCGCCCTGCAGGGCCGCAACGCGCACACCGTGTGGGTCGGTGACGTTCTGATCCGCAAGGAAGCAGAAGGCACCGACACCTACGAGGCCAACCGCAACCTGGTCCTGACCGACGGTGCCCGCGCCGATTCCGTGCCGAACCTTGAGATTGAGACCGGCCTGATCGCCGGCGCCGGCCACGCCAGCGCCACCGGACGATTCGATGATCAGCACCTGTTCTACCTGATGGCCCGTGGCATCCCGGAAGAAGTGGCCCGCCGACTGGTGGTCCGCGGGTTCCTGAACGAGATCATCCAGAAGATCAACGTTCCGGCCATCGAAGAGCGCCTCACGGAAGCCGTCGAGCGCGAACTCGCGGCGACCAACCACTAGTGCGCAGCACGAGAGAACACGGACGACATCAATGACTGAACAGCCAAAGGGCGAGCTAGTCTGCAACGCCAGCGAGATCCAACTCAAGCAGGCGCTGCGGATCCTGATCGACGACTACCCGGTAGCGATCGTGAAGGACTCGATGGGGGAGATCCACGCCATCGGCGACACCTGCTCGCACGCGGACATCTCCCTCTCCGAAGGAGAAGTCGAAGGCTGCAAGATCGAGTGCTGGGGCCACGGCTCCCAGTTCGACCTGCGCAGCGGCGAGCCACTCCAGCTGCCGGCCTATGATCCCGTTCCCGTGTTTGCCGTGACCGTCCTGGATGACGAGGTCTACGTGGACTTCACCAACGTCCTGAACGGCGCCGAGGCTCCCACCTTCAGCTAGCTGCCTGCAGCCGGCATCCCGCACAAGAAAAACTTATCGCCAAGAAAACGCACAGTGCCGAGGGCACGGTGCAGAGGAGAACAAGACACATGTCGACTCTTGAGATCAAGGACCTGCACGTCAGCATTGACACCGAGCAGGGCACCAAGGAAATCCTGAAGGGCGTCAGCCTGACCATCAGGACCGGCGAGACGCACGCCATCATGGGCCCCAACGGCTCCGGCAAGTCCACGCTGGCGTCCACCATCGCCGGGCACCCGCGCTACAACGTCACCTCCGGCACGATCACCCTCGACGGTGAAGACGTCCTCGCCATGAGCGTCGACGAGCGCGCCCGCGCCGGCCTGTTCCTGGCCATGCAGTACCCCGTCGAGGTCCCGGGCGTGAGCATGACCAACTTCCTGCGCACCGCCAAGACCGCGATCGACGGCGAAGCCCCCAAGCTGCGCACGTGGACCAAGGACGTCAAGGCCGCCATGGCGCAGCTGCGCATCGACGCCGACTTCACCCAGCGCAACGTCAACGAAGGCTTTTCCGGCGGCGAGAAGAAGCGCGTCGAGATCCTCCAGCTCGAGCTCTTCAAGCCGAAGTTCGCCATCCTCGACGAGACCGACTCCGGCCTGGACGTCGACGCGCTCAAGGTTGTCTCCGAGGGCGTCAACCGCGCCCACGGCGAAGGCAACATGGGCACCCTGCTCATCACGCACTACACCCGGATCCTGCGCTACATCAAGCCGGACTTCGTGCACGTGTTCGTCGATGGCCAGGTTGTGGAAGAGGGCGGCCCGGAGCTCGCCGACCGCCTCGAAGACGAAGGCTACGACCGCTACGCCACCGGCGCAGGGGCGGCCACCATCGCTGCCGCCTCGGCTGCAGCCCAGGCGTAGTTAGGACTCCGCAATGACCGAACTCAATGTGGCCCGCACGGGCCTCGAGGATGTCGAAGAGGCGCTCAAGGATGTGATCGACCCGGAACTCGGGGTGAACATCGTTGATCTGGGCCTGCTCTACGGTCTGAAATACTCCGACGACGACGGCGCCCTGCTGATCGACATGACGCTCACCACCGCCGCATGCCCGCTCACCGACGTGATCGAGGAGCAGGTCGGCAAGGCCCTGGACGGGATCGTCGACGATTGGCGGCTCAACTGGGTGTGGATGCCGCCATGGGGTCCGGAACGGATCACCGAGGACGGCCGCGACCAGATGCGCGCCCTGGGCTTCAACATCTAGATCCGCACCACAGCTTTACCGCACGTCCGGGCCGGCATGGCCCGGGCGTGAACGACGGCGGCCCCACCTCATTGAGGCGGGGCCGCCGTCGTTATTTCTCTCCGTCATTTCCTTCCGGCATTCCCGCCGCCGTTCCCATATCGTCCCGGCGGTGGTCTGATAAAGACAACGGGTCCACGCGCTTCGGGCCGGGCACGCCGTCGAACAGGAGGCACACGGGAATGGATGCCACGCCACCGCCGCGGCCCTCCGATGCCGGCAAGGACTTCGTGGTTGTCGAGGACAGCGGCGACTTCTCCTACTACCGGTCCCGCGAAGCCCTGCTGGCCGACTTCGAATATGTCGGCGAAGCTCCGTGCATCATGGACCGCAGCGCCGTTACGTACCGGCTGGAGCTGGACGAGAACCGCCACCTGCGCATGGGACCGCCCCTGGGATCGGTGGAGTTCCACTGGCTGCGCCAGGCCCTCGCCGAGGCGCGTGATGTGCATCCCGAGTCCCACCGGCTGCAGCGGGTTGACCCCGTCGGGCTCGCCGGGCTCGTGGCCGGACTGTTCGAGACGCTGCAGCTGGAACGCGGAACCGATGCTGAGCTGGGGCTTTGGAGCCTGGACATCGACGGTCTGGCGACGCGGCGCAATGCGCTGGCCGACGTCGACCGCCTCCTGGCCGGAAACGACCGCCTGGACTCGGTCCTGGTGACCGACCCCTTTGGGCACCAGTACCGGCCCGTGTGGCACGCGAAGCACCGGCACCTGGGCCACGCCGGATTCCTCAGCTATGTCGAGGTCCCGGTCCGGCGCCGGCCGCGCGGGTGAGGCCTCGGGTGTAGGCCGGAGAGTCGGGACCAGAGGGCTGGGACCAGGGGGCTGGGGCTAAGGCGTTGCCACCGCGAATGTGTCGCACTTGTTGATGTCCCCGGTGGTGTACCCCTGGTAGAACCACTTTTGCCGCTGGGCACTTGACCCGTGGGTCCATGCCTCCGGTGAGACGCGGCCCGTGGCGGCCTTCTGGATACGGTCATCACCGACGGCCGAGGCCGCCGACAGGGCGTCCTTCACGTCCTGGTCAGTGAAGGGGTCGAGATAGGGCTGGCCGGTCTTGGGATCCGCCTGCGTTGTTGCATAGTGGGCCCACAGCCCCGCGTAGCAGTCGGCCTGGAGCTCAACCCGGACACCCCCGGAACCGGGTCCCTGCGGATCCTGTTGCGCCCGGTCGAGGTCGCCAAGCAGGTTCTGGACGTGGTGGCCGAATTCGTGGGCCACCACATATTCCTGCGCCAGGGGGCCGCCGGAGGAGCCAAACCGGTCCACCAGCTCCTGGAAGAAGCCGGGATCGAAGTACGCCGTGGTGTCGACAGGGCAGTAGAACGGCCCCACGTCCGAGGTGGCGGCACCGCAGCCGGTGTTGGTTCCGCCGGTGAAGATCACCGCCTTCGGCCGCGGGTACTTGGTGTTGTACTGGGCCAGGTAGGCCGGCCAGAAGGCGTTCAGGCTGTTGACCGTTCCGGTGATCCTGCAGTCGAGGCGGGCGTCGGCGTCGGCGCCGGTCTGGCAGGCGGGGGCAGAGCCCTGGCTCTGCGTCTGCGGCTCCTGGACGGTGCCGGCCAGACCCTCGAGAAGCTGGGGATTGATGCCAAAGAGGGCTGCCAGCAGCAGGATGATGCCGCCGCCGATCCCGCCGCCGATCATGGGGCCGCGGCCCATCCCGCGACGGTCCTGGACTTGTGACGGGTCCAGCGGGGCGTTGTCGTTAAAGCTCATGGAGTCACAATATCCCGCACACGCAGCCGCGGCGCCCGGCAACGCTAAAGTTGGTTCGATGCCTTTTCTCGACAGACTCCAGCGCTGGGCCGATGACCGTCCCGACGAGACAGCCGTCGTCGTGGCCGGAGAGCACCTCAGCTGGTCCGGCCTGCGGGACAAAGCGGCGGCCCTGGTGCCCTCGGCGCCGGCCATCACCGTGCTGTCCGAACAAAATTCAACCCACTTCGCCGTAGCGTTCGCCGCGGCCGTCGCTGGTGAGCGGCAGTGCGCCGTGTTGGACCCGGCCTGGCCCCAGCAACTCCAGGACGGCATCACCGCCCGCATCGCCGGGTCGGAAACGCGTCCGGCGCGTGCAGTTCCCGGGCCTGGGACCCGGCTGGTCGACGGGCCGCCGGAGACCTCGTTCCTGGTCGGCCTGACGTCCGGCACCACCTCGGTGCCCAAGGCGTTCACCCGCTCGCGGCGGTCCTGGCAGGAATCCTTCGAGGCCTCCATTGAATTCTTCGCACTGACGCAGGACGACAAGTCCCTGGCTCCCGGACCGCTCGCGGCAAGCCTAAACCTCTACGCCCTCGCCGAATGCCTGTACGCCGGCGCCGAGTTCCACAGCCTGGACCACTTCGATGTCGGCGCCGCCCACGCGGCCGTCAGCCACGACGGCATCACCCGCCTGGTCCTGGTGCCCACCATGCTCCGGCTGCTCAGCGAGCGGGGCCTGGCCGGCGGTGTCGATGCCTCCGGCATCCGCAGCATCATCTGCGCCGGTTCCAAGCTGGACGCCCGGACGCTGGAGGCGGCCCGGCGCTGGGCCCCCAACGCGACCATTTTCGAGTACTACGGCGCCTCCGAGCTCAGCTTCGTCTCGGGCGCCGGGTTGCGTCCGGGCGAGCCCGTCGAGCCTGGCGGGACCGGCATCGGAAAGCCCTTTCCCGGCGTCGAAATCCGCATCCTCGACGACGACGGCGCCGAACTCCCGGACGGCAGCGACGGCAACATCTGCGTCCGCAGCGGCATGGTCAGCAACGGCTACCTGTGGGGTGACGACGGCCAGGCGCTGCGCTGTTTCGACGGCTGGTACACCGTGGGGGACCAGGGCTACCTCTCCGACGGGACCCTGCACATGCTGGGCCGCCGCTCCGACATGATCATCACCGCCGGCACCAACGTCTACCCGCATGAGGTTGAGATGGCGCTGGCCTCCGTCCCGGGCGTCGCGGCGGCCGTGGCGGCCGGCATGCTTGACGATCTTCGCGGCCAGCGCGTCGTGGCCGGCGTCGTGCCCTCGCACGGAGCGGTCACCGCCACCCAGCTGCGGTCCGGGATCGACGATGTGCTGGCCCGGAACAAGCGCCCCCTGGAGTACTTCGTGCTGACGGAGCTGCCCCTGACGGACCGCGGCAAAATCAGCCGGCAGCTGCTGCTGGACTGGGTGGCGCGGAACGATCCCAGGATCCGGCGTCTTGGCTGAGCCGCGCGCGGGCAGCGGGCCGGCAGCACCCGGGCAGCCGCTCCGCGGAACGTCGTTCCCCCGGCGGTCTGTTCCCGGGCTGTCTTTCCCGGGGCTGCTGCCTGAGGACAGGCAGCCCGTGATCATCGCCGCGCGCCGGACGCCGCTGTGCCGCGCCAACGGGGCACTGAAGAAGCTCCGCGCCCACGAACTCCTGGCTCCGGTGCTCCGCAGCCTGCTCGCCGATGCCGGCGACGGCACCGGGGAATCCGTGACCGACGTCGTGATCGGCAACGCCGTGGGCGGCGGCGGAAACGTGGCCCGGCTCGCCGCGCTGGAGGCAGGCCTGCCGGTCACCGTCCCCGGCGTCACCGTGGACCGGCAATGCGGCTCCGGTCTGGACGCGATCGTCCTGGCCTCCCGGCTGGTCGCGGCGGGCGGCGGCGGCCTGTACCTCGCGGGCGGCGTCGAGAGCATCAGCACGGCTCCGCTCCGCGCCCACCGCAACGACGACGGCAGCCCGGACTTTTACAGCCGGGCCCAGTTCGCTCCACTGAGCTTCGGCGACCCCGACATGGGGGTGGCGGCCGAAAACGTCGCCGCCCGCTTCGGCATCAGCCGGGAACGCCAGGACGCTTTCGCGCTCCGCAGCCACCAACGCGCCCTGGCAGCCGCGGCCGCCGGGACGTTCGACGCCGAAATCGTGCCCCTCGCCGCCGGCTCCGGCGAGTCCGCGGCAGCCGACGACGGGCCGCGGCCGAGTCTTGGCCCGGCCCTGATGGCCCGTTTCCCGCCCGTCTTTGCCAGCGGCGGCACGGTCACGGCCGGTAACTCCTGCTTCGACGCCGACGGTGCCGCCGCCGTCGTTGTCACGTCCATGGAGCGGGCCCGGCAGCTGGGCGCCGCCGACGGGCTGCTGGTCCTGGGAACCGACACTGCCGGAGTGGCGCCGCAGCTGCTGGGCATCGGCGCGGCCGCGGCGGCCGAACGGCTCCTGGCGGCGCACGGACTGAGTGCCGCGGACGTGGGCCTGGTGGAATTCAACGAGGCCTTCGCGGCCCAGACGCTCGCGTGCTTTGACCAGCTGGGAATCGACCCGGACCGGGCCAACCTCGACGGCGGCGCCCTGGCCCTCGGTCACGCCTATGGAGCCTCGGGCGCGGTACTGGTCACCCGGCTGCTCGCACAGGCCCGCAGGTCCCCGGAGCCGGGGCAGCTTGCCCTGGCGATGATCAGCATCGCAGGCGGCATGGGCACGGCCGCGCTGCTGGGGTACGCGCGCCTGACCTGACCCCGGGAGGGGGACATGCCCTTTTTTGACCGCGCAGAGTGGACATATGGGCCACATGTCCACTGGCGGCGCGCAGGGGAGGGCATGCCCCTCTGCCGTCACCTAGGGGAAGGGACATGCCCATTCTTGGGCACGAGGAGCGGGCACGTGGCGGCGGGGTGGCGGTGAGGGCCGCCTAGTAGACGGACCCTTCCAAGAGTTCTGAGAGTCGGCCGGCGGCGCGCCGGAGTTCAGGAACGCCGGCCTCGAGGCCGGCTTCAGTGGCGGACTCAACGGGGCTGGTTAGTGCCATGGACTCACTGGGGCGTCGGGTTCCGTTCGGCACAGCGACGGCGACCGACAGCACGCCGGTAGCACGCTCATCGGCCGAATACGCGTAATCGACGCCGGGCTCAGGCAGGCGTGCGCGGAGCTCGTCGGCAGTAAATGTACTCTCCTCATGGCCGGATGCGACGGCCGCGGCTACCACTTGCCCGAGTTCCGCATCGGAAACGGTGGCCAGCAGGATCTTCCCGGCCGCTCCGACGGTGAGGGGGAGACGCTTACCCAACGGCAGGTCATAGCGGAGGGGCGAGTCGCCGTCGACACGTGCGACGAGGATCCTTTCAAAGCCCAGCCTGGTGTACAGCGAGGCCGTGAGTCCCGTCTGGGAGGCCACCTGTTGGAGGATCGGCCGCGCGGCAACCACGAGGGGGTCGTTCTCCAGGTAGCTCCGGGCCGCGGGCAGGACCGCGGGGCCGATCCGGTAGGACTTGTCCGTCTGGCTGACCATGCCGAAATCCTGAAGGACCCGCAGGATCCGCAACGTCGTCGGCAGGCTCATGCCGCAGGTCCTGGCCAGGTCACTGAGGCGCTGGGGCCGCTCCGCACGCTGGAGTTCGGCGAAAACCTCCATCGACCTGGACAGGGAGCGCATGTTCCCGGCCTTGGGGCCGCCCTCTTCAGCGGAGCCGGCCGAATGTGTCGAAGTCACTGTCATTGTTTCATTCTATGTAACTGCACTGCGCTTGACAGCGTTTGTGTCTCCTGTCACTATTTCTTCAGACGAAATGTTCTTTCATTCTATGAAATAGAATATCGCGAAACGTAAGAAGGAAACGATGACAACGGAGTCACTACTGACTAAACCCGAGCGCGCCATCCGCGTCGCTCCGTCGGTGCTTGCGGGCATCGGCACGTTCACCGCCGTCGGCGTCTATGTTCTGGCCAGTTCGGTCGGCCTCGGCCTGTGGACGTCGTTGGGGCCAGGTCCCGGCCTGTTCCCGTTCGCCATGGGAGGGGTGCTGGTCGCGATGTCGGCGCTCTGGCTGGTCCAGGAGCTGCGCCGGCCGAGCGAGAGGGCCGAGGGGATCGACAGGGGACTGGTGATCGCGGTCGTGGTCAGCCTTGTGCTCCTGGCGTCCGTCATGGATTTGCTGGGCTTTCAGCTGAGCATGTTCCTGTTCCTGCTCTATCACCTGAAACTGCGGGGGCGCCGGACTTGGATGTCCTCCCTGATCATCGCCCTTGCCGGAAGCGTCGGCGCGTTCTATGCCTTCAACTACGGGTTGAACGTCGCACTCCCCGTCTCGGCATTCGCTCCGCTGAACCTGATCGGACTCTAGACGTGGACACACTTAACGAACTGCTCGGCGGCTTCGCAGCCGCCATGACCTGGCAAAATCTGATCTTCGCCTTCCTGGGCTGCCTGCTGGGCACCATCATTGGGGTCCTTCCCGGAGTTGGCCCGGTGGCCGGTGTAGCCCTGCTCATCCCGCTCACTTTGAACCTGGACCCCACCGGTTCGATCATCATGCTGTGTGCCATTTTTTACGGCACCCAGTACGGCGGAACCATCACCAGCGTCCTTTTGAACACTCCGGGTGAGGCGTCGTCGGCGATCACCACCATCGACGGTTATGCGATGACCAAGCTCGGCAGGGCCGGTGCGGCGCTGACCCTGGCCGCAGTGGGTTCCTTCGTCGGCGGAACCATCGCCACCATCGGACTGGTCGCTGCTGCTAAGCCCCTGGGCGAACTGGGCCTGCTCGTCGGTCCGCCGGAGTTCTTCGCCCTCATGGTCGTCGGCATCTCCCTGCTGGTCGCCCTGGCTGGCAAATCCATGGTCAAGGCCCTGATCTCCGGAGCCCTGGGCCTGCTGATCTCCATGGTCGGCATCGACCCCGTTGCGGGTGCCCCGCGCTTCACCTTCGGGATGGACCGGCTCCTGGACGGCGTTAGTTTCGTGGCCGTCATTGTCGGCGTCTTCGGGCTCTCCGAAATCCTGTCCCACCGCAAGAACGCGGAGACTCCGTTGGTTCATGCCCCCGGACTCCGCTCACTGCTCCCCACCCGGACGGAATGGCGCCGCAGCGCCCCCGCCATGGCCCGGGGCACGGGAGTCGGTTTCGGACTCGGCCTCATTCCCGGCATGACCGGATCGGTGTCGTCCCTGCTGTCCTATGCCGCGGAAAAGAAGTTTTCCCGCTTCCGCAATCAGCTCGGCAAGGGTGCAGTAGAAGGCGTGGCCGGTCCGGAAACAGCCAACAACGCCCACGCCAATGCCGCCCTGATCCCGCTCTTTACCCTCGGCATCCCGGCATCCCCGACCATCGCCGTGCTGATGGGCGCGTTCCTGCAGCAGGGCCTGACTCCCGGACCCAGCCTCTTCACCGAACATTCCGATATCGCCTGGGCCATCATCGCCAGCCTCTTCATCGGAAACGTGCTGCTGCTTCTGCTCAACGTCCCCCTGGTCGGCCTCTGGACCTCCATTCTGCGCGTCCCCACGCCGATCCTGACCGCTCTGATCCTGCTGTTCATGGTCATCGGCGCCTACACCATCAACTTCAGCGTGTTCGACGTCTTCGTCATGATCGGGTTCGGTCTCCTCGGCCTGGCCCTGCGGAACCTGGACATCCCGTTGGCACCGATGGTCCTCACACTGGTGCTGGGCCCGCTGATGGAGCGATCACTCCGCGAATCCCTGGAAATCTCCCAAGGTGACTTCAGCGTGTTCGTCAACCGCCCCATCTCCGCGGTGCTGATCGGCCTTGGCGTGCTGATCATCTGCAGCCCGCTGCTCAAGTTCCGCAAACCCAAGGCCCTCACCGAGGACCCCGAAGCCTGACCCTCCTAATCCACCGTCCAAACACCCACCAGCCACCAACGCATTTCTTCAAAGGAGAAGACCCTTGTCACGCAATAAAATCACCGCAGCCTTCGCAGCAGCAGCACTCATCGCCCTCACCGGCTGCGGCGCCAACGCCAGCGCCTCCAACACCTCAGGGGAGGACTTCCCCAAGAAGGGCAAGTCCATCGACCTGATTGTCGCCTTCTCCTCCGGCGGAGCCGTGGACACCGCAGCCCGCCTCGTTCAGCCGATCCTGGAGAAGGAACTCGGCACCAACGTCGAGGTCATCAACAAGCCCGGCGCCGGCGGACAGATCGGCTACACGGCACTGACCAGCGCCAAGCCCGACGGGTACACCATCGGCGCGACCGGCTCGCCGTCAGTGGTCGTTTCACCGTTGGACCCGGCCCGCGGCGCCAAATACACCCGCGCCAGCTTCCAGCCCCTCGGCCGGCAGGTCATCGACCCCGCCGTCATTGCCGTCCAGCCGGACAGCCCGTACAAGACGCTGAAGGAACTCCTCGACGCCGCCAAGGCAAACCCGAAATCCATGACCGCCAGCACCACCGGACTGCAGACCGGCGAACACTTCGCCCTGGCCCAGATCCAGGAAACCACCGGCTCCGAATTCGCCCCCGTGCACTTCTCCGAAGGCGCCTCCCAGGCCACCACCGCGTTCCTCGGCCGGCACGTGGACGTCCTCGTTGCCAACGTCAGTGACGTGACCGACCTGACCAAGCAGGGCAAGGCCAGGGTCCTGGGCATCATGACCGCCGAACGCTCACCCTCGCTGCCGGACGTTCCCACCTTCCAGGAATCCGGCTACGAGGTGGAAGCCGGCACCGTCCGCGGTTACTCCGCACCGGCCGGGCTGCCGGACGCCGTCGCCAAGAAGCTCGAAGCCGCCCTCCAAAAGGCCATCGAGGATCCTGCCGTCAAGGAAAAGATGAGCGCCCTGGGCCTGCAGACCAGCTACCTCTCCGGCACCGACTACGAGAAGTTCTGGGCCGGACAGGAAGAGGACTTCAAGAAGGTCCTCCCGCTGGTCCAGAAAAAAGACTAGTCCAACCACCAGCCGCCACCCACGGAAGAATCCACCATGACAACTCCAGTCCTTGAGGACATCGACGCAAACTTCGTCCGCCCCGACCCGGAACTGATACGCCGCCTTGCCAAACTTCCCGCCGCCAACATCGGCGACGCCATGGACCGCCTCGGAATCGCGGACTCAGCCATTCAGGCAATCTGGCCCGGCGCCCGCCTCGCCGGACCAGCCTTCACCGTCTGGACACGCCCCGGGGACAACCAGGGTATCCACCGCGCACTGCAGCTCGCCCGCGCCGGGGACGTGATCGTCGTCTCCGGCGGCGGAGACGAATCCCGGGCACTGTTGGGCGAGCTCATCGGCGAACGGGCCATCAATCTTGGCCTCGCCGGCTTCGCCCTGGACGGGGCAGCCCGCGACGCCGAAGCCCTCCGCGAGATCGGCCTGCCCGTCTTTGCCCGCGCCATCACCCCGGCCGGACCGTACAAGAACGGGCCCTCCCGTCTCGGCACGCCCATCTCCTTCGGCGGGATCCCCGTCCTGCCCGGGGACATCATCATCGGCGACTCCGACGGCGTCGTCGTCATCCCCAGGGAACAGGCAATTGCTGTCGCCGAAGCCGCCGAAGCAGTCTTCGACGACGAAACCACCCGCCGGGCCGCCATCATCGCCGACCGACACTAAAGCAAGAAAGACAGAAAACTATGACCGCGTGCACCATCATCGGCCTCGGCGAAGCCGGAGCCACCTACGCGACTGCACTCATTGCGGCAGGCCACAGCGTCACAGGATTTGATCCCGTCGCACCATCCACCCCGGCCGGCGTCACCAGGGCAGCAACCGCGGCCGAGGCGTGCCTTGGCGCAGACGTTGTCCTGGTCCTCACCGGAGCAGCCGCAGCCCGCAGTGTGGCCCAGGAATGCCTGCCCGTCTTGCCGGAGGGCAGCTGCTATGCCGACTTCACCTCGTCCTCACCGCACGTCATGCGGGAACTTGGGCAGTTGCCCAGTCCGGCACTCTTCGTTGACGTCGCCATCCTCGGGCCCGTAGCCGCGCTGGGCGAGAAGACCCCGCTGATGGTCAGTGGCCCGGGGTCCCGGACCGTTGCCGATCTCCTGGCGCCGCTCGGTGCCGAGGTCGAAATCGCCGACGGCGAGCCCGGGGCCGCGATGGCCCACAAACTGCTCCGCAGCGTCTTGATGAAAGGCCTGGCCTCCGTGGTGGTCGAAGCCGTCACGGCGGGACGCGCCGCGGGACTGGAAGATTGGATCAGGAGTCAGATCGCCAGGCAACTGGCGGGGGACGGCCAGGCCGTCATCGACAGGTTCCTCACCGGCACCGCCAAGCACGCCCTGCGCCGTTCCAAGGAGATGCAGGACACTGCCGGCTACCTCACCGACCTCGGAGTCCCCGCCGAAATGACCACAGCCTCCGCTGCGGCACTTACGCGCATCGCCGAGAAATCAGCACAGGCGGCGCCGGCCTTGCGCTGACCCCGACCTCAGGCAGAATCGTTTACAGGAATCAATGATGAACCATCCGCAAACCAGCACTACCCCGTCAGGAGCAGCAGCATGATCGGCATCTGGGCCCTGGCAGCCTATCTGGCCGTCATCCTGCTGTGGACGACCCTTCTCAAGCGCAGCGTTGGAGAGGCCATGATCCTCGGATTCCTGGTCGTCCTGCCTTTCACGGGGGTCACAGCGGCGCAGATCGGCTGGTCCTCCCTTTACACGGCGGTGACTGATGAAATCGTCTACGCCACCATGGCGTTCGTCTTCATGGGGTACCTGCTGGACAAGACCGGAGTGCTGGACCGGCTCATCGACCTGTTGAACTCACTGATCGGCGGTAGCAAGGGAGGCCCCGCCTGGGTGTCCACCGTGGCGTCGGCAGGCCTCGGCGGGGTGGTCCACAACCAGGCGGCGATCGCCGCGACCGTGGGTTCCGTGACCATCCCGTGGATGGAAAAGTCCCGGCTCGACAAGCCCGCGGCCGCGACCCTCGTCGCGGGAAACGCCGGTATGGGCATCACTTTCCCGTTCAGCGCCTCGATGTTCGTCCTGGTCGGCTCCGCCACAGTCGGGCCCCTGCTGAACGTCAATGAACTCGTGCTTCCGCTGTTCATCGGCGGGCTGTGGTGCTTCCTGCACCGGCTGATCGTCACCTGGCTGCTGATCCGCAAGAGCGGGATGACACCCTTGGATGCCGCGCACCGGTTGCCGGTCCGGGCGGCGTTCGGCCGCGGCTGGGCCACCCTGCTTTTGTTCGTCGTGGTGGCCATCCCACTGATCATCACGTCCGCCTTCATCGCCACCGCACTGTCGGACTGGACCGGCGGAGACATCACCAAGTCCCTGAGCGTCATCGTCTGGATCCCGGTGGTCCTGATCATCACCGGCGCCGTCCTCGGCCGAAACAACCTCCCACGCAGCGGCCGGGGCTGGTGGACCCTGCTGCAGGAGTCCGCCCCGAGGTTCGGGATCGTCGGCATCACTGTCGTCTTCGCCTTCGCCGGCGCCAACGCCCTCGCCGCCACCGGCCTGCCCCAGCAAATGACGGCACTGCTCAACCGGATGAACCTGCCCCTGTGGCTCCTCGCCATCCTCATCGGGCTGATCGTCATCGCCGTCGCCGCGCCCCTGTCCGCCACGGCCACCATGGCCGCCGTCGGAACCGTCGGTGTCGCCACACTCGTTAGCGCCGGTGTTCCGGCGACCACCGCCGCCGTCGCCGTGCTCGTCTTCTCATCCTGCGAAGCCGCCGTTCCCCCCGGAGGCGCGCCCCTGTATGTCGCCTGCGGCATCGCGGACGTGGACCCGATCAAAACCTTCGCCCGACTGCTCACCCACTACGCCCTGCCCCTGCTGGGCATCGGCGTGCTCATCATCCTCGGCATCCTGCCGATCTAAAGGAACCGCGACATGCACAAGATCAGACGTGCCATCGAAGTCATCTTCGTCCTGAGCCTCGCCGCCCTCCTCGCCGGCGGAGTCCTGTTCGTGACGGGCCAGGCCATCGCCCTTGCCGCCGGCCAGAGCGAATGGCTCGTATTCTTCAACGAATCCGTCAAACCCCCGATGTGCCTTGCGGCATCGATCTGTGCGATCGCCGGGTTCTTCCTCAACTACAAGCGCTACGAGAACAAAGAACAGACTCCCCAGAAGGCAGCGACGCGATGACCGACACCAGGGAAGCCGGAACCTACCCGTCCTTCGCCGAACTTCTCGAACGGGAGGGCGCGCTATCCGGGACGTCGTGGGGGCTGTTTCCCCAACCGGACCGCGGAACGCCGTCCTTCATCACGCAGGACACCACCCTGGAGGCCAGGAACTGCATCAGGACCGGCGTGGTCTTCGGCCTGGACTACCCGGCCGATGCCTTCGATCCCGGAATGTCACTCAAGCGCAGCGCCCCTCGTCACACCATCTACTCCTCCCACCCGGCCCACCGGGACGACTACCTGGACGGGTATTACCTCCAGGGATCCACGCAGGTCGACGGGCTCCGGCACCGCCGGGCAGACGACATCGGCTTCTACAACGGCACCCCCGATGACCGGATTACGGAAGGCACCCCGGACCTCGGCATCCAGGAATGGGCTGACAAACCCATCGTCGGCAGGGGAGTGCTCGTCGACCTCGACGGCTACCGCACCGGCGAAGGCACTCCCATTGACCACGCAGCAGGTGAGCCCCTCGGGCTTGACCTGATCCAGGCAGCCATCCAGGCCCAATCCCTCACCATCCAGCCCGGCGACATCCTCATGCTCCACACCGGATGGTGTGAATGGTTCCTGGCCCTGGCCATGGCAGACAGGCAACAGACCCGGGAGAGCCGCCGCGCCACCGGCATCGCCCAATCACAGGAATTCGTCGCCTGGGCCTGGGACCACCGCCTCGCGCTGATTGCCGCCGACAACTTCGCCCTCGAATGCCTGCCCGTCATTCCCGAAAGCCCCTTTCTGCAATCGGCGCCCAACGACCACGGCATGATGCACCAACAGCTCCTGGCCAAACTCGGCATGCCGCTCGGCGAACTCTGGAAGCTGGGACCCCTCAGCCGACACATGAAGAAGGCCGGAACCTGGGACGCCTTCGTCAGCATCAAACCGCTCAACATCACCGGCGGCACCGGGTCACCTGCGAACGCCACGGCAGTGACGTGACCCAGCGCGACGGTGCGGGCCGGCGTAGAACGCGGCCGGCCCGCCGCACGCTGAACCACGCGCGAACGGGCCGTCAGGGCGGCCTTGGGCCTGCCCCGCCAGCGGCCATGCAATTTCGTGGATGGACCGGTAGAATAGTAGTTAGCAATGCTAATTAGCGCAGCTAACTATTGCTGCCGTGCAGGTCTTGGAGGCGCTATGACCACCACCCGCGATTCCCGTCACGCAGGAGACAGCATCCGGCCGGACATTTTGGCAATCGAGCTTCGGACCGCCGTTATGCGCACGTCGCGCCGGCTCCGCATCGAGGCAAGCGGTGACGTTCTTACGCCGGGACAGTACACAGTCCTGGCACATCTTCGCAGCGGCTCCCAAACCCTTCGCGAGCTGGCCGAGCGGGAGCATGTTCAGGCGCCGTCGATGACCCGGATAGTCAACGCGCTGACCGATCAGGGCTTCGTGTCGCGGTCAGCCCATCCCGAGGACGGCCGTCAGGTGCTCGTCTGGATTACTCCGGCCGGTGAGGCCGTCCTGAATGAGGCCCGCAGCCAGCGGACAGCGTGGCTGGCGCAGCGCGTCGCGACTCTGAGTGACGAGGACCGTCTGACGCTGAGCCGCGCCGCCCGCATCATGCAGGAGTTGAGCGCCAGATGAGTGTCATGTTCCGGGCCCTGGGGAACCGCAACTACCGGATGTGGGCGGGCGGGGCCCTGGTATCCAACATCGGCACATGGATGCAGAGGGTGGCGCAGGACTGGCTGGTACTGACAGTATTGACCGACCATTCCGGTACCGCCGTCGGCATCACAACGGGACTGCAGTTCCTTCCGATGCTGCTCCTTGGCCCGTACGCGGGCGTGCTTGCGGACAGGTACCGCAAACTCGTGATCCTCAAGTGGACGCAGACGGCCATGGGCCTGTGCGGACTGCTGGTCGGGCTCCTGGTCCTGACCGGTTCGGCGCAGTTGTGGCAGGTATATGTGGCGGCCCTCTGCCTTGGGGTGGCCAGCGCCATAGACGGACCTGCGCGCCAGGCCTTCGTCTCCGAACTTGTGGGGCAGAACAACATTTCAAATGCCGTGGCGCTCAACTCCGCCTCGTTCAACACCGCCCGGCTCACTGGACCCGCCATTGCCGGTGTGCTCATTGCCTGGGTGGGCACGGGACCCGTTTTCCTGCTCAACGCAGCCAGCTTCGCCGCGGTCATCGTCTCCCTGTGGCGCATACGTCCGTCCGGGTTGTTCGCGGCGGTGCCGGCAGGCAATGGCAAGCATCCGGTCGCGGAGGCCTTGGGGTACGTAAGGCGGCGCCCGGATCTGGTGCTCATACTTGTCATGGTCGGGATCCTGGGAGCATTCGGCATGAATTTCGCCATCACCAACGCACTGATGTCCACCGCGGAATTCGGGATGGGGCCGGGGGAGTTCGGGCTCCTGGGCTCCATCATGGCTGTGGGGACTTTGGCTGGCGCGTTGCTGGCAGCCCGCAGGTCCGGGCCGCGGCTGCGCTTCCTGCTCGGCGGCGCCCTTGGCCTGGGGTTTTTCACGCTCGTGGGCAGCGTGACCCCTGCGTTTTGGCTCTACGCAGCCGTCCTGGTTCCGGTTGGCCTTGCATCAATGACCTTCCTGAACAGCTGCAATACGAGTATCCAGCTCTCGGTGGAGCCGCAGTTCCGGGGGCGTGTGCTGGCGCTGTATCTGGCGGTCCTGCAGGGCGGGACCGCCGTCGGGGCGCCCCTGATGGGGTGGATCGGCACTGAATTCGGCGCGCGCTGGTCAGTGGCCGCCGGCGGCTCCATCGTGCTGCTCACCGGCTTGTGCTCAGTGATCGTGGTCAGCCGGAGCAGCACTTTGACGCTGCGGGAGCAACTGCGGACTGTGTCCGTCAGGAAGCGCACTGGCTACAGGAGGACAAGGAACCGCGAGGCCGCCCGCTAAGTCGGGGGCGTCTGAAGCGGCCAATTGCCGGCCTGCGGACTGCCAGGGGAGGGCATGTCCATTTTCCGAACCTGCGGGCGGCCACTCCGCGGGCCACCTAAGCGGGACATGTCCATTCTTGGGCACCGCGTGTGGGCATTGGGGCCATATGTCCGCTGGCCGCGGCTAGGGGAGGGCATGTCCACCAACCAGCTGAACAGGGGCCCCGGCCCGTCCAACCTGGGCTAATCCTCCGGGTCCTCCGGCTCGCCCAGCCCACGGGCGGCGAGGGCTTCGCCGGTCTGCCGGGCAAAGGCCACCGTGCTGATGAAGACGGGCAACACCAGGGCCCGCGGGTTGCGTTCGAGTCCGCGCGCCCGGGCCGAGTCGCGCACGTCCGTGTAGGCCCCGGCAACGAACGGGATGCTGCGGAGCATGATGGCGATGGTCAGGGCGAAGCGTTCCGGGTCCGCACCGAAGCGCCGGAACGGCCGGGCAAGAGACGCCACGCCGTCCAGGAGTGCCTGCACAGGAGTGGTGGCGGTCAGGATGGACGCAGCGACGACGCAGACCAGGACGTTGAGCACGATCCGGGCGGCGGTCGGTGCGCCCAGCTGCCACCACTGGAAAAGCCCGATCGCCACGAGCACCGGAAGGACCGGACGCACCGCGCGGAACAGCCGGGCCGGGCCGGCCCCGCTGAGCAGGAACAGTCCGCAGAGCAGCACCAGCATGGCGGCGGACACGGCCCAGTCGGCGATCAGGAACGACGTCATCCCGCACCCCACGACCAGCAGGAACTTCAGCCACAGCGGCGCGCGGTGGACCAGGGACGAGCCCGGCACATACGCCGCCAGCAGGAAGCCGTGGCCGCTCACGCCTGCTCCCGCCACGGCTGCTCCGGCACGGCGTGCTCCAGGGCCGCCGCGCTCAGGGCACGGTAACGGGCGACGGCGGCCGCCGGCTCGCCGTCGAACACCACCTTCCCGGCATCCACCACCAGGACGCGGTCCATGTCCAGGGCCAGCTCGAGGTCGTGGGTGGACAGGATCACCTGCTGGCGAAGCCCGGCGAGCGTGCGCCGCAGGAGTTCGCGGTTGCGCAGGTCCAGCAGCGTGGACGGCTCGTCCAGGACCAGCACCTCCGGATTAACGGCCAGGACCGCGGCCAGCGCCAGGAGCTGGCGTTCGCCGCCGGAGAGCTCGTAGATGCTCTGGTCCGCCAGCGGGAGGAGGCCGAACCGTTCCAGCACCGACTCCGCATGGGCCCGGCGCTCAGGGGCGTTACGGATGGAGCGGCGCAGGGACAGTTCCACATCCTCGCGTCCGGTGGGCATGACGAGCTGGGAGAGCGGATCGGTGAAGACAAAGCCCACCCGGCGGCGGACCTCCCGGACGGCCCGGACCGTATCGGCACCGTCGACCCGCACGGTGCCGTCGCTGGGTGCCACGAGCCCGTTCAGGAGCCGCAGGAGGGTGGACTTGCCCGAGCCGTTGGCCCCGATAACCCCGATCCGCCGTTCCGTGAGGTCGAGCGAAAGCTCCTGGAGCAGCGTCTTGGGGGCGGGGCGGCCATCAACCGGAACCCGCACCGAAACACGGTCCAGGACGATGATGCTCACGGGCGGGTGTCCACCGTCCGGACGCGGCGCAGCAGCAGGTCCGGGAAGGCCTTGTGCAGGGCCAACGCGATGCTGACGGCCAGGACGTTCTTGATGATGTCGCCCGGGTAGAACGCGAGATCGGCCAGGAAGGCTTTGGAGAAGTCCAGCTTGGCGTTGACCATCATGCCCAGGATGCCCAGGCCGTGGATGAAGATGATGCTGCTCACCATGGCGGCGGCGAACAGGAGGATGGCGCGCAGCTTGCCGGTGCGGTTGGCGGTCCGCTTGAGCACGACGACGGTCAGCCAGCCGACCGCCGTGGCGGCCAGCAGGAATCCGATGATGTAGCCGGCGGAGGGGCCGGCGAGCACGCCCAGGCCGCTGCGGCCGCCGCTGAAGATCGGCAGGCCCGCGAAGCCCAGAAGCAGGTAGAGGCCGACGGCGGCGAAGGCCCGGCCCGGGCCGAGCGCCAGCCCCGTGAGCATGACGGCAAGGGTCTGCAGCGTGATGGGCACGCCGAGCCCGCCGACGGGGATGGCGGCGATCAGGGCAGAAGCGGCCACAAGGGCGGCGAAGACGGCGATGAGGCCAAGGTCGGTGGCATTCCAGCGGTCCCGGCGGCGCGGGGTCCTGGCTGCGGCGGGACGGTGGGTTTGCGTCATGATGTTCCTGTCGGGGTGCTGCGGCGGAAATATGGATTGTGATATCGACTGTACGGTCGCGGCGGGGGCTGTATTTTGTAGGCGCCCCACTAACCGGCGGCCCGGAAGATGGAGGACGCCGCCAACGAACACCGCCAGCAGGCGGGACCAGCATGGCGACGGCGGCCGGCCACTGCCCTAGGTACCCATGTCATGGAGCCGGGGCAGTGCCGGTAGACTTGTGGAGGCCGTGCTCTCGCATCGCCCTGCCCCGGCCCCGCCCAGACTCCACCCGTCGTGCCGCGGCATTCCCTGTTGTGAAAGGCCTTAGCTGCATTGATTACCGTCCAGGATCTCGAACTGCGCGCCGGCGCCCGCCTCCTCATGGACCAGGTGAGCTTCCGGATCGACAAGGGAGACAAGATCGGTCTGGTCGGCCGTAACGGTGCAGGCAAGACAACGCTGACCCGGGTGCTCGCGGGCGAGGGCCTGCCCGCCGCCGGCAAGGTAACCCGCACCGGCGAAATCGGCTACCTGCCGCAGGATCCGCGCACCCCGGACATGGAGCAGCTCGCGCGGGACCGGATCCTGTCCGTCCGCGGCCTGGACATTGCCGTCGGCAAGCTCCGCCTGGCGCACGAAGAGATGGCCAGCGAGGACCCCGCGGTCCAGCGCAAGGCGATGAACCGCTATGACCGGCTGGAATCCGAATTCCTGGCCGCCGGCGGCTATGCCGCCGAAGCCGAGGCGGCAGCAATCTGCTCGAACCTCGCCCTGCCGGACCGGCTGCTGAACCAGCCGCTCAAGACCCTGTCCGGTGGACAGCGGCGCCGCGTGGAGCTTGCGCGCATCCTGTACTCGGACGCCGAAACCATGCTCCTCGATGAGCCCACCAACCACCTCGACGCCGATTCCATCTCCTGGCTCCGTGAGTTCCTCAAGAACCACCAGGGCGGCCTGATTGTCATCAGCCACGACACCGAACTGCTCGAAGCGACCGTCAACAAGGTCTTCCTCCTCGATCCCAACCGCGCCCAGATCGACTTCTACAACATGGACTGGAAGCGCTACCTCAACCAGCGCGAAACGGACGAGCGCGCCCGCAAGCGTGAGCGGGCCAACGCGGAGAAGAAGGCCCAGGTCCTCATCGACCAGGCCAACAAGATGCGCGCCAAGGCCACCAAGGCCGTCGCCGCCCAGAACATGGCCAAGCGTGCCGAGCGCCTGCTCGGCGGCCTCGAGGCAGTGCGCGCGCACGACAAGGTGGCAGCCCTGCGCTTCCCGGACCCGTCGCCCTGCGGCAAGACCCCGCTCACCGCGGACGGCCTCAGCAAGTCCTACGGCTCGCTGGAGATCTTCACCGATGTCGACCTTGCCATTGACCGCGGGTCCAAAGTGGTCATCCTGGGCCTCAACGGCGCGGGCAAGACCACGCTGTTGCGGATGCTGGCCGGCGTCGACAAGCCGGACACCGGCGAAGTCGTTGCGGGCCACGGCCTGAAGGTGGGCTACTACGCGCAGGAGCACGAGACGCTCGACGTGGACCGCAGCGTCCTGCAGAACATGCGCTCCTCCGCCCCGGACATGAACGACGCGGAAGTCCGCAACATCCTGGGCTCGTTCCTGTTCTCCGGCGACGACGTCGACAAGCCCGCCGGTGTGCTCTCCGGCGGCGAGAAGACCCGGCTGGCGCTGGCCACCATCGTGGCCTCGAGCGCGAACGTGCTGCTCCTCGACGAGCCCACCAACAACCTGGACCCCGCCAGCCGCGCCGAAATCCTCGGGGCCCTGAGCAACTACACCGGCGCCGTCGTCCTCGTGAGCCACGATGAGGGCGCCGTCGAGGCGCTCAACCCGGAGCGTGTCGTCCTGCTTCCCGACGGCATCGAGGACCACTGGAACGAAGACTACCTGGACCTCATCACGCTGGCGTAAGCCACCCAACCGACCCACAGCCGGGTCAGCGGACCGGCATCTCTTCCGCGCCCGTGATCCGGTGCAGGTCCGCATAGCTGATGGAAAACATCGAGTTGTGGTCCCCTGCCCCCGCCCAGAGCACGCGGTGGGCCGACAACGACTCATCCAGCAGGGTCCGGATCTTCTCCGGGTGGCCTACCGGGGCGACGCCGCCGACCTCCTGGCCGGTGTGGGCCAGGACGAACTCGGGGGAGGCGCGGCGGATCTTGCCAGTGCCCAGCCGGTCCGCGACCTTGCGGACGTCCACCTTGGCCGCGCCGCTGGCCAGGATGAGCAGCGGGGTGCCCTCGAGCTCGAACACCAGGCTGTTGGTGATCGCCGCGACATCGCAGCCCAGCGCGGCGGCGGCCGCTGCCGCCGTCGGCACCTTCGCATCGAACACCGTCACGGTGTCCTGGGCGCCCAGGGCGGTGAGGGCACGCTTGACGTTGGCCACCGGGCCGGCAAAGGCGTCAGGGCTCACCGCTCAGAACCCCTGGGCGTCGAGGATGGCGTCTTCCTCTTCTTCCGCCGTCGCGTTCTTGCGCTTCCGCGGGGCAGGACGACGGCGGGCCACCGGGCCGCTGGAGTGCAGGAACACGCCCTCGGCGGCCTCGGCTTCGGCGTCCTCCGCGTCGATCGCGGCGTTGCGGGCCTGCTGCCTGGCCGCGTAGCCGAACCCGACGAACATCAGCACGCCGAACGCGAACCACTGCAGGGAGTAGGACAGGTGGGTGCCTTCATCAGTGGTCGGCTTGGGGAACGGGAACGGCATGGCCTGCACCGACGGCGACTCGGAGGCCAGCTGTCCGTAGGCGCCCGTCAGCAGCGGATAGCCCAGCTGCGCGGAATAGGCGGAGAGGTCGATCGAGGCCAGCTGTCCGTCAGGGGCGCCGCGCTGCAGCTCGGGCTCGGCCGGCTTGAGGCGGGCAACCACCGTCACCGGCCCCTGCGGCGGGGCAGGCACTGAGTCGGGCCGTCCCGGGGTGTTGTTGCCGATGGGCAGCCAGCCACGGTCGATCACCACGGTTTCGCCGGACTGGAGCTTGAAGGGAACCACCACCTCGTAGCCGGGCTGTCCGTTGAGCGGGCGGTTGCGGACGATGCGCTGTCCGGCGGCGTCGTAGCTGCCCTTCAGTTCCACCTGGGTCCACTCCCGCTCCGGATTCAGCCGGCTGAACTGGTCCCGGACATCGGCGAACGACACGGGGGTGGCCGAGTAGTTGGAGACCACCCGGTTGATTTCGGCCAGGGTCTCGGCGCGGCGGTCCATCTGCCACCGGCCCAGCCCGACGCAGCCGGCAGCAAAGATCACGGCCAGCAACAAGTACCCCAGCCATTTACTGGAGAAGAGAAAGCGGTACATTCAGCCGATCCTGCCTGACGGGTCGAGAGGGGCGGTCACTGCCGGGAGGGGGACCGTCTCTTCGCCGAGGACCACAGTCTCTTTCCACAGTCCGCGCGTCTGGAGGTAGTCCTCAAGCCAGGCGCGGTGCTCCCCGCACGCCAGCCAGATCTTGCGCCGCTCCGGGGTGTGGATCTTGGGATTGTTCCACAGCAGCTGCCATTCCGCCGCCGCGCGGCAGGCTTTCCGCGAGCAGACGGTGCCCGGGGCCGCGGCCGTGTCCCCACCGGTCCCGGCCAGGTCAAAGAGATTCATGAAGCTGCCCGTCCGTGGTCGTCGTCGTTCTCATCTTCGATCAGCTCACCCTGCAGCAGCGTCCCTGAACCGTCTGCGCCGTCGCTCAGATCCTGCCCGTTTGGATCCTGTCCGGCGGGGCCCGCGGTGTCCGGTGCGTCCAGCTCTGCGAGCGGAGCATAGTCCAGGAGCGAGTCACTGTGGATTTCCGCCTTGTCGCTGCCGTTGGCGATCACCACCGCCACCCAGGGCAGGAAGACGGCGCCGGCAATCGGAAGGAGCTTGAACCAGCCATCCACGACAAAAATCAGGATCAGGCAGACCATGCGGATGCCCATGGCGATGGCATACTTCACCATCCGCTGGTGCATCTCGTCCGAGTGCGCAGCAGCGGCGTCGGTGATGCTGTGCACCTCGGTACCGCCGGACTCGGAGTCCGGCCTCCCGGGCACATGCGCACCGGGTCGGTTTTTGAGTGTCACGGCTGTCAGATCACGCTCCCAAGGCTTACTTCGATTCTCTCACCATCGGCGGAGCCGCCCAAACGGAAGCGCACCGGGCGCTAAGATCGGAGGCAGGAAAATTCCAGCCCCCAGCGCGGCCCTCCCTGCCGCAGAATCCCGGAGCCCCATATGACTGACACATCCACCACTGGCCGCAGCGTTCTGATCACCGGCGGAAACCGCGGGATCGGCCTGGCCATCGCCGAGTCCTTCCTGGCCAACGGCGACAAGGTGGCCGTTACCTTCCGCAGCGAATCGTCGCTGCCCGAGGGCATCCTCGGCGTCAAGGCGGACGTCACGGACGAAGCGTCGGTGGACGCCGCGTTCGCGGAAGTCGAAGCCGCCCACGGCCCGGTGGAAGTCCTTGTGGCCAATGCCGGCATCACCAAGGACACGCTCCTGATGCGGATGAGCGAAGACGACTTCACCTCGGTGATCGACACGAACCTCACGGGCGCCTTCCGGGTGATCAAGCGGGCATCCAAGGGCATGATCCGGGCGCGCAAGGGCCGCGTGGTGCTGATTTCCTCCGTCTCCGGCCTCTACGGCGCGCCGGGCCAGATCAACTACTCTGCCTCCAAGGCAGGCCTGGTGGGCATCGCCCGGTCGCTCACCCGCGAGCTCGGCGCGCGCGGGATCACCGCGAATGTGGTCGCGCCCGGCTTCATCAACACCGACATGACGGCCGAGCTGCCCGAGGCCACGCAGAAGGACTACCTGACCAAGGTCCCCGCCGGCCGCTTCGCCGAGGCCTCCGAGGTCGCCAACGTCGTGCGCTGGATCGCCAGCGACGAGGCGTCCTACATTTCCGGTGCGGTCATTCCGGTCGACGGCGGCCTCGGAATGGGCCACTAGCCCCTACGCGGCAGGACGACGCAGGACACCTGCGGAGCACAGCGGACGACGGCGGATTCCGCCGTCGTCCGCTGTGCTGTGTCGGCTTGTTCTGCGTTCGCTTGTTCTGTGTCCGCTGTCCTTATGGTGTTGACGGGTGGTTCCGTGGCCGTTGTAGGGTCGTGGCTGCCCGGGGGAGGCGGGTATGGCTTTGTGGCTGTGGCTGGACGACTCG
>Ga0207691_10001024_pt1 | contig 27662 bp, 27 predicted proteins | sample KBSM13metaG_FD_184327 | JGI IMG/M metagenome (GOLD analysis project Ga0207691, IMG submission 184327) | Miscanthus rhizosphere microbial communities from Kellogg Biological Station, Michigan, USA - KBS M1-3 metaG (SPAdes) (version 2) | ecosystem: Host-associated > Plants > Roots > Rhizosphere >...
GAGCGTAGCGGCCGCCGCGATAGCGCCGGTGACATAGGTTTTGGCCTGGCGACTCGCCTCCTTGAGGTCGAGCTCCTTGGCCAATCCCGCCGCGATCGCCGACGACAATGTGCAGCCGGTACCATGCAGATTCTTGGTGGCGATGCGCTTGGCCGAAAGGCGCACGACATCGCCCTGCCCGATCAGGAGATCGACACTGTCGTCGCTCGTGCCGTGGCCGCCCTTGATCAGGACATTGCGCGCCCCGAGCGCCAGCAGCTCGCGCGCCTGAATTTCCATTTCCTTTTCATTGCGTGCGGACGACGCCCCAACAAGAGCGGCCGCTTCCGGCAAATTAGGTGTAATGACGAGGGCGCGCGGAATGAGGAGCTTGCGCAATGCATCGACCGCATCCGCGGCCAGCAGACGGTCACCGGAGGTCGCGACCATCACCGGGTCGAGCACGATGTTCTTGGCGCGGTGGTCGGCGAGACCTTTCGCCACGGCAGCAATGCTGGCCGTCTGCGACAACATGCCGATCTTCACCGCATCAACGGCGAGGTCGGAGAAGACCGCATCCATCTGCGCTTTGATGAAATCGGCCGGCACGTCATAGATGCCGGTCACGCCCTGCGTGTTCTGCGCGGTGAGAGCAACAATGACCGACGCCCCATAAACGCCTAACGCGGCAAAGGTCTTTAGATCGGCCTGGATGCCGGCGCCGCCGCCCGAATCCGAGCCGGCGATGGTGACGGCGATCGCGGTCATAGCCGTCCCCGCCGTGCCAACGCGCCATCGACCACTGCCCGGAGATCCTGCGCGGCTTTTGCCGGATCGGGCGCAAGCGACAGGGTCGAAATGACCGCAACACCATCGGCGCCCTCGACGATTACATCGGCCGCGTTTGCCGCGTTGATCCCCGCAATGGCGCAGATTGGAAAGTTCGCCTTTCGCGCGCGGACCGTGTCTACGATCGTTCTCAGGCCGTCGGTACCGATCGGCGGCCGTGTATTATCCTTCGAAGTCGTTCCGTACACGCCGCCAATCGCGACATAGTCGAGCAGCTCGAGCGGCGCCGCCTTGGCCTGTTCCACCGTCTTGACGCTCAAGCCAACGATCGCGCTGCGGCCGAGCAGCAGTCGCGCATCGGGCACCGGCATGTCATCCTGGCCAATGTGCACGCCGTCGGCCTCGGCGGCGAGCGCAACGTCGACGCGATCATTGACCAGCAGCGGGATGCCTTCCGGCTCCAGCACCGCGCGCAAGTCGCGGGCTTCTTCGATCATGGCCCGGGTCGAGCCATGCTTGTCGCGCAGCTGCACCAAAGTCGCGCTCGCCGTAAGACGCCGCGCCAGATCGACCAGCGTGCGGCCGCCGGCAACCGCGGGGTCGACGAGCGCATAAAGCCTGAGATCGACAGCCATCAATCCACCTTTGCGCGGGCGACCAGCGTCGGCCCATCGAGATCGTGGAGCGCATCGATGATCGCGACCGCGAAGCTGCCCGGTCCTGCGGATTTTTCAGCTGCCAGCTCGCCAGCCACGCCTATGATGACCAATGCGGCGGCAGCCGCCCGGAACGCATCGGGCTCGACCGCGAGACAGGCCGTGACCAACGCCGACCCGGCGCAGCCCATGGCGGTGACCTTGGCCATCAGAGCATGACCATTTGCGACCGCGGCAACGCGGGCGCCGTCGGTGATGAGATCGGTTTCACCCGATAGCGCCACGACCGTGCGTTTGGCCCGCGCATAGCCTATTGCGTTTTCGCGCGTCATCGAGCCGCCACCGAGAGCGGAAAATTCCGCATGGTTGAGACGCACAGCCGCCGGGCCACGGCCGATGAGCTCCCGCGCAAAGGCGGCGCGCGGCGGCGCGCGATCGACGAACACGGGGTCGAGCACCCAGGGCAACTTCGCGCGCACGGCCGCGTCCACGGCGATTTTTGTCGCCTCGCGCCGCTCGGCATCGAAGGTGCCGAGATTGACCAGAAGACCCTGCGCGCCGGCAACAAAAGCCCCAATCTCCTCCGGAGACAGCGTCATGGACGGGATGCAACCGGCCGCGAGCAGCACATTGGCCGTGAAATTCTGCGCGACCGCATTGGTAATGCAGTGAATCCGGGGAGAGCGCGCCCGCAGCCGCGCGAGAATATCGGGCGCGGCCTGCGCTGCGCCGTTGCGCGATGCTGCTTGCGGATGATGCATCTCTGGTCCCTCCGCCGGTATGACCCGGATCAGGTTCGTTGGGTTGGCTCTAGGCCTCTCAGCCCGGCAAAAGCCGGACACCCCACGAGATTGCTGCTCAATAGGTAGTCTGCAGGCTTGTCCAAGGCAAGCCTGCCTTGCCAGCCACCCCTGATTTTGCTGGATTGCGATCATCCGGAGGCGCTCAATGACCCCCTTCTTCGTGCAGATCAAATGCGAGCTCGGCAAATCCTATCAGGTAGCCAACGCGCTTGCCGAAGCCGAGATCGCTTCCGAGATCTACTCGACCGCCGGCGACTATGACCTGCTGGTGAAATTCTACGTCGACGCCGGCACCGACATCGGCCATTTCGTCAACGAGAAGGTGCAGTGCATCTCCGGCATCAAGGACACGCACACCATCATCACGTTCAAGGCATTCAAGGTCTGACCGGGACGCGCACAGAGTTTCCGCGATTTACTCGATCAACTCGTCGGCTCGCGCAACCAATGTGGGTGGCACGGTGAGCCCAAGCGTCTTCGCGGTCTTTAGATTGATTAACAGCGTGAACTTGGTTGGCTGCTCAATGGGGAGATCGGCGGGCTTAGTGCCCTTGAGGATCTTGTCCACGTAAACCGCGGCGCGTCGATGCATGTCCTCGTAGCTCGGCCCATAAGAGATCAAGCCGCCGGCCTCGACCAGTTCCCGGTACGCATTTACGCTCGGCAATCGCTGTTGGATGGCGAACTCCATCATGCGCTTTCGATTGTGCAGGAATACACGGTCCGCCAGGATGAGAAGCGCATCCGGCTTTTCCTTGACAATGGAGGCGAATGCGCCGTCGAGCTGCTCCGACTTGTTCACCTCCATAGGCTGCAGTTTTATGCCCAGTGATTGGGCTGCGACACGCGCCTGCCGCATGGATGCCGTATGAAATGCATTCGCCGGATTGAGGAAAAAGGCAACGTGCGAGAGTTTGGGAACGACTTCCCGTAGCAGCTCCAACCGCTTGCCTTCCAGGTCCGGCGCGATCGAACTAAGCCCGGTGATGTTGCCACCTGGTCGCCCCAAGTTCGGCACAACCCCGGTGCCGACCGGATCGCCGACCGCGATAAATACCAGGGGTACCGTCGATGTTGCCTTCTTAATTGCCAGCGTTGCCGGCGTCCCGGCAGTGATGATCACGTCCACCTTGGCAGCGAGTAGTTCAGCAACGAGCGCCGGAAACTGGTCGTACTTTCCGTCCGCCCAGCGGAATTCAATGATGACGTTACGGCCTTCCTCGTAGCCGAGCTCGCGCAGGCCGTCCCGCAAGGGCCCTATGAGATTGGCCTCCATCGTCGCGGTGGAATTGCCCAGGAAGCCGATACGCGGAATTTTTGCCGGCTGCTGGGCACGCGCAGCAAGTGGCCACGTTGCCGCCGCGCCGCCGAGAAGCGTGATGAACTGGCGGCGCCTCATGGAGGCCTCCCATTTCCTGAATCCAAGAAATCTTGTTTTTCAGATCGATTTTGGGGCCTACCGACGGCACCAGGCTGCCAATTGTTAGAAGCGGCGAATTCGGTGCGTCACCGTTTTTTGGGCAGCTCTTAAGCAAGCAAGGCGCTTGACCATGTGTGGACGCTACATTGTTTCGGCATCGATGGCTATGTCCGCTTTGGGTCATTGGCGGACATTGCGCCGTGTCCGTGCGATGTCTGCTTTACCCTAAAAGCGGACATCAATTCCCAACGCTTGCGCCGATCTCAACGACAGGCCTACAGGCGCACGAATTTGATCTAGATCAAATTTATTCTCACCAAGTCGTTGTTTGCTGGCTGCACAACACTAGGAGGCTCAGCGATGTACATGCTCATCGTAGTAATAGGGGTGCTCTCGCAGGGAGCATCAGTTCTGCCTGTCGGTGTAACTTCTCAAATTGTTGGAAAATTTAAAAACTTGGATGAGTGCAAGGCGGCTGCCAAGCACCCCACGCCGCAGGTCCTATTGCGGATATCACTGTCGTAACAACGTGGGGAGCCACCTGGTATTGCACATACAGCGGTACGAATTGACCCGACTGACGGATCACGCCCCAAATGTCCGCTATTGGTACAAAGCGGACACCAATGAGCTACCGCGAATGTCCGTTTTACACTGAGACGAAGGGTGTAGAATTCGATTGGCGGAATTGACCACGTCGCTTCTGACCTAAGTGGTCATCAGGTCGCGTTGTCTTCAACGACGATGGCCGAGCCTTATACGTAGCGCCCTTGCCTTTTGGCGCAGCGAGCCAACGGAACGTCTCATCAGTCTAGAAATTTTCTTCACGCGCATCCTGTCCTTCGCATAACGTCTCAGTTCCGCTACTTCACTCCTTGTCCAAGTTTTTCGTTTGACGCGTCGGCGTTTTGCTTTCCTGGCCATTGCACTCTCCATATCATTAGGAATAGGTGGCAGTTTAGTTTTGACTGTCAGGGAAACGACGTTCGACGCTACATAACGACGGCTTTGATGGCCTTTACTGGCCGCGCCTTGATGACTTTCCGCGCCGGCTTCGCCTTGAAAATCATCGGTTCTTTCGTAAACGGATTGATACCACTTCGTTCCTTAGTTGCCGGCTTCTTGACAACAACGAATTTGGCAAATCCGGGCAAAACAAACGCTCCTGCACTATTGAGTTCCTTGTAGCCGATCGTGGCGAGCGACTCGATCACCGCTTTGACGTCTTTACGCGCCATCTTGTTCGAATGCCGCGCAACGATCTTTTGAATCAGTTCCGACTTCGACATCAACTTGGCCATATATCCCTCTCCAGATTTCGCATGATGCACTGCCTAAGTTAGGCCGTTGCTTGCGGCGAAGGGACTCCGCGAACCCGGTATGAGTATGAATTCAGGGGAAAACGTTGAAACGATAGTGTCGCCAATGGCCTCGGCTAGTCGAAAACAGCCTCCCGCTATGCGGTTCAGGCTGGCTTTGTCACGGTCCTGAGCCCCTATTGGCATTTGGCGGACTTTCCGATTCGGTCGCCGACGTCCGCTTTCGAGGGGGCGAGGAGCACTATGCAGCGAATCGCGACGGTATTCGGGGAAGCCGACGGCGACATCGATCCGGAGTGGCCCGGCTATATGCGTCCTACGCCCTTTTCGGAGGACGCGCGCGCCGTCCTGGCGGACATTGCCGACCACGCCGCCGCGGCGGGAATCAAGGTTGTGTTCATGCGGCTTCCGGAATTCGTCCGGACCTACCGGGAATCACCCGCGCAGCACGAAGACGTGTCCAAGGTCCTGCAATCGATCGCGCAACCGCGCGGCATTCCGGTCATCGATCTGGCGGCTCCAGGCAGTCCACGGCGACCAGACGCTGTTCTTCGACATCCATCACGTGAACGCGCGGGGCGCAGTGCAGCTCTCGCGCCTGCTGGGCCAGCGGCTCGCGGAGTTAAGGCTGCGGAGCAAAGCGGACCGCGCGACGCAGCCGGGCGCCGCCTTCAAGGCGGGAGCACACATCAGGCAAGATCAACAGGAGCAGCCGATTTCTCGGTTAGCTCGACCAGCGTTCGCGCACGCTCTTTTGCGTCGTACACATTGACCTGGATTTGCGGGTATTTTTTCTTGAGCTCCAGGCCCGATTTCATCGCCGCTTCCGAGGTCTCGAATTCCGATTTGAACTTTCCGTCGATCTCGAGAACATAGCCCTCGGACGGAATGGTGCTGGCTGACGGATTTTTTGGCCTGATCGTATCGTTGCTCGTAGGCTGTTCAGCTGTCGGCTCTTTCATTCCAAGAGCCGGCTTCTTTTTTATGTTCACGCAAAGCTCCTTTTTTCGAGCGGATACTGCTCGCTCGCATAGAGCGCCTGGATATCCTTATAGTTGAGACGCTGTTCGTTAATCTCGATGCAAGCGCCGAGTAACAACGGCTCCGGGAGTTCCTCGACCGCAAACCGGATTGCATCGGCTGCTGTTTCGAAACGGCGATAACTGACTTTCTTGGCGCTCTTGCGATTACGCCCAGGAAACAATTCGGCCGGTGCATTGTAATCGAATCTGTCCACGCCAACCTCCAGAATATTCTGCCAATACAGGATTTTGAAACAATTCGTTATGCGTATATGGGGTCCCACGGGCGTGTTTAACAGGGCAGGCAAGCACTTTCTCCCGATTCAAATCGAGCATGTTCCGCGTGCGGGTGTCTGCGAACCGCCTAGGTAAATATCGGGTTCAGTGCACTACGCGGCCGCATCAGATCATTCACCACCGAGCAGAGCCTGCTTACACCCTCCTCGAGCGCATCGTCGCGCAGCAACCCGAAGCTCACCCGCAAGGTGCGCGGATTGACGTGGGACGCGTAATACGCCTCACCTGCGACGAAAGCGACGCCGCGGCGAACGGCACGATAATAGAGGTCGGAAACTTCGGCGCCTTCCGGCAGGGTCACCCATAGGCTGAGGCCACCCTCGGGCCGTCCTATCAAGGTGCCGGGGGGCATGCCGGCCGACAGGCTGGCGATGAGCCTGTGCTGTTTGCCGGAATAGACCTTCTTCATTCGCTCGAGAATCTTCGGATAGTTTTTGCGGGCGAGGAAGCGGGCCATCGCTTCCTGCATGATGCCGTTTGTATGCATGTCGCTTTGCGCCTTGAGACCGAGCAGCGCGGGCCGCGCGCGCACCGGTGTCACGACATAACCGAGCCGCGTGCCGGGCAAGAACACCTTTCCAAACCCGCGCACATAAAACACGTCGTCATCCGGCTCCGACAACGCACGGATCGACGGGACAGGCGAGCCGGCAAAGCGCAGCTCCGAATTGTGGTCGTCTTCGAGAATTGGCACACCATGTGTTCGCGCCAGCGCAAGGATGCTGTGTCGCTTTGCGATGCTGGTCGTCACGCCGGTCGGATTCTGGAAGGTTGGGTTGGTGCAGATCAGGCGCGGCCTGTGCCGCGACAGATGCTCCTCAAGCTTATCGATATCCATGCCGTCGGATTCGAGTGGCACTTCGAGGATACGCGCCCCGACGCTTCGCAATGCGTTGATCACGCCGTAGTATGTGGGACGCTCGACGATCACCGGCGATCCGTACGGAACAAGCAGCCGGATGACAAGCTCGATCGCCTGCTGCGCTCCGGAGGTCACGATCACATCGTCCGGCGTCGTCGCCAGCCCCTGCTGGGAAAGGTATTCGACGATTGCGCGGCGAAGACCGATGCGCCCGTTCGACGAGTCGTAGATGAAATATGGCGACAGACCGTCCGCGATGACCGATTGCAGGCAGATCTCAAATTCCTTCATGCATTCGGGATCCGGCTCGGGATAATTGGTCACGAACGCGATGACGCCGGGCGCATGCGCGAGCTCATAAAGACGCTCGGCCAGCAGCGGCCCCCCGACGGCGGGCTCCGCGCCGCGCGCGCGCCTCGTTCCGTACCGCGCACGCACATGCGTGCCGCCGCCGGCGCGGCCTTCGACAAAGCCTGCCTTGGCGAGATCCTTGTAGGCCTTGGCGACCGTCATGTGGTTGATGCCGAGCTGCTCGGCAAGCCGCCGCACCGGCGGCAACCGTGCACCGGCCGTCAATTCGCCCGCGGATATGCGGGCGATGATCTGTTCGTGCAGTTGTATGAAAAGCGGGCGGCCATTGCCTTTCGACAGCGAAATTCCGAACGCGCTGGGCTCGACTGCCTGCCGCGGATGCCTCTGGCCATTCGCCATTTGACGCCACTCAATACAAGAAATCTTGTATGATCTTTTGTATGATTGCAGACAAACGCAAGAGAAAAATGCATGACATACCGAAGAAAACACGCCTCGCGGATTTGCGTTACTGCCGCACTGATCGTCGGCGCACTCCTGTCGCCTGCGGCCGCCCAGGACATCCGCGGCGTCGAAAAATGCACGGCGGAAGCGCAGATGGAGCGCCGCACCGGGTGCCTGCAGGCCAATGTCGAGTTTCTTCACCAGGCGCTGACAAAGCTTGAGCGCGACACCAGGGAGAAGATCAACGCCCTTACCCGCGACCTCGCAGCCAGCCGAACGGAAATTGCAGCACTCAAATTGACTGTTACAAAGCTCGACAGTGAACTGGCCCAGTCGAGAGCGAAAGCAGACACCGGCGCAAAGAAATAACGGGTCTCAAAAAGTCACGCAGTGGCGTGCTAAAATGATTTTGTTATAGCCGGGAGCTGCACATGTTTCGTTCCGCAATCCTGATCGCCACGATCATAATTTCCGCATCGGCCATGCCGACTCTTGTCGGTGCGCAGACGCCGCCTGCAACAACCGAAAAGCCGATGACCGGCATGAAGCCGGACCGCACCGTTGCCGATAAAGCGCAGCTGAAGGCAATGCGCGAGAAGGAGGCGGCTTTGAAGAAAAAACGCGCCGAATGCAGCAAGGAGGCCAAAGCTCAGAAAGTGCCCGTCACGAAGCGCCGGCGCTTCATCCATGAATGTATTTCGCGCTAAAGCGGAAGCGCTTGGGCGGACACTTCGCTGAACGTCACCGGCTCCGGCAGTTCTGAGGCTTCAGGTTGTTCAAAACCTGTGACGCGAACCGCGCCGCTCGCCGGGCACATTTCCACCGCTACGCGGGTCTGCGAATTGAGCACCGGTGGAGTTACCCAATCAAATTCCGTCCCGAAGGCTCCGGCCCATACCGCAAGCTGGTCACGTCGCGTCCGACTGTTCTCGGCCGCCTCCTCGCCTGTGCGCGTGAAAAAAGCTTCGGCAGCCACCCGTGGTTCCCAGCGCGGCTGGCTGAGGTACCAGTCGTTTGCAGCGCAAGTATCATCAGTTCGGCTGGAGAAACCATCGAGCGTTCGTTCGATCACACATCGCTCGTCGGGATGACAGCCGGCCAATATATAGATGACGGGTCGCGCTATCGGCGTCGTTTCCAGCCGATGCTTTGCCTCTGCGAAAGTCGTGCATGTCTCGAACACGTCGCGCAGCAGGTGATCGGGTGGAATGTGACTGATCTGCCATGTGTGCCGCAGGTTCAATGCAATGTCATAGGGACGCAGCCAGGGAAGCGAGGTCCGCCGCCACATTGGCGCCTGGTTGATGCAGGCGGCGAACCGTCCGGGCGCAGATGCTGTCAGAACGCCTACATAGCCGGGCCACGTCACGTTGTAGAACTCGCCCGCGGGGCCCTGCATCCGCGCGATTTCCACGTGACGTCCGAGCCCCGGAAACGGCCAGTCAAGCGTACGGGCAACCCAGGCCGCCCCGTCCTGCTCACGCGAGACCGCGGTACAGCCCCACTGGTAGCAGCCGTTCAGAAACCACACGCCCGAGAAATCGAGCTCGCTTGCGACCGCCTTGACCTCGCCTGCGTAGGAAGAGCGCGATTGCAGGAGCCAGCGCCGGGTCACCAAGTCGATTGCCGGCAGCATCCCGGCCGCGACGCGCGGCAGCCAGCGAATGCACTCGTCGCGCAGGGCCCGCGCGCGCTCGCGGCTTTCAGCGGCGTGACGAAGGGGGCCACCGTCCCGCACATCGACAACAGGAACGGAAGCAAGTCTTGCGCCCAATGTCGTACTCATAATCCGTCTTATACCCGGACCGCGGTCACCCAATCGTTTACGCCTATTCGCAGAATTTGCAGGGCGGAAAATCGCGGCTGTAGGCCGGCTGCGCCCTGAACACCGCCGGGTCGTATTGCCAATATGTGCTGACGTTGTTGTAAGTCTTGACCACCGTGTTCCAGAGTTCGTCCTTGTCGTAGTCGAACATCTTCTTCTTCTCGACCTTCTTGACGTAGATGTTCTGGATCGGGCTCTTGGTGGCAAGATCGAGCCGCACCGGGCCGCGCGGCGGATTGATCTCAATGCTCGCCATCGTCTTGATGAACTCGACCGGGCCAGGATACTTGCCTTTGAACTTGGCCAAGGTCTGGTCGATCCACATGGCGGTGGCGTAATTGGCTTCCGAATAATACGACGGGACCTTGCCGTATTTGGCGCGGTACTTCTTGACGAATGCCTCGTTCGCCGGCGTCTGGAGTGCCGCGCTATAGACGTGCGCCGAAACATCGGCGATGACCTCGTCGCCCATGAAGGGCAGAGCGAACTCGTCATAATTGGTGCTGCCGCCAAGGATAATCGTCTTGTTGCCGGACGCGCGCAGCTGCTTGGGGAATTGCAGGGCCATCGGTCCGACCATCAACGCGAAGATCGCGTCGACGTCGGATTTGATGCCCGGAATGTACGGCCCGAAGTCCTTGGCACCGAAAGGCACCCACATTTTCTGCACGACCTTGCCGCCGCAATCCTCGAAGGCCTTCTGGAATCCGCCGACCTGCTCGTACCCGAAGGCGTAATCGGTGCCGATCGCGGAGACGCGCTTATAGCCTTGCTCGCAAGCCCATTGTCCGAGCGCATGGGTCGGCTGCGACGAGACCCACGTGGAGAACACGGTGTAAGGAAACTTGTCGGATTGACGCTGGGCAAGATCGTCCCCGGTGGTGATGGTGCCGATGAAGAGCGTCTTCCCCTCGTTCGAAATTGGCGCCAGTGCATACGATGCTGAGCCAAGCACCGCGCCGACAAGCATGTCCACCTTGTCCTGCAGAATGAGCTTCTTGGACATGGACACGTCGCCGTCGACGGTGCCCTTGTCGTCCTCGACGATGAAGGTGACTTTGGCACCGCCGAGCATGCCGTTGTGCTCGTCCAGATACATCTGGAAGCCGTTGACCATGTCGGTGCCGAGCTGCGTGATGATGCCCGTGCGCGGCGCCAGGAATCCGATCTTGAGCTCTTGTGCCTGTGCAGGCATCGCGCTGGCAGCAGCGACGCATAGCAGTGGAAGGATTCGCGTCAGTCTGTTCATTGTCGGCCCCCTCTTATTTGAAGTCGCTTCTGTTCGAACACCTCATCGTGCGGTCGGTCTTCTTCTGAAGACTACAATTCACGCCGACGCTCTGAAAGAGGCTGCGACAACAGGCCTGATGTGGGCGTCTGCCCATAGGCGGCGGCGTTCACTCGAACACCTCGTCCGCCGTGATCAAGAGGCCTTGCGGGATAGCGATACCGAGTGACTTGGCGGTCTTCATGTTGATAAAGATTTCGAGTTTGGACGACCGCTGCACCGGCAGGTCGCCCGCCTTCTCGCCACGCAGAATTCGGCCGGTATAGACGCCGGCGAGAAGGTACGATTCAGCGACACTGGCGCCGTAACTCATAAGACCACCCGCCGCCGCAAACTCGCGGCCGTGAAAAATCGCCGGTACCTTGTGGCGGACGGCGATCGCAGCAAGTTTCGCGCTCTCGCTCAGAAAAAAAGTATCCCCGGCGCCGATTACGAGCCCGCCAGCTTTTTGCGGCAGGCCGGCGATCGCCTTGTCGAATTCTTCCTCGGTGCGGGCTCGCACCACCTCGAGTTTCAGCCCGAGAGCGCGCGTCGCATCTTGTGCGTGCTGGATCTGCACCGCCGCAACGGTGGGGTTGTCGGGATTGACCGCAATGGCGACGGCCGTCGCCTGGGGTATCAACTGATGCAGGAGCTCCACTCGTTTAGGACCCACCTCCATTGTAATCTGGGTTGCACCGGTCACATTACCGCCGGGCCGCGCGATATTGGTCACAAGGCCGAGCTCGACCGGATCACTGCCCGAGGTGAAGACGATGGGAATCGTCGCCGTCGCTTTTCTTGCCGCGAGCGCCGCCGGCGTGCTGGTCGCTGCAATGACCGCAACCTGACGGCGGATGAGTTCGGCCGCCAGTTCGGGGAGTCGGTCGTAGTGACCCTCCGCCCACCGGTACTCGACCATGACGTTCTGGCCCTCGACAAAGCCCATCGAATTCAGGCCACGCCGGAATTCGCTGACAAATCGTGCATAGCCGTCAGGCGAGGAGGCGTTGAGGAAACCGACAATCGGCATCGCCGGCTGCTGCGCACGTACGGCAAATCCCCAGGGCGCTATCGCCGAGCCGGCAATGATTTTGATGAATTCGCGCCGCCTCATCGCCGCCGCCCCCCGAGCCAGCGAAGGCATCCTATCGGCCCAAACGAGGCTCGTTAAGCCAGCCGATCTGTGGATTTTTAAGCCCGCGGCGGGCGGCGGCGTTCGTGAAACCAGGCGCGGTATTGCGTCATCTTCGCGCGCTGCGCCGAGGGTGCGTGCCGCTTGCAGGTTGCCGCCTCCTGGCTGCCCTCCGGCGCGCCCCACCGCAGCTCGACGCAGTCGTTGACGTTGTATGCCATTTCGAGCGCCGTGGCGCGGTCCATCACGTCCTTGAGCGCCAGTGTCCATTGCGAGCCGTCGGTACGCGGATACGAAAATTTGCGCGATGCAAGCTCGGAGGCGAGGACACGCTCAAGCTCGGCCTTCACATCCGCCGGACTCCTTCCACTCGGCATCGCATAACGTTCGGGCCGCCGTGCAACGCGATCCGGAAAATGGCGCACCACGTCCATCGCAATCAGTAATCGCAGATCGCGCGATGGCGTTGCGAAATCTTCCCAGGCGCCGGTGGTCTCGAAGATTGCCGGTCCGTCCGGCATCGACGCTTCGCCCTTCCCGCTGCTCTGGTATTTGCGGCCGTTTTCAACCGACGTCACCCGCGTTTTCACCTGCTCTTCGAGCGAGGTGATCGCCTCCGTCATGGCGCGCTGGGGATCGAGCGGCGCCGGGGACATAACGTCGTCCATGCGGTCGTAAAAATCCTCGACCTTGAGATGCGACGGATCGAGCGAAAAGTCGCCGTACTCCGGATTTTTTGCGATCTCGGCATTGTTCAGGCGCCGCAGCGCATGGCTTTTGTCGAGCATGATCGGCCGGAAGCGCTTAAAGCCGGGGCTGCCGAGCGCAGGATCCTGCGCGTACAGGAAGTTGCCGCGCCAGAAGCGTTTGCGCGCGACAGTGCCGTCGGGCTGCCCATCGACCGCGAGGAAGACGCCTGCACCCTCGCTCGTCTGCGGCACGCGCTTGACCAGCATCAAAATGTGCCCGTACGGGTCGGCGTAAATGGTGCCCGGGCGCAAGGTGTCCTGCTTCAGGGACACGGGATAATAGTCGGTGTTGTCGTCGCTCGCGCGCGTGCGCCCCGTGCCCGAATGCACGCCGTCGGCGACCACGCGCATGTAATTGCCGAACGATGCTGCAATGTTTCCGCCCTTGCCGGCTTCTGCATTCTGGATGCTCGCCCAGCTAAAGCACGCCGGCGGATTGCCGCCGCCGCCGCGCGAGCATTTCGAAAAGCCGAAAGGCAGCCCCATCTTGAAGGCGAAATAGGCGCGCAGGAAATAAGGAAGATCGGCGCAGTCGGGACGAAGCGCGATTTTCATCTCGTCTTCACCGAGGCCGAGATGGTTGAAGAGGACGTTGCGCGATTTGTCGCGCAGCACTTCATGCAGCGCCGTCCACGACGGCGCCGCATCAAGCGGTGCTTCGAACAGCTTCTCGATCCAGGCGGAGAACAGGTTCTCCATGCCGCGATCCCACGTGTTGCGCAGTGGCCAGGCATATCCTGCAGCGGCCTGCGGCCGCGGCGGCTGATCGGCGCGTACGGAGATTTCGCGGGCAACATTGCCGCAGTCGGACGAAGCGAGGTTCGCCCGCCATTTTCCGGCGGCAGGCGCGTTGACCTCGGCGAACCAGAAATAAGGCGGCCCGCCGAACCGCTGGCGCGATTTGGCAGCGACGTTTCCATCGGGCGCAACCAGAGACAATTCGCCGTTGAGCGGCTTCTCTGAGGTGAAGACGACGCGCAACGGCGCGCCCTTCCACGGCGCGGCCGGCGAGGCCAGGACCGCGAGGCTCGACTCCTCGCAGGCGCCGGACCGGCCTTGCGCCTGGGCGGTTGCGGCCGAGAGCACGAAAACGGAAAGCGCGGTCGCGGCCAGCAATGCAGCCGTCGCAGCAGGAGTCCGGCGTGGTGGCAGCAAGCGAGCCCCCTGTCCTGAATTGTCCCTTGGGCCGCAAGGTAACAAAATTGCGGTCCCCTTGGCTAACCAGTCCACCGCGCGATTTCGGTAAAATTAGGGAAATACCGCCGCAACCTCACGCGGAACCGCCCGGCCAGCCCCAGTCGACGGCACGAAATAGCCGCCAACGGGATGAAAATCTACTCGGGGAGCGACCCCGAGGCAGCCGGATCGATCAATCAGTTCGAAACCAGATTGATCTCCTTCACAAGGCGCGCATATTTTTCCGAGTCGGCTTTCGCCAACTTGCCGAGCTCCTCGCTTGTACCCCCGACCGGCTCGATGGCGCCTTTGTCAAACGTGCCCATCAATTTCGGATCCTTCAGCGCCTTGTTCATCTCCTCGTTCAGGCGGGCGACAATTGGCGCGGGTGTACCGGCTGGAACGAAAGCGCCGTACCAGGCTTCAAGCACGACGCCCTTATAGCCCGATTCATCGATGGTCGGAACGTCCGGCAGCAAACGGCTTCGCTTGGCCGCCGAAGATGCAAGCATCTTGATCGTGCCGGCCGCCGCGTGCGGCATCATGGATGTCGGGCCGAGGATCGCAACCTTGACGTGGGCTGCGATGAGATCATTGATCGCCTGGCCCGCCCCGCGATAGGGCACGTGATCGAACTTAACGCCCGTCTCTTTCTTAAGCCATTCACACAGCACATGCTGATTTGAGCCAACGCCTGAAGTGGCAATGCCGACGCCCGGATTGGCTTTCGCGTATTCGACCAGCTCCTTGAACGTGGTCACGCCGACTGAACTGTGCACGGCGAGAATCTGGCCGTGCCGCCCGAGATAGCAGACCGGGATCAACTCTTTCGTGTAGTCGTAGCTGAGCTTCATGATATGCGGCGCGCTCGCCGCATTGTCATTGGTGATCAGAACCGTATAGCCGTCGGGCGCGCTCTTCATGGCGGCGTCCATGCCGATGGTCCCTCCGGCGCCGGTGCGGTTTTCCACCAGCACCTGCTGCCCGATCGTCAGCGACATGCGCTCTCCGAGGGACCGAGCGATGAAATCGATTGCACCGCCCGGCGCCAGCGGGACGATGAAGCGTATGGGCCTGGCCGGCCAATCCGAGCCCTGCGCCCACGCATTCCTGGATCCTGCAAGACCGGCGGCAATGGCACCGGTAGCTCCGAGTAGCAATCCGCGACGGTTCAACTTCGACATGCGCCCCCCATTTATAAGTCGGCAATCGAAACTATCACCATTTGCGATCGACCCAGTCGCCGGGTACCTGCCAAAAGCAGCGGCGAATCATCGCATTAGGCGGGCGGGGAACTTATTGCTGCGGCAAAGATTGGTTTTGCAGACTGGAGGCGTGCCATGACCAACAACGAAATTGGTGCAGCCGACATAAGTGAGCCTGCCGACGCCATTGCTTGGCGGCATTTTTGGCTGGCGAATGTGGTGGTGGAAAGCGATGGGCGGCCGCTGGTGCGCGCCACCCGTCCTGCGTTGCAGCCCCGAAAAGACTCCCTGAGCCGGCGTCTGCAGAGACTTCGTCATATGCGGGCGATACTAGACGCACCGCGGCACTAAACTTTATCTTGTTTCGTACCCGCGCCGGCAATGGCGCGGGTACGCAATGTCGGATCGCTGCGGTCCTCGCAGCAGACGGACGTCGATCAGCCCGGGCAGACGGACAGGCCGGTGCAGGCACCGAGCGTATAATTGGCCGCGACGGCGTTGTCGCCCGCGGACTCGAGCGCCTCGTCGGAAACGTTGAAGTTCAGGATGCTGTCGTCGATCTGTTCGAGCTCAATCTTGGTCATGGCCAAATCCTTTTTTACGGCTCCCCTGTGGAGCTGTCTCACAAGCTAGGATTAAATCGTCAATTTGCATGTGACGGAAGTCACACAACATGCGTTTTTCCGATCGTCCGAAATGGAGATGTTCTGTTTTGGCCAGAAACAGACGTCGGCAAGTAACGCCGTTAACCGTGTTTACGGTTATTTTAGTGAGGTCATTCTGTCTTGGTCAGCGCAGCGCCGACGCGCGGAAGAATGACCCGGAATTCGGTGAACTCACCGGGCCTGGTGTCGACCTCGATCGATCCGCCGTGCTGCTTCACGACAATGTCGTGACTGAGGGAAAGCCCGAGCCCCGTCCCTTCACCGGCAGGCTTGGTGGTGAAAAACGGATTGAAAATCTTTTCCTTCACATCGGGCGGGATGCCGGTGCCATTGTCGCGGATGCAAATCTCGACGCTGTCGCCCAAGCTCCTAGTCGCGGCCGTAAGCATTGGCTCGTAGCCGTCACCGGTTTCGGCCTTGCGCTTGGCCGCTGCGTAGAAACCGTTGCCGATCAGGTTGAGCAGCACCCGCGTGATCTCCTGCGGAAACAGATCGACCTCGCCCGCGCCGGCATCGAATGACCTTTCCAGTGTGATATTGAAGCCTTGCTTTTCGGCCCGCGCCCCGTGATAGGCCAGATTGAGGCTTTCCTCGACGAGTGAATTGATATCGACGACCCGGTGCTCGCCGGAGCCTTCGCGCGAGTGCAGCAGCATGTTCTTGACGATGCCATCGGCACGCTTGCCGTGCTGCACGACCTTTTCGAGATTGCCGCGCAGCGTCTTCGTCAGGTCGTCGATCTCGGCACGCATCTTGTTGTCGAGCGAAATGCCTTTCAGGGCATCCTGCAAATCGTCGATCAACTCGCCCGACACCGCCGAGAAATTGTTGACGAAATTGAGCGGGTTCTTGATTTCGTGCGCGATGCCGGCGGTGAGCTGACCGAGCGAGGCGAGCTTCTGCGTCTGAACCAGGCGATCCTGGGTGGAGCGTAGCTCCTCGAGTGAGGCGGCCAGCTCACGCGTGCGCCCTTGCACTTCATCGAACAGGCGCACGTTTGCGATGGCGATTGCGGCCTGGTCGGCGAAGGTTGTGACCAGCTCGATCTGTTTGTCGGTAAAAGGCCGCACGTCCTTGCGTGTCAGTGTGAGGGCGCCGATCGGCACACCCTCCCGCAGCATTGGAACCCCGAGGCCAGTGCGAAAATCACCCGAATCCAGCGCCGGCGAAAACGTGTAGTCCGGATCAGCCTTGACGTCGGCAATTTGAACAATCCGGCCCTCCACCAGCGCACGGCCCGCGACTGAACTGCGATCCATTTGCACCGGTGTCGTGTGAATGAAGTCCGAAAAGGCGGTCGAGTAGCCGTAAGTCGCAGCCCGGAAGAATGCTCCATCAATCTCTCTCGTGATCGCTCCGTGGTCAGCATCACTCATGCGGGCCGCCGTTTCAATCAAGGCGTCCAGAACCGTCGGCAAATCGAATGCCGATCGGCTGATCGTCTTGAGGACATCCGCGGTGGCGGTTTGCTGTTGAAGAGACTCTGCCAGGTCACGCGTGCGCGTCTGCACTTCGTCGAACAGGCGAACGTTCTCGATCGCAATCACCGCCTGGTCGGCGAAGGTCTCGGACAGCTCGATCTGTTTGTCGGTGAACGGTTTAGGCAGCCGGCGCATCAATAGAATGATGCCGATCGGCGCTCCTGCCCGCATCAGCGGAACACCGAGGATCGCGCGGTAGCCGACAACCTGTTGCGCATCGAGAGCCTGATATTCCGGATCCATGAGGACATCCGGAAGATGGACAGTTTTGCCGTCTTGCAGAACACGGCCCACGACGGTCGCGCGTCCTGGTTTCATGGTGAGACTCGTCGCCATCAATGCCTCGGCGCTGCCCGGCGTCAAGCCGTAACTGGTCGCCCAAGAGTAGGCGTCCCCTTTCTCGCGGATGATGGCGGCTATTTCGGCGTCGCAAAGCTGAGCCGCCGATTCCGTCAGCGTCTCGAGAACCGGCTGCAGGTCAAACGTCGACCGGCTGATGACCTTTAGCACGTCGGCCGTGGCGGTCTGCTGCTGGAGCGATTCACGCAGTTCGTTGAGCAGCCGCGCATTCTCGATGGCGATGACCGCCTGGGCGGCGAAATTGCTGACCAGCTCGATCTGCTTGTCGGTGAATTCGCGTACTTCCTGGCGAAAGATAAGGATCCCGCCGATGAGTTCGTCGTCTTTCAGCATCGGGACCGCGAGAACCGTCCGGGCGCCGGCAAGATTCGCGAGTTGGGTGCCGGTGTAACCGGACGGCACGTTCGAAGACTGAATCTCGTCCCGAATGTCTGCGATCTGAGCCGGCCGCTTCGTTGCAAGCGCACGTCCGAACACCGTCGCCGGATTAGGCCGGATCACAGGGTTACGACGCCGCTCTTCAATGAATGCTTTAGGCGCGTTATGCATCCCAACGCACCGAACGCCGTCGCCTTCGGCGCGGTACAACGTGCCGAACTGCGCCTCGCAGATCCGCGTCGCATTTTCCAGCATCGTCTCAAACACCGGCGCGAGATCGCCCGGCGACGAGCTGATGACCTTGAGCACGTCGGCAGTAGCGGTCTGCTGCTGCAGGGACTCGCGGAGCTCGCTAAGAAGCCGCGTGTTCTCGATCGCGATGACGGCCTGGTCGGCGTAGGTCTTCAGCGCCGCAACCTGCCTTTTGGAGAGCTTGCCGGGCGCCAGTCGCACGACGCTGATCGTACCGATGGCGGTGTGGCCGCGCATCATCGGCATGATTGTCACGGCCCTATAACCACTGGGCAGAAAGTTTTTCGCTCCAACCGCAAGTTCGGGCGGCGCCTTGCGACCGTCAGGAATGTCCAGAATCTTTCGATCGAGCAACGCAACGCCGTGAAAGTATTCGCGCGTGAGCGGGACCGGCCACCGGCGCGCCCAGGCTTTTGCGCGGACCGGATCCGCTTCGGCAAACGCGGCGGCGCGCAGCGTGTCTCCGTCAGGAAGCGCGATGAACATCGCGGCGCCGGGGAAGAGCTTGAGCCCGCTCTGCACGATTGCGTCGAAGACGGGCTGCGTGTCGGCCGGCGAACTTCTGATCAGCTTGAGAATTTCAGCAGTCGCAGCCTGTTGATGCAGTGCCTCGTCGCGATCGCGGGCTAGCTGCGCAACCGTTGTATCCTTGGCAGCAACTGTCGGACGGCGCGTGGCTTTTCGCGCATTGCGTGAGTTGGCCGTCTTGCGACCGGTCTTGCGCCGCTTCATTCCCTCACGCCCCCGCCAGACATGGTACGCATCAAACATGCACGCAAAAAGAGCCTCGCGTGCGGCTGCCTCCGAAAAGGCAATCTGCCTAAATAATAGCGCCTGCGCCGCTCGCGTGATGGGCAGGCTGCGCAGCAATTTGGCGGTCGTACCAAATAACCCAATTATATCCGTTGGATGACCCGTTTGGCACGCGCCTTGCGATTACGGGTTTGCGGCGCCGGGTCCGGGCCCGATTGCGCGTGCGTCAAACAGGAGAGAGACAATGCTGAAAATGAATTGCGCGGCCGCCAGGGGGTCGCAGGCACGCAGCTGGCTATCGGCCGCCGCGGGCATCGCATTTGGAGTTGCAGCTACGTCCTCGGCGATGGCTCAGGACACGATCAAGATCGGCATTCTTCATTCGCTGTCCGGAACGATGGCGATCAGCGAGACCACGCTGAAGGACACGATGCTGTTTTTGATCGACGAGCAGAACAAGAAAGGCGGCGTGCTCGGCAAGAAACTTGAAGCGGTGGTTGTTGACCCTGCATCCAACTGGCCGCTGTTCGCCGAAAAGGCGCGCGAGCTGATCTCGAAAGACAAGGTCTCGGTCGTGTTCGGTTGCTGGACCTCGGTGTCACGCAAGTCCGTGCTGCCGGTGTTCAAGGAGCTCAACTCGATCCTCTTCTACCCGGTGCAATATGAGGGCGAGGAGTCCGAGCGCAACGTGTTCTACACCGGCGCCGCGCCGAACCAGCAGGCGATCCCGGCCGTCGATTATCTGATGAGCCAGGACGGCGGATTGGTGAAGCGCTGGGTGCTCGCAGGCACCGACTACGTCTATCCCCGCACCACCAACAAGATCCTCGAAGCCTATCTGAAGGCGAAAGGCGTCAAGGACGAAGACATCATGATCAATTACACGCCATTCGGGCACGCCGACTGGCAGACCATCGTCGCCGACGTCAAGAAATTCGGCTCGGCGGGCAAGAAGACCGCCGTGGTCTCGACCATCAACGGTGACGCCAACGTGCCGTTCTACAAGGAGCTCGGCAACCAAGGTGTGAAGGCAACCGACATTCCGGTGGTGGCGTTCTCGGTCGGCGAAGAAGAGCTCGCTGGTCTCGACACCAAGCCGCTGCTCGGCCATCTCGCGGCGTGGAATTACTTCCAGTCGATCAAGGGCCCTGGCAATTCCGAATTCATCAAGAAGTGGCAGGCGTTCACGAAAAATCCGAAGCGCGTCACCAATGACCCGATGGAAGCGCACGTCATCGGCTTCCAGATGTGGGTGAAGGCCGTCGAGAAGGTCAAATCCACCGATCCTGACAAGGTGATTGACGCGCTGCCCGGCACCGAAGCCGAAAATCTGACAGGCGGCACCTCGAAGATGCTGGCGAACCACCACATCACCAAGCCCGTCTTCATCGGCGAAGTCCGCGGCGACGGCCAGTTCGACGTTGTCTGGCAGACCAAGGGTCTCGTACCGGGCGACGCCTGGTCCGACTTCCTGCCCGGCTCGAAGGATCTCGAGGCGGATTGGGTCACTTTGAAGTGCGGCAACTACAATACGGTCACCAAAAAGTGCGGTGGCCAAGGCTCCTGAACTGACGCTGGCGGAGGCGGCGCTGCACCGTCGCCTCCGCCCCGTCGCGCATTTCAAGCCGGATGAAATGCAATGCATGGTTTTCGCGATCGCGCGCTGGCGCTTGTATTCGCCGCAGGCGTCTTGCTGTTCGGGGCAGCATTCGCCAATGCGGGCCCGTATGAGGATGCGCTCGCGGGCCTCACGACCGATTCCTTCAGCGATACCGCCAACGCCATCAATGCGCTGACGGCGAGCGCTGATCCGCGCACCGGAGCGGTGCTTGAAGCGCTTAAGGATCAGCGGCTGCTCTATTCGACGGGTACAAAGCGCGTTTTCGTCAAGGACAAATCCGACAGGCTGACGGATGCGGCAACCGGCCAGCCCGTGGCAGCGCCTCCGGCTGACACCGGCAATGTCCGGCTCAACAATCGCGTGCGCGGCATGCTCGACGCGGCGCTCGGTTCGCTGACACTGATGGCGAAGGAGCCGAACCGGCGTTTCGATGCCGCCCAGGCCGTGTTCAAATCGCGCGACGCCGGCGCGTTGCCCAATATCGACAAGGCCCTCGAGAAGGAGACGGACGCGCGCGTCAGAAAGGCTCTGACGGAGGCGCGCGCGGCGATCGTTCTCACTTCCGGCGAGACGAGCCCTGAAGACAAAATTGCCGCCATTGCCATCATCCGCGACCGCGGCGACCAGGACGCGCTCGGCCTCATCGACGGACTGCCGGCCGATCTTCCGCCGGCCGTGCGCCTGGCGGCTGCATCAGCGAGCGCAAAGATTCAGGGCAATCTTGCAGTCTGGAGTGCATTGCAGAACGCCTGGTACGGGCTGTCCCTTGGCTCCGTGCTGCTGCTTGCGGCGATCGGCCTCGCCATCACCTTCGGCGTCATGGGCGTCATCAACATGGCGCACGGGGAAATGGTGATGCTCGGGGCCTACACGACGTTCGTCGTGCAGGAATATATCCGCGCCTACAACCCCGCGCTGTTCGACTATTCGCTGATCATTGCGGTGCCGCTGGCCTTTACCGTCGCGGGCGCCGTCGGCATCGCAATCGAGCGCGGCATCATCCGTTTCCTTTACGGCCGGCCGCTCGAGACTTTGCTCGCAACCTGGGGCCTGTCGCTGATCCTGCAGCAGGCCGTGCGGACGGTTTTTGGCCCCACCAACAAAGAGGTCGGCAATCCGTCATGGATGAGCGGTGCCTTCGAACTCGGCGGCATCACCATTACCTACAACCGGCTCTGGATCATCTGCTTCGCGCTGGCGGTCTTCGTTGCCCTGCTCGTCATGCTCCGCCTGACGCGGCTCGGCCTTGAAATGCGCGCCGTGACGCAAAACCGCACCATGGCGGCCGCCATGGGCATCCGCACCGCACGGATCGACGCCCTCACCTTCGGGCTTGGGTCCGGCATCGCCGGCATCGCCGGCGTCGCCCTGTCGCAGATCGACAATGTCTCACCTAACCTCGGACAAGGCTACATCATCGACTCGTTCATGGTCGTGGTGTTCGGCGGCGTCGGCAATCTGTGGGGCACCCTGGTCGGCGCCTTCACGCTCGGCATCGCCAACAAATTCCTTGAGCCCTATGCCGGCGCCGTCCTCGGCAAGATCGCCATTTTGGTGCTCATCATCCTTTTCATCCAGAAGCGGCCGCGCGGCATGTTCGCACTCAAAGGCCGGGCGGTGGAGGCCTAGATGGGCCCCTTTCCGCTCACGCGCTTGCTCGACAGGTCCTCTGCCGTGTTCCTGATCTTGCTCGCGGCCTTTGCGATGGTGATCCCCACGCTCAATCTGCTGGTGCCCGCAAGCTCCGGCCTGCACGTGTCGACTTATCTCGTCGCGCTGTTCGGAAAATACATCTGCTACGCGATGCTGGCGCTCTCGATCGACCTGATCTGGGGCTACGCCGGCATATTGTCGCTGGGCCACGGCGCGTTTTTCGCGCTCGGCGGATACGCCATGGGCATGTATCTGATGCGGCAGATCGGCACGCGCGGCGTCTATGCCAATCCGATCCTGCCGGACTTCATGGTATTCCTGAACTGGCCCGAGCTGCCGATCTACTGGTACGGCTTCAATCACTTCGCCTATGCAGCGCTGATGATCGTCCTGGCGCCGGGCCTGCTCGCCTTCGTGTTCGGTTGGTTTGCGTTCAGAAGCCGCGTGACCGGCGTCTACCTGTCCATCATCACGCAGGCGATGACCTTTGCGCTGATGCTCGGCTTCTTCCGCAACAATTTCGGGTTCGGCGGCAACAACGGCCTCACCGATTTCAAGGATATCCTCGGCTTCAACGTGCAGGCCGAAACGACGCGCAATGCCTTACTGGTGGCTTCGTGCCTCGCGCTCGCGATCTGCTTCCTGATCTGCCGCGCAGTCGTAACGTCGAAATTCGGCAAGGTGCTGGTGGCGATCCGCGATGCCGAATCGCGCACGCGCTTTCTCGGGTACCGCGTCGAGGCCTACAAGCTTTTCGTGTTCACGCTCTCTGCCTGCATGGCGGGCGTCGCCGGCGCGCTCTACGTCCCGCAGGTCGGCATCATCAATCCGAGCGAATTTGCCCCGGGCAACTCGATCGAGGCGGTGATATGGGTCGCGGTCGGCGGCCGCGGCACCCTCACCGGTGCCGTGCTCGGCGCCTTCGTCGTGAACTACGCCAAGACATTCTTCACCACCGGCTGGCTCGCGCCCTATTGGCTTTTCGTGCTCGGCGGCCTGTTCATCGCGGTGACCCTGCTGCTGCCGCGCGGAATCGTCGGCACCTACGAATGGTGGCGCGCCCGCCGCGCCGAGAAGCAGGCCGCCATCCCCATCGCGGCTGACGCGCCGCACGCGGCGGAGTGAGAGCCATGCAGCTGAAAACGACCTCCGCAATCCTTTATCTCGACGGCATCAGCGTGTCCTTCGACGGCTTCAAGGCGCTGAACGAGCTGTCGTTCGTGATCGAGCCCGGCGAAATGCGCGCCATCATCGGCCCCAATGGCGCCGGAAAAACCACGATGATGGACGTCATCACCGGCAAGACCCGCCCGGACAACGGCGAAGTCTATTTCGGGCAAGGCGCCTACGATCTGTCGAAGCTCGACGAAACCCAGATCGCCGAGCTTGGCATCGGCCGCAAATTCCAGAAACCGACCGTGTTCGACATGCACACCGTCGAGGACAATCTGCTGCTGGCGCTCAAAAACGACCGCGGCGTGCGCGCGACACTGCTCTGGGAGAACTCGTCTGCGCAGCAGGACCGCATCAATCAGATTCTCGACATTACCCGGCTCGGAAATGCCCGCTCGCGCGTCGCCGGCAGCCTGTCGCATGGCCAGAAGCAATGGCTTGAGATCGGCATGTTGCTCGCGCAGGAGCCCAAGCTGCTTCTTGTGGACGAACCGGTCGCCGGCATGACCGACGCCGAAACAATGCAGACCGCCGAGCTCCTGAAGGAAATCAACCGCGACAAGACCGTCATCGTGGTCGAGCACGACATGGCCTTCGTGCGCGAGCTCGACGTCAAGGTCACCTGCCTGCACGAGGGATCGGTGCTTGCGGAAGGCACCATCGACCAGGTCTCGGCCAACGACCGGGTCGTCGAAGTTTATCTGGGGCGCTGAGCATGCTGAACGTCAGCAACATCGATCTGCATTATGGCGCCGCGCAGGCGCTGCGCGGGATTTCGCTCAAGGCCGAACCCGGGAAAGTGACCTGCGTGCTCGGCCGCAACGGCGTCGGCAAGACCAGCCTGTTGCGCGCGATCATCGGCCAGCATCCAATCAGCAAGGGCACGATCACGCTTGGGGGCGCCGACATCACGAAACTGTCGACCGTCGAACGTGCGCGCAGTGGCGTCGCCCTCGTCCCGCAAGGCCGCGAGATCTTCCCGCTGCTGACCGTCGAGGAGAACCTGCAGACCGGTTTTGCACCGCTGCCGCGCAGCGAGCGCGACGTGCCCGACGATGTGTTTTCGCTTTTTCCGGTTCTCAACAGCATGCTCCGACGCCGCGGCGGCGACCTGTCCGGCGGTCAGCAGCAGCAACTGGCGATCGGCCGCGCGCTGGTGATGCGCCCGAGACTTCTCTTGCTTGACGAACCGACGGAAGGCATCCAGCCCTCGATCATCAAGGATATCGGCCGCGCCATAACCTATCTGCGCGGCATCGGTGAAATGGCCATCGTGCTGGTCGAGCAATATCTCGATTTTGCGCGGGAGCTGGGGGACCACTTCGCGGTCATGGAGCGCGGCTCGATCGTCTATGCGTGCGACAAAGCCGGCATGGACGAAGGGGCATTGAAGCGCGCGTTGGCCATCTGACGGAGGTTGCCATCACCCCGCCTGCGGCGGGCCTTCGGCCTCGCGGGCGCGCTGGACCCCCAACTGCCGCTCGCGCCAGATCACGAACAGCCCGGCGGCAGCGACGATACTGGCGCCAACATAGACCAGCGTGTCGGGCAATTCCCCGAACAACCAGTAACCGAGCAGCAGCGCCCAAAGCATCGACGTGTAGTCGAAGGGCGCGACCAGCGAGGCTGTGGCATAGCGGTAGCTCTCGGTCAGCAAAATGTGCGCAAAGCCGCCGAGGATACCGAGCGCGATCAGCGCGGCGAGCTCGCGCGGCGTCGGCGAATGCCAGGCGAAGGGCAGCGTCAGCGCGCCGGCAATGGCGCAGACCAGCGAGAAATAGAACACAATCGATGACGTCGTTTCGCTCTGCGTCAGCCGCCGGGTCTGGATGACCGTTCCCGCGTTGCAGAAGGCCGAGATGACGGCAAACATCGACCCAGCCGCCGCAGCCGCGCCGCCGATCGCCGCGTAACGGCCGATGTCGAGGTGCGGGATCAGCATCACGATGACGCCGCCAAATCCGATCAGCACCGCCGACCAGCGGTAGATGCGCACGCGCTCCTTCAGGATGATGGCGGCGAGCGCCACGGTGATGAGCGGCGACGCGAACGAGATCGCGGTCGCATCCGCCAGGGGAAGCCGCGTGAGCGCGGAGAAGTTGGTGAACATGCCGCCGACGCTGAGCAGGCCGCGGCCGAGCTGGCCGAGCGGCCGGCTTGTGCGCACCGCGGTCATGAGCTCGCCGCGAATGGCATAGACGAGCACCACCGGCAGGATCGCAAAGGCGCTGCGGAAAAACACCATCTGTCCGACCGGCGCGACGTCGCCGAGCTGACGTACCAGAGCCGACATGGCGGCAAAGAGCAGAGCGGAAATCAGTTTCAGGCCGATGGCCTTGAATGGATGATGCATCGTGCGCTCAACGAGTCACTTATTCATACCGGCGCCGCTCCTTCCAGTCAGCTTATTAAATCTGTACGATCCATCGTCTTACCCGCCCGGCGATATTGTGCAGCCATGAGACGACGCGATTTCATCAAGCTTGTGGCTGTCTGCGCAGCAGCTCGACCGCTCGCTGCCTATGCGCAGCAAGCAGTAAAAATCGCGCGAATAGGCATCTTGGCGCCAAACCGCGCCGGCGAGTCCGACCCAAGTCTTATAATGCTCAATGCGTTTGTCGCGGCGTTGCAGGAGCTTGGCTACACCGACGGACAGAATATCGTTTTTGAGCGCAAATTCGCCAGTGGCGACGTGAACAGATTGCGCGCTCTCGCGAACGAACTGGTCGAACAGCGCGTCGACATCATCGTCGCAATAAGCACGACTGCCGCGCGTGCAGCCAAACAGGCAACATCCGCCATCCCGATTGTTGCAATCGGTATGGCCGACCCCGTTGAAGATGAGCTTGTCGCCAGTCTCGCGCGGCCCGGAGGAAATGTGACGGGAACAGCGTTTCTCGGTCCAGAGCTGGTGTCGCGACGCCTGCAGCTGCTCAAGGAACTTGTTCCGCGGCTTTCACGCGCGGCTGTCCTTTGGCATCCGCTCGCCTATAGCGAGCGCACGATGATGGGCATGTTGAAAGAGATCGAGGGTGCGGCCAATACACTGGGCACGAAACTCCAATTCGTCCCCGCTGCAGGGGCTGGTGATCTCGAACCCGGGTTCGCGGCAATGGTTCGCGAACGGGCGGAAGCGGTCATTATTTTCCCTAGCCCGATGCTGTATGGCCAATACGCCCGCATCGTCGATCTCGCAGCAAGCAGCCGCCTGCCGGCAATCTATGCAGCCAGAGAAGGCGCGGAGCTGGGAGGCCTGGTTTCCTACGGCGTTAACCTGGCCGATTTGTCCCGCGCCACCGCCGTCTATCTGGAAAAAATCCTGAAAGGCGCGAAGCCTGCGGAATTGCCGGTGCAGCAACCGACAAAACTTGAACTGGTCATCAATTTGAAGGCGGCCAAAACGCTTGGCCTGGTGGTTACGCGTGAGTTTCTTTTGGTTGCCGACGAGGTCATTGAATAGGCGTCGAAGAGTGGTCACGACGAAATTCGAAACGCGGCGGGCAATTCGTAATCTTCAAAATCCCGCTTGTTGGTGTCGAGATTTTCAAGATTGAAGAACAGACATTCGTCGTGCGTGAAATGAGGGCCCGCGTGCCATGTGGCGACGTGAAGTTTAATGACGCAATCGCCGGGGATTCGAAACGCCGCCATTCGCGCAAGTTCGGGGCGAACGCCGTCAGCCAGATCGCCAGGCGGCGCCACGGCGATAAACCATTCCTTCCCCTGTAAGGAGCCCAGACACTGTGATACGCGCCGATGCCGGGCCAGCTTGGAGAAAACAAGCCCATTTTTCTTGAGACGCATGATCCATAACCGCGGCGTGCCGTTGGTTAGGGTCAGGCTGGGCTCTTCGGCGCCGGTCTCCGGATCGTAAGGGTTGACGTCAAACTGCGAGCCGGCCGTGCGCGGATAAATGACTTCGCCATAAGGAGCGAACAGTTTTGCATCAAGCGCCTGCGCCGGTATCGTGTTTGCTGTGGATGCAGGCATAGATCACCAACGTCGTGGCTGTGCTACTTCTTCGCCCGCAGCGACTTCAAATAGACCGCCATCGCCTCTCGGTCGG
>Ga0207691_10001026_pt1 | contig 27642 bp, 18 predicted proteins | sample KBSM13metaG_FD_184327 | JGI IMG/M metagenome (GOLD analysis project Ga0207691, IMG submission 184327) | Miscanthus rhizosphere microbial communities from Kellogg Biological Station, Michigan, USA - KBS M1-3 metaG (SPAdes) (version 2) | ecosystem: Host-associated > Plants > Roots > Rhizosphere >...
CGAGAAGAACTTGTGCGGCACGCCCTTGAACTCGATCGCGATCTCCGAGACGCGCTTCTCGAGCCGCTTCCCCGAGCGGAGATAAAAGGGGACGCCCGCCCATCGCCAGTTGTCGATCGCGAATCGGATGGCGGCGTACGTCGGGGTGTTCGACTGGGGATCGACGCCCGGCTCCTCGCGATAGCCCGGAACCCGCTTGCCCGCCACGACCCCGGGCCCGTACTGGCCGCGCACGGCCCAGTCGTCGATCGCGTCCGCCGGGAACGGGCGGACCGACTGCAGCACCTTGACCTTCTCGGCGCGGATGGCGTCCGCCTCGTACCCGGCCGGCGGTTCCATCGCGGTCAGCGTGAGCAACTGCATCAGGTGGTTCTGGAACATGTCCCGAACGACGCCGGCATGCTCGTAGAAACCGGCCCGGTGCCCGACGCCGACCGACTCCGCGACCGAGATCTGGACGTGGTCCACGTAGCGGTGGTTCCACATCGGCTCGAAAATGCCGTTCGCGAAGCGGAGCACGAAGATGTTCTGGACGGTCTCCTTCCCGAGGTAGTGGTCGATCCGGTAGATCTGCTTCTCGCGGAACACCGTGAGCATCGTCTCGTTGAGCTGACGGCACGACGCGAGGTCGTGCCCGAACGGCTTCTCGACGACCGCGCGCACCCATCCGTCGTCGACGCGGGCGAGGCCCGACTCGCCGACGTGGCGCACGATCGTATCGTCGGCGGCGGGCGGCGTCGCGAAGTAGAAGATCCGGTTGCGGGCTCCCCCACGGCGCGCCTCGCACGCCTGGAGCCACTCGCCGAGGCGGGAGTACAGCGACGGGTCGCCGAAGTCCCCCGCGATGTAGGAGCAGACGTCGGGCATCTCGCCGGGGCGGCCCTGCGTCGGCGGCGTGAACTCCCGCGCGCCGCCCTCGAGGTGCGCGCGGAACTCCTCGTCGGTGTATTCGGTGCGCCCGATGCCGACGATGGCGAAGTCGGGAGAGATCGCGCCGTCGCGATTCAGGTGCGACAGACACGCTTGATAGAACTCCATGGTGAAGAGGCTGGAGATGCCGGCGCGGAACGGGTTCGACGGCTCGGACGAGATGACGTCGTACATCCCCTTCCCCGCGAGCAGGAACTCGCGGCCGTCGCCGTAGACGACATGCACTTTTTTGTTGCGCGGCATGTCGCGATTGACCAGCGTGCACATCTCCGCCACATGCGCGATCGCCGGCTCGATCTCCACCACATCGACGCGCTCCATCGAACGAAGGTCGCCCAGCCAGCCGGCGGTCGAGCCGGTGCCGAGGCCGACGACCACGGCCCGCCGCGGATTGGGATGCAGCACGCCCGCGAGCACGCCGCTCATGACCTGCGTGCCGGCGTCGAAGCGCGCGTGTCCGTCGCCTTTGCCGTTCACGATGAAGGCGTAGCCGTCTTCGTCCGCAACGGAGACGCTGCTCTCGATGCCGTCCGCCTCCCACACGGTCTCGCGGCGGCGCGAAGCCTCCATGTCGCGGAGCTTGTTCGGCGTGATGCCCGCGGGACTGACGCGTCCCGCGCCGATCGGCGTGTGCCGCCAGAAGGCCGTCGGTCCGGTGGCGGTCAAAAGTACGATCGCAACGCCCGCCGCGACGATCGCACCGATGCGCATCGCTGCGCTTCCGCGCGAGGCGATCACGAAAAAGATCGCGATCGCCGCAAGAAACGCGATGACCACACGCCATACGCCGGGCGCGGTCAGCAACGGCAGGAATCCGAAGCCGCCCGCGAGCGAGCCGACGATCGCGCCGGCGGTGTTCCACGCGTACGCCGTCCCGATCTCGCGCGCCACGCCGCGGCGTCCTTTGCCGAGGAGCGAAATGAGCAGCGGAAATTGCAGTCCCGAAACGAATGCCGGCAGGAAGATGACGACGAACGTGACGAAGCTCCACCCGGCGAGATATCCACGAAACCCGAGCGCGCCGAGGGATCGCAGCAGCAGCGCGACCTCGGCGATGCCGTCGCCCCAGGCAAATGGGATGGCCATGAACAACGCCTCGCACGCGCAGCAGAGCGCGAAGCCGGCGACGCTCGCGCGGCGTTGCGCGAGCGAGTAGAGGAAGCTGCCGCTGCCGATGCCGAGGAGCGCGACCGCGAGGATCAGGCCGAAGGTGAAGGTCGTACCGCCGAGGAGCGGCGCCAGCATCCGATACCAGACCAGCTCCATCAGCAGGAACGCGAAGCCGACCGCCGCCGCCGCGCCGTACACGAATCGCGGCGCAATCGACGCCTCGGCCGCCTCCCCCGTTTCTTCCTCCAACTCGTCTTTCCGTCCGCGCAGCGAGTTCGAGATCAGCATTGCCGCGAGGCCGACCATCGCGTTGATCAGCGCCGCGGCGATGATCGTGCGCAGACTCCCGAGCCGCTCGGCGAAGAAGAAGGTCGTCACCAGTGCACCGGCCACCGCGCCGAGCGTGTTCAGTCCGTACGCGATCGCGACGCGCCGCCGCCGTTCATCCGTGTGCGATTCGATCGCCCGGGCCGCGGCGGGAAGCGTCCCACCCATCAGCAGCGTCGGCACCGCGAGCACGAGCGTCGCCAGCACGAGCCGGACGATAGCCGCCAGCGCCGACGGCATCCCGAACGACCCGCCGATCGCCAGGTACGCCTTGCGCACGATGAAGAAGAGCGCCGGCGTCAACGCCGCGGAGATCGCGACGCCGAGCTCCAGCAGGCCGTAAAACGCGAGCGGATTCCGCGACCCCTCCGCCCGCCGCCCGAGCAGAATCCCGCCCAGCCCCAGCCCCCCCATGAAGATCGCGAGCACCGCGGCCGACGCGGCGGTCGACGCCCCGAAGATCAGCCGGAACTGCCGCAGCCAGACCGTTTCGTACGTGAGAGCGCAGAACCCCGAGCCGAACAGCAGAAGCGACACGCGCCAGACGGGACGATCCATCGGGAGGCATCATAGCGTTGGGGGAGGGCATGCGAGAGCCCTGCTCCTCCAGAGGTAGGAATGAAGTCGTTACGCTTGTGAACGAATGATCGTGACGACCTGCGCCGGCTGGAGCTCTGCAGCCAGATGACGCGGCGCAAGTTCCAGTGCTGCCACCGCCTGATCCCTCGTAACGTCCGGAAACGCGTCCAGGAACACCTCGAGCGAATCGCCCGCTTCCAGGTAATCAAACAGGTTCCTCAGCGGCACCCGCGTTCCCGCAAACACAGACTCTCCCGAGAGAATCTCCGGATCCGATTGGATGACTTCGTTATGCAAAAGCATCGTTCGTAGTTTACTCCGCGTTGCGTGACATCTCCCGCCCCCGCTCCACCTCCCGGATCAACTCCGCCGCTTCGACGTCGAAGACCTTCGCCAGCCTGAGGATCACGGTGAGTGACGGGACGTTCACGCCGCGCTCGAGGAACCCGAGGTAGGTCGCATTCATGTCCGCTTTGCGTCCGAAGTCGATCAGCGTCCACTCGCGCGACTCCCGCAAGCGACGGATGATCGCGCCGAAGCGTTTCGCGTTCCGATCGGGGACCGTCCGTCTCGGCATGAATCGATGTTAGGACACATGAATGCCGTCGTCGATGGGATTCATGTCTCCATGGCTCACATGCATCCCGTCACCCGGTCGCATTCATGTGAGCCCGGGACACATGAAAACCATCGCTCGTCGCATTCATGTGTCCATGGCTCACACGTTTTCCAGCGGACGTGGCATTCGCGGCTGTTTGTGTCGCATGAATTCCATCGGCGATGGGATTCGTGTGTCCATGGCTCACATGCATGGCGTGGATCGACACGTGAATTCCACGATCGTCTTCGCCGGGCCGGCTAAACATTAGCCCGAGCGACCGCAGGCAAGGACGCGGTAGAATTCACCTCATGAAGCGTCGGCAAATAACGTTTGAGCGTGTCGTTCGCGGCCATGAGCCGCCAGACGATCCGGATGACGTTGCGTTATCCACTCCCGGCCAACGAATGGCGGCAGTTTGGTATCTCACCTGTGGCGCACTGGCTTGGACATATGCTGCTGAACCAAGACTTCAGAGATCTGTTTGTCGAGTTGAACGCACACGGCGTTGAGTTCCTGGTCATCGGAGCGCACGCTCTGGCGGTTCACGGACACGTACGCGCAACAAAAGACCTTGACGTATGGGTGAGGTGTGCGGATCGATATTATTACGGAAATTGATGGTGTCACTTTCGAGCCGGCGTGGCGAAATAGGATTGCAGTTGAGTATGGTGGAGCACCTGTATTTGCCATTTCGCGCGAAGACCTCATACAAAACAAGCTGGCGTCGGGCAGACCACAAGATTTGGTAGATGTTGAAGCGCTAAAACGCCATCAAACCGAACCGCCGCCTAACTCGTTATAAAGCACCGGTCGCTGGCGCAGAGTCAGCTCTCAGTTCGCCCGGCGTTGTCAGTTTAGGCAAAATCAGGTGCAACACCCGCCAATGCGTCTGATCGAAGCCGCGGAGAAGAACGCCCTTCGCGAGTTTCACGAGTTTTGCAGCGTATGGCTCCCGTATGGCCGTGCTGACGAAGCGGCTTAGCGGTCGATCGACCATTCCCTGATCAGACCAGGCTAAACGTATTTCCAGTGCGTTCTCCAATGGAATATCAATGAACTCGGCGAATTGGGTCGCCTCCAGCGTGCGCACGTTAATCTGCGCATGCGTACCTCTTTCCATCGCCGCCCCGTGCCGAATCATCAGTAGTGCCAACAGTTGCAGCAAGTGGGGGTCGCTTGCCGCCATCACCACATTGTCCGGCAGGTCGAATTCGAGCGTGACTCTGCCGGGCCATAACCCATCGCAGGCGTCTGCGAAACGCCGCATCAGCACTGAAAACAGGCTCCGCAATCCCGCGAGTGCGGAAACACCCACAACGCCAATCAACTGCTGTGAGTCGTCCAACAAGGGAACGTCCGTTACGCTCGCGAGAAAATCTTCTCCGTTTCGCCGGCGTACGCCGAAATCGCCCGACCAGACGTCTCCCAGCCGCAATGTTTCCATGATCTCGGCAGCTTGTGTTCTCGAGAGGCTCGAAGGCGTTATCGCCAAAATGTCCTGGCCGATCACTTCGTCGCGTTTCCAGCCGTACAGAAACTCCGCGGACGTGCTCCACCCTGTGATCCGACCGCGCGTATCCGTCGCGATGACGGCGTGCTCTAGCGCATCGAGCAACTCGAAGTGCTGAAGCGGCGGTTGTTCGGCGGGGCGCATGTGTATCCGCGGTACCAAGCTATCCTATCCCTCACAAGGTTGAATCGCTCGTCGGCGGCGGGCACCCTCCCGGCTATACTTCTCCCGTCCATGGCCCTCTTTACTTCCGAGACGAAAGACGCGCTCAAGAAGCTCGCGGCGAAGGCGTACGAATCGACCGAGGATCGCGATGCGCTGCTGGCGAAAGTGGCGGCGGCGGAGGGGCTGAAGCCGAACGACATCGTCTGGATGTTGTTCAAGCCTGACCGCGCGCTTCGCGACTGGGGAGCGACCTGGCTGCGCAGGCAGAATGCGCCCGATCTGCTCGATGCGTTCCTCATCGAGGCGAAGGGGAAACCGGAGCAGGCCTTCCGGGCGGCGGCGGCGGCGGTCAATGCGATGCGCATCCCGGGCATCGAGAACCGCCTGCTGCAGCTCGTCTCCGCGACGCCGCAGAACAAGGAGTTCGGCGAGATCCAGGAGATCGGCCGCAAGCTCGCGACGGAGATGACGCCGTCGCCCGCGCTCGCCGCGGTGATGTGGCAGATGCTGACGAACGCCACGCCCGACGAACAGGTCGTCTACCTGAATCGCCTGGCCACGCTCGACTTCGACGACAAGAGCGTCGTGCGCTGGCAGAACATCGTCAAGACCGAAGAAGGGGGCGCACGCGACAAGGCGCTCGAAGTGCTCGCCGAGCGCGCACCGCTTTCGTCGCTCGACCTCTTCATCCAGCATCTCCCGCACGCCGGCTACACGGTGCAGCAGAAGATCGCCGACGCGCTGGCCCGCGCGGCGGAGAGCAAGCCGGCGGAAGTGACGGCGCGACTGCTGCCGTTCGTCGCGGCCGACAATCCCGGCACGCGCAGCGCGGTCCTCTCCGTCCTCGCGCGCACGCCCGACCGCGAGGCGGTGGCGCGGCAATACATCATCTTCTCCCGCGGTCTCGCCGGCTTCGTGCGCGACCGCGCGCTCGACGCGCTGCGCACGTTCGGCGACGCGTTCATCGAGCCGGTGATCGCGCTGCTCGACGACGAGGATGAAGACGTCCGCGCCGCCGCGGTACAGGTCGCGAGTCTCATCGGCGATCCGCGCGCGGTGCCGGGAACGATCCGCCTGCTGAAGGACCCCGACTGGTGGGTGCGCATCGCGGCGGCCGACATGCTCGGCCACATGAAGGACGCGCGCGCCGTCGAGCCGCTGGTCCTTGCTCTTGCCGATTCCGAGGTGAAGTGGGCGGCGATCGAAGCGCTGGGACGCATCGGCGATCCGCGCGCGCTCAACGCTCTTGGAAAAATGCTGGCCGATCCGCTGCCCGACGTCCGCATCGAAGTCATGCTGGCGCTGCCGCACTTCCAGCATCCCAGCATCCCGCAGATCCTGACCAAGATCGCGGGCACCGATCCCGACCGCAACGTCCGGCAGAAAGCGATCGACATCCTCGACGGCATGCAGGCGTCCGGCAGCGCGCAGGTGGCGGATCTGGCGACGGTTCGCGCCGCGGCACTCGCCGCGCGCTCCACTGCGGGCGAGCCGCGCCTCAACACGCTCCTCATCGCCACGCGCAATCAGAGCGGCTCCGACTTCCACTTGAGCGTGGGCCAGCCGCCGATCGTGCGACTGGCCGCCGATCTCCTCCGCGTGCAGGCGCCGCCGTTCACGCCCGAAGACACCGAGGCGATGATCAAAGAGGTGCTGACCGAGAAGCAGTGGGAGACGCTGCAGCAGCAGTTTCAGATCGACTTCTCGTACATGATCCCGAACGGCGGACGCTATCGCGCGAACGTCTTCTACGATCATCGCGGCTATCACGGCGTCTTCCGCGTGATCCCCGAGCGCCCGCCGACGATCACCGACCTCGGCATGCCGGCGCAGCTCGCGGAGATCGCCGACTACCACCAGGGCATCGTCATCATCTGCGGGCCGTCCGGCTCCGGAAAGTCGACCACGCTCGCGGCGCTGGTGAATCTCTTCAACGAGACGCGCAACGACCACGTCATCACGCTCGAGGACCCGATCGAGTTCGTGCATCCGTTCAAGAACTGCCTGGTGAATCAGCGCGAGGTCGGCAGTCACACCATGAGCTACGCCCGCGCGCTGCGCGCCGCGTTGCGCGAGGACCCGGACGTCATCGTCATCGGGGAGCTGCGCGACAACGAGTCGGTCGGACTGGCGCTCACCGCCGCCGAGACCGGCCACATCGTCCTCGGCACGCTCAACTCCACCAGCGCACCGAAGGCGATCGACCGCGTCATCTCCAGCTTCGCGGTCGACGAGCAGCCGCAGATCCGCGCGTCGCTCTCCGAATCGCTCAAGTACGTCGTCGCGCAGCGCCTGCTGCCGGCGAAGGAGGGGCGGAAGCAGGTCGCGGCGTTCGAGGTGCTGAAGGGGACGACGAACATCGCGAACATGATCCGCGACGAAAAGACCTACCAGATGTACTCGGCGATGCAGATCGGAAAGTCGCAGGGCATGCTGACGTTCGACGACACGCTGAAAGACCTTCTCCGCCGCAACGAGATCACGCCGGAAACGGCCTATCTCGCGGCGATGAAGAAGGAGGATTTCGAATCGCTGGTGACGGCGGAGTTTATCGAGGGCGCTCTGCGCTAGACAGCGGACAACGGACAGCGGACAGCAGACTCAGCACTCCCGCTGTCCGCTGTCTGCTGTCCGCTGTCCATACCGGAATCGCCTACCCACCCCACCCGTTATCCCCTCGAAATGCAGAACTTTCGCGCCGGTGGCCCGTCCCACAACCGGAGCCTGGAAAAGAGCTGATGCCCGAATTCATCGTCAGAGTTGGAACGCCCGAGGGGGACGTCGTCGAGCGCACTGTGCAGGCGGCGAATGCCCGCGCGGCGCAGCAGGAACTGCAGAACCAGGGACTGCATGTCTTCGAGACGAAACGGGGCGTCCTTTCTCTCCGCGATCTCATCCCCCGGGGCAAGCGCGTCATCTCCACCGAGCGCTTCCTCCTCTTCAATCAGGAGCTCCTGGCGCTGGTCAAAGCGGGCCTGCCGATCATCCAGTCGTTCGACATCATGCTGGAGCGGCAGAAGGACGTCCGCTTTCGCGAGGTGCTGACCGAGATCCGCGAGAAGATCAAGTCGGGCGTCGCGCTGTCGGACGCGTTCTCGTCGTTCGGCGACATGTTCCCGCCGATCTATTCGACGTCGCTCCGCGCCGGTGAGCGCTCCGGCGATCTCGAGGGCGTGCTGCGGCGCTTCCTCCGCTATCAGAAGATCATCGTCAACCTGCGCAAGCGCGTCGTCGGCGCGCTGGTCTATCCCGCGGTGCTGGTGTCGCTGTCGATCGGCATGGTCGTCATCATGCTGACCAAGGTCATCCCGAAGTTCATCGAGTTCTTCGCCGGCTTCGGCGCGGAGCTCCCGCCGATCACGCGCTTCGCCATCGCCTTCAGCTCGGCGCTCAACGACAACTTCCTGCTCATCACCATTGCGCTCATCGCCATCGTCGTCTTCGGACGGAAATGGATCACCACCACGGGACGGCTGGCGTGGGACCGTTTCAAGCTGCACATCCCGCTGGTGGGAGGCATCCTCCACCGCTTCGCCATCATGCAGTTCACGCAGTCGCTGGGGACGCTTCTCGGCGGCGGCACGCCGATGGTGCCGGCCATCGAGATCGCCTCGCAGTCGGTGACCAACCAGGACATCTCGTCGAAGATCTTCTCCGTCGTGCAGAACGTCCGCGAAGGCGAGCCGCTGTGGCGCTCGCTGGAAGGGACCGGCGCGATCAGCGACCTCGCCGTGGAGATGATCAAGGTCGGCGAATCAACGGGTGCATTGACGGAAATGCTGAGCAACGTCAGTGAGTTTTATGACGAAGAAATCGAGACAAGACTCTCCCGGCTGGTAGCAGCGATCGAACCGATCATCCTGGTGGTGATGGGAATCGTGATCGCATTGCTGCTTTATGCCTTTTATCTCCCGCTCTTCCAGCTCTCGACAGTTGGCCAGCAGTAAGCGATCACGACTATGGCAAGCGATCCCCGCACCCTTCTGAAAAATGCCGACGTCTCCGGCGAAACGGCGCGCGCGCAGCGCGTGGCGGAGCAGTACGGCTTCCCGTTCGTCGACCTGGAGCACTTCCAGATCGACCATCAGCTCTTCCAGGACATCCCGCTCGACCTGATGATCCGCTATCAGTTCCTGCCGGAGCGCCGGGAGAACGGGCACATCCACGTCGTGGTCGGCGATCCGACCGACGTGCTGCGCCTCGACGAGCTCGAGCTGCTGCTCGGCGCTCCGCTGAAGGTCAAGGTCGCCTCGCCCCCGGCGATCCGCGACAAGTTGCAGAAGTCGGAGTCGACGCAGCGCGTGCTCGACGAAGCCACGGAAGGCTTCCGCATGCAGCTGGTCGGGGAGAACGAAGAGGGCGAAGAGACGCTGACGATCGACACGATCACGCAGGGCGACTCCTCGCCGATCATCAAGCTGGTCGACTCGATCGTCTTCAACGCCATCCAGCGCCGCGCCTCGGACATTCACATCGAGACGCGCGACAACGAGGTCGTCGTCAAGTACCGCATCGACGGCGTGCTCTACGAAGCGCTCGAGCCGATCGACAAGCGCCATCACTCCACGATCATCAGCCGTATCAAGGTCATGTCGGAGCTCGACATCGCCGAGAAGCGCGTCCCGCAGGACGGCCGCTTCAAGCTCCGCATCACCGGACGCACCATCGACTTCCGCGTCTCCATCGTCCCCACGGCGCACGGCGAGGATTCCGTCATCCGTATCCTCGACAAGGAGTCGATGAACTCGGAGTTCAAGAACCTCCGCCTCGACGTCGTCGGCTTCGATGACGCGACGCTGACCAAGTTCCGCAAGTTCATCAAGGAGCCGTACGGCATGGTGCTGGTCACCGGTCCCACCGGCTCGGGCAAGACCACCACGCTGTACGCGTCGCTCTCCGAGATCCAGTCGCCGGAAGACAAGATCATCACCATCGAGGATCCGGTCGAATACCAGCTCCGCGGCATCACGCAGATCCCGGTCAACGAGAAGAAGGGGCTGACCTTCGCCCGCGGACTGCGCGCCATCCTCCGCCACGATCCCGACAAGATCATGGTCGGTGAGATCCGCGACGAGGAGACGGCGGCCATCGCCGTGCAGTCGGCCCTCACCGGCCACCTCGTCTTCACCACCGTGCACGCCAACAACGTGGTCGACGTCCTCGGCCGCTTCCTGAACATGAAGGTCGACCTCTACAACTTCGTGTCGGCCCTCAACTGCGTGCTGGCCCAGCGCCTGGTGCGCCGCATCTGCGAGCACTGCCGGCACTCGGTGACGTATCCCGACACGCTGCTGCTGGAGTCGGGCCTCGACCCGAAGCAGTACCGCGATCACAAGTTCAGCGAGGGAGCGGGCTGCCTCGAGTGCAACGGCACCGGCTTCCATGGACGCCAGGCGATCGCCGAGCTGCTCGACCTCTCCGATCGCATCCGGACGATGATCCTCGATCGCCGTCCGGCCTCGGAGATCAAGAAGGCGGCGCACGACGAGGGGATGATCTTCCTCCGCGAGTCGGCGCTGAAGAAAGTGATGGAAGGGGCGACGACCTTGCGCGAGATCAACAAGGTCACGTTCGTCGACTGAGATATGGCTCGCGCATTTCCACCTGACGTCGTCGTTCTCGATACCGATTCGTTCGTGCACGCGCGCCTCGCGCCGGGCAAGACGAACCCGCAGATCAGCCAGGCGAAGAGCTACCGGCTCGCCGCCGACACGTTCACCAACGCCGTCGTCACGCCGGAGCTGGCGAACGAAGCGGCGCTGGCCGAGGGTCTGCGCAGACTGAAGATGGAGACGGGAAAATGGGAGCGCGTTTCCGTGCTCCTCCCCGACTCCTGGTTTCGCATCAACATCCTCGATCTGCCGACGCTCCCCGACAAATCGGGCGAGGCGATGGAAGTCGTCCGCTGGAGTCTCAAGCGCACGCTTCCGATCCCGCCCGAGACGCTGCGCGTCGCCTATTCGGTTCTGTCGAAGACGCCCGCCGGTGTCAAACTCCTCGTGCTGAGCGCGGTGGAGAAGTCACTCAAGTCGATCGAGAAGGTATTCGCTGCCTCGGGACTCGAGGTGATTCTCATCGAGCCGATCGGCCTCAACATCTGGAACGCCGTGGCCGTACGTGAGAGCGTGACGGCGAACGATCGCCTCTTCCTCTATGTTCGCGAGCGCGAGTTCACCACCGCCGTCTTCCGCGGCGAGCAGCCGCTCTTCATCCGCTCGCGCAACCTCGGCGGCGAGCGGACGCTGGAGCAGGAGATCCGCCTCTCCGCGACCTATCTCCGCGACAACCTCGGCAGCGAGACCATCGAGCATTGCTACGTCGCCGGCAGCGGCATCGCCGCCGATCTGGCGGGCGTGCTGTCGCAGGAATTCTCGGCGCCGGTGCGGACCCTGCAGCTGCGCGAGTTCGTCGAGCAGAGTCCGTCGGACGTGTATGGAATCGACGCCGAGCTGACGGCGTGCACAGGAGTATTCACCGGGTGAAACCGATCCATCTCAACCTCGCCTCGCGGCCGTACGAAGACAAGCGGCTCTTCATCACCACGGTGGTCGGAGTCTCGATCCTCATCGCCGCGCTCCTCTTCTCCAACATCGATACCTATCTCCGCTATCGCGTGCAGACCGAGACGACGCGGACGAAGATCCAGCAGGTCGACGCGCAGGCGGAGCAGGAGCGGCGCCGCACGGAAACGGTGCGGCAGCAGCTCAGTCGCATCGACGTCACCGCGCTGGCGAAGCAGACGACGTTCATCAACCAGCAGCTCGCGCAGCGCGCCTTCTCCTGGAGCGAGCTCCTCGACCGGCTGGAGAACGTGCTCGCGGACGACGTCCGCCTCACCTCCGTCGCGCCCACGTTCCGCCCCGACGGCCCCGTGCATCTCAACCTCTCGCTCGAGGCGAAGTCGGCGGACGGACTGGTCGACATGCTCAAGCGCTTCAACCGCGACCCGCACTTCTCGAACCCGTTTCCCACCAACGAATCGCAGATGCCGGGCGGCGGCTATCGCATCACGCTCGCCGTCGAGTACAAACCGGACAACGTGAAAATGACGGCGGTGAAGCGATGATCTGGCGTGAGAGACAGCTCCTCCTCGTCGTCCTCGGCATCCTGCTGATCGCGAACCTGATCTACTTCTTCACCTACCGCGTGCAGTTCGAAGAGCGGCTGCGGGATTACGACAGCCGCGCCGAGCAGAGCCAGCTCCGCCTGGAGCAGGCGCGCGCCACGCGGCAGACCGCGGAGCGCGAGCTCGCCTCGTATCGCAAAGTGCAGCACGACATCCAGGACGTCTACGAGAACCGCTGGTCGACGGAGGCCGCGCGCCTCGCGCCGCTGATCGAGGAAGTGAAACGCCTGGCGGTCGTCAGCCAGCTCGTGCCGCAGTCGTACTCGTTTGCGCACGTCGCCGGTGCGCCCGAGGCCTCGAGCGTAGGCATCACGTTCGCCGTGCAGGGGACGTATCAGCAGGTGCGGCGTCTCATCAATCTGCTCGAGCTTTCGCAGCAATTCGTGATCGTCGACCAGATCTCGCTGAGCGGCCGCGGAGAAGATGTCTTGACGTTGAGCCTGCATGTGAAGACGCTGTTCCGGAACATGGAATCGCCGGCGGCCCCGCGACCGCCAAATCGAACGTCGTGATGGATTGGATGAACTGGAAAACCTGGACAGTCGCGGGCGTCGTCATCATTGCCCTTTTCGCGATTTACACCTTCGCCTCGCCGGACGCGCCCTCGAGTCCCGACCCGTCGCCCGTGGCCGGACAGAAGAAGACCTCGACCGGCGGCGCGCTCGTCCCTCCGCCTGAAGGCGTCGATCCCATTCATTTCGAATGGCTCGACACCGAGGCCGGCAGCTACAAGAGCGACCGCAATCTCTTTTCGTACAAAGAGCCGCCCCCTCCTCCTCCGCCGCCGCCACCCAAGCCGCCCCCGCCGCCGCCCGACCGCGACGCGGACGGCGTCCCCGATTTCAAGGACAACTGCCCGGACAAACCGAACGGCGATCAGACCGACATCGATCGCAACGGCATCGGCGACGCGTGCCAGACCACGGCCGTGATTCCGCCGCCGCCTCCGCCGCCGGTTCCGCCGCAGTTCAATTACAAGTACATCGGAACGTTCGGTCCCCCGGCGTCTCCGCTGGCCACCTTCATCAGCGGCGACGAGATCATCAACGTCCACGCGGGCGACACCATCGCCGGCCGGTTCGTGCTGCGCAGCATCGGAATCGAATCGGTGGAGATCGGCTTCGTCGGATTCCCCAACGATGTAACGCGGCGTATCCCATTGGGGCAGTAGTGCGTCATAGAAGCGTGCACCTCAGGAAAACAGAATGAATCGATTGAAGATCGCAACGACCGCCTTCGCCCTCGCGCTGCTGATGTCCGGTTGCGCGAGCTACAACGCCTTCCAGAAGGCACGCACGGCGGAACAAACGAATGACTGGGATCAGGCCGTAACCGAGTATCAGAAGGCGCTCGAGCTCGACCCCGGCAACATTCAATTCCGCATGGGACTGCAGCACGCGAAGCTGGAGTCGTCGCGCACCCACTTCGAAAAGGGGAAGAGCCTCGTCGCCGCCGCCGCAGCCGCCACCGGCGCCGAGCAGTACCAGCTGGCGCAGCTGGCCGCGACCGAGCTGCAGCTCACGGTGAAGCTCGACTCGACGAACCAGTACGCGGCCGTGCAGCTCGGGAAGGTCGTGCAGATCCTCCAGAACGCGCAGCACGCCGCCGACTACAACTCGATCGAAGAGCGGAAGAAACGGGCGAAGCTGATCACGAAGACGCAGCCGCCGCAGCTCAATCCCGCGTCCGATCAGCCGATCTCGCTCAGCTTCCCGCGCGAGACGCCGGTCAAGGACATCTACAAGGCCCTCGGCAACGCGTTCGGCATCAACATCATGTTCGACCAGGCGGTCAAGGACGACCGCATCGCCATCGAGCTGAAGGACGTCACCGCGCAGACCGCGCTCGAGCGCGTGATGCAGGCCGCCGGGCACTTCTACAAGGCGCTCGACGAGCACACCATCATCATCGTCCCCGACAATCCGCAGGCCCGCCGCGATTACGAAGACCTCGTGATCCGCACGTTCTATCTCTCCAACGGCGACGCGGAGCAGGTGACGAACGTCGTCAGGACGATGATCGAGGCGCGCAACGTCTTCCCGCTGAAGGCGCTCAACGCCATCACCATCCGCGACACGTCGGACAAGGTCCGCATCGCGGAGAAGATCATCGAGGCGAACGACAAGGCGAAGGCCGAGGTCGTGGTCGACGTCGAGCTGCTGCAGCTCGATCTGATCAAGGCCCGCAAGATCGGCGCGCAGTTCACGAACTCCTTCTCCGCCGCCTACCTCGGCGCGGACGGCAAGCCGTTGAGCGCTCTCACGCTCGATCAGTTCCGCACGCTCTCGGCGCAGGGACCCGACGGCTTCGACAAAGAAACCGGCGTCCCGTTTCGTGAAGGTGGTCTGGCCATCACGCCCGGCCTGTTGAACTTCACCGTGCCGTCGATGACGTACGACTTCATGAAGTCGGCCACCGATTCGGAGCTCCTGGCCAATCCAGAGCTGCGCATCTCCGAGGGTGAGAAGGCGACGCTGCACATCGGCCAGCGCATCCCGGTGCCGGTGTCGACGTTCAACTCCATCACCACCGGCTCCGGCGGCGGCGCCGTCGCGCCGGTGACGTCGTTCCAGTACCAGGACGTCGGCATCAAGGTGTCGATCGAGCCGCGCGTGCATCACAACCGCGAGGTCACGCTGAAGCTGACGGTCGAAGTGTCGAACGTCGGCGGCAACGTCTCCGCCGGTGAAGGCCAGCCGTCGCAGCCGATCATCGCCACGCGCACCATCGAGTCGACCATCCGCCTCAAGGACGGCGAGACCAACTTCCTCGCCGGCCTCATTCAGCGCAACGAGAACACCACCAACACCAAGGTCCCGATCCTCGGCGACATCCCGATCATCGGCCGCCTGCTCTCGCACGAAGACAAGCAGCACACGTCGACCGACCTCGTGCTGACGATGACGCCGCACATCATCCGCATCCCCGACATCACCGACGACGACATGGCGCCGATGTGGGTCGGAACGCAGAACAACCTCAGCTTCCGCGGTCTCTCGCCGCGCATCGAGTCGCAGTCGGGCGGCGATCCGTTCAGCACCGCGATTCCGCCGGGCGCCGGCGTGCAGGGACGCCAGCTCGCGCCGGACGGCGAGCCGGGCAACTACATCATTCCCGAGTCCGCGCCGCAGCAGGCGCCGGGACGCGGACGCGTGCAGGGAACCGCCCCGAGCGATCCGTTCAAGAATCCTCCGCAGACTCCGCCGCCGGGACCGCAGGCGCCGCAGAATCCGGAGCTCGGGGCAGTCGAGAAACAGCCGGCGATCACCACGGCGAGCATGGCCCAGCTCCGTCTCGCCCCGCGCCTCTCGCCGCAGCCGGCAAGCCTCAGCCTCAAGCCGGGCGAAGCGAAGGTCTGGAACGTCATCGGCATGGACGTCGAGGGACTGCAGGCCGACAACATCACGATGCACTACGACCCGAACGCGCTGTACATCGAGGACGTGTCGTTCGGCTCGGCGGTGCTCGTCGATCCGAAGCAGCCGCCGATCGCGAAGATCGATCGCGAGAAGGGATTGATCACGCTCTTCTCCAGCACCGGCAAGCCGCTCGCGTTCCGCTCCGGCGGCGAAGTGGCGAACATCCGCGTGCACGGCGGCATGACCGGCGACACGATCCTCGTGCTGGACAACCCGAACCTCCACAACGCCGGCGGCACGGCCGTCGAGTCGGCGATCTCGGGCGGAAGGGCGAAAGTCGAGTAAGCCATGGTTGACCAGACAGCGGACAGCAGACAGCGGACAGCAGAATCACACGGCAGCGGCCTGCTGTCCGCTGTCCGCCGTCCGCTGTCCGATCAGGGCTTCACGATCGCCGAACTGATCACCGTCGTCGGCATCGTGGCCATCCTCGCTTCGATCGCGCTGCCGGTGGCCAGCTTCGGCATCCGGCGGCAGAAGGAGATCGAGCTGCGGGAGAAACTGCGCAGGATCACCGAGGCCATCGACCGGTATCACGACCTGCGGCTGGCGCAGCCGCCGAACAACATCAAGGCCCCGCCCGACCTCACCGTCGGCGCGTATCCGAAAGACCTCGAAGAACTGACCAAGCCGATCGAGCTGTCGAGCGGCAAGAGCATCCGTCTCCTCCGCGAGCGCGACCTCATCGATCCGATGACCGGCAAGGCCGACTGGATCACGCTCGCCGACACCGACGAACCCGATGCCGTCGGCAGCAGCGGCGGAAGCAAGAACGTGTTCGAGGTCCGCTCCAACTCGCACACGATGTCGCTCGACGGCAAGACCCACTACAACGAATGGTGAATCGCGATGCGTAAACCAAAGAACTCTGAGCGCGGCTTCACCCTCATCGAGCTCCTCGTCGTCGTCACGATCATCGGCATCCTCGCCGGGATCGCGTTGGTGAACGTCCATGGCGCGCAGAGGAAGGCGCAGGAAGCGGCGTTGCGCGCCGACCTGCACGAGATGCGGAAAGCGATCGACGACTACTACGCCGACAAGCAGAAGTTCCCCGGCGATCTCAACGAGCTCGTGCCGAAGTACCTCCGCTCCATCCCCAAGGATCCGATCACGAAAGCGGCCGACTGGGAGACCGTCCAGAACCAGCCCGGCACCGAGGACTCGCCCGCCCCCGAGCCGACCGAGGCAGAGAAGGATGGGAACGAGGGAGCCGCGCCGGGAATCGTCGACGTGAAGAGCAAGGCGGTCGGAAAGACCACGGACAATGTGCCGTACAACCAGCTCTGAGCGCGGCTTCACGCTCGCCGGCGTGATCGTCATCATGACGATCATCTCGGTCTTCGTCGCCTACACCGTCCCCAAGCAGTGGTCGATCGCCATGAAGCGCGATCGCGAACGGCAGACGATCTTCGTGATGAAGCAGTACGCGCGCGCCATCACCGCCTGGCAGCTCGCGCACGGCGGACTGCCGGTCAGCCTCGATCAGCTGAAGGAAGCGCGCAGCCCGCGGCTCGTGCGCGGCCCGAAGGCGGAGTGGGTCGATCCGATGACCGGCAAGGTCGACTGGATCCTCGTCCCGCCGCAGGTCGCCGCGCAGGGCACGCCGCAGACCGGCCAGACCGGCGGCCAGCAGTGGGCCGGCAGCGGCTACTCGATGCGCGGCGTCGGCGGCGCCTCCGGCAGCACCGGCGCCACCGGCGCGCAGACGCCGACCAACACGCCGACCGGCCAGCAACCGACGTCCCCCAAGGACTACAAAGGCCCCTTCGTCGGCGTCCGCCCCAACATCACCGGCGAGGCCTACCTCACCCTCAACGGCGCCGACCAGTACGAGAACTGGATGTACACGATCAATGACCTCAAGGCGGAGATCGACGCGCGCAATCAGGGGCTGACGATGATGAGTCAGTGGAAGTGACGAGCTGTTAGCTGTTAGCTGTTAGCTCTTAGCTCTTAGCTGTATGGGCGCCCGAGCCTGGGATTCCGTTCTCCTAAGAGCTAAGAGCTGAGAGCTAACAGCTGACCAGCTACAATCCCGCCCCAATGATCGACCGCATCGTCCTCCCCTCCGGCCTCACCATCCTCACCGAGACCCTGCCGTACGTCCGGTCGGTGGCGCTGGGGTACTACCTTCGCAGCGGCTCGGCGGTGGAATCGATCGAGCACGGCGGGGCGTCGCATTTTCTCGAGCACCTCGTCTTCAAGGGCACCGCGAACCGCTCCACCACCGAGATCGCGCAGGTCATCGACATCCTCGGCGGTGACGTCGACGCCTTCACCGGCAAGGAGTACACGTCGTTCTACGCGCACGTCCTCGACGAGCAGGTCGACACCGCGCTCGAGCTCCTCACCGACATCGTCACCTCTCCCCGCTTCACCGATGAAGATCTGGAGATGGAGCGGAGCGTCATCCTCGAGGAGATCAAGATGGTCGAGGACACGCCGGACGACCTGGTGCACGAGATCTTCGTCACCGCGTTCTGGCCCGACCACCCGCTCGGCCGCCCGATCCTCGGCACCGAGGAGACAGTCAACCGCCTCCAGCGCATGCAGATCGAAGCGCATTACGCCGAGACGTTCCATCCGACGAACCTGATCTTCTGCGCGTCCGGCAACGTGAAGGCGGAGCAGATCGTCCCGTTCCTGGAGAAGACGTTCCCCGTCGACTCCCGCAATCCGATCCGCAATGAATGGTCGGCGCCGACGCCGAATCAGCACGTGATCATCAAGGAGAAGCGCGAGCTGGAGCAGGTGCACCTCTGCCTCGGCTCACGCGGCTATCCGCAGCAATTCAACGAGCGCTATGCCGCCGCCCTCTTCAACACCATCCTCGGCGGCGGGATGTCGTCACGACTCTTCCAGCGCATCCGCGAGAAGGAAGGGCTGGTCTATGCCGTCACCTCGTATCACAACGGCTACCTGCACGGCGGCTACGAGGCCGTCTACGCCGCCTGCGCGCCGAAGAACCTCCGCCGTGTCCTGAACATCACGCTCGAGGAGATGAGCAAGTTCAAGCGCGAAGGCGCGACCGCCGCCGAGCTCAAGGACGCCAAACTGCATCTCAAGGGATCGATCCTCCTGTCGCTCGAATCGACAGTGAGCCGCATGAGCGGCATCGCCCGCCAGGAGTACTACTTCGGCAAGCAGTTCAGCCCCGATGAAATCATCGCCGCCATCGACGCCGTCACCCTCGACGAGATCCTCGGTGTGGCCAATACCGTCGTCGATCCCGAATCGATGTCATTGACGGTGATCGGCAATGTAAAGGCGGCGGGGATTACGACGGAAATGTTGCGCGAAGCAGTATTGTGACAGCCGTCACAACATATATGCGTGCCTGCTGATTGACAGCAGGCCTGAATTCCGCCTACCCTACGCCACGTCCAGTTCCCAGGTTCCCACTTCATTTCAATACCTCAGTTGATCAATTCGCGGCAGTCTCGCCGCACAAGGAGCATTTCCGTGCGCAAATCCCTTCCGATCGCCATTACGCTGGCTCTTTTTCTCGTCACGAATACCTTTGCCGCTGATGGTCAGACAAAACCGGCAACGCCGGCAAAAACCGAAAGCTCGCCTTCCGGTTTCGTCCGCTTCAGGACGGGGCCGAATTCAATCTCCGCCAACCAGATCATCAAGGGCACAGCCACCGCCAACGTGTACGACGGCGCGAATATCTGGGAAGACGGGAGCGGAAACATCGGCATCGGTACCACGGGGAGCCTCAGTCAGAAGTTCGTCGTCAACGGAAACATGCAACTGCTGACGGGCGGCTATCTCTATGGAAACACCACCAGCCAGAACCTCCTGCTGAGCAGCAGCAACGGCAGCCGCCTGAGTTACGACGCGTCCAATTCGGTCAACATCGGGTCGAACGTGATCTGGTTCAACAACAACACGGGCGAGGCGATGCGCATCCAGTCCGGACATGTCGGCATCGGTACGAACAATCCCGCTTATCCCCTGCACATCGTCCTTCCGGTCACCGAGCCGAATCCCGACACGCTGCTCCGTCTTGCGTTCAGCGACGGCTATTTCATGGATTTCACGCGGCGCAGCATCAATGTCAGGAACAACGATTTCATTCTTTTGACATCGGACAGCTCGGCCAGCTCCGAGCGGATGCGCATTCTCAATGGAAACGGCTTCATCGGCATCAATACAGACGCGCCGCAGAGACTGTTGCATGTCAGCGCGAACGTCAATTCTGCCGAAGGCGTCAGGATCTCCAATGCGAACGCCGGTACGACCGCTTATGCCGCATTGCAGTTCAAGGTCGACACGGCCTCGGCCTTTTCGGCCGCGGTATTCCAGAACAGCAGCACGAACCCGGCATACGGCGGTGGCGGCAGCCTCAACCTCGGAACGATCGACGCGTCTCCCGTCAGCCTCATCAGCGGCAACCTCTCACGTGTTTTTCTGACCGCGACCGGTGATCTCGGCGTCGGCATTTCTCCCACCACGCGCTTCGACGTCCTCGGCCCGGCGGCCGCCGGCAGTGACGGCGCGCGGCGCGTCATGCGCATCGCCGACAATACCGCCCTCGCCGCCGGCATCGGCGGAGGCCTCAATTTCGACGGCCATTACGACACGAACGCTGCGAATTACTCCACCTTCACCAATGTCCAGGGTCTCAAGACCAACGCCACTGCCGGCGATAAGAGCGGCAAGTTCGTGCTGAACGTCAGCAACAGCACCGGCAATATGGTGGAAATTGCATCCGCGGACACGGCCACCGGATTGAAAGTGACCGGCAACGGCCGCTTCACCGGCGACGTCACCGTCGACGGCAACATCGCCGCCAAATACCAGGACGTCGCCGAATGGGTTCCGGCAACGACACACATGGACCCCGGCACGGTCGTCGTTCTCAATCGGCAGCATAAAAACGAGGTCATGCCCTCCGCGCGCTCCTACGACACCGCCGTTGCCGGCGTCGTTTCCGCCCAGCCGGGCGTCATCCTCGGCGTAGCCGGTGACTCGAAAGCACAGATTGCGACGACCGGCCGCGTCAAGGTGCACGTCGACGCCGCTGCCGGGCCGATCGAGATCGGCGATCTCCTCGTGACGAGCGACAAATCCGGCACCGCCATGAAGTCGCAGCCCGTCGATCTCGGCGGCGTCTCGTTTCACCGTCCCGGCACCGTGATCGGAAAAGCGCTGGAGCCGCTCGCGGCAGGCGAGGGCGAGATTCTCGTGCTGTTGTCGCTGCAGTAATGAAAGGAACCCGTCCAATGCACCGGCGCCTCCTGGTCGTACTCTGTCTCCTTCTCTCCTCCAGCGGTCTCCTGGCCGATGATCCCGCGCGCCTCGTCGCAAGGAGCGGCAGCGACGCACAGCCCGCGGCAACGATCGTCTTTGCCGACGACGCCGTCCGAATCACCGGCGTGAGGCCGGGCGGAACCGTCGTCCTTTTCGGTGTCGAGCGGATCGTCCGCGACGATTTCAGTCAGTCCGTCGTCGTATGGGACGAACGGCTTTCGGATGACGATCACGACGGCGCGGTCTCGCTTGCCTTGAAGCATGCGATGTCCCCCTTCACGGTTCTCGCCGTCGTCGATGAAAACAACGGCCACTATGTCGTCGCCACTCCCGGCTTCATTCCGCTGACCATTCCGCCGGCGGGCAAGCTTCATGGCAACGACAAAGGCGAACCGGTCGAGTTTCAGAACGGGATGCCTTATGCCGAGGCGCTGGTGCTGCGGCCGGGAAAAGGAGCGTGGGTGGCCCACGGCTTCGACGGCACGGCGAGCGATTCCGACGGCCGCGCCGACGGAAAAATCGGCATCCGTTTCGACGCCATGAAACCGATTCACGGACGGCCCGAGACGACCGCTCCTGACCGTCTGCTTCCACAGGACCTGCTGATCGTCATCAATCCGCGCTCCCTTGCCGTCTACGCGGACGACGTGAAGGAGAAGAACTGAACATGAGCACCATGCGATCGCGCACACTTGCGCTGCTCTTTCTTCTCATCACCGTCTTCGCATACGGAGGCGAAATCGACCCGAAGGACGAAAAGGGATTCACTCCCGAGCGCGCCTACCATCTGGGCGACATCGACAGCGTCAACCTCTACAACGGAAATCTGACGATCATGCTCCCCATCGGCTCGCCGTATCCGGTCGGTGGAAACCTGTCGTACGGCCTGACCCTTTCCTACAACAGCAACGTCTGGAAACGCGAGGAGTTGACCGCCACCACACCCGCCCCTCCGCACAAGTGCGCAAGCCGCCGGCCGTCACCGGAGACCAACGCCGGGTTCGGATGGAATCTCTCGCCCACTCAATTGCAGATCCCGTGCGGCAAGAACGCCGTCTGTTCCGATCCGGTTACCACCTCCGAGACGTTCGTCTCCTCCGACGGCGCGAGGCACGTGTTCTATCCCAAGCTGCACGACGGCGATCCGACCAGCAGCTCCGTCGGCTACACCCGTGACGGCACGTATGCGCGCGCGAAAGCGGACGGCAACGGCCATCTCATCGAGATGGGAGACGGAACGCAGCAACGCTATGAGGAAGTATCCAATACCAACGTCGTGCACATCACCGACATGCTCGACAGCTTTGGCAACTGGGTGAGCTTCATCTATCCCTCGGCCAATGAGCTGGACATCAGCGACAGTCAGAGCCGGACTCAGATCATCCGTTACACGACGTACTCCTCGGCCGATGAACCGAATCTGCAGACCGTCCCCTCCGAGGTCGAGCTCACGGCCGCAGGCGGCAGGAAACTGCTCTATACCCTCGGCTATGTACTGACCAGCATTCCCAGAAGCGATCTCTATCCGTCCATCTACTACTGTGACTCGGAATACGTCACCGTTCCCCTGCTGAAGACGATCACCGTCAAGGAAAAGACCAAGACCCCCACGCTCCAGAGCTGGAGCTTTTCCTATTACGGCGAAACCGCCGACGGATCACCGGCGTCGCTCAGCGGCGCGCTGAAATCGATGACCGTGCCGACCGGTGGAACCTACTCGTACGAATACGCACTGTTCGCCCTGCCTGCCAACGCATGCGACGAGAGCTCGTCGAATCCCCGCGTCCTGCGCGTAACGGGCAAGACCATCACCCCGAGCACCGCCGGGGCATCGATCAACAGCCCGATGACGTGGCGGTACTCGGCAGCGCTGCGTCCCCAGACGCAGACCACGACGCTCTTCTGCGGCATCGGCAACAGCTGGATCGACGTGCCCCCCGAGGAGGAGATGACCGTCACGATCGACTCGCCGTCGAAATTGCGCGTCGTGAATTATTTCTCGGTGTGGAATCAGATTTTCTCCTCCATCGACGGCAACCAGAAAATCGAGAACGGACTGCCGCTCACGCGCCGCGTCCAGTACGAAACGTCCGGCGAATATCTCTCCACTCAGGAGTTCGACTGCTCGAGCTGCACCGACTTCACCAGCCAGGGAGTCCTGAAGCGTTCGACTTACGTCCGTTATGAGCACGACCAGCGCGTATCGGGTGGCGGCTTTTACGCCCTGAACAAACGCGTGGCGGCGCAGCGCACCGTCTCCCACGACGATCCGGCAGGTTGTTCGACGTCGTGCCGCTATACCAGGGCAGTCAGTGACAACTTCGACGGTCTCGGTCACTATCGCTCCGCGACACAGAGCAGCACCATTCCGGGCTCGGCCACCCGGACTTCGTTCACGAATTACAACGCCACCTCGTCCACCTACGCGCTCGATGCGAACGGCAATGTCATCGGCTCGTATTCGATGCCGTCCGAGACCGCGCCGTGGATTCCGAACATCTATGACCAGCAGTGGGAAGAGGAGAACGACACGGCGGCCAAACGGACGTTCGTGTTCGATTCCCAGACCGGTCTGCTGCAGAGCATCCGCATTTTCAAGGACAAAAAGAGCTCGCACACGCTGCTCCAGACCGATCCGCACGACGTGTACCGCACGTACTGCTACTCGTCCGGCAACCTGATCAGCGAGCGCCATTACGGCGGCGACCGGGCCACACTGCCGACGAGCCTTCCGGCAGCCTGCTTCGGGACGGCGCCCGTTCCCGCGAACGGCGAGTACGAGATCGATCACGCGTATTCCGGCGGCGTTCGCGCCACCTCGCACTACGCCGATTCCTCGCTGAATCAGCTCGACCGGACCATCGACGTCCCGTCCGGGCTCCCCACCTCCGTGCGCGACATCGCCGGCGTGACCACAACGTTCGAGTACGACGTCCTCGGCCGTCTCACGTGGACCAGGCGCCGCGACGGCAGTAACACGCAGGTGGTTTATGCCGGTCCCGACGCGACCTATACGAAGCCGACGCTGTTCCTCAATGAACGGGCACACGCCGATTCCAATGAGAACAACCTGCTGACTCCCGTCGCGCAATCGAAGTTCGAATACGACGGCATCGGCAGGCTGTGGCACGAATCGCAGCTCATGCCGAGCGGCTCCTGGAGCACGCGCGAGACGACTTACGGCAGCAACGGCCTCAAGACCTCCGTCTCGGAGATGGGAAACCCGGCGTCCAATCTGACCACATTCACTTACGACTGGCTCGGCCGGGCCACGAAGGTCCACGCCCCGGACGGGGCCGAAACCACGACTCAATTCACCGGCGGCTCCAACGTCACCAGTCTCGTCAGCGTGGCGACGTCCAGGAGCGGCTCGACCTTCGGATATACGACGTCGACCACGAGCCAGGACCTCGACAGCCAGGGACGGGTCCTCGCGGTCACCGAATCGAACGGCACAAAGACGTCGTACGGCTACGACATCGCGGGACACCTCGCCTCCGTCTGCATGAACGATTCAGGCGGAGGTTGCGGCCAGGTGAGGTCGTTCTCCTATGACAACCGCGGATTTCTCACCAGCGAATCGCATCCCGAAAACGGCATCACCAGCTATCTCCAGACCGATTCCCGCGGCCACGTCTGGCGCAAGCTCAACGGCAATACGAACGGCACGTTCGACATCGACATGCTGTACGACCCGCTGGAACGGCTCGTTACCGTCCAGCAGCACGGCAGCAGTCCGCGACCATTGAAGAGCTTCGAGTTCGCCGATACCGCAATGAACGATGCAAAGGGAAAACTGCAGCGTGCCATCCGGCATAACTGGTTCACCTTCGGTCCGGTCGCCACTCCGACCACGGTGAATTATCAGATCATCGAAACCTACACATACGGCGGCATGGACGGACGGGCCTCGGCCCGCACCACCGCCGAATACGATTGTCTTGTTTCGCCGAGCGATGACTGCAAAGCATTGCGGACCGGAACGGCGAACCGGAGCTTCGATCAGTCATTCACTTATGACGGCTCGGGCCGCGTCACCGCGCTCGGCTATCCGACGTGCACCCAGACCGGCTGCTCGGGTGTCATCGGTCCCCGCAACGTGACCAACGACTACGAGCAGGGTCGCCTGAAAACCGTCACCTTCCCGTACGGCGCGGCATCGAAGGCGAACACCCTCACGTATCTGCCGAACGGAATGGTCGGCACCATCCGCCATTCCAATCAGGTCGAAGATTCGGTGCAGTCGTATTTCGGTATGACGCGTCCGCAGACGCTCAGTACGAGCGGAGCCACAAATGGCGCCGCGTGCGTCGCGCCGGCGATCTCCACACAGCCCTCTCCCGTCACCATCCAGTCCGGAGGCAGCGCCGTGCTTTCCGCCGTCGTGACCGCGGATGCGAATACGACGGCCCATCCGCTCACGTATCAGTGGTATGTCGGCGTCACCGGTAATACCAGTGTGCCGGTATCCAATTCGAATACGCTCAATCTGACGGTGCAGCCGTCGTCCACCACGAGCTACTGGATGCGTGCGTCGAACAATTGCGGCGCGAACGGATCGACGGTGTCCGCGGACACGGTCACGGCCACGGTGACGGTCTGCTCGCCTCCGGCAATCACCTCGCAGCCGGCGAACAAGAACATTACACGCGGCTATCAGGCGGCGGTCTTGAGTGTCGGCGCCACCGGCAGCTCGCTTTCGTTCCAGTGGTACGAGGGGAACAGCGGCGACATGACGCGGCCGGTCAGCGGCGCGATCGGCTCGAATCTCATCATCGCGCCATCGAACACCACGACGTACTGGGCGGCGGTGACGAGCGACTGCGGCAGTTCCATCAACAGCAACGCCGCGACGGTGACGGTCTACGCTGCTCCCACCGCCCCGACGAATCTTTCCGCGGCACTCGTCAACGGCTCGATCGTTCTCACGTGGTCCGGCACGACGCCGCCCGCCGGCTTCGGCTCGTATCAGGTGCAGCGCGCGGTCGATTCCCCGGCGTGGTCGACCGCGGTCACCGGCATTTCCGGCGCGACATGGAGTCAGACCAGCCCGTTGGCCGGTAAGGCATACGCGTTCGAAGTGCGTGTGCTCGACAGCAACGGCGCGCCCTCGGCGTGGTCCAGCCCCGATATCGCGACCAACATCGTCTTCGCCGATGACCCGCTTTCCGCTGGAACAGTGATCCGCGCCCTTCACGTGCAGGAGCTCCGCACGGCCATCGACGCGGTCCGCAGAACCGCCGGTCTGCCGGCCCAGTGGACCACGTACACGCCGACGGGAAGCATGCTCGCGCAGCACATCACCGAGATGCGCCAGGCTCTCTTTGAAGCCCGTCTGAGTCTCGGATTGCTGCCGGTGACGTACACATACGATCCGATCACGGCCGGTAGTGTCATCCATGCTCAGGATGTCACCGATCTCAGGAATGGGGTGAAGTGATGAGAATGCGATCGGTTTTCATTGCGCCGCTCCTTCTGGCCGCACTCGCGTCCGCGGCACAGAACCTCCAACCCGCACCCAACAGCGGACCGGCGACGTTCGGCGGCGGTACGTACACTTACGATCCCGCCGGCAACATCATCGCCATCGACAACCAGTATTTTCTCTACGACACCACGGGACGCCTCACCCAGGCCGCCGTCATGGCGCCCGATCGCAGCACGGTCACGCAGAGCTACACGTACGACGTGTACGGCAACCTGCTGACCATGGCCCGCACCGGCGTCACGCAGACGATGACGGTCGACATTACGAACAATCATCTGATGAACGGCAGCGTCGACTATGACTATGACGTCGCCGGCAATCTCCAGACCTGGACTCCTCCCGGAACCGGCACGACCTACCAGTACGGCTGGGACGGACTCGGCAACCTGCAGTCCATCCGCCTTGCCAGTCAGCCGGTCAATGACCCGCCCGCGGTGGCCTATCTCTACACCGCGAGCGACGAGCGGATCTCAACGTTCGACGTGCCGAATCAGGCCTCGCACTGGATGATCCGCGACCTCGGCGGCCAGGTGCTGACCGATTTCCTCGACAGTCAGGGAACCTGGTCCTGGACCCGCGACTATTTCTATCGCGACGGAACGATGCTCGCCGCCACCCTTCCGAACATCGTCCAGCACTACACCGTCGACCACCTCGGCTCACCCCGCCTGCTGACCGACGATTCCGCCAACCAGATCGCCGCCCAGACCTTCCTCCCCTTCGGCGAGGAGCTCCAGGCGACGTTCTCCAACGGCGCGGCCATCAAGAAGTTCACCAGTCACGAGCGCGATAACGACCCCGGGCTCACCGGCACATCGCTCGATTACATGCACGCGCGGTATTTCAACGGCCTGACCGGAAAGTTCCTGTCCGTCGACCCCGTACTGGGCCAGAGTACCGTGCCGCAATCGTGGAACCGTTACTCCTACGTTCTGAATAATCCGGTCGGCCGGACGGACCCCGACGGCCGTTGCGTGTGGGATCTGTGCATCGGTGAGACCGCGCTCGTGATCGCCGCGACCGCGACCGTCGCCACGGCAATCGGAATTTACGTGGCCAGAAATCCGCCGGCGGCGATCAGCGCTCAATCGCTGGGTAATTCGATCAAGAAAAGCCTGGTCGTCGCAC
>Ga0207691_10001027_pt1 | contig 27633 bp, 21 predicted proteins | sample KBSM13metaG_FD_184327 | JGI IMG/M metagenome (GOLD analysis project Ga0207691, IMG submission 184327) | Miscanthus rhizosphere microbial communities from Kellogg Biological Station, Michigan, USA - KBS M1-3 metaG (SPAdes) (version 2) | ecosystem: Host-associated > Plants > Roots > Rhizosphere >...
AGCGGCACAGGCGCGACCCTTTCCCAGCCCGCGGTCCCGTCGATCTGCTCCTTGAGCCAGCGCGCGTTCTCGAGGTCCCGCCGGAGCCTTGCCCGAAGTCCGTCGACGCCGATATCGAGCAACAGGAACCACAGCTTGATCGCCCGGAAGCGTCGCCCGAGCTGGATATGCCAGTCGCGGAAATTCTTCACGGCACCGTCCTGGGCCGTCCTGAGGTAGCTCGGGTTCGTGCTCATGACCCGCACCAGATGCCCGGGGTCGCGAACGTAATAGGCACTGAAATCGAACCCGACTCCCATCCACTTGTGCGGGTTGAGGACCACGCTGTCGGCGCGCTCCACGCCCGCCCACATCCACCGGCACTCCGGCAGCACCATCGCCGTGCCCGCCATCGCCGCGTCGACATGCAGCCACGCGTCGTGCTGCTCGGCCAGCGCCGCGATCCCCGCCAGCGGATCGATCGCCGTCGTGCCCGTCGTGCCGATCGCCGCCACGATCGCCGCTGGACGGCGCCCGGCCGCCCGGTCGGCCTCGATCGCCCGCCGAAGCTGCAGGAGGTCGAGCGCGTGCTCGGCGTCGGTGGCGATGAGCCGCAGGTTCGAGCGGCCGAAGCCCGCCAGGAGCGCTGCCTTCTCGATCGAGCTGTGCCCCTGCTCGGAGGCGTACACGATGAGCGGGGGAGCGCCTGCTTGCAGGCCCGCGTCTTGCTGGCTGAACCCCGACGCCTTCTCGCGCGCGCAAAGGAGCGCGCAGAGCGTCGCGGTGCTCGCGGTGTCGTGGATGACGCCCGACCAGGCGGGCGAGAGCCCCACCATCTGGCGGAGCCAGTCCATCACTACCTCCTCGATCTCGGTCGCGGCGGGCGAGGTCTGCCAGCTCATCCCCTGCACGCCGAGCCCGGATGCGAGGATGTCCGCGAGAACCGACGCGTACGCCGTGTTCGAGGGGAAGTAGGCAAAGAAGGCCGGATGATTCCAGTGCGTGATCCCGCGGAGGACGTCGCTCTCCAGCGATGCGAGCGCCTTGGGGAGGTGCCCGCCGTCCGCCGGCGGTGAAACCGGGAACCGGGATCTGATCTCGCCTGGACGCGCCGGGCTCATGACTGGGCGGTCCTCGATACGCTCGCGGTACTCGGCCACCCAGTCGATGAGCTGATGCCCCAGACGGCGGAATTCGTCTGCGTTCATTGCAAGGCAAGTGTCGCAGAAACCTGACCGGAGAATGATTGCTGTAGGCTCGTCGCGTGTCGATTCGCGCGACAAGGCTGGCGTGCCTCATTGCCACCATGGTCACCGGCGTGTGTGGCTGCGGTACGCTGCCCGATGGCCGCATCTGGGGTGAGGAGGCGACCTGGCGGCCCGGCTCGGCGCGCCTCAAGTCCGCGGCCGCCGCTGCCGTCACCGACCCCTGGGTATGGGCGCCGCTGGCCGGCGCGGCCCTGTTCCAGATCGACGACTGGGACCGACACGTTTCGGATTGGGCACGCGAACATACGCCCGTTTTCGGCTCGGAAGCGGATGCGGATGAGTGGAGCGACGACCTGCGCGATGTGTCGGTACTTGCGAACTGGGCAACGATGATCGCGACACCCGGTGGCAGCGATCCGCAGCGCTGGATTCTCGCCAAGACCCGCGGAGCACTGGTCGATGCAGCCGCCGTTGCATCAACCGTCGCGATTACCCGCGGGATCAAGACGACCGTCGAACGCCAACGTCCAAACGGCGTCGACAGCGAGAGTTTCCCTTCGGGTCACACGTCGAGCGCGGCTGTGCACACGCGCCTGGCTTCGCGCAACCTGCGCTGGATCGCAATGCGTGCGCCCGTGCGCCGGACGCTCGATGTGGGCCTGACGGCGCTTACGATCGGCACGTCCTGGGCGCGCATCGAAGCGGGCGTCCACTTTCCGTCGGACACCCTGTTCTCCGTCGCGCTCGGAAACTTCATCGCGTCGTTCGTCAACGACGCGTTTCTCGGTGCCGGTCCCGCAGACACGCTCGGGCTGCAGCCGCTGTCCGACGGCGCAGTGCTCACTTGGCAGGTCGGGTTTTGAGCGCGAACACGCCGCGCCTGTACCTGGTCTGGCTCATCCACTAGTATCCCGCCCGGTCCGGCCCGCGTTCAGCGGGCCGGTTGACAAGCAGGGGGCCGCTAGCGAGGTTCCCCGGGGGGAGCCGCACAATGAGTCTGTTCCGAAGAAAGCCGATCGAGACCGACCTTGCCAAGGACACCGGGCTCAAACGCGTACTGACCGCGTTCGACCTGACGTTGCTCGGAGTCGGCGCGATCATCGGCGCCGGCATCTTTGTCCTCACCGGTCGGGCGGCCGCCGTCGAGGCCGGCCCTGCCATCACGCTTGCCTTCGTCGTCGCCGGCATCGCATGCACCTGTGCGGCGCTCGCGTACGCCGAGCTCGCGTCGACCGTCGGCGGCTGCGGTTCCGCGTACGCGTACGGCTACGCGGGGCTTGGTGAATTCCCCGCCTGGATCATCGCCTGCCTGCTGATCCTCGAGTACACGGTCGCGATCTCGACCGTCGCGGTCGGATGGTCGGGGTACTTCAACGCTGGCCTGCTGGGGTTGTTCGGCGTCGGCTTGCCCACCGATTTGCTGCACGGTCCCGGCGAGGGGGGCCTCGTCAACCTGCCGGCGCTTGCGATCGTCGCGCTGCTCGGCGTACTGCTCGCCACCGGGGCGAAGGTGTCGGCGCAGTTCAACGCCATAATGGTTTTCGTCAAGGTCGGTGCAATCCTGCTGTTCCTGTTCGCGGCGTTCGGCCACATCGATGCGGCGAACTGGGTACCGTACATTCCTGAACGCGTCGTCGGCAGCGACGGCGTCGGGCATTTCGGCGTGGTCGGCATCTTCACGGCCGCGTCGCTGGTGTTCTTCGCCTATATCGGCTTCGACGCGGTCTCGACCGCTGCCGAGGAGTGTCGGAACCCGCAGCGCGACCTGCCAATCGGCATCATTGCTTCGCTCGCCGTCTGCACCGTGTTCTACATGCTGGTATCAGCCGTGTTGACCGGTATCGTCCCCTACACGGAGCTCAATACCGCCTCGCCCGTCGCGACCGCGTTGCTCAAGATCGGCCGGGATTCCATCGCCGGCTGGATCTCGCTTGGCGCCATCGCGGGGCTCACGACCGTGATGCTGGTGCTCTACTACGCGATCACGCGGATCCTCTTCGCCGTTTCGCGCGACGGTTTGCTGCCGCCGTTCTTCTCGCATATCTCTGCGCGGACAAGGAGCCCGATCCGCGTCATCGTCCTGATCGGAGTGATCATGTGCGCGCTCGCGGGCTTCCTGCCGCTCAACCGGCTCGCCGAGCTTACGAACATCGGCACACTCGGCGCCTTCGTCGTGGTGTGTGCCGGTGTGCTGGTGATCCGCCGGACGCACCCCCACTTGAAGCGGGGCTTCCGCACGCCAGGCGGCCCGGTCATACCGGTCCTCGGTATGGTGTTCTGCGCGACGCTGATGACCTTCCTGAGCGCCCACACGTGGTTCTATTTCTGCGTCGTGCTGGTCATCGCGGTGCTGGTCTACTTCCTGTATTCGCGCAATCACAGCATGCTGGCGGCGGCGACGAGCTGAGGCATCGGCTGCGCATGGCATCTCGACGCGAGGTCGACGGTGTCTACGATGGGGGCTGAGCTCGACGGCCAGACGGCGCTGGTGACGGGTGGCGGTCGCGGACTCGGCCGCGCGATCGCGCTGCATCTCGCCCGCGCGGGCGCGGGGATCGGTCTCGTGGCGCGTACGCGAAGCCAGCTCGACGAATCGGCTGCGATGATCGACTCCGAGGGCGGTCGCGCGCTTGCAATCGTCGCCGACGTGACCGAGCGAAGCGCAGTCGAGGCGGGCGTCGCAGAGGTGGAACGCAAGCTCGGGCCCGTCTCGATACTGGTCAACAACGCTGGCCTGGCGCGGCCCTACGGCCCGGTGGGTCACGTCGACCCCGATGACTGGTGGCGGTCTCATGCGATTCACGTCCGCGGCGCTCTGCTCTTCATGAGTGCGGTGCTGCCCGGAATGCGTGCGCGTCGCGCGGGTCGCATCATCAACATCGCCTCGAAAGGCGGGATCGTCGTCGCACCGAATCTGTCCTCCTATTGTGTCGCCAAGGCAACGGTGATCCGCCTGACGGAGCACGTGGACGCGGAGGCAATGGCCGATGGCGTACGGGCCTTTGTCGTGCAGCCGGGCACCATCGCCACCGACATGGGGAGGGAGTCGCTCAGTAACCCGGAGGCCCGCCGGTGGGTTCCGTTTCTGGTGAGCGACCTCGAGCGTGTGATCGATCGCGATCCTGCCAACGATCTCGCGCGGCTCGGCGCGCAGATCGTCTCGCTGGCAGCCGGGCACCATGACAGCCTGGCAGGCAGGTATCTCGACCTCGAGGAGCTCGCGGTCGAGTGAACCGGACGTTCGCGCTCAGGCGCCGGGAGAATCCTTGTCGCGCTCGATCAGCGCATACGCCGAGTGATTGTGGATCGACTCGAAGTTCTCTGCCTCGACCACATAGGCGCGAACGCGCTCCTCGCGCTCCAGCCGGCCGGCCACATCGCGCACTATGTCCTCCACGAACTTCGGGTTGTCGTAGGCGCGCTCGGTGACATGCTTCTCGTCCGGGCGCTTCAGGATCCCGAACACCTCGCAGGAGGCTTCCTGTTCGGCGATGTCGATCAGCTCTTCGATCCACAGGTGCGCACTCGCCCGCGCCGTGATCGTAATGTGCGAGCGCTGGTTGTGCGCGCCACGGTCGGAGATGTCCTTGGAGCAGGGGCACAGGCTGGTGACCGGAACCACGACCCGCACCCAGGCGTCGATCTGTCCATCGTGGATCTCGCCGACCAGGCGCGCGGAGTAGTTCATCAGGCTCTGCACACCGGAGACGGGCGCCGACTTGAGCACGAAGTAGGGGAAATCCATCTCGATGTGGCCCGAAGTGGCATCGAGCCGCTGCGTCATCTCGCCCAGCATCTGCCGGAACGACTCGACCGAGACCTCCCGCTCGTGCGCGTGCAGCACTTCGACGAAGCGCGACATGTGCGTGCCCTTGAAGTCGTGCGGCAGCGCCACGTACATGTTGAAGCTCGCGATTGTGTGCTGGTCGCTTCCCGTCCGGTCGCGGACCCGCACCGGGTGAAATATGTCCTTGATGCCGACCTTGTTGATCGGCATGCGGCGGGAGTCCGGACGGCCCTGGACGTCCGCGATCGTGACCGCGGCCGGGCGGGGCTTCTTGTCTGAATTGAAATCGTTCATCAGCCCGCCGAACTCGCGGCTGCGGCGATGACTCGGGTGGGCTGCCGGCTGCGCCAGAATGCGGCGATCGAGCTTTCGAGACTCGCGGCGTCGAGACCCGCCATCTCGAGGCAGTCCTCGCGGGTGCCGTGCTCGACGAACCCGTCGGGAAGCCCGACATTGCGTGCGGGCAGCGTGAGGCCCGCGGCTGCAAGGGCTTCGTTCACCGCGCTGCCCGCGCCGCCCGCGACGACATTCTCCTCGACGGTCACCACCGCCAGATGCGTGGCCGCCAGCCGCCGGAGAAGCTCGACGTCGAGCGGCTTGACGAACCGCATGTTGACCAGAGTCGCGTCGAGCCGTTCGGCAATCGCTACGCAGGGGGCGACCATCGTGCCGAAGGCGAGGAGCAGCAGCCCGCTTCGTCCCTCGCGGCGCAGCTCGGCACGCCCGATGGGAAGCGCGCTCATGGTCTTCTCGACCCGCGCCCCCGGACCCTGGCCGCGTGGGTAGCGGACCGCGGCTGGCCCCGCGTGTGTCGCGGCCGTGTAGAGCATCTGCCGGCACTCGTTTTCGTCGGCCGGCGCCATGACGATGATGTTGGGGATACATCGCAGAAAGCTGAGATCGAACGCCCCCTGGTGAGTCGCCCCGTCACCGCCCACGAGCCCGCCGCGGTCGATCGCGAACGTGACCGGCAGATTCTGCAGCGCTACATCGTGGATCAGCTGGTCGTACGCGCGTTGCAGAAAGGTCGAGTAGATGGCGACGACCGGGTGCATCCCCTCGCACGCGAGGCCGGCGGCGAACGTGACCGCATGCTGCTCGGCGATCGCGACGTCGAAGTAGCGGTCCGGGAAGCGGCGCGAGTACTCGACCAGGCCCGATCCTTCGCGCATTGCTGGCGTGACGGCGACGATGCGCGGGTCCCGCTCCGCCATGTCGCACAGCCACTGACCAAAGACCTGCGAATAGGTGGGGCCGCTCGTCTTGTCCTTGAAAATGGTGCCGCTGCCGGGATCGAATGGACCAGGTCCATGCCACTTGATCGGATCCGCCTCCGCGGGTGCATAGCCCTTGCCCTTGCGAGTCACGATATGCAGGAACTGCGGCTGCGTCAGGTCGCGCAGATTCTGCAGTGTCTTGACCAGCGCACCGAGGTCGTGACCGTCGAGCGGGCCGATGTAGTTGAAGCCCATCTCCTCGAACATCGTCCCCGGCAGCACCATGCCCTTGACGTGTTCCTCCGAGCGTCGCGCAAGCTCCCATACGGTTGGCATGCGACGCAGGATCTTCTTGCCACCCTGCCGCAGCGCCGCGTAGGTCTTTCCCGACAACACCCGCGCGAAGTAGTTCGACAGTGCGCCGACGTTCTCGGAGATCGACATGTCGTTGTCGTTCAGGATGACGAGCATGTTGACGTCGAGTGCGCCTGCGTGATTTAGCGCCTCGAACGCCTGCCCTGCGCTCATCGCGCCATCGCCGATCACCGCGACTACGCGCCGCTCGCCGCCGGTCCGCGCCGCGGCGATCGCCATGCCGAGCGCCGCGCTGATCGAGGTGCTGGAATGTCCGACGCCAAACGTATCGAAATCACTCTCGGCGCGGCTCGGAAAGGGGGCGAGCCCGCCCCTGAGCTTGATGGTGCGGAGACGTTCGCGGCGTCCGGTCAGAACCTTGTGCGGGTAGGCCTGGTGGCCAACGTCCCAGACCAGCCTGTCGTCAGGTGTGTCGAAGACATAGTGCAGCGCTACGGTGAGCTCGACCGTGCCGAGACCGGCGGCGAAGTGCCCGCCCATCTGGCTCACGGTGTGGATGAGGAATTCCCGCAGCTCGGTGGCGAGCCGGGGCAGTTCGCCCGGGGCGAGGCATCGCACGTCCGCCGGGGAATTGATCCGCGACAGCAGCGGGAAGGAGTCGGCCGGGTCCATCGGCAGAAAGTCTACACGCAAGCCGGTCAGTGCCGTCGGGCCAGCAGCCACCCGCACAAAGACGCCAGGGTCGACTCGGCCCAGCCGCATTCTCCCAGCAAAGTGTCCGCGGAATCATGCAGTTCCGCGACGCGCCGACGCGCGGCGTCGATACCCGCGACCGCCGGATAGGTGGGTTTGTCGCGCGCGCGATCACCGCCAGTCGCCTTGCCGAGGAGCGTCGCGTCGCCTTCTACATCGAGGATGTCGTCCTGGATCTGGAAGGCCAGCCCGACGAGGCTGCCGACGCGGTCGAGCGCCGCGTGCTCCGCGACCGTCAGGTTCGGGGCGCAGGCGGCTGCCATCCGTACGCACCCGCGAATCAAGGCACCGGTCTTCAGCTGATGCACCAGCTCGACTTCCGGCAGGCTGAGCCTGCGGCCCATGGCCGCGAGATCGAGGGCCTGCCCGCCAGCCATGCCGGCGGTGCCGCTGGCCTCGGCCAGCAGCTCGATCAGCCGGACACGCGTCGCGGGCTCGGTGGCCAGACCCGGATGAGTCGCGAGCAGCGAGAACGCGAGCACCTGCAGCGAGTCGCCGGCAAGAATCGCCGTCGCTTCGTCGAAGGCGCGATGACAGGTCGGCCGGCCGCGGCGCAGATCGTCGTTGTCCATCGCCGGCAGATCGTCATGCACCAGCGAATAAGCATGAATGAGCTCGACTGCACAGGCTGCGCCGTCGACGCGCGGCATTGACACACCCAACGTGTCGGCCGTCGCATAGACGAGAGCGGGCCGTATGCGCTTGCCCGGTGCGAGCGCCGAATAGCGCTGCGCAGCGTGCAGGCGTTCCGGCACGACGTCTGCGAGCGGCAGCAGCCGGTCGAGCTCGCGCTCGACACGCACTCGCCACTCCTCGAGTCGACCGGGCAGCCCGGCGTCCGGGATCGTGGTCACACCTGTCTGCCGCTTCAGTCTTCGGGTTCGTCCGTCTCGAAGGGCACGGGCTCGGCCTGCATCGAGCGCGCGAGCAGGATCTCGACCTTCTGCTCCGCCTGCTTGAGCGCGTCCTGGCAGGAGCGCGCCAGCGCCATGCCGCGCTCGAACTGGGTCAGTGCCTGCTCGAGCGGCAGCTCGCCGTGCTCGAGTCGCTCGACGACGGCTTCGAGTTCTGCGAGCGCCTGCTCGAAATCGGGCGTACGGGGTTCTTTCTTCGACAACCTGGACCTCCGGAGCGGCGGAGCCTTGCACACGCTGGCAGACAGGGTCAACGCGCACCGAGGCGGCGTACGGCCCGCGGCGGCGTTGACTTGCAGCCGCGACGGACCTAGATTTAGACAGTGTTAGACTCAGTCTAAGTTCATTCACGTTTGACCGCGCGACGAGCTGGCGAATTCGATCGAGGAGGTCGTCATGAAGCAATTGAAAGGCAGCAAGACCGAGGACAATCTCAAGGCGGCGTTCGCCGGCGAATCGCAGGCCAACCGTCGTTACCTCTACTTCGCGCAGAAGGCTGACGTCGAGGGCTACAACGACGTGGCCGCCGTGTTCCGCTCAACGGCGGAAGGCGAGACGGGTCATGCGCACGGACACCTCGAATACCTCGAAGAGGTCGGTGATCCTGCAACGGGGCTGCCGATCGGCGCCACGCAGGCGAACCTGAAGGCTTCCATCGCCGGCGAGACGCACGAGTACACGGATATGTACCCGGGCATGGCGAAGTCTGCCCGCGAGGAGGGCTTCGAGGAGATCGCCGACTGGTTCGAGACGCTGGCCAAGGCGGAGCGCTCGCACGCCAACCGTTTCCAGAAGGCACTTGACACGCTCTGAGCCGTAAGCACGAACGCCAGGGCGGACGGATCGTCGGGATCCGTCCGCCGCGTTACGTGACACGCCGTCCCTGCGCGCCCGGGAGTGCCCATGACCGTAGATAGAAAGACGCACGCAGGACGCGAAGGCAGTCTCGAGGCCCCGACCCGCCATCCGGTCCCGTGGCAGGAGGAGTCCTTCTACGACGAGCAGTCTCTGGCCGCCGAGGTCGACCGCGTCTTCGACATCTGCCACGGTTGCCGACGCTGCTTCAGCCTGTGCAATGCGTTTCCGCACCTGTTCGACGCGATCGACGCGGGTCCATCGGGCGAGCTCGATGGCGTCGCGCAGAAGGTCCGCTGGGAAGTGGTGGATCACTGCTATCTCTGCGACATGTGCTACATGACCAAGTGCCCGTACGTCCCACCCCATCCGTGGAATGTGGACTTTCCGCATCTGATGCTGCGTGCCAAGGCGGTGCGTTTCCGACGTGAGGGGGCGCGGGCGCGTGATCGATTCCTGGCGGCCACCGATAAGGTCGGCTCGATCGCCGGCATACCGGTCGTCGCCCAGGCGGTGAACGCCGTTACCCGCACTGCGACCGGACGCCGCTTGCTCGAAGCGACCCTCGGCGTGCACCCGAAGGCGCCGGTGCCCGCCTATCACTCGCGCACCGGGCGGCGACGCGTCGCGCGCGGCGCGAATCCCGCTCAGACTCCCGTGGCCGCTGGCGGAACGCGCGGACGCGTTGCGCTCTTCACGACTTGTTACTGCAACCGCAACGAGCCGGACATCGCCGAGGATCTGGCGGTGGTGTTCCGGCACAACGGGATACCCGTGCGGACCGTGCCGCGCGAGCGTTGCTGTGGAATGCCACGGCTCGAGCTCGGCGATCTCGTCTCGATCGATGCTGCGCGACGGGTCAACATCCCGGTGCTCGCCGGTCTGGTGGACGAGGGCTGGGACCTGGTCGCGCCCGTGCCCTCGTGCGTGCTGATGTTCAAGCAGGAACTGCCGCTGCTCTTTGCGGACGACGCGGAGGTGCAGAAGGTGCGTGCCGCGATGTTCGATCCGTTCGAATACCTGATGCGGCGCCACCGCGCGGGTCTGCTGCGCACGGATTTCAACCAATCGCTCGGCAAGGTGAGCTACCACGTCGCCTGTCACCTGCGTGTGCAGAACCTGGGTCTCAAGACACGCGACGTGCTCGCGCTCGTTCCCGGCACCCAGGTCGAGCCGATCGAGCGTTGCTCGGGTCACGACGGCACCTACGGTGTAAAGAAAGAATACCGCGACATCTCGATGAAGATCGGACGGCCCGTTTTCAGCCGCGTTGCGGCGGCGGTGGCGGATCACTACTCGAGCGACTGTCCGATGGCGGCGCGGCAGATCGAGTCGGGGCTCGAGAGCGCAGGCCAGCCGACGCATCCGCTTACGCTCCTGCGCAAGGCCTATGGAATCTGAACCCGTGGACTTCGAATCAGGTGCACCAAACGAGAAGCTGCGGCCCGCGGACCTGCTCGGCCTCGAGCGTTACGCGCGCGAACGGGCCGAGCTGCGGACGCGCGTCATCGCGCACAAGAAGCGCCGCACGGTGGCCTGCGGGCCAAACGTCACTTTCTGCTTCGAGGACCGGGTGACGGTGCAGTACCAGGTCCAGGAAATGCTGCGGATCGAGCGCATCTTCGAGGCGCATGGTATTGCCGAGGAGCTCGACGTCTACAATCCCCTCATCCCGGACGGCTCCAACTGGAAGGCGACCCTGCTCGTCGAGTTTGTCGACCCCGAGGAGCGGCGTGCGGCGCTCGCCGAGCTCAAGGGCATCGAGGATCGGTGCTGGGTCCAGGTCGATGGTGACGCGCGGGTGTATGCGATCGCCGACGAGGACCTCGAGCGTGAGAACGAGGAGAAGACCTCGTCCGTGCATTTTCTGCGCTTTGAGCTCGAGGCGCCGATGATCTCCGATGTCAAGCGCGGCGCCGCGATCAGCCTGGGCGTCGATCACCCGCGGTATTCCCACGCGGTGAGCCCGCTGCCGGCCGAGGTGCGGAACGCGCTCGCACGCGATCTCGCCTGAGGATTTCTCCGCTGCTGAGGTGCGGTGCCCGCGGTGCGCTGCTAGAATCCGCGCGCCTTTTTTCCACGCGAGCACGCGGATCGTTCATCGATGAGCCAGACCTACACCGCGCAGGACATCGAAGTCCTGAGCGGCCTCGAGCCCGTCCGACGCCGGCCGGGCATGTACACCGATACCAGTCGGCCGAACCATCTCGCCCACGAAGTGATCGACAACAGCGTCGACGAGGCGCTGGTCGGCCATTGCAGCCGCATCGACGTGACCGTTTGCAAGGACGGGTCGGTCGAGGTAAGCGACGACGGTCGCGGCATGCCGATCGACATCCACCCGAAGGAGAAGGTGAGCGGTGTCGAGCTGATCCTGACCCGATTGCACGCGGGCGGGAAGTTCACCGAGGGCGCCTACAAGTTCTCGGGCGGGTTGCACGGCGTCGGCGTGTCGGTGGTGAACGCGCTTTCCAAGCATCTCGAGTGCTGGGTGCGCCGCGGCGGCAAGGAATACAACATCTCCTTCCGCAACGGGAAGGTCCACTCGAAGCTCGAAGTCGTCGGCGATGTTGGCAAGAACAACACCGGAACCACGGTGCGCTTCTGGCCGGATCCCGCGTACTTCGACAGCGCCGAGATCTCGCTGCCGAAGCTCAAGCACGTGCTCAAGGCCAAGGCGGTGCTCTGCCCGGGCCTCAAGGTTCGCCTGACGGTCGAGAAGAGCGGTGAGAAGGAAGAGTGGCAGTACACGGGCGGGCTCGCGCAGTACCTGCGCGAATCGCTTGCCTCCGGGGAATGGCTGCCCGAGGAGCCGTTCGTCGGCAGCATCGAGGGCGAGCAGGAGGGCGTCGACTGGGCCATCGTCTGGCGGGTGGACGATGGGACTCGGATCGAAGAGAGCTATGTCAACCTCATCCCGACGCTCGAGGGTGGGACGCACGTAAACGGGTTCCGGCTCGGGCTCACCGAGGCCATCCGCGAGTTCTGCGAGTTCCGCAGCCTGATGCCGCGCGGAATCAAGCTTGCGCCGGAGGACGTCTGGAACGATGCGAGCTACGTGCTGTCTGCGAAGATGCGCGATCCGCAGTTCGCCGGACAGACCAAGGAACGCCTGACTTCGCGCGAGTCGGCGGCATTTGTCTCGGGGATCGTAAAGGACCAGTTCGTGCTCTGGCTCAACCAGCACCCGGAAGCGGGTGAGGGAATCGCGCGACTCGCCATTGCAAACGCGCAGGAGCGCGTCAAGGCGAGTCAGAAAGTCGCACGCAAACGCGTCGTGAGCGGTCCGGCGCTGCCCGGCAAGCTCGCAGACTGCACCAGCCAGGATCCCGCGCGTGCGGAACTCTTCCTGGTCGAGGGCGATTCCGCCGGCGGTTCCGCCAAGCAGGCGCGCGACCGCGAGTTCCAGGCCGTGATGCCACTGCGCGGCAAGATTCTCAACACATGGGAGGTGTCGGCCGGCGAGCTGCTCGCCTCGCAGGAAGTACATGACATCACGATCGCGCTCGGTGTCGAGCCCGCGTCCGATGACATCGCCCGGCTGCGCTATCACCGTGTCTGCATCCTCGCGGACGCCGACTCCGACGGCCAGCACATCGCGACGCTGCTGTGTGCGCTCTTTCTGCGGCACTTCCGCCCGCTGGTGCAGGCTGGACACGTGTTCGTCGCGATGCCGCCACTCTACCGCATCGACTATGGCAAGCAGGTGGCCTACGCGCTCGACGATGCAGAGCGCAACGGCGTGCTCGACCGGATACGGGCGGAGAACCCGCGCGCCAAGCCTGTGGTGACACGCTTCAAGGGGCTGGGTGAGATGAGCGCGCTGCAGCTGCGTGAGACGACGATGGCGCCCGAATCGCGCCGGCTCGTGCAGCTCACGCTCGAGGCCAAGGATCAGGCCGACCAGATGGTAGACATGCTGCTCGCGAAGAAACGCGCCTCCGACCGCCGCGAATGGCTCGAGCGGAAGGGCAACCTGGCTTCGACTGTGTCCGCGGAGCCTGGAGGGACGTCGTGAGTTCGCAGCCGCCGCTCAACTTTGAGGGCATAGAGCGCCTCCCGCTCAAGGTCTTCACGGAGAAGGCGTACCTCGACTACTCGATGTACGTCATCCTCGATCGCGCGCTGCCGCACGTCGGCGACGGCTTGAAGCCCGTTCAGCGCCGCATCATCTATGCGATGAGCGAGCTCGGGCTGTCGTCGGCGTCCAAGCACAAGAAGTCGGCGCGCACAGTCGGCGACGTCATCGGCAAGTTCCATCCGCACGGCGACTCGGCGTGCTACGAGGCGCTGGTGCTGATGGCGCAGCCGTTTTCCTATCGCTATCCGCTCGTCGACGGCCAGGGCAATTTCGGCGCGCCGGACGATCCAAAGTCGTTTGCGGCCATGCGCTACACCGAGTCGAAGCTCACTCGCTACGCAGAGGTGCTGCTCCGCGAGCTCGGTGACGGCACCGTCGACTGGACGCCGAATTTCGACGGCACGCTCGAGGAGCCGGTACTGCTGCCGGCACGATTGCCAAACCTGCTGCTGAACGGCGCCACCGGGATCGCGGTCGGCATGGCGACCGACATCCCGCCGCACAACCTCCGCGAAGTCGCCGCTGCCTGCGTAAGGCTGCTCGAGGAACCGAAGACGACGCCGGCGGAGATCGGCAAGCTGATACCCGGTCCCGACCTGCCGACCGGCGCCGAGATCATCACGCCGCGCGACGAGCTTGCACGCGTCTACGCGACCGGCAACGGCGCCTTCCGCGCCCGCGCGCGCTTCGAGATCGAGGACGGCGAGGTGGTCGTTACCGAGCTGCCCTACCAGGTCTCCGGCGCGCGCGTGCTCGAGCAGATCGCCGTACAGATGCGCGCGAAGAAGCTGCCGATGATCGAGGATCTGCGCGACGAATCCGATCACGAGCATCCCACGCGTCTGGTGATCACGCCGCGCTCAAACCGCGTGGACGTCGAACAGATGATGGCGCACCTGTTCGCGACCACGGACCTGGAGCGGAGCTACCGGGTCAATCTCAACGTCATAGGCCGCGACGGCCGGCCGCGTGTCTCCGGGCTGAAGACGCTGCTCGAGGAATGGCTGACGTTCCGCGTCGACACGGTCACGCGCCGGCTGGCGTACCGGCTCGAACGGGTGAATGCGCGGCTGCACATCCTCGACGGCCTGCTGATCGTTTACCTCAACCTGGACGAGGTAATCCGGATCGTCCGCACCGAGGACGAGCCAAAGCCGGTCCTGATGAGCAGGTTCAAGCTCTCCGACCTGCAGGCCGAGGCGATCCTCGAGACCAAGTTGCGTCACCTCGCCCGGCTCGAGGAGATGAAGATTAGCGGCGAGCAGGGCGAGCTCACGCGCGAGCGGGACGAACTCGAGAAGACCTTGAAGAGCAAGGCGAAGCTCAAGCGACTGGTGCGCGACGAGATCGTCGAGGATGCGGCGAAGTACGGCGACGCGCGCCGAAGCAAGCTGGTCGAGCGCGCCGCGGCCCAGGCGATCGACGAGACCGAGCTCCTCGTGAGTGAGCCGGTAACCGTCGTCGTGTCGAAGAGCGGCTGGGTGCGCGCGGCGCGCGGCCACGAAATCGACCCGCGCACGCTGTCCTTCAAGACCGGTGACGAGTTCCGCTCCGTTGCCCGCGGCCGCAGCACGCAGCAGGCGGTGTTTCTCGACAGTACCGGCCGCGCCTACAGCCTGGCGGCGCACACGCTGCCGTCGGCCCGTGGACAGGGCGAGCCGCTGTCGGGCCGGCTCGATCCACCCGACGGCGCGACCTTTGCCGGCGTCATGATCGGCGAGCCCGACGAGCGCTGGGTCATCGCAAGCTCCGCGGGCTATGGCTTCGTCGTGCGCCTTGGCGAGCTGCACGGTCGCAACCGCGCGGGTAAGGCGGTGCTCAAGGTGCCGGAGGGTGCAACGGTGCTCGCGCCCGCGCCGCGACCGTCCGCCGACGGGACGCTCCTCGCTGCCGTGAACAGCGACGGACGGCTGCTCGTCTTCCCGGTGGCGGAGCTGCCGGAGCTGCCGCGCGGCAAGGGCAACAAGATCTTCGGCATTTCGTCGAAGAAAGCGGCCGCCGGTGAGGAGTCGCTGGTGGCGATCGCGGCGATTGCGCCTGGACAGACGCTTCGGCTGCAGGTCGGCGAGCGCCAGATGGCGCTCGCATTCAAGGATCTGGCGGACTATCGCGGAGAGCGTGGTCAACGCGGCGCGGTCCTGCCACGCGGCTGGCGCAAAGTCGAGGCGCTCGAGGTGGCCGACTGACGCGTCAGTTACCGAGCACGACCTCTTCGGGGCTGTTGACGAAATAGCCCTGGATGAATTCGATGCCGAGCTGCCAGAGCACCGCCATCGTATTGGCATCCTCGACGCGCTCGGCGATCGTGGTGATGCTGCGCTCGCGGGCCTGCTCGACCAGCGCCTTGACGCGCTCCTGCAGAGGCCGGTCGTTGGCGAGGCCCTGCATCAGCGAGCCATCGATCTTCACGTAGTTGACCGGGACGTGCGACAGGAGCTGCCCCGGGTCGCGGCCCGAGCCGTAGTTCTCGACCGCAAACTCGAAGCCGAGCCGCGCAAGGAGCTGCTGCAGCGCCTTGGCTTCCTTCAGATGCCGTGTCGCGAGCTCCTCGCTCACCTGGATGACGACATGGCTGGGCTCTATGCGCGAGGCCTTGAGCTGCTGCTCCAGCCAGGTGGCGAGCGTCTCGTCGCGCAGCGAATCGCGCGACAGTCGCACGAACACCTTGTGTGGCTTGCGCGCCGCGCAGAAGCTCATCGCGGCGCCGACCACCCAGCGATCGATGTTCTTCATGAGGTCGGTCCGCGATGCGGCGGTCAGGAACTCCGACGGCAGCACTTCCTGGCCGCGCTCGTCGAGCATGCGCACGACCAGGTCGAACATCGACCGATCCTCGCCCACCAGGCTCGCGATCGGCTGCTGCACGAGGCGGAAGCGGTTTGCCATCAGGGCAGACTTGATCTGGTGCGCCCAGGTACGGTCGGCCTCGGCTTCGGCCCTCGACTCGTCCCTGTCCTCCTGGCGCAGCGTGCGATTCCCGCCGGCCGCGGCCGCGGCGCGCTGCGAGCGGATCGCGACGTTGAGAGGCCCGGGCAGAGGCTTGTTCGCGGCACAGAGCGCCGCGCCGGCGCTGGCAGTGATCGACAGCGATCGTTCGCCTACCTGGAAGACGTGTCCGGCAACGCGCTCCACCAGGTGGCGGATGAAGGCATCGAGGTCGCGGGTGTTGCCACGCTCGATGAGCACCGCGTAGCCGCGGCCGGTCAACCGGCCGCCGATGTCGCCCGGCTGGAGCTGTTCGCGCAGCATCGCGCCGACTGAGTCGAGCAGGACCTCGAGCGCGAGCGGTCCGGGGTCAGAGTCGAGTGCCGCCAGCTTATCCGGTTCGAGGTACAGGACCGCGCGCAGACCGCCCTTGAGCGGCTGCGCGAGCTGCGCGCGGCCGGTTTCGAGAAACGCGCTTCGCTTCAGGAGCCCGGTGCCGGTGTCGAGTTTGAGCGCCTCCGCGAGCTGCTGCGTGATCGAGACCGAGTCGTGTCGCTGGGTCGGCACCTTGATTCGAACGGCGGGCTCGCCGTCGAAATCGAAGCGCTCGAGCTCGAGCACAAGAAGCATCTCGCCGCCGCCGGGCAGCACCGCCGTGGCCTTGAGCGAGTGATCCGACCACTTGCCCTGCGCCGTTGCCACCAGCGCGCCCTTCAGCGCGGCGTGACTCGCGGGGGTGAACGCATCCATCAGGGGCTGGCCGAGGATGGCGGCTGCGTCCTTGAGCCCCGTGAGCTCGATCCACGCAGGGTTCGCATCGACCACGATGCCTTCCTGGACGTGCACGATAGCGTCGGTGGATCCGGCCATGAACGCCCGCATCTGGTCGCGGTACTGGTGGGCCGAGGCGAGCGTGCCGGCAAGCGCGGTGTCGAGCCGGGCGAGGTGCAGCTCGCGTTCGGCGACCGCGCGCAGCCGCGGGCGTGCCTTGAGCGTGACGACGTCGCGCGCTCCGAGCTCGAGCGCGCGGGTGAGTCCGTCCTCGCTCACCGTATCGCGGACCAGCACCACCGGCATCGCGGCCGCCTGGCGATCGCGCAGCTCCATGACCGGCGCAGCGTCCTCGGCGTCGGGGAGACAGACGAAGATGAGCTGGGCCCTTCCTTGCGCGAGCGCGTCGCCGAACGCCGCCAGGTCCCGCACCCAGGCGCAATGCACCGGATGGCCCGCGTTTCTCAGCGTGCTGTTGATGATCTCGACGGCTTCCTGATGCCGCGAATAGACAATGAGAGGAATGGCGCTTGTCTCGGCCATGTATCCAGGCGTGATGCCGCTCCTCGTGACTCGCGATTGCGGAAGCGGCGCGATGATAGCACCCGTATTTCGCGTGCATTCGTGACGCAGGTTGCAGCATCACGCCCATCGCCGCGGCCGCCGGTGGGCTTTGATCCGTCAGGGGACCGGTTTGGATGCAAGCTGACGGGGTGTGCTCGTTCCGCGTATTATGCAAGGCTTTCTCGAAGCGGCTCCCAGGGGCGCCGCCCGCCGCACCATCATGGAAGACCATGGCCAGCTACAGCACCAACGAATTCCGCTCCGGGCTCAAGATACTGCTGGACAACGATCCGTGCGCGATCATCGAGAACGAGTTCGTCAAGCCGGGTAAGGGGCAGGCCTTCAACCGCGTGCGCATCCGTAACCTCAAGACCGGCCGCGTCATCGAGCGGACGTTCCGTTCCGGCGATTCGGTCGAGGCGGCCGACGTCGTCGAGTCGGAAATGCAGTACCTGTACAACGATGGCGCGTTCTGGCACTTCATGGTGCCCGACACCTTCGAGCAGGTCACGGCTGGCAAGGAGGCGATGGGCGACGCCGCGTCATGGCTCAAGGATGGCGTGCATTGCAACGTGATGCTCTGGAACGGTGTGCCGCTCGCCGTCAACGCGCCGCCGCACGTCGAGCTCAAGATCGTCAAGACGGATCCCGGCGTACGCGGTGACACCGCGACGGGCGGACAGAAGCCCGCCGAGCTCGAGACCGGTGCCGTCGTCCGGGTCCCGCTTTTCATCAACGAGGGCGAGGTCATCCGCGTCGACACGCGGACCGCGGCCTATATCGCGCGCGCCAAGAGCTGACGCCGGCGACATCCGATACGCGCGGTTCAGGCGCGGACGGCGCGGACGAATACCTCCACCAGCGACTCGATGCCACGCGCATCGTCGACATCGAATCGCGCGAGGCGCGGGCTGTCGAGATCCAGGACGCCGATCAGTTGTCCACCCGCGATGACCGGGACCACGAGCTCCGAACGGGAAGCCGCGTCGCAGGCGATGTGGCCGGGAAACGCGTGCACGTCGGCGACCAGCACCGTGCGCCGCTCGGCGGCGGCGGTACCGCAAACGCCCCTGCCAAGAGGGATGCGCACGCAGGCGGGCCGGCCCTGGAATGGCCCGACGAGGAGATCCCCGCTGGCAGCATCGAGCAGGTAGAACCCAACCCAGTTGAGATCCGGCAGCCCGTAGTAGATGAGTGAAGTCATGTTCGCGGCGCAACTGATCAGATCCGGTTCCCCGGCGAGGAGCGACTCGAGGCCGCGGGCGAGCTCGGCGTAGTCCGCGTATCCGCCTTCCGCGATCTCGAAGTGCTGCTCGTGCATCCGGATGCCCTCCGTCAGGCTCGTTCCGCGGGAAACGCTACTACCTCATCGATGTGCCGCGCGCCGGTTGCGATCATGACGGCGCGGTCGAAGCCCAGCGCCACGCCGGAGCAGCGCGGGAGCCCTGCGCCGAGCGCGGCGAGAAACGCCTCGTCCGGCGCGTGGCTCGGGAGGCCGGCGCGCCCGCGCTGCGCAGTGTCGCCCGCAAAGCGAGCGGCCTGCTCGGCTGCATCGCCGAGCTCATCGAATCCGTTCGCCAGCTCGATCGAGCCCCAGAAGGCCTCGAAGCGGGCGGCAACGGCTCCTTCGATCCGTGCCAGCGCCGCCTGCGACGCTGGGAAGGCGTGCAGGAAGGTGATCCGGTCGGCCGGAAAGGAGGGCGCCACGTAGAGCGAAAGGCCGAGGTCGCAGAGCGCGTCGCGCTCACCCGCGAGCACGGCGGGCACGTCTGCGCCGCGCGCCGCCAGCGCCGAGGTCAGCTCGTCTACCGGGCCGTCGATCGGGTCGACGCCCAGGCTGGCTTCGAACGCGGCCCTGTAAGTCAGGTGGCGGCTGGCCGCGGGGCTCACCCGCCCCGCGAACATGTGGCTGAGCAGCCGCTCGACGTCGTCCATCAGCGCATGATGGTCGATCCCGAGCCGATACCACTCGATCATCGTGAACTCGGGGTTGTGAAGCCGACCGCGCTCTCCATCGCGGAATACCTTCGAGACCTGGTAGATGTCCGGCGCGCCGGCACAGAGCAGGCGCTTCATCGCGTATTCGGGCGAGGTGTGCAGGAACCCGGCGCGCTCACCCCCTGCGCGGCGCACCTCGAGCGATTCGAGGTGCACGTCCGTCACCGCCGAGCGCACCAGGATCGGCGTCTCGACCTCGAGCGCGTCGGTCGCGGCGAAGTACTCGCGCGCGCGGCGCAACATGAGCGCGCGTAACCGCAACGTCTCGAGCGACCCGGTGGGCCTCCAGGCGGCGCCGCTCACGAGGGCGCCTTCGTACTGGCGAGCAGCTGTCCCAGCCGCAGCCGCGCACCCGGGGCCAGGCCAGGCGCAAACTCTCCCGCCATTCGTTGCCATAGAAGCACGACGGTCGAGCCCATATTGAATCGCCCGAGCTCGTCGCCCTTGCGAAATTCCATGCCCTGGCCGGCGGCGATCTCGCGCGGTGATCCGCCGCGGCTTGCCGGCGGATTTATTTCGCCGGCATACACCGTCTCGATGCTGCCGACGAACAGAGCTCCCACCATGACGAGCGCCAGTGCGCCCACGCGTGTGTCGAACTCGCAAACGACTCGCTCATTGACGCCAAACAGTCCGGGTATCGTGCGCGCCGTCGCCGCGTTGACGCTGAACAACCGGCCCGGCAGGTAGCGCGTGCTGCGCAGCCGGGCATCGAGCGGCATGTGGATACGGTGGTAATCGAAAGGCGCGAGATACATGCAGGCATAGCGTCCGTCGGCGTATTGCGCGGCCGCCGACCCGCTTCCGAGCAGCGCGGCCGCGGTGTACTCGATGCCCTTGGCCTGCAGCATGCGACCCGCATCGAGCTCGCCGAGCTGGCTCAGGCTGCCGTCGACCGGCGAGACCAGCACATCGGCGCCGGGCGCGATCGGCCGCACGCCGGCCTTGAGTGCGCGCGTGAAGAACGCATTGAACGAGGGGTAGCGGTACGGGTCGGCTTCGGCAGCCTCGCCAAGATCAATCTGTGGATAGGCACGCAGCAGCATCCGGATCGCCATGTTCCTGAGCTCTGGCCGGGTGCTGCGTGCGAGCCGATGCATGCCGCGGGAAAGGAGGTGCTGGGGCACAAGCTCCTGCAGCAGCGCAAATGCGCGATCTGTCGCGCCCGCGGCCGGCGCATCGCCCGCGGTCATCGCTTCGTCCCGTGCCGCGTGAGGACTCGCCGGTAGTCGCGCGCCAGCACGGCGGCATCGTGCGGCGCGCTCGAGTACGCCGCGATGCCGTCTGGCGCCACGAAAAAGATCCCTGCACCGTGGTCGACGGAATATGCGTCTGCGCCCGGCGCCACCTTGGCGTATGGCACGCCGAAACCGGCGGCGACAGTGGCCACGGCGGCGGGATCCCCTGTGGCCGCATGAAAGCTCGGGTCGAAGTGGCGGACATAGTCGGCGAGCAGCGCTGGCTGGTCGTGCTCGGGGTCCACGCTCACGAGGAGCACGCGCGGCTGCTGTCCGGTCGGCAAGTCGGTGAGTGTCGCGCGTGTCTGCGCAAGCGTCGCGAGCGTGGTCGGACAGACGTCGGGGCAGCGGGTGAAGCCGAAGAACACCAGCGTCCACCCGCGCGTGAAGAATGCCGCATCGAGCGGTTGGCCGTCTTGGTCCAGAAGGGCGATCGTGGGGAGCGCGTGCGGTGGTACGAACTCGGTCGCGTGATCCGGCGCCTCGGACAATCGACCCTGCCAGCCGCGAGCGACAATCGCGCCGACGGCAAACGCTACAATCGCGACGGCGCCGATCAGCAGAGGGCGTGCGGACATGCGGAGCAACGGGAAACCGGGACCTGGAGGGGGCGCGATTATCCCACATCGACCACGCACGCTATGACCACCCGGGGCTTTGTGCGAGTCCCGCCGCGTGATGCGAGTGTCGCGGACCTGATTCGCTTTGGCGCGGCGGAGTTCGAGCGCGCAGGCCTCGCGTACGGGCATGGGACGGAGACCGCAGTCGACGACGCGGCGGCGCTCGTCTTTCACGTGCTCGGGCTCGATCATGACAGGGCCGCCGAGGCTTACGGGACGCGGCCGAATGCGCGCGAGCGTGACGCGGTCCTCGCGACCTTCGCGGAGCGAATCCGCAGCCGCATGCCGGCGGCGTACCTGATGGGGCACATGTGGTTTGCCAGGCTCGAGTTCGAGGTTGATCCGCGGGTGATCGTGCCGCGGTCGCCGTTCGCTGAGCTGATAGTGGCCGAGTTCCGGCCGTGGGTCGATCCCGCACGAGTCCAGCGCGTGCTCGACCTGGGCACCGGGTCCGGATGCATTGCCATCGCGTGCGCACGTGCCCTGCCCGAGAGCCACGTGGATGCGGTCGACATCTCGCTGCAGGCGCTCGAGCTCGCGCACCGCAACGTCCTACGGTACGACCTCGCCGATCGCGTGCAGCTGTTCGGGGGCGACCTGTACGAGCCGGTTGCGGGCCGCCGCTACGATATGATCGTTTCCAACCCGCCCTACGTGAGCGACGCCGAGATGGCCGAGTTGCCGCGCGAATATGCTCACGAGCCGGATCTCGCGCTGCGCGCAGGCGCCGATGGTCTCGATGTCGTGCGGCGCATCCTCGCCGGCGCAGCACGTCACCTCGAGGCGGACGGCACGCTGTTCGTCGAGGTCGGCGACAGCGCTGCGCGGCTCGTCGCCGCGTATCCCGATCTGCCCTTCGTGTGGCTGGAGTTCGAGCATGGCGGCGGTGGTGTCTTCTTGCTGACGCGCGCCGAGCTCGAGGCGCGTCACACGTCTTGACGGAGTGAGCATGTCGGGTAATTCATTCGGGCGCGCGTTTACGCTCACCACGTTCGGCGAAAGTCACGGCCCCGCGCTGGGCGGAGTCGTTGACGGTTGTCCGCCCGGCCTTCCGCTTGAAGAGGCGGACCTGCAGCGCGACGTCGATCGCCGCCGGCCGGGGACGTCCCGGTTCACCAGCCAGCGGCGCGAAACCGACCGCGTGCGGATCCTGTCCGGGGTATTCGAGGGCCGCACGACGGGAACTCCGATCGGCGTCCTCGTCGAGAACGAGGACCAGCGCTCATATGACTACGAGAAGATCCGCGACCGCTTCCGTCCGGGTCATGCCGATTACACCTATCAGCAGAAGTACGGAATGCGCGACCATCGTGGTGGCGGACGCTCTTCCGCGCGCGAGACGGTGATCCGCGTCGCGGCTGGTGCCATCGCGCGCAAGTACCTGCGCGAGCGGCTGGGGGTGACGATCCACGGCTGGCTGGCGCAGGCGGGCCCGCTCAGGTTTGCCCTCGCGGATCTCGATGCCGCGGACCGCAACCCGTTCTTTTGTCCCGACCCGTCGCGGATCGCGGAGCTGGAGGAGCTGATCAACCGGCTGCGGCGCGAGGGGGATTCGGTCGGTGCGCGTGTCACCGTGTGCGCCCGTGGCGTGCCTCAGGGTCTCGGCGAGCCCGTGTTCGGCCGGCTCGATGCCGACCTTGCCTCGGCGATGATGGGGATCAACGCGGTCAAGGGCGTGGAGATCGGAGACGGGTTCGGTGTCGTCGAGCAGCGCGGCTCGCAGCATCGCGACGAGCTCACTCCCGCCGGCTTTCTGTCCAACCACGCCGGTGGCACCCTCGGCGGCATCAGTTCCGGCCAGGACATCATCGTCAGCCTCGCCCTCAAGCCCACCTCCAGCATCGTCCTGCCGGGTCGCACCATTGACGTGGCCGGACAGCCGGTCGAGGTCTCGACGACCGGTCGCCACGACCCCTGCGTGGGATTGCGCGCCGTACCGATCGCCGAGGCGATGCTTGCCCTCGTGCTCGTGGATCATTTTCTCCGGCACCGGGCGCAGAACTCCGACGTCCGCTCGCCGACCCCCGACATCACGCGTGCACGCTGAGGGCGGAACTGTGCACCGCGTCCGGACCGATCGGGCCGGGACACGCTACATATGTTGGCCAGCCCCGTCGACAGGTGGGCGTGGATGTAGCTGTCGGCTATAGTTATGTCTAATTTGAAGAAGTCACGTGAATAACCCCCGGTGCAGTGGCCGACCGCCCGGGAACACGATTGCGTGCGCGGGGAGCCCCGAATGAAGATTGCCGTTCGCCGTATTCTGTTGCTTGGCGCATTGCTGAGCCCGCCGGTGCTACATGCGCTCGGCCTGGGCGACATCCGTCTCAGGTCTTCGCTGAACCAGCCGTTCGATGCGGAGATCCAGCTCGTCGACGCGACCGCCGAGGATCTGGCGGCGCTCCGCGCCTCGATCGCCTCCAACGACACCTTTGCCCGGTACGGTCTCGATCGACCGGCCTACCTGTCCGAGTTCACCTTTGCCGTTGACCGCGACTCCAGCGGCCGGGAAGTCCTGCGTGTCACCTCGCCCAGGCCGGTGACCGAGCCGTTTGTCACCTTTCTCATCGACGCCAATTGGCCCCGCGGACGGTTGCTCCGTGAGTACACCGTGCTGCTCGACCCGCCGGTGTATGCACCGGGGCCGGCTGTCGCCGATGCGCCGGTCGCGACACCCCGGGCAACGACGGCCGCGCCGCGCCCGGCGCCGGCGGAGACGTATGTGCCGCCGCCCGCCGAGGATCGCGCTCCTAGCACCAGCGCCGCCGAGGACCGTGCACCTTCCAGCAGCCGGGCCGCGGCGCCCAGCATCGAGCCGGGCTCCACGTATCGGGTCCAGGCCAACGACACCCTCTGGCAGATCGCGAGTGGTGCATACCCGGGTACGCGCTCGGACGTGAATCGGGCCATGCTCGCCATCTACCAGGCGAACCAGCAGGCGTTCGACGGCAATATCAACGTCCTGCGGGCGGGCAGCGATCTGGCTATCCCGGACACCGCGGCAATGGGGCAGATCTCGGCCGGCGAGGCAGCAGCCGAGGTCTCGCGCCAGTACCGTCAATGGCGCGATGCGTCGGGCGGCGCGGATGCCGAGGGCAGGTTGCGGCTGGTGACACCGGAGCAGGGCAGCGCTGCGGCCTCGACCGCGGTTCCGTCCGCAACGGCTACCGCGCCGGGCGCGGCGTCAGGGGAGTTGCAGGCCCGCGTCCGGCAGCTCGAGGCCGAGCTGGCCGAGGCCCGCAGGCTGCTCGAAGTACGAAACGCCGAGCTCGCGAGTCTGCAGGGGCAGGCCGTGCCGACCGCGCCGGCCACGGAGCCCGCTACGCCTTCCGCGCCGGAAGCGACGGCCCCGGAGCCGGTGGCCGAGGCGCCGACGGACACGGCGCCGCTCGCCGAAGCTCCGGTGGCGGAGCCCGTGCCCGTCCCGGAGCCCGTGGCCGAGGAACCCGCGCCGGAACCGAAGGCGAAGCCCGCGCCGGCGGCAGTAACCGAGCCTGAACCGTCGGTTCTCGATCGACTGATGGAGTACTGGTGGGCCCTGGCCGCGCTTGCCCTGTTTGCGCTGGCATTCGTGTTCTTGCGCCGCAGGCGGCAGCAGGCCGAGGGCCCGGACACATTCGACGAGGTGTTTACGCCGCGCGACACCGATCTGCGCTCGGTCAAGCTCGCGCCGCGCGAGGCGGACATCCTGGTCGAGGAGAAGCATCCGGTCGAGGTGCCGCCGCCAAGGCCGCGCCCCGTAGCGGGCGTGGCAGCGGCGGAGCCGGAAGCCGCACGCAAGCCCGCGTCGCTCGACGACACGCTGTCGAACGATTCGGCGGTGAGCATCGAGGCGGGCGACCCGTTGGCGGAAGCTGACTTCCACATGGCCTACGGTCTGTACGATCAGGCCGCCGATCTGGTCCAGCTTGCGATCAAGCGCGAGCCCCAGCGGCGCGATCTGCGGCTCAAGCTGCTCGAGATCTTCTTCGTCTGGGGCAACCGTGACCGGTTCCTCGAGGTTGCCCGCGAGATGCGTCCGGAGCGGACCAGCATGTCGGCAGGCGAGTGGGACAAGGTCCTTATCATGGGCAAGCAGATTGCCCCCGAGGAGCCGATGTTCGCCCAGGCCTCGGGCTCGGCAGCGATCAGCGTCGACATGGAGTTGGCCGCGACGCAGCAGCTCACCGATCTGGACTTCCTGGCCGAAGGGCCCGAATTCACCGAGACCGACATCGATCTCGACAGGCCCGACGCCGGTGCCGACCATGCGGGCATCGACTTCATACTCGACGAACCGCTGCGCGGCGCCGACCTCGCATCGCTAGCTCCGACGGTGGAGTCGCAGTTGTTCGACCCGTCGGCGGTAGAGCCGACCGAGGAAGTGGCACTCGAAAACCTCGGTCTCGAGGTCGACGAGCTTGGCAGCCTCGAAGACGCGGAGGATCTGCTTGCGCCATCCTCATCTGCCCAGGTCGAGGACACCGTCGAGCGACCGGCGCGGGCGGGTCTGCTCGAAGACACGGTCGAGCGGCCCGTGCGCCGCAACCAGGTCGAGGACACCGTCGAGCGACCGATGCGTCGCGCACAGACCGACGACACGGTCGAAACGTCCGGCGCATACCGCGGTGCGCCGTCCGCGCCCGCTGTCGACGATACGAACCGGCGACCCGCGATCAACCGAGGCGCGGCCGCCGCCGAGGAGGAGGAGGAGGACACCCTCAACCAGACCGGCATAACGCGCGGCAGGACCCAGACGCTCAAGATCGCGAAGGTCGACGAGACGGGCATCATGCCGCTTCTCGATCCTACAGGTGAGCTGCCAACCATCGAATCGACGGGGATTCAGCCGGGCGCGGGCGCCCGCGGAACGGGTTTCGCACCCGGTGACGAGCCGGCGACGATGAGCGAGGTCGGTACCAAGCTCGATCTGGCGCGCGCCTACATCGACATGGGCGACCCCGAGGGCGCTCGCAGCATCCTGGAGGAGGTCCTCCAGGAAGGCAGCAACACCCAGAAGCAGGAAGCCCAGCGCCTCATGTCGAGCCTGCCCTGAGGCGCCGCTGGTCCGGATAGCGCTGGGAATCGAGTACGACGGAACCGCGTTTGCCGGATGGCAGGCGCAGTCGCACGGGCGGAGCGTCCAGCAGGCGCTGGAACGCGCGTTGTCGGCCGTCGCGGATCATGCGGTTGAGGTGACCGCTGCCGGCCGCACCGACGCCGGCGTGCACGCCCTAATGCAGGTCGGGCATTTCGACAGCGCGGCGCCACGCGCCCCGCGCGCCTGGGTACTGGGATCGAACACCGAGCTGCCCGCCGAGATCTCCGTGCTCTGGGCAAGGTCCGTGCCCGAGCGGTTTCATGCGCGGTACAGCGCCTTGTCCCGCACTTATGTCTACCGGATCGTAAACCAGTCCTGCCGGCCGGCGCTCCTGCGGGGACAGGCATGCTGGGTGCGCCGGTCGCTCGACGCGGGTGCCATGCATTCGGCCGCGCAGGTCCTCCTCGGCGAGCATGACTTCTCGTCGTTCCGCGCGGCGGAATGTCAGTCCGCCTCGGCGGTGCGCCGGATGATGCACATCGCCGTTGAGCGCCGCGAGGCATCCGTGGTTATCACCGTGCGCGCCAACGCCTTCCTGCACCACATGGTCCGCAACATTGCCGGGGCGTTAATCGCGGTCGGCACCGAGCGCCGGCCCGGGGAGTGGATCGCCGAGCTGCTCGAGACACGCGATCGGCGCCGGGGAGGCGTCACCGCACCGCCACAGGGGCTGTATCTCACGCATGTCGAGTACCCCGCGGAATTCGGGATTCCGCCCGCGGACGCCGACGGTTCTTGTCGCGGCCTCGGCGGCGTATAGACTCGCGAGGCCACCGAGGAGCCATCGTGACCTGGTTCGAGAAGATCATGCCGTCCCGGATCAAGACCGAGCGCCGCACGCGCTCCGTACCGGAGGGTCTCTGGATCAAGTGCCCCGCCTGCGACGCGGTGCTGTACCGCGCCGAGCTCGACCGCAACCTGCACGTCTGTCCCAAGTGCAGCCACCACATGCGCATTGGCGCGCGCGACAGGCTTAACCGGTTCCTGGACGAGAACTCGACGCGGGAGCTCGCCACCGAGATCGAGCCCGAGGATCCGCTCAAGTTCCGCGATAACAAGCGCTATCGCGATCGGCTGCAGGCGGCGCAGAAGCAGACGGGCGAGAAGGACGCACTGGTCGTCATGGCCGGCACACTGCAGGGGCTGCCGGTCGTGGCCTGTGCATTCGAGTTCCGCTTTCTCGGCGGTTCGATGGGCTCGGTGGTCGGTGAGCGCTTCGTGCGGGGCGCCGAACACTGCCTGGAGCAGCGCGCCTCGCTGGTGTCCTTCTCCTCCAGCGGCGGTGCACGTATGCAGGAAGGGCTGCTCTCGCTGCTGCAGATGAGCAA
>Ga0207691_10001032_pt1 | contig 27601 bp, 22 predicted proteins | sample KBSM13metaG_FD_184327 | JGI IMG/M metagenome (GOLD analysis project Ga0207691, IMG submission 184327) | Miscanthus rhizosphere microbial communities from Kellogg Biological Station, Michigan, USA - KBS M1-3 metaG (SPAdes) (version 2) | ecosystem: Host-associated > Plants > Roots > Rhizosphere >...
TAATAAGTGTCGTCCCCGATGCCGCCATACATCCGGTCATAGCCCGCGCCGCCGGTCAGAATATCGTTGCCGTCGGCCCCGAACAGATAATCGTCGCCGCCCATGCCATTGAGCGTATCGTTGCCTTCATAACCGTAGAGCTTGTTGGCGCTGTTGGTGCCGGTGACGAGATTATCAATCGCATTGCCTTTGCCGATGTAGGCCGCGCCAGTGAGCGTCAGATCTTCGACATTGTCGCGCAGCGTCACGTCGACCGATGAAATGACCTGGTCATGCCCCTCGCCCGGATCCTCGTAGGCGAAGTCGGTGTCATCGTTGACATAATAGGTGTCGTCGCCAAGGCCGCCGTACATCCGATCATAGCCCGCGCCGCCGATCAGCGTGTCGTTGCCAGCGTTGCCGAACAGGTAATCGTCGCCCGTGCCCCCTTCGAGCGCATTCGCGCCCGAGTTGCCGCGCAAAGTGTCGTTGAAGGTCGAGCCGGTGATACCTTCGAAATTGGTAAGCGTATCCAATCCCGCGCCGCCGGTGTTCTGCGTGCCGGCAATCGCCAGGCTGACGGTGACTCCAGCGCCGGCATTTTCATAGTAAGCCGTATCGATTCCAGCTCCGCCGTCCATGACATCGTTGCCGTCAGCGCCCGAAATGATGTCGTCGTGGGTGGTCCCGTGAAGCGTTTCGTTGCCGGCGGATCCGAGGATGCCGACCGTGACGTCGGACCCGTTTTCGAACACGTAATTCGTGCCATCGAACGCTGCCCCGCTGGCGACGTCGACGACCAACGTTCCCGCACCGCGCAGCGAAACATTGCCCGGAAGAGAAGTCGCAGCGATCTCGAGGTAAGCCTCTACCTGGCTTGACGTGCCAGGCCCGGTCGCAGTGAACGAGGGCTGGAAGTTCACTCCCTCCACCGATGACAGCGTTCCGTTGAACTCCACCTCGCCGCCGACCGAGAGGTAATCGAAGCCGGCTCCGCCATCGAAAGTGTTGCCGGTGTAATCGAGCGAGGTCGGGCTGCCGCCGAAGGGCGTGACATTGGCGAGGATGATGACGTCGTTGCCGTCACCAGCATTGATGATGTTGACGCCCGCGCCACCATTCAGGATCTCGGACCCGCTGGTGCCGTTCAACGTGTCGTCGCCAGCACCGCCGACCAGCGCTTGTACGCCGGCGTGACCGGCCGCCGCGTTCAGGGTGAAGCTTCCGGCACCGTTTGCCACCAAGGCAACAATGTCTCCGGGATTCAGAGGATCGCTGGACGCGTTCCAATTGGTGAGCGTCAGGGTTGGGATGGTATAGTTGCCGGGCGTCGCTGCTATGATGTTGAGGCTGTCGCGGCCATCGCCCCCGACGAGCTCCGTGATCCCGGAGGACGCAAGTAGCGCCACTGGCAGGCTTGCGAACAGGCCGCTCCCGGCGGTCGAGCCGAACTGCAGGCGTTCGATCGACGTCAGCGTGACGGGCCCCAATCCCACTGCCGTTGTCGGGCCAGCCGCCAGGTTGAGCAGCACCCCGGCCGTTGGCTGCACGAGCAGGGTGTCGGTATCGTTCCCGCCGTCGAATATTTCGCCGCTTGTCGGCGTGTTTGCGATGATCAGCGTGTCATTACCGTCGCCTGCGAAGAGCTGATCGACACCTGCCCCACCGTCGAGTGTGTCATTTCCGCTATCGCCGTTGAGCGTGTCATTGCCGCCCAAGCCATTGATTGTATCGTCGGCGCTGGTGCCGTTAAGCGTATCGGGGCCGCTCGTGCCGTCGATTTCTGCCATTCCTGACCCCTCCTCGTTGGACAGAAACTCGCTGCCACAACCTGCAAAACGCCGCAGAACGCATCGGGCCGGATGTTATAGATTTGTTGTAGGACTTATCCTCTACAGAGAGTTAATCAACCCTCTTTCAAGACCCGATCGCAGCGATAGCATTGAGCTTGTGCCAGGGATGGGTCGATTGCTGCCACTAGGCCGGGAGCGGCAAATTTGGGTGGAAAGCGGACGCTAGCGTTTCACGGTAATCGGCCCAACTCGTTGCCGCATTTAGGACAAGCCTCCGGAACGTAGAGCGGGTTAAAGTGTGCCCCCCATCCTCGCCCGCGCATGTAGGAAATCGGTAGACCGCATTTCTCACAGGTGTCTGTCCACAACAGACTGAGCGCCGCTGCAACGCTGATCCATGCCAAGAAGGTGTTGTAAATCGCCCCGATAGCAATGCCGACGAACATCAAGACGAATGCAATTGCACGCCTGACCTTCACAGCCGTGCGAAACGTCATCCTTGTCCTCCGCTACAGCTCGCAAACTTCCGAGACGCGAGTTTGCCGGTCATGCTCAATGCCCGCAATGGGTGGAAAGCGGACATTACGTTGCAGTGGTCAATCCTCGACCTTGCGACGCCGCCGGGCGACCAATTCTCCAACTCCGCCGCTCAATAATAGAGCCAATCCGATGATAAGGATTAACGCCGGTATCGGATTGTCAGGGCCACCACCCCAACCGAACGCTACGACAACCGCAAAGATACCGAGGACGATTGCGAACCGGCTCATACGACTGTCATGAATTAGATCGCCCTATGTCCGCAATGTGTGGAAAGCGGACACCCCGTGTGACACGCTGCGAAAATGCTGTTCCGCCCCAAGTATGGAAGAGATTGGACCCGCTTCTTGGCGATCGGCTTCTACACGGCGTCCATCGGGTTCGCGATATCCGCCATTGCATCGATCTTCTCGCACTTCGATGATCCATCCGACAAAGTATTCGCCGTCTCGATGTTCTCCGTAGGGGCGTTGATCTGGGGCGCGCTCGGAAGATTCCAGTGGAAGATAGCAGCGGCAATGAAAGTCGATCAGCGCCGAGATCGATAAGCTGTTCGCTCGGCTAGCGGCGGGAATGGATCGTTTGTGGCCGCTAAGGGTGGAGAGCTGACACCAGCGGTTCACTCGTCGGTCACAGTTTCCAGCGCCCCGAAACCTTTGCATCAACCCGCTTCGCCGCAGGGAGCGCGATCAAGATGATCGGGAGCCACAGAGCAACGTTCCAGAGAATCCTAGCAACATAGGTCGGGGGAATGCCTAGTGCAGCTAGGAATGTCCGATTGAAGTCAGCGACGACGAACATTGCGATCCCTGCGATTACTCGGATCAGCAATCCTGGCCAGCTCATGGGACGCTCCTCTCGAGTTGCCGGTGCATCCTCACATCTGCGAGCAATGTCTACAATCGGTCGATTGCTGACGCGGCAAGTTTGGGTGGAAAGCGGACGCTAACGGCAAACACTGCCTCTCTAAAGCAGCCGCTTGCATAGCTCTCGATTGTTCTCCGCGAGTTGTGACTCAATTCCGCTTTCGATGTGCTCGAGCGGCCGGATACCGAGCTTGGCAGCTTGGCTGTGCAGTCGCTGCTTAAAGACGTCGACCAGCTCATCGTCCGACTGAAGGTCGATGATGGCGCGACGAACGCTGTGGAGTTCTTCGCGCGTCAGATCCTTATTATGCTCATATCCGGAAATTGAGTCCCACGCCTGTTGTTCGTCGGTCCAAACATTGTCCTGTAATGTTCCCAATGCAGCGTACATGCTCGCATAATTGAGCTTGGTTTCGACGGGCATTTGACCCGCATCATTCTCGGACGCCTGCCAGACCGTCGTGTTGATGGCAAAGTATCTCGGCGGCGTAATCTCTTTCTTGAAGGCTATCGGTCTTCCCGAAGCCATTGCCTCGGCCCAACGGTCAAGCTCCTGAACCCGCAACTGCAGACACGGGCGCTGGTTGACCCGCCACCCGAACGCCGCGAGGTTCCGCGAAAGCTCGGCGTCTAGTGCAGCGCGGGTCTCCCTGATCCGCTGATGAGTTTGCATCGTCTCGACGACTTGCTGAGCCCCCAGTGCGATCAGCACACCGAGCACAATGATCCCCACTTCGCCGACGAACTCTCGCCAGCCGTGCAACGGCTTGGGCAGTTTGACTCGCATGCGACTGGCCCCCCCAGCAACAGCAGCAAGCTTAACAGACGGGCAAATGGCAGCAAATGGGTCGAAAGCGGACGCTCCCGCTTAATCTGTTGGCGTTTCGCGGCCACAGCGATTCCACTGTCGGCTGTAGGCGCACGCCAGCGTATCAATCCGGTCCTGGTCGACATTCAGCGTGACTTTCTGTCGCGAGGTCGCTGATTTCGGCAAGGCCCCACAATCACGCGCGAAAGTGATGGCTTCGTGGAATGACGGACGCTGGCCGCCCGGCAACGCGCGAGCATGATCGCCCATGCAATGTCTAAGCGTTATCTCGTCCTGCTCTGAGGTTCTTCCGCACGCAGACGACGAGATGATGAAGGCAATGAGGGCGCTGCTTCGGTAGAGTCCCATTCCCTGCACCCTAAGGCGGGTCCTAGTGTCCGCAACGGGTCGATCTCGGACGCCAGGCTCTTAGCGGCAAGTTTGGGTCGAAAGCCTACCGTTACTTTAGTGGCGGTGCCACCGGCAGGAGCATGCCGCCTGTCATCCTACCGTCGGCGTCGAGCGCGGTCGACATGATCATCCCACCCTTCACAAATATGAGGCTGTAGACATCATCGCCCACATCGCCGCGCCCGAGGAAGGTTGCCGATTTCAGGGCACCCATCGAGCTGAACAGCGGATGTGTCATCGGTAGGTCCCGGCGGACAGCTCCGGCGAACTGTGAAGAGAGCTTGCCGTAGTCGGGCGAGCCGCTCGCCAGACCGGCAACGAGGCTTCGCAAAGCAGCCTCCGTGCCGGCGGTCGGCACCGAGACCCGTTCTTCATGTGGCCCCATCGGTCGGAGGATGCCGCCGGCCATCCTACCATCGGCGTCCAGCGAGGCGGACATTATCGCGCCGCCCTTGGCGAACGCCAGGTCGTAGACATCGTCGTTGGTCTCGGCACGCCCTAGGAAAGTCACCGACTTCAGCTCGCCCATGGAGCTGAACAGCGGATGTGTCATCGGAAGATCTCGGCGTACGACCCCGGCGAACTGTGGAGAGAGCGCGTCGTAGTCAGGCGAGCCGCTCGCCAGCCCGGCGACAAGCTTTCGCAACGTTGCTTCGGTGCCCGGTGACGGCACGGCGCCCGGGGTGAATGCCCGCTCTGCAGGCGCCTCTACCGATTGCGTTTTGGCCGCTTGGGACGAGGCTGCCGGCTGCAAAAGCAACGCCAGCGCAACTACTCCGACCAAGATCATAATGCCTGCTCCCACGTATGCTTGACGAGAGAAGCCTGACTGTGGCGGGAGGGCTTTCAAAACTACCTCCGACGATTGGGGTACCGATTGACCGTACCCTTCGGCCTCACAGAGCATTCGAGCGGCTTCCACAGACGACGTCGCGCCAAGCTTGGTGCGCGCCATCTTGAGGCGCTTCTCGACTGCATGATGCGAGATGCCGATATCCGCGGCAATTTCCTTGGCGGACTTATGCTGCAGCCATTGCCGCAGGCAAACCTTCTCGCGCTCCGTCAACCTCCACAGTGAATCGCGGCCGTCCATGGATGAATGGATAAAGGCTGTGGTGGTTCATCGATAGTACGGTCCGCTGGTAAAACGGCTGAGCAAGCGTTTCTCAGCTCAAACTGTCAGATGTGCCCAAACCTAACCGTCCGCTAGCGGCAGGAATGGGTCGAAATCAGACCTTAGCCGCTAACGTCGCATTTGGGTGGAAAGCGGACATTGCGGATGAGACTGCATTGGGCGATCAAGACGAGTGCTTGCGCATCAGCGGGTGCGGCCTATTCTGTGCCCCGGGGTGCTTAGATCATTGAGACTTCCGCAGCTCGCACGTCCTCCTCATGGATGGCGCGAGATCGTGTGGGAAATTCTCATTGTCACGGTCGGCGTGTTCATGGCGCTGGCGGCGCAACAGTGGGCGGAAGACCGAAGCTGGCAAAGCAAGGCGCGAACCGCGACCGAAGACCTGAAGGATGAGGTCAGCGACCATTATGCGTGGTCGGTCGAATGGCGCATGGTCTCCCCCTGCATCGTCGCTCAAATCGACACGCTTGAGCGGCGAGTGCTTGGCAGTGGCGATCGGCTCATTCCGGCGCCCCTCTATACTGAGCCGGACCTACCCCCCTACGAGCTCCGCCAACCGGTCAAGGAATATCATAGCTCGGTCTGGCAGGCGATTATCGGCGACGGGGTCATTGCGCATCTCGACCCTCGTCTCCGGAATGAATTGTCCAGCCACTACTCCAAAGCACAGATGTTGACCGAACTGACGGACCGCAATCTCGTCGATCAGGATCGGCTACACATGCTTACCCTGTCCATCCCGATGGATCCGTCCGTTCGCGGGTTGCTGCTTCAGACGCTCTCCGAGCTACGAGGCCGAACTATGTTCATGGATACGCTGTCGGGGCAGATGGTCGACCACATCGTGAAGGAAGGGATGGTTCCAGCACCTGCCATTACCCGGGATCGCGTGTCGCGATATGGAACCTACCGATTTTGCAGCGCCCACGGTCTTCCAACACGCTCATTCGAGGATGCTAGGGTTCCTTTGCCCAATTAACGAATTCGGGGTGCACCGCTTGGGCCCGCCAGGTGCCAATGTCCGTAATGGGTGGAAAGCGGACGTTATGCTCAACCGCATAGCGTTGCACTGCCGAAAGGAGTATGGCCTCGGCCGCGTGGCCGCCGCCCTGCTCGCGAGCCCCGACCACGAAATTCCAGATCGCGACGACTGGAGGTCGTCATGCTCAAGCTTGTCACAACTTCATCGCTCGCCGTTGCCGCAGCATTGCTTGCGGCCGGCGCGGCGCACGCCCGCACCGTCAAGATTCCATTCAGCGCGTCGAATTTCTCCGACCCGCTCGACATCGACAACACCTACTTCCCGCTCGTCTCGGGAGCGACGTTCACCTACAAAGCCGATACCGTTGACGGCTGCGAAGTAGACGTGGTGACGGTGACCAGCGACACGCGTGTGATTGACGGCGTCACCACCCGCGTGCTCCACGACCAGGCCTTCGAAGGCGCAACCTGCACCACTGCAGCCTCGGCGCTCGTCGAGGATACGCTCGACTATCACGCGCAGGATAACAGCGGGAACGTCTGGTACTTCGGCGAGGACAGTTCCAACTGCGAAGGCGCCGCCAACTGCACGCCGAGCAGCGGTTCCTGGCTAGCCGGGGTGGCGGGCGCCCAGCCTGGCATCTTCATGCTCGCGAGCCCGCGCTCGGGCGACACCTACTTTCAGGAAAATGCTCCCGGGATCGCCGAAGACCAAGCGACGGTGACTTCGACCGGGGTGACGGTCAAGCTCGCGCGCGAGGACGCCTACCCGCCCGGCACGTTCAGCAATTGCATCGTGACCAAGGAGTTCTCCGCTCTGGAGAAGGGCTCGACCGAATATAAGAGCTATTGCCCCGATCTCGGCCTGGTCGCGGTCGACGAGCACCACGGCAAGACCCTGCATTCAGAACTGACCAGCGGATCGGCGGATGCGCTCCGCTTCCGCACCCTGCAGACGCACTGACTGCAAGTCGAATCTCGGCATTGGGTCGGTTGCGGCCCGGAACGGGTGGAAAAACTGTCTGAAAAATATTTGATGCGGCCCTAGACTCCGGGCGCATCAGCGGTATGGTGACTTTGTGCTTTGGATCTTCGGATCTGAAGTATGGGGAACCCCGCCGGGTCAAACCGGTGGGGTTTACCGCATCTGGGGCTGGTGATTCCGCGCGAATGGCTGACCTAAGCAGCGGATGTCGGCTTTGGGTCGAAAGCGATCATCGGCTCGCGTCCGCATTGGGTGGAAAGGTGCCATTAGCCTTTCGATCAGGGCACTCGCTTCCACTTGATGTCCTGGCCTTCGCGGCGGTCGCCGAAACCGACCACTTTGCCCTTGTCGTCACGGTAGAAGACCTTGCGGGAGCGCGGCGAGCCCGCGACGAAAAACAAATCCTTCGCTTCGGCCCTAAGCTCGGCTTCCTTGCCACCTTCGCGCTGCCCGAATAGCCGGCCGCCCTCCTCGCGGATTGTGTAGTGGATCTCGGGCCTAAGCTGATATCGGCCGACATACTCACGGAGCGTTGCGGCCGGCAGGCTGATTGACGGAGGATCGCCCAGAACCGCCAGGGTCATCGACGCAATCATCGTCCACTTGCCCTGTGCCTGAAGCCAGGTGTCGGTCGTGCGGAACTTCGTCTTCAAAAGCTGGCCGTGATAGTCGAGCGTTTCGTCGGCAATATAGGTCGACACTGCCGTGCCACCGTGCCGCTGAAGCTGAAAGTCGGTCACCTTGATATTGCCGACTAGCCCCTTTGGCAGCGGCTCGAGCTGTTTCAGCAGTTGGTCCCTGGTCAGCACCTCATTGTTCTCCGAGACGAAGAGGAGATGCGGATCGGTCGCCGACAGCCAGGTTTTGACATCGCCGGGAGCGACGGCGTCCGCCAAGGCCTGGGTCCTGGCTTTCAGCAGGGCCGTAAGCGAGGCGTCCCGATTGGCCGGCGCCGATGCGGCGATCAGCGCGGCCGCGGCCGCAGCAAGCATTATCATTTGCAACCACTCCCTGGAGCGTGGCGTGGACCCTGCATCCGTTACCTGGGTCCGTGTCAATTCGAACGCAGCCGAACGTCACGTGGCGACGACAAACGAATGTCCGCTTTGGGTCGAAAGCGGACCCTACCGGTCCTCGCCACTGTTGGTCGTATCGAAGCGCGCTTCGCCTATCTCGGAAGGATGCTTCCAGAAGTATCGCTGAAGCATCACAGCGACGACCACCAAGGCGACTAAAAAGACCGCCAAAAAGGCGTTCCACACCGGATTGCCAGGGACGCGAAACTCATCCAGAGCGGGAAGGCGACGACGAGCAAAACTATCGCGCCGCCGCCAACTACCCACCGACTCTGACGTTGACCGTCGCCCATTATTGGCTCGGTTCGGAACGGCGGCTTAGAACAGCGCAAACCACCGTGATCACCGCAGTCGATCCCAAGCTAAAAATTGCTAGCCACATCGAGTTGCCGACGGACGATCCGCCCTCAAATCCGCCGCTCCGAAACTTAAATACAATGTAGCCCCAGACCAACAGTGTCAGCACTAGACCGGTCGCCCAGGATATCCGCGAGGCGTCTCCTCGCCACGCAAGAACTAGGAACGGAGCCGAGACGAGTAGAACGCGAAATAGAATGGGCCCGCTTTCGTCGCCCAAGTTGGACAGCAAGTAATTCAAGTAACCGTCGAGATAGGCCTCGACACCTACGACAACTAACCCAATCACCAATGCCACAAGGGGCAAGACCCTTCGTGGCAGCGGTAAGAGGTGGCGTTGCACAGGCTGCATCATTGAAGGCTAGGACGCGCGACTAATGTCCGCAATGGGTCGATTGCCGCCGCGACAGGAATGGGTGGAAAGCTGACATTGCCACTACAGCTTTGAGCGATCAGCCGGAGTCCATTCGGTCGGTTCGACCTCCTTGCGGAGCAAGCGGAGCGCCAGGCCAGCACCTGTGCCGACCGCGATCGCAATCGTTAGATTGCTGACGACCGTCAGGATCAGCGTCATGAAAAAGAGCGCCCGATCGCTCCTCGGCAGTTTCATACGCTCTTCCCACCGGCGGGGCTCGCTCATCAGCCAGGCTGTAATCATCAGGAGGGCGGCGAGGGCAGGCATGGCGAGATAGCCGGCGAGCGAGGCAGCAGCCAGTAATATGACCAGGATCGTGACCGCATGCACGATTCCGGCGACCGGAGTTCGCCCTCCGGCGCGAACGTTCGTCGCTGTCCTTGCAATAGCTCCGGTGGCGGGAAGTCCGCCAAATAAAGGCGAGAAGATGTTGGCCGCGCCCTGCGCAAGCAACTCCGCGCCTGAGCGGTGCGCGCCTTTGATCATGCGGTCAGCGACAATGGCCGAAAGCAGTGACTCAACGGCAGCGAGGAAGGCAATGAGGAACGCCGAGGGCAAAAGCTCGCTTATCCTTGCGATGCTGAAATGCGGGATGGCGGGCGCCGGTAGCCCGGAGGGAAGTTCACCGAAGCGGGACAGAATTGTGTCTACTGGCAATGCAAGCCAGGCGACGACGGACGACGCGATCCCGATTATCAAGAGCGAGCCCGGAAACCACGGAGCCCGGTGACGGAGGAGCGCGATCCCGGCGACCGAAGCGACGCCCACGCCAAATGCATTGAGGTTCAATTGATCTCGAGCTGCCCAAAGAGCCGGCAGGCCATGGATCAGGTCGGCCGGCACATGAGCGGAAAGTCCAAGCAGATCCTTAAGCTGACTGACCGCGATGATGAGAGCGATGCCGACGGTGAAGCCTTCGATCACCGGCTCCGGGACGAGCGCAATCAAGCGACCGGCCTTTACGAGGGCGGCAAGGACAAGAATTCCTCCCGCCATGAGAGTCGCGAGCAGAAGACCGTCGTAGCCAAATTGGGCGATGACGCCGGCGACGACCACGATGAACGCGCCAGTTGGCCCGCCGATCTGAACCCTGCTGCCACCCAGGAGGGAAATGATGAAACCACCGATGATCGCGGTCACGAGCCCGGCTTTCGGCGTCGCGCCCGAAGCGATCGCGATCGCAATACTCAGCGGCAAGGCCACGAGAGCAACGGTAATTCCCGCTACTGCATCGCTCAGGAACAGTCGCCACGAATAGTCTTTCAGCGTCGTGACAAGCTTCGGTTTCATCCGTCCGCGCTACGCGGAGAGCCTGCCGCCTTCAATGTCTCGAGCAACCAACGTCTGCAATGGGTGGAAAGCTGCCGTTCCACGGCTACTCTGGGAAAGTGCGGCTCACTTCCTCCCGTTAAACCATGGCGTGGCTACAATGAAATGTTCGGCGTGTGTCGGCGAAGCGAAGGGGCCGACCAACCGGCCTGCATGGCGTTTCGCGAACGTTGTCCCCTCGACCCATTCGCTTTCAAGGAGATAGGTTTCCCCGTTGGAAAACTCGCGGACCTCGGCGGCCCGTTTGCCGTCCTTGCTGTAGAGGGTGCAGGCTACGAGATACTGAGTTCCGGCCAAGGTCATGAGCGGAACTTACTCCACGAGCCAAATAGCAGGAATGGGTCGGTTTAAGACGCTTTAGCGTTTTTTTGAGAACTTCGTTGACTCTCCGCGTCATGTTCATCTTCCATCAAACGGGGAGGGGCAGCTGATGCTGAGCCGTCGCATTCGTGAACACGCTGCTAAGCTAAATTGGCTTGGCATCGTCGTCGACTTTGTGATCGTCGTTATCGGCGTATTTCTCGGAATGCAGGCGAGCAACTGGAATGAATCGCGCGCCGACGCGCAGCGCGGAGAGCAATATCGCCAGCGGCTGATTGAGGATCTCGCGGCCAACGAGGAGGATTTCAGGCAGCGCATCGTCTATTATCGCCAGGTTCACGACCTGGGCTATTCCACCCTGAAGGACTTGCGCCGCCAAGGAAGCGCCGATCCGGTTACCTTCCTCACGGAGGCCTTCAAGGCGGCCAACATTTTTCCGCGTTCGACGCAGCGTGCGACCTATCAGGAAATATTGTCAGCTGGCGCGATGAGCTCGCTCGGTGAGGAATCTATCCGTCGCCGGATCATGACTTATTATGCGGGTTTGGACATGACCGATCGTACGACTCAGTCTTGGCCACCTTATCGGGACCGGTTGCGGAGCATCATGCCTTACGAGATTCAGCAGGCGATCATCACAGACTGTCCCGAAGAGGATCGCGAGGATGATCAAGGCCGACCTGATGTATTTCTCAACGCCTCGTGCCGGCCCAAGTTAGATTTCACTCAAGCATCACGGGCAGTCGCGCAGATTTCGGCCACTCCGGGCCTCCAGGCCGATCTGACCCGGTCGATCATCGACGCTGATCAGAAGATTGCCCAATTCCAATCGATGCAACGTAACGCGAGAGAACTTCGCGCACTGCTTGAGCGGAAGACTCTCTCCACGTCCCAAAGCTAGTCTCTCCACCATTCACCCGCGAATGAGGATAATCGTCTTTCCAGCGTGACGCTCTTTCGAGTTGAACGCGGCGACTGCAGCGTCGAGGGGCGCAACAGTCCCGATGTTCGTCTTAAGGCGACCGTCCCGCACCCGCTGCACGATCTCGCCCAGTTGCGCGCGGTCGGACTCAACGACGAAATCGATAGCCGATCCGTCGGTCGGCTTGGTTTTCACCGGACCGACGATGGATACGAGGGTCCCGCCCGTTCGGACCAACCGTGCCGAGCGCACTTCGATGTCACCACCAATGACGTCGAACACCAGGTCGACATCGTCGACTTCATCGAGGGCATCCGTGGCGAGATCCACGAACTCATTTGCTCCGAAGTCGAGCACCTTTTGCCTGTCAGCCGACCTTCCGGTGCCGATAACATAGGCGCCAAATTCACGGGCAAGCTGGACAACCATCGAACCGACAGCCCCAGCCGCGCCGTGCGCGAGGACCCGCTGCCCAGCGCGAAGTCTGCCGTGGTCGAAAAGTCCCTGCCATGCCGTCAGACCCGAAATCGGCAGGCTTGCGCCAACAGTGAAATCGACGTCGTCGGGCAGGGGCGCAAGGTTGCGTGCTTCGACCGCAATGTACTCGGCAAGTGAGCCATCGCGGTACCAGTCGGTCAGACCGAACACTCGTTGCCCGATGGACAGCCCGGTCGTCCCGTAACCGATGGCCGTGACGACGCCGGCCACTTCGTGCCCGGGGATCGTTGGTCTTCGGTCATGGCCGAGACGATCCGTCCAAGTCGATGGCCAGGTGAGCTCGGTCCCGACGAACCCTGATGCGTGGACTTCGATGAGGACATCATTGATAGCCGCACTCGGGTCCGGTCGCTCGGTCAGCTGCATTCCTTCAGTACCAGCATCCTCATTGCTGACGATTATGGCTTTCATTGCCACCTCCACCTTGGCGCGTACGAGGTCGGTGCCCTGGGTGCTAGTAGAAGCAATGACCGCACGCGAGCTGGCGCCAATTGGTGCCACCGGCACATGGGGGCGCCGCACTGGCGTCAGGGTGCTACGGGCTCGCGTTCAAGCGCGCGACGATCCCAAGCGGCGAGATCAGCCCCGCTGTCGTACGTTGACTGCAAGAACTCGGCGAGCATGCGTCCCGGGTTCTGAGCCACGCGAACCTCGGCATAAGGCAGCACGAATTCGCCAAACGTCTCGTCGAACCGGCCATGCGCAACTGCTGATGCGCGGTAACCAGCCGGCTCGGGATAAAAATAACTGTAGAAAGAAGGTTCAGCTCGCGTCACCCCACCTGCCCAAAACCCGCCGCTCGTTACCTCGTGACTATAGGCTTCGCGTGCAACGCGATCAGGCAAGCCTGGGACGCCTCCTGGATGGGTTGGTGCAGCGCGCCCCGAAAAACGGCTGACGGCCAGATCGAAGCTACCCCACCAGAAATGGACGGGGCTGGCTTTGCCCTGGAACCCTGCGCGAAACTGGCTGAACACCGGCAACATTGCCGCCAAAGCGGCACGAAAGCGCTCAGCTGACTCGCGATTGTAATCGCGCGGAGCCCTGTCGGAAGCGAACGGAACGGCGTCGGCGATTTCGTTCGGGACGCCATTGAAGCTCGACGGCAGATCGTGCCGCTCGAGGATTCCGATCAGCCTCCCGTGCAGGGCGGCAATGCTGCCTGCGTTGAGTGGCACCTCCTCGCGGGATCCGTCGCTGACCCAAAGAACGACCGCGTGGCGACAAAGGTCGAGCGTCAGTGTGAAGGTCCGCGCTCCACTCGCCGCCGTCGGCAGTGTCGAAAGACCGCGCGCATTGGGCTGGAGAGCGACGTGCCAACCGTGGTTGAGCCAAGAGGCGTGCGACACTCGAAGCTTGCCTAGCATCTGCGCCGTAAGGTGCAGGATCGCCAGGGTCTCGGAATCGCGCTCGACGCTGAGTTCAGGCCATTGGCTCATGACAGGCTGCACTTATGAGAAGCCGCCTGTCCGTCTGCAATGGGTCGATAGCTGCCACTAGCCGGACCGCTAGGTTCCGGTCATGCTAAAGCACGAAGTCGGTCGCGTCGAGCACGCCAGTATAATGTACCTCGAGCACGAAATCCGCGACGCCATCGCCGTTGGTGTCGCCAAGGATGTTGGCGACATGATCGCCCGTCACTTGAATGCGCAACTCGCCCGCGTGATTGGTGAAGGCGTTCGTGCCGATGAACGTGAAGGCCTCATCCTTGTTCGCGGATTTGGTGTTCGCGTCGATGAGGTTAAGGTCGATGTGATCGACGGCCGTCGCGGCAGTCGTCCCACCAGCTTCGAAGTCCCAGATTGCGTCGTGCGAAGCTGACGTTCCGATATCGGCAGATGAAGCGAACAGGAAGCTGTCCGTCCCGGTCCCGCCGTAAAGCGTGTCCGATCCGCCGCCGCCTGTGATCTGGTCGTTGCCGGTCCCACCGGTCAACATATTCGCGGCGCCACTTCCGGTCAGCTTGTCGTTGAAAGCACTGCCAGTGACGTTCTGGATATTCGCCAGGGTATCACCCGCAGCTGAACCGCCCGAACCCTTGCCGCTGCTGAGGTTGACCGTGACCGCAGCCGACGAGCCGGAGTAATCGGCAGTGTTGATGCCGGCTCCGCCGTCGAGCGCGTCGCCGCCGTCTCCACCGATCAGGAGGTCGTCGCCGCCGCCGCCGTTGATGGTGTCTGCCCCCGCTCCGCCATTGAGGATATTGGCATTATTATTTCCGGTCAGCGTATCGTTGAACGCCGAACCGACGACGTTTTCGATACTGACAAGCGTGTCGCTGCCGTCGGCACCGGCCGACGAACCCCCCGTTGCGGTCAGCGTGACCGTCACGGCATCGGTCGCACTTGCATAGCTCGCAGTATCCGTGCCGTTTCCGCCGTCCAGCGTATCGGCACCGAGGCCGCCGTTGAGGAGGTCGTTGCCGTCGAGGCCGCTGAGAACGTTTCCCGCGCTATTGCCGGTCAACGTATCGTCGAAGGCAGAGCCGGTCGCATTTTCGATGCTGATCAGCGTGTCGGTACCATCAGCGCCAGTCGATGAGCCGCCTGTCGCGGTCAGGGTGACCGTTACTGAGCCGGACGCGTTGGCGTAGGTCGCGGTATCCAGCCCAGTGCCGCCATCGACCGTGTCGTTGCCTGCGCCGCCCTGGATGGTGTCGGCGCCCGCGCCGCCTGCGATCGAATTGACGCCCGAGTTGCCGGTGAGCGTGTCGTTGAACGCGCCGCCGGTGATATTCTCGATGGCGACAAGGGTATCGTTGCCGTCGGCTCCGCTCGATGATCCGCCGGTTGCCGTCAGGATTACTGTCACGGCGCCGGAGGCATTGGCGTAGCTGGCAGTATCGATGCCGCGACCGCCATCAACCGTGTCGTCACCAAGTCCACCCTCAAAAAAATCGTTTCCATCGAGGCCGCTGCCGGTACCGAAGTCGCGCTCGACGTCACCGTAGAGGCTGAACCCCCACGGCGACGAAGTCGGCCCCCAGTCGGCGACGAAGCGGCCGTCTCCGTAAAGGGTGTCGTTGCCGGCGCCGCCGACCAGCGTGTCGCTCCCGACATCGCCGAGAAGGACGTTCGCGTTGCTGTCGCCCGTAAGCGCGTCATCGTAGCGGGAGCCCGAGACATTCTCGAATCCGGTGGCACTGATCATGCCCTGCCGCCAGTTTTGGGCAGTGCCTTGGGCAGCGAGGCTGAACGCCACGCCCGCCGAAGAGATTTCGGCGCCGCCGTGCGCCCACAGCGACAAGGTGTCGTTACCTGTTCCGCCACTTAGCGTCTGGTTGCCGGCTCCGACTTCGACAATGTCGTCGCCTCCGCCAGCATCGATGATGTCGTTGCCGCTGGTGGTAAAGCCGTTCGAGCCGCCCCAAATCCAGTTATTCTGCCCGTCGCCGGTCAGGATATCGTTGAAACCGGTTCCGCTGAGATCCTCGATCCCGATCAGCGTATCCATACCGGCGCCGATCGTGTTCTGCGCAGCGCCCTGGATGTTAAGGTCAACAGTAACGCCCGTCGTGGCGCCGAGATTATAAGCCGCCCGATCGTATCCGGCCCCGCCATCGATGATGTCGTCGCCCATGCCGCCGGAGAGATAGTCAGCGCCGTCGCCGGCGAGCAGCGTGTCGTTGCCGCCCCAGGCCGAGAGAATGTCGATCTCGCCGCCACCGGTCAGGACGTTGTCGGAGCTATTTCCGACCAGCGTGTCCTTAAAGGCGGAGCCCGTAACGTTTTCGATACTGACCAAGGTGTCATTGCCATCTGCACCGCTCGAGGAACCGCCTCCAGAGTCATCCAGGAAGACGGTGACGGCACCAGAGGCATGTTCGTAGCTCGCGGTGTCGTGGCCGCTGCCGCCGTCGAGTGAGTCATTGCCGAGCCCGCCCTCGAGCGTATCGTCGCCGCCGACACCACCGACGAATTGTGTCGTGATGTCGGAATAGAAGGTGATCGGGCCGGAGCCGCCGACGCCGTGCGTGTCGACACCGAAAGCGCCGTCGCCGTAAAGGGCGTCGTTGCCAGCGCCGCCAACCAGGACGTCGCTGCCCTGCTCGCCGCCGAGCACGTTGTTGCCGCCGTCACCGGTTAAGGTGTCGTTCCATCCGGATCCCGAGAGATTCTCGAAGCCGCTGAGCGTCATGTTGCCGCCGCCGGTGTTCTGGGCAGCACCTTGCAGGGCCAAGCTGATCGTGACTCCGCCGGGAACGGTCGTGGAGTTCATGCTGAAGGTGTCGACGCCGGAACCGCCATCGAGGATGTGATCGCCGCGGCCATTGACGATCAGGTCGTTGCCTCCGTTGCCGCTGATCGTATCGGCCGTTCCGTCACTTTGACCGCCCAGCCAATTGTCGCCGCCATCGCCGATCAGGGTGTCGCCGAAGGAAGTACCGGTGAGGTTTTCGATGCCCACGAGGGTATCGACACCTTGAAGCGTTTCTTGAGCCACGCCCTGCAGGTTGAGGTCGACGTGAACGCCATTGGTAGCGTTGGTGAAATAAGCCGCGCGGTCGACACCGTCGCCACCATCGATCAGGTCGTCGCCCAATCCGCCGTTGAGGAAATCGTCGCCGAGCCCGCCGAGAAGCGTGTCGTCGCCGCCATTGCCGCGGAGGCTGTCGTGGCCGTCGCCGCCGGTCAGCACGTTCGCCAACGCGTTACCGTTCAGCACATCGTTGAACGCCGAGCCTTTGAGGTTCTCGATCGAATTTAGCGTGTCATTGCCGTCGGCGCCGGATGAGTTGCCGTTTCCGGTCGTGTTGTTGAACAGGGTGGCGGTGACCGCGCCAGAAGCATGCTCGTAGCTGGCGGTATCGTTGCCGCTGCCGCCGTTGATCAGATCGTTGCCGAGCCCGCCCTCGAGCGTATCGTTGCCGCCAAATCCGCCAACGTAGAGGCTGCTTGAATCGGCAAGGAACCCGATCGGCCCGGACAGGCCGGTGCCGTGGGTGTCCATGAAGATCGCGCCATCGCCGTAGAGAGAGTCATTGCCCGCTCCGCCCGAGAGTGTGTCGTCGCCCAGATCGCCGGCGAGCACGTTCGCATTGCCGTCGCCAGTGAGGGTGTCGGCGTAAACAGTCCCCGTCAGGTTCTCGAAATTGGTGAGCGTCATGTTGCCCACGCCAGTGTCCTGCGCGGCACCTTGCGCGGCGAGGCTGACCTCGATTCCTGTCGCAATCGCGAGTGCTTCGTAAAGGAAGGTGTCGACGCCATCGCCGCCGTCCATCACATGGTCGCCGGCGCCATCGCTGATGAGGTCGTCTCCGCCTTGCCCATCGAGATGGTCGACCGGGCTGCCGAAGCCGTCCGATGCACCGCGAATGACATTTTGGCCGTCGTTTCCGGTCAAGGTATCGCCGTAAACGGTGCCACCGACATGCTCGATCCCGATCAACGTGTCGTTGCCCTGGCCGGTAGCCTGAGCGACGCCCTGGTTTCGCAGGTCGACCGTGACAGCTCCCGTGGCACTGCCGAAATAGGACAAACGGTCCCAGCCGTCGCCGCCGTCGAGCACGTCGTCGCCGAGACCGCCATCGAGATAGTCATCGCCAGCACCAGCGTGCAGCGTGTCATTACCGCCGCGACCGCGAAGGAGATCAATGCCGTCCCCGCCGGACAAGATGTTGTCCTGGTTGTTACCGATCAACTGATCGTTGAACGCGGACCCGGTCAGGTTCTCGATGCCTGACAGCAGGTCTTCGCCGTCGGCGCCCGTGGAGTCGCCGTCTCCGTTAGCGTTCAAATAGAGCACCACCTGCACTGCGCCCGATGCATGCTCGTAGCTCGCCGTATCGATCCCGGCGCCGCCATAGATCTCGTCGTCGCCAAGGCCGCCCTCGAGGGTATCGTTGCCATTTGCTCCGACGTCTTCGAACAGGGTTGGCGGACCGGACGCCGGCGCGCCGGAGTCGATCGCGCCATCACCGTACAGGGTGTCGTTGCCGTCCCCGCCGCTTAAGATGTCGTTTCCAGCCGAACCCGCGAGGATATTCGCGTTATCGTCGCCAGTGAGCTCGTCATTGTCGTCGCCGCCGCTCAAATTCTCGATGTCGTTCAGCGTCCACTGGCCCACACCGGTGTCCTGCGCGACACCTTGGAGCAGCAGGGACAAGTGGATCGCGGGATCGTCGCCGAAATTCTCGGTGAAGCCGACGGTGTCGATGCCATCGCCGCCGGTCAGCGTCTGGTTGCCGATGCCGGCGACCAGCAAGTCGTTGCCGCCACCGCCGTCGAGCGTATCGTTGTTGGTGGTCGAGACCCAATTGCCCGGGTCGATTGTTGCCGTCGAGCCCCACAGGATATTGTCGTTGCCGTCGCCTGTCAGCACATCGGCGAAGGGCGTTCCCGACACATATTCAATGCTGACGAGGGTATCTAAGCCCTGGCTGCCGGTGTCCTGGGGCCCGGCGATATTGAGGTCGACAGTGACGCCGCCTGCAGCCTCGTCCGTGTGATAATAGCCAGCGCGGTCATATCCGTCGCCGCCATCGATCAGGTCATCGCCTGCGCGACCGCGGATGAGGTCGTCTCCCGAACCGCCGTAATTGGCGTCGTTGCCCGCCCCGCCGGTGAGGACGTCGTTGCCGCCGCCGCCGTACAGGGTGTCGTCGCCCGCTCCGCCGTCGAGCGCGTCGTTGCCGTCTGCGGCGCCCGTGTTGCTGCGTGAATCGAGCGGATCGAAGCTGATTACGCCGTTCTGGAAGTCGAGGACGATCGACCCATCACCGTAGAGCGTATCGTTGCCACCGCCGCCAGTTAGAATGTCGGACCCGGCCGCGCCGGCCAAAACATTGTTCTGGAAATCGCCGCTGAGGACGTCGTCGCCGTCGCCCGCCGACAGGTTCTCGACGCTGTTCAGCGTCCAGCTGCCAGCGTTGGTGCTCTGGGCGCCGCCCTCAAGGTTCAGGTCGACGACGATGCCGACCTCAGGTCCGCCATTTTCCGAATATTGGACGGTGTCTATCCCGCTGCCGCCCGTGAGGCTGTGATCGCCGGCGCCGACGGTGAGGATGTCATCACCGCCCTGGCCATCGAGCGTGTCATTGTTGGCCGTTCCCCCGCCCGAGATCGAGCCCCACAACCAATTGCTGTTGTCGTCGCCGGTTAGCGTGTCGGCGAAGATTGTGCCCGAAACCGCCTCGACGTTGCTGATCGTGTCCCACCCGAGCTCACCGACATATTGCGCGACCCCGTGCAGCCTGAGGTCGACGGTTACGCCGGTCGTGGGGCCATTGAAGTAGCCGATGCGGTCAAAGCCGTCGCCGCCGTCGAGCGTGTCGTCGCCAAAGCCGCCAACCATGAAGTCATTGCCCGAGCCGCCGCGCAGCGTGTCATTGCCGCCGTTCCCGTTGAGGACGTCGTTTTCGCTACCGCCGTCGAGCGTATCGTCGCCGCCGCCTCCGCCAAGAACGTCGTTGCCTGCGCTGCCGTCGACATAGTCGTTGCCGCCCGCAGCATTGACTATGTCGTTCCCGCCTTGCGCATAATAAGCGTCGTCACCCGACGTCCCATTGAAGACATCGTCGCCCTGCGTTCCGCTGGTGCCGAAGCTCATCAGGACGTTCGGGGCAATTTCGCCGAGGGCGGCGGCCGTGTTCGCCAGGGTCAGGACCTGATCGGCGATCCCATCACCGTCGGTGTCCACCTGAAGCTCGGTATTGCCGTTGATGACCTCGTAGCGATACTCGCCCGCGGTCCCGCTGAACTGGCCCCCACCGATAAAGATGTAGGCGAGGAATCCACTACCATTCTCGTCGGGCGTGTTGTGGCTGAGGTCGATGATGTCGTCGGGACCGAAATCGGTGATCGTGTCGCCATTCATCGCTCCGACTGAAAAGGTGTAATCGTAAACGTCGGCGCCGCCGTTGCCGCTAAGGACATCATTGCCGAGCGTGCAGCCATCGATGGCGCGGAAGATGTCGTGGCCTGGCGACCCGATGGAGATATTGGTTCCGTTGTTGTCCCAGAACAGCAGCCCGTCGTAACCGGTCAGCCCCGACGCATCGACCACGGTCAGCGCGGCGTCCCGATATTCTCCGAATGCAATGACGCTTTCTGCGTTGACGATCGCGTCGATCTGGACGCCGTCGAGCGTGAAATCGACCTGCCCATCGGCGCCGGTTACATAGACGGTCGCGCCGCTGCTGTTGTCGAACTCGGCGAAGACGAAATCCCACCCATCGCCGGTGTCGATCGTATTGATGCCGAGCCCCGTGTCGACCACGTCCGTAAGAGCGCTGCCGATGACCGTATCATTGCCAGCACCGAGGCCGAGAGTGAGCGAGAAATTCGGATCGGTCGAAGTCCATCCGCTGGCATCGATCGTGTCGCCGAAATTGCCCGCGTTCCGAGTGTCGAGTTCGATTGTCTCAACACCACTAATGGTGGTGTTCAAAGTCCCGCTACTGTCGAATATCCCGCTGCCCGTGATCGTATAGGTGCGGGAGCCGGTCGCTTCGGCGAACAGGCTGCTGTCGCTGAGGTCGATGAGTAGCTCGTCGTGGCCGTCGCCGCCGTCGATGAAGTCATTGCCCTGGCTCGCGTGGATCAAGTCGTCGCCGCCAAGGGCAGAGATGCTGTCGTCGCCGGTCGTCCCGGTGAGGACATCATTGTTCTCAGTTCCGGAAACGTCGTTCAATGAGTGAATGTTGACCGTCACCGAGCCGCCGTCGACGTTGTTGCCATTGACGACGGTCCCCTGTCCGCCGCCCGGTGCGCCGTCGTCCAATGCATAGTTGAGCACTACTGAGGCCGGTGGATCGTCAGACGAGTTGGTGTATTGAAGGTGCTGCAACACGTCGTTTACCAGCGCCGTCGTCGCGGGCGTTCCGCTGCTGGTGAAATTGATGGTCAGCGAGCCGGCTGACTGGCTGATCGTCGCGAAAACCAGCCCTCCGGCTTCCAGATTGGCACCGTTCACCGTGAATCCAGCTCCGCCCGAAGCGAAGCTGAATATATCTTCCGGGTTCGCCACATCGCGGCTGATGGTAAAGCTCGCGCCTCCATAATCGCCGGCGCCCCCGTTGAGAGCATCGAGATCTGCGTCGCTCACAGCGAGCCCCGGATTGATCACCGCCGCAACCTGCTCTTCAACGGTGATGGAAGGTGAGTCCGGCACCACCGGCGACTGATCAAGCATGGTATTCCCCCTGCAGGGCCGCGGGGTGATGCGGCCAGTTCGCGCAACGGGTCCGCCACAAACGCACCCGCGAAATTAGGTCATTCGCCGAACGAGGCTTGAGATTAACGTAAATTAAACAGTCAGTATCAATCTCTTGGACCGCGAGTCGGTCCAACTAGACTGTTGCGCGCTGGGTTCGGTGCAGTCCTCCCCAATATGAGGGAGGAGTCAGCTGATCCGCGTAAGCAAATGAGCGGCTTCCGCCTTGCTTCGAGTCTCGGTCTTGGCCAGCAGCTGCTTTTGATGGGTGCGAACGGTCCCGATGCCGATGCCAAGCCGCTCGGCAATCATTGCATCGGAAAGTCCACGCATTGTCAGCATCGCGACGCGTGCTTCAGCACAGGTCAGGCCGAACATCTGGCGCCAGATCTCGGGACGAGCATCGGTGGCCCGTTCGGGATCATGTATCGTCATGATGAGCGCAGCGCGGTTGTTTACGCGCCGACGGAAATCTGCGGGCGCCGGAGAAATTTCCACCACGTAAGGAAACCCGCCGCGATGACGGGCGACTATCATCTGGTCTGGCCCGGCCGCGTTCGCGCCATCTGGGTTCAAGGCGCGTTGAATGAGCGCGTCAAACTCATGCTTATCCGCGCACCGCGTGAACGTGACCTTGTTCTTGATCGATCCGATCCCGTCGTTTCGAGAGAACAGGCCCTGGGCCGAATCGCTGGCCCAACAGACATGCCCATTGGCGGCCAGTAGCACGACCGCATAGCGCTGCCTGTTTATGACCTCTTCAAGGCCTTCCCGGTGCGCGCGGACGTCGGCGAACTGAGACGTCAGTCTGAACAGGTTGCGGACGTGGGGCGCCAGTATCTCGAAATCCGCACGCTCGCGTGACCGGCGGCGGAGCCCGGGCGGCATATGGAATGCCCAGCCGGCCACCACACCCTCGCCCAGGTCGGTGGAACGTCCGATCCGGCGATCGACTCCTGCCGAGGACTTGAGCCAGTGCGCATACTCGCTCCGCGCCAGTTCCGATTCTGAAATGAGTTCGTGCGTCTCGGTGGTTCGATCTGTCACCGACGCGGCGCCGAGGGCATAGTCGTGCCGCCACATTTCCTCGCGAAACTCGCGCAGCGTATCCGCACCGACGTTGAATGAGCCATCGAACAGAAATGGGGTTCGGGCGGCATCTCCTGAGGCGCCCCTTCGAACCACGTACCAAAAGGCAATCTCCGCCCCCAGGTGCGACGAGATTTTGGACATGACATAGGGAACGGCGTCGTCCTCGCCGACGGCCTCATAGATCGAACCGATCAGGGCATGATTGTCATCGGCCTTTCCAAGCTCAGCCAAGTCTCGCCCACCACCGGACTGAAATCATCATTCCCTCCCCCGAAGGAATCAAACGCAGCAGTCGAGAGCGAGACTGTCAGAATAAATACAGAAAATCCAGTCGGTTAAACGATAGATTAATGATAATGACCAATGTTAATTGAGATTTGACGTCGCCAGGCTCGCGGCGGGCAAGCATTGTGCGAAGGCGCACAGGCGCTGGTTGGCTTCAGCCACGATTTCGGCGGCCGACTTTTCTGGTCCGTCGATCGTCATGTGGGCATCGATCGGCAGGATCACGTCGTAGCCCAATGCTGCCGCTGCCTCACAAGCTGCAGTGATGCAATATTCCGTCTGCATTCCGGTGATGCAGAGGCGGTTGATGTCGTGAGCCTTAAGCCAGGCGTCGAGGCGTCCATCCTCAAAAGAGCTGAGTACGTTCTTCTCCAAGTGAAACGCGGGCTCCAGATCGCGAAGCACAGGTGCGAGTTGCCATCCTGCGCTTCCCCGATCGAGAATTGTGCCAGGATCTGTCCAGTGCTGAACGAAGATGACCGGCCAGGAACGGGCTTCAGCCCACTCGAGCAATTCCGCGATCCGACCGATGACCAGCTCGATCTCCGCAGGTGGCGCGGCGTCGCAGAGTGCTTGCTGCAAATCGATCACGATTAACGCAGTCTGCTGAGCGGGGCTTCGAGGTTGATCGTTGGGCATAAGTTTTGAAAGTTAGCTGACGCTAGTGCGGGGACGGTTCGGATATCAGCCCGAGGCGGACATCTCCAAACTGGCCCGCTTGTGACTTGTTCACCAGGTCTATCGTCGCCTTCATTTTGCGGAACGCCGCGTCGCCGGGAAGCAGCAGCGCGGGCTGCGTCGGAGATTGGGGATAAGGCGCGAGCTCTAGGCCAACACCTTCGCCGTAATGTCTCAGCTTCTCCAAAGCATCGCTACGCCCAGTGAACAGGAAACCGCCGAAAGGATACTGCGGCTCTGCTTGTTCCACCTTCGGAGGTCCGGCGTTTGTGGGCTGACTAGTCTGCGCGGCGCAAGCCGGTGCGCAAAAAGCTGCGGCCACGACCACGAGACGGCACACCATCTCTCCACGTAACGCCGCGAAGCTAATGTCTGCAATGGGTGGAATGCAGACGTAGGCCGCTAGGCGTAAACATGTGAGGCCTTACGACGAAAGCAGGCTCCTGAGGCGCTAACCCGGATGCTTGAGGTCAGGCGCGAGCCAGTCATGCCCGACCAGCTTGAGCTGGCTGAGCAAGGAAACAAGGAAGGCCGTCGACCAGCCGAGCATGATTATCCCCGCGGCGCCTTCAATGGCGCCCAATATCCGCCACTGGTGGGGCATGAGCAGGTCGCCGTAGCCGATGGTCGCATAGGTGACAGTCGAAAAATACAACGCCTGCTCGAAAACGCCGAAGGTTCCAAGCTGCAGGTACAGCAGCGCGTAGAGCCAGATTTCCAGCGTATGAATTGCGAAAATTCCGATCGTCGCCGCCATTAGCAGCGTCAGGGGCATAATCGTAAGCTTACGAAAGATACGTCCGTGTGAACGCAGCACACGCATGAGCATCGCAAGGCCCAACAGATGCACCAGCACCGTGACGACGACCATGCCGGTCGCAAGCATCAACTGAGCCAGCATACACTTTTCTCCCGCACCAACGTCAGCCGCAGTTGCGCTGACGGCCGTCGCCGACCACTGTTCGTCAATGGCAGCCGGTAAGCAACGCCAAACACGAAAAGCTGGCCTGCGGTCGTTCGTCGGGGCACTCGGCCCGGGGCTCATAACCGGTGCAGCGGACGACGATCCGAGCGGCATCGGGACCCACAGCCAGATCGGCGCCGAGTTCGGTTATGGGCTCGCCTGGACATTCGTCCTGAGCTTTCCGTTGATGGTGGTGATTCAGGAGGTCGCCGCCGACATTGGGCGCATCACCGGGGTCGGCATCGCCCGCAATTTGAAGCGACACTATCGGAGCATGCTTTGGCCGATGGTCGCGCTTCTGCTTGTTGCCAATGTCGTCAACCTCGGTGCCGACCTTAGCGCGATGGGCGCGGCCATGGCCCTGCTCATCGGTGGCAATGGCGGGCTTTATACGCTGCTATTTGGAATTCTCTGCATCGGACTGGAAGTTGGCCTGAGCTATCCGCGCTATGCGTCCGTGCTGAAATGGACGACCCTGAGTCTCTTCACCTACGTCGGCGTCGTGCTTGTCGCGCACGTCCCGTGGCTGCATGCGCTCCGTTCGCTGGTTGTTCCCGAACTACAGTGGAATGCTGCCTATGCCACAGCTCTCGTGGCCATCCTTGGGACGACCATCAGCCCGTATCTGTTCTTCTGGCAGGCGGGGCAGGAAATCGAGGAGCAACGCAGGCACCATATCAAACCTCTCTGCATCACGCCCCGCAGAGCTGGACCTGAACTCAAACGGATTCGTCTCGATACCCTCACCGGTATGGCCTTCAGTACGATCGTCAGCCTGGCTATCGTGTTCGCGACAGCGGCGACGCTGCACGAAAACGGCATTCGCGATATTGCGACATCGCAGCAGGCCGCCGAAGCATTGCGGCCCATTGCCGGCAAGTTCGCCTTCGCGATGTTTGCGATTGGCATCATCGGCACGGGACTGCTGGCCGTGCCGGTGCTGGCCGGATCGGCGGCTTATGCGGTTACCGAGATGGCGGGATTGCCAGGCAGTCTCGACGATCGACCGTTAAGTGCTCGACTGTTCTACGCGACAATCGCGGTCACGACGCTCGCGGGCGCTGCGCTGAACGGAGTTGGAATAGATCCCGCGCGGGCGCTCTACTGGGCCGCCGTTGTCAACGGCATTCTCGCGGCGCCGCTAATGGCCGTGATGATGCTCATCGTTCGCAATCCCCGGGCGATGGGTCGGCTCTCTGTCTCGAACCGGACCATGATCCTGGGCTGGGCCGCAACGGCGGTCATGTTCTGTGCCTCGGCACTGTTCCTGGGGTTCGCAATTGCTTCGTGGCGTTGATCTCAACATTGCCAGTGCAGCGGAGGATAAAGAGTTATGTCCGCTTTGGGTCGATTGCTGACGCGGCAACCTGGTTGGAAAGCTAAAGTGGCGCGAAGCACGCTGCCGGTGTTAATGAGAAGCGGCAAGAGGAGGGGGACAATGACAAAATCGCTCTTGTTACTTTCAGTTACAGCGCTGCTGCTGCCCGCGTGCCAGGCCGGCACGAAACCCGCCAACGCCACCGCCGAAGTCAATAGCACCGGCCCAGTCGACACCGGCGCGGATGAGCAGGCAATTCGCGGGCAGGTCGATACTTGGCTCAAGCTTGTAAAAGCCAAGGATGCCGCAGCTATAGCGGCGCTCTACACCGAGGATGGCGCGGTGATGCCGCCCAACGGCCCTATCGGCAAAGGACATACTGCAATCCAGCAGACATGGGCCTCCTTACTGGCGATACCGGGGTTCGACCTGAGCTTCGTCCCGGAGCAGATCATCGTGTCATCATCGGGTGACATGGCGCTCGATCGCGGGACGTATAAACTGGCGGTCGCGCCGAAAGGCACTCCGCAGACGGACGCCGGCAAATACGTCGTCGTCTGGCGGAAGGTGGGCGGCGAGTGGAAGGCCGCGGCCGACATCTTCAACAGCGATCTGCCGGCCAGCGGCGGATAGGGCGGCGGGCAGCGCTGAGCGTAGGGCCAAGGGATTCGTTAACGATACGGAGTTGGCCGCAATGTCTGCAATGGGTCGATTGCTAACGCTAAGATCATAGCGGCAAGTTTGGGTGGATAGCGGACCTTAGACGAACATCATGAGCCAAGGGACGAGCGCCACCGAAAATAGTCCGAGCAGCGCCCATTTGCTTCGAGCTAAGTGCAACCCGACCGCCAGGACGATCGTCGCAAGGATTGTAGCTTCCCAAACGAGCCGCCCGCGTTGTGCATTCCGGAAGCACGCCGCGATGTCGACAGGGTCGCGGTTCAACTGACACTCGTTCATGACCCAAGGGAGAGCAGACGGTAGCGCAATGACAAGCGCGACAAGCGCGAGCAGCCCAAACCGAACATGCCTCATCGGGCAGACCTTAGCTCGGTAGCTAGTGTCCGTAATGGGTGGAAAGCGGACTCTAGCGTAACCGCCGCTCCGCGCGGTGCGCCAGCCGCTTGAAGACCGCCAGACCCAGCACCGAGCCCACGAGGACTGGAACGGCAATCCTGTTCGCGAGCGCCATCACATCATCACGCAGAAGGCCGACAAGAAGGAGTACGAACCAGCCCGCGAAAACGGCGAAGCTCAGCAGATAAAGCCAACTGAAGAGCATAAATCCTCGTCTAGGAGTCATCGACTTGAGAATAAGCTGACCTTCAGTGGCCGCAATGGGGGTGGAAAGCCGCCATTGCTTTCAAGATGGTCAGTCGAATAGGCTTGCCGCATGGTTTGGCACGTCTCCTTGTTTCAACTGGGCACGGCTATCATCCTGCTAGCGATCTCATCCATTTTGATCGTGAGGCGTCGGCGCGAGGCGAGTGAGGGCGTCGCGATCTTGCCGGCCTCTCTGGGTGGCTCCCCCCTTTGGCTGTGGGTCGTGATTGCCGCGTGGGCGGGGCTGTCCTTGGTGATTGCGGTCATTCTTCTCAACACTGGACATGCGGTGATCGACTACTAGCTAGCGGCAGCTTTGGGTCGTTATCGGACGCTGGAGCGACCCGGAAAGCGGCTGCACAAAGCACCCTC
>Ga0207691_10001033_pt1 | contig 27583 bp, 25 predicted proteins | sample KBSM13metaG_FD_184327 | JGI IMG/M metagenome (GOLD analysis project Ga0207691, IMG submission 184327) | Miscanthus rhizosphere microbial communities from Kellogg Biological Station, Michigan, USA - KBS M1-3 metaG (SPAdes) (version 2) | ecosystem: Host-associated > Plants > Roots > Rhizosphere >...
TCAGTTTTAACGAGCTCGATACTGCGAAACCAACCGCCGGCGAGCAACGGCGTATCGCTGATCAGCTTCAGCCCGGGGACTGCGGCCAGCACATCTTCGAATACGACGTCGAGCCGCGTGACGAGGCGCGCAATGAGTGGACTCGCAAGTCTGCGCAGAGGCGCGATTTGCGCCTTACGCAGGAATTTGTCGAAGACTAACACCCGGCCTCCAGGCCTTAGAACACGCGCGACCTCACGTAGCGCAGAACTGGGCTCCGCAACAATTGCCAAGATCAGATGCAGCACCGCGACGTCGAAGCTTGCATCGCGAAAGGGCAAGCGCTGGCTGTTGCCCTCGACAAGTTCGATATCCGGCGATTTGCTGCGGCGTACGGCGCGTAGCAGCATGGCGTGAGTGATGTCGAGACCGACATATCGATTGCCCGCCGGCAAGAGTGGCAAATCGAGACCCGTACCGATTCCATCGATAAAGACATCGAGTCCCCGCGCTGCGGGAAGCCGGGCAATGCTGCGTCGTCGCGCGTGGTCGAGCGCACGATCGATCACGAGGTCGTAGAACGGTGCGAGCACCGTATAGCTCAGCCGGAGAGACATGGGTCAGAAAAAGTCAAACTGCCGCGACCGCCGAGGGGATTCGAGCGCCCAGGCCCTCGATGATCCCGATCAGTGCAGAACCCGTGGCATTGAGAGCGTGAACTCGGGGATCGGCGCCTCGAACTGGGAGCCGTCTTCAGCGGTCAGCTGATAGCTACCCTTCATCGTGCCCACGGGCGTTGCGATTGCGCTGCCGCTCGTGTATTCGAAACTTTCTCCGGGCTTAAGCGTGGGCTGTTCGCCGACGACGCCGAGACCGCGCACTTCCTGCACTTGATTGTTGGAATCGGTGATGATCCAGTGCCGGCTTATCAATTGGGCGGTGACGTTACCCGTATTCGCGATGCGTATGGTGTACGCAAAGACGTAGCGCGCTTTCTGGGCATCCGACTGCTCAGCTACATAGGCGGTATTAGTCGTGACTGTGATTTCGTATTTTTTCTCGTTGGCCATGAAAACGATACGTATGAGGGCAATAATCGACGATCAATTATCCCATACAACATTAGCGGCTTGCCAAACCGTCCACCGCCAACCGTCAATCTAACGGTGCCGCTCGAATCGCAGGTACAATGCCGCGCATGCATCGCATAGCGCCCAGCATACTGTCTGCGGATTTCTCACGGCTTGGTGACGAGGTGAATGCAGTGGCTGCCGCCGGTGCCGATCTGATTCATTTCGATGTAATGGACAATCATTACGTTCCAAATCTCACGATCGGTCCGCTCGTATGCGAAGCTCTGCGGCCGCATACGCAACTGCCAATCGACGTGCATCTGATGGTTAAGCCGGTCGATCGCATCATTCCCGATTTTGTGAAGGCGGGTGCGAACATCATTTCATTTCATCCCGAAGCGACCGAGCACATCGATCGCACCATCGGGCTCATCAAAGAGCACGGGTGCAAAGCGGGACTGGTCTTCAATCCAGCCACGCCGCTGGATTATCTCGACTATGTGCTCGATAAGCTCGATCTCGTGCTCATCATGTCAGTGAACCCGGGGTTTGCCGGGCAGAAGTTCATTCCGACGGCGCTCGACAAACTGCGCGCGGTACGGGAGCTCATCGACAAGTCGGGTCGGGACGTCTGGCTCGAGGTCGATGGCGGCATCAAGACCGACAACATCGCGCAAGCGGCGCGCGCCGGCGCTGATACCTTCGTCGCAGGATCGGCGATTTTCGAGGCTGCAGACTATCAGTCCGTAATTAAAAAAATGCGTGCCGAGCTCGCCCAAACCTAAGGCCGCATCCTCATAACTTTGCACCACCGCCCGCCCGCGGCGGTTTTTTAGCGATGAACAAAAACAAACTGCCGCTGCGCGTAAAAGCGGTCATGATCGATCTCGATGGCACGATGCTCGATACGGTTGCTGACCTTGCGGTGGCCGTCAACATGCTGCTGGAGCAGCTTGAGCTTCCGCCACTCACTGAGACAGAAGTGCGCACGTTCGTCGGCAAAGGCATCCCGAATCTTGTGAAGCGTGCACTCACGCGAGCGATCGACGGTAAAGCCGATGACGCGCTCTTTGCGCGCGCTCTGCCGCTATATATGGACTGCTATGAAAGCGTGAATGGCAAACAGACAGTTATCTATCCGGGCGTGCGCGAAGGACTCGATGCGCTTAGAGCTGCCGGCTATCCAATGGCTTGCGTTACCAACAAGTCCGACCGCTTTACACGGCCGCTTCTCGAGCAAACCAGGCTGGCGGACTATTTCACGATCATTGTTGCAGGTGATACGTTGCCAAAAAAAAAGCCCGATCCGCTGCCGCTCACGTATGCGTGCGAGCAGCTCGGCATAGCGCCGCGCGACATGCTGATGATCGGCGATTCGCTGAACGACACACTCGCGGCACGTGCGGCCGGGTGTCCGGTGTTCTGCGTGCCCTATGGTTATAACGAAGGCAGGCAAGTGCGAGAGCTTGATGTTGATGCTATAGTACCAACGCTATTCGAAGCGACAAAGCTGATTACAAAGTCATAACCACTCATGATCCCCACGACGACAGGAAGAACGATCGATTGCTCGCACGGACGCTGGCGTCCGTGGCGCAACGAGTTTGCATGCTGGCGCGCATAGCGCGCACCGCCTGCTGTTCTTACGCTGTTGTCCGCAATTCTGATGGAGTGGAGACATGACGGAGTCACAATTCAACCAGCTTGCGGCTGAGGGCTATAACCGCATTCCGCTGGTACTCGAAACATTTGCCGACCTCGATACGCCGTTGTCGGTCTATCTGAAGCTCGCCAACAAACCGTATACCTATCTACTCGAATCGGTCGTAGCGGGCGAGCGCTTCGGCCGTTTTTCCTTCATTGGCTTGGCTGCCGCCATTCGCATTGAAGTGTATGGTAATCGTTGCACTGTATGCGAATCGCATAAACCCGTCGCCGCGCAGCACTGCGATGATCCGCTGCAATTCGTGCACGACTATCTCGCACAATTCAGGGCGGCACCGCAGACGGGGCTACCGCGATTCTGCGGCGGGCTCGTCGGATATTTCGGCTATGAGACCGTCCGCTATATCGAGCGCCGCCTGGCGAAAACACAAAAGCCCGATCCGTTGGGTGTTCCCGACATTCTCTTGATGTTGTCGCAGGAACTGGCGATTGTCGATAACTTATCGGGCAAGCTGACGTTGGTGGTTTACGCGGATCCGGCACGAGCCGGGGCTTACAGCGAGGGCCGGCACCGGCTGAATGAGTTGCTGCAGATGCTGCGCGCACCGGTAGCCATTCCTGCAGCCGTGCCCGCGAAATCGGACGCGGCCGTATCGAGCTTCGGCGAAGGCGCATACCTTCGCGCAGTTGAACGTGCGAAGCGCTATATCTTTGACGGCGACATCATGCAGGTTGTGCCGTCGCAGCGTATGTCGAAATCGCTTAAGGCGAGCCCGCTCGCGCTCTACCGCGCGCTGCGCACGATCAATCCGTCGCCTTATATGTTCTACTTTGACTTCGCTGATTTTCATGTCGTCGGCGCCTCGCCAGAAATCCTGGTTCGTCTTGAAGGCCATGCCGTCACGGTCAGGCCGATCGCCGGGACGCGGCGTCGCGGCAAGACGAGCGAAGAAGATGCGGCACTCGCCGCTGAGCTCCTGGCCGATGAGAAAGAGCGCGCCGAGCACATCATGCTGGTTGACCTCGGACGCAATGACGTCGGACGTGTGGCTCAAACCGGCAGCGTGCGCGTCACCGAGCAGATGGTCATCGAGCGTTATTCACATGTCATGCATATCGTCTCGAACGTCGAAGCGAAGCTGCGTCCCGGATTGAACGCAGTTGATGTTCTGCGCGCGACGTTTCCCGCCGGTACCGTGAGCGGTGCGCCCAAAGTACGCGCGATGGAAATCATCGACGAGCTCGAGCCTGTAAAACGCGGTGTCTACGCGGGCGCCGTCGGTTACCTGGGTTTCAACGGTGATATGGACGTGGCGATAGCTTTACGGACCGCCGTCGTCAAGGACGGCCAACTTCATGTCCAGGCCGGCGGTGGCGTCGTCGCGGATTCCGAGCCTCAGGCGGAATGGCAGGAAACGCAGAACAAGGCCAAGGCACTGTTGAGTGCGGCGCAGATGGCAGAAGTTGGATTAGATAGTAAGTTCGAATAAGAAGAGGAGCGACAAGTCGTTTGATTCTAACGGCGAGTCGTTCCTGTTCACGGCAGCTCGCCTAATTTGATGCAGCCGACATTCTCGAACACATAGTCCGGCTCATAGGCGCTATGTTTAAGTTGTTCACGGGACGTGATACCGGACAGAACCAGTACCGTTGTCATCTGTGCCTGTTCGCCGACGTCGATGTCGGTATCGAGGCTGTCGCCTATCATCAACGTTTCCAGCGGGTTGATGCCGAACTCACGTTCGACGTTGCGTATCATAAGGTGATTAGGTTTACCGACTACGTAAGCCTTGCATCCGGTCGCGCTCTCGATGGGCGCGATGATGGCGCCGCAGCCAGCCTTGATTCCGTTCTCCGTAAGGCTTTTCTTCTCGTCGCTGGCGGTAATGAATTTCGCGCCGTGTGCGACGAGCTCAACCGCCTTATCGATCTCATCGATGCCATAACTGCCGCCACTCGCAAAGACGACATAGTCCGGACGCCGGTCAGTGAACTGCGCGCCAATGCCAGCGAGCGCGTCGTGTAAGGCACGGCTGCCGACCATATAGACTTTAGGTCGCTTGCCGTGCGCACGAAGGAAGGACGCCATCGTCTGCGCTGACGTATGGATGCAAGACTCGGGGATGTCCATACCCAGTTTCTTAAGGCTCTTACGAAGCTCAGCGGGGCTGTGATCAGGAGAGTTGGTAAGAAACAGATATTTTCTGCCGCTGCTTAGTAGATCGCGCACGAAGCGCCGACATCCGGGTAGCGGACGTGACCCGCGGTGCAATACGCCATCCAAGTCGGAGAGAACGCTGAAACGCCCGGCCATTGCTGTATCTACGTAGTCGCCCGGCGGCTGCGGCGCTGGTTGTTGCGTCTTATGATAGGAAACACGAACCAGAGAGACGAGCACAATACCAGTGTGAAAACTCCAAGCGCCACCCCGACCGGACGACTCTCGGTGACAAGCTCGCCGATTACGAATAAATCGAGAGCTACGCCGAGGGCGAGCGGTATCATGCCGCCGGCGATAAACATAGACGCAAGATTGACGAAATATGTGGAAACCTGATGGCGCTCGGCTATGCGGTGATAGGCGGCCGGTGCCATCACAAGCGCGACCGCGATGGTAACCAGCGCAACGGCGATTAGATGCACGATCTGCAGCTCGGACCGCATCAACTCGAAGCGCTGGTTGAATACGGCAATCAACTGGAAACCGAAGAGCGCCTGAATCCCCGGCAGTACCATGCGCGCCTCTTCGAGCACATTGCGCGCCTGATCCTTAAGGGATGCGGGCTCGGCTTTCGACTCTTTCGCGGCAGGCTGATTCATGGTGACGCAGTTCTTGAACGCGCGCTCGGACGGCGCGCGACCTTTTCACCATGGAACCAGTGACGCTTCGTCCATACCATCGGAACTTGTCCGATTCGTATGTCGGAGTACTTGGTCAATGCGTCGGGTCGACGGGATGCCTCGGCATATTAGCCAGTATGACGATGCGCCTGGGCGGTAATTTACGAAGCTTCCGCGACAACAGGCGGAATGAGTGTGGCTCGAATGCCGGTCGCGGCGCTTCAAGCAGCGCTGATACCTCGTGATCGCGCGTCGCGGTGCCCAAGAAGCGCCAGTTATCAATAACGTGAAGGTCCGAGCGCTCCCGTATGCCAATGGCCCCGTCATATGGCCATGGGGGCAACTGCTCGCTGCACAACGCCGCGATGGCGCGCGTTAATTCCCGCAAGCGCCTGACTTTGGAACCGCAGGCCGACACGCTGCCGTCGCCCGCACATGCGAGGCACTGCTCGACGTTTGGGCTCGACACGGCAAGCAACGAATGACAAAGCCTGTGCTGCGCAGCCATGCGGTGCAGGGCGTTGTGGGCCTTTTTCCGCGACTCGAATATGCCGAACATGTAACCGTGGATTAGAGCGTCGGAATCAGAAAGCGAAACCAACTCCAGCGCCGGATAGTTATCGGGGACGATACGCCACGAGAAGTATCCTTCGCACATACTGTTCCTCCGGCGCTTGGCCAGCGCCGCCGACGCACTTGCAAGTCTTAGTTGTGCACCAAGCGGACCCCGTGTGGTCGTCCATGTGATATTGGAGATTCGATGCGATATCGCCAGCGCCTTGGCGGAAGTGCGGTCCAGACGGAAATACGCTTGAACATGCAGACGCAGATTGCGGGCGTTGCCTGCGTGGATCGGCGTTCCATCCTGATCGTGAACTACATAAACACCCGGGGCATCAGGCAAGCGATCTATTAACGACGGGTCGAGATGTGGGGGCAGCAGCGGCCCGGCTAAGAGCGTATTGATTGCCCCTGTCACTGCTTCACCTGAGAGGCTACGGTGAGCCGTCTGCCAGAACTGCCAGATGAGGTCGGCGTCGGGCAGTGCACGATGGCGCGTAGTTGCAGCTAACGCATGCCGTTCAATGAGCGAATCGAGATCATGCCGGGCGCAGTCAGGATAAAGCCGGCGCGATAGCATCAACGAGCACAGGACGCGCGGATCGAAATTCAACCCTGCGCGTTCGAATTCAGTCTTCAGAAAACTGTAGTCGAACCGCGCGTTATGCGCGATGAACAACCGTCCGTCCAGGCGGCGGCCCAAATCGGATGCGATTTCCGTGAAGGTGGGAGCATCGCGGATGCCGGCGTCCAGCCTGTTCTGGCAGCGACGTGACTCGCCGGATTCGCGACGCCCGGGGTTTACCCAGGTGGTCCAGTGTTCGACATGTGTTCCGCTGACCGTGACGACGCCGATCTCGGTCACCCGATCATGAAGCGGATCCACGCCGGTCGTCTCGACGTCTACAAACGCGAGTCGCATTTCTCATGTCAAAACAGTCGTTCGATATTATCGAACAAATATTCGACCGGCGTCGAACGCCTTTGCGGAACGTCGCTGCCAGGTTACGAAGCGTTCAATTTATGCTGGTAGAAGAAGCGCAGCATTTCATGCGAGGCGTCCGGCCCGCGCGGATCCGTGTGCGAACCTTCGCTGTTGCCGCCGAACCAGGCGTGACCACCGCCATGCACGAGCCAATACTCGACTATTACTTTACCGGCCTCATCGCGGAGCTCCGTCCGTGTATACGTGTGGCCGCGCGGCACGCGCCCTTTGTCGGAACGAGGATGTGCTCCATTACGCTTGTCATGCGCCGCGAATGCCACTTTATGGCCATTGTCCGGATGCACTGTCTTATCACGGTCCCCGTGTACGACGATGGTCGGTATCAAAGGACCGGAAGCGTGCGTGGAGGAGACGGTTTGCGTGTGCTTGCCCTTCATAGCAGCGAATGCAGAGGCCGCATCGTGTGCTGCGGCAAACGGCAGACCCGAATGCACGCCGATCGCAGCGTAGACGTCGGGGTACAGCTCTCCCATCACGACCGCCATCGCTCCGCCGGCGGACAAACCGGCGATGTAGACACGTCTCGCGTCGAGGTCGTAGGTAGTGACGATTTCGCGCGTGAGCCCGGCGATGATGGCGGGCTCGCCGCTATCACGCATCTGATCGGAGGACCTGAACCAATTCCAGCACTTTGATCCGTTAGCCGACTGTGCTTGTTCGGGATAGAGCACAAAACAGGGACGCGCGGCCGCTAGAACGTTCATACGAGTACCGCGTGCGAAATCGTCGGCCGACTGCGTGCAACCATGCAGCATGACTACGAGCGGCAACGGTTCGCCTTGATGGCCTCCCGGAACGAACAGTTTGTATTGCCGCGTACCGTGGTCGCTTGAGAAAGAGCCCGTTATGAATCGGTCGGGCGCCGTGTCACGCGGTGGTGTCCAGGGCGTTTCACGTTTCGGTGGAACGAACGCGGGCGCCGGGGCGTCATGGAACGTGCGATAGCTTCCCTCGATGGCGTCATCGAATGGCGGCGCTGTGTGAACGTGCGGCGCTGGTTGTAGTCCCGTCTTGATTGCGGACGTGGCGGCGCCCAAGTTGCCGGTTTTTAGAAGGCGCATTGCTTCCCGCATGGTGGCGGCTAGTCGTGCTGTCATGAAAATCCCCGTGTGGCGCTGTCCTGTATGCGTACGGCCAGCTCACGTGCATTGTTGCACTGCAACAAAGTATTTACAACGGAATTTTCGCCACTTATTTTGAAAGGCAAAGGCCTACACCGCGGTGTTCAAACTTAATCGACGGCGACCTGTATGCAGCCGTCATCGAAAGGTTAGAACGAAGCGCGTTGGTGTGTAGTAAGTGAAGTTCAGCGGAGCGGAGGGCACTGCCTGCTCGCTGGCAAGCACTTTCAGGCGCAGGCGCCATTATCAGTGAGCCAGCAAAAAATCTCGGGTTCCGCTCTTGAAAACCCGCGGGGCGCCAACATTTTCGCGATGAGCGGCGGTGGCCGCTGACGACTTTTAACCGGGCTCCCAAGCGGCCTGTTTTATAGGAGGATTGAAAATGCTAGGTTATTTGACTACCTCGGATAGCGGTCTGTTCGACCATTTCCGCGAACTTCATCAACAGATGGACCGGCTGTTTGCAGGGACGCCGGCACCTGCGAGTATTCGCGCGGTAGCACGCGGCAGCTATCCCCCGATCAACGTCGGTGTTACGCCCGGCGAGGTCGATGTATTCGTTTTTGCTGCCGGACTGGATCCAAAAAACATCGATGTCTCGATTCAGCAAAACGTGCTGACGATTTCCGGCCAACGAATACCGGATGAAAAAACTGATGGCAATTACTACCTGCGCGAGCGCTTCGGCGGGGAGTTTCGCCGCGCGGTAGCGCTTCCAGAGGATGTCGACGTCGACAAGCTCGAGGCAACGTATCGTGATGGCGTCCTCAATGTGCGCATTCAACGGCGCGAGGCAGTGAAGCCGCGTCAAATTCAAATTAACTAATCACTGATATATACAATTGGAGGCCAATATGGATGGAACACAAGGCGTTGCGAAACAGCCAGCGCAGAACGTTGCAAACCAAGGGAACGGCAAACAGGAGCAATCCACTCAACGCACCGAGCCGCAGTTTACGCTTAGGCCGCTCGTAGACATATTCGAAAACGAACGCGGCATCACTCTGCAGGCGGATCTACCCGGAGTTACCAACGATCGACTGAATCTACAGGTGGATAAAGATACGCTTCGCGTGACTGGCGAGGCGGCGATTGGCACTCCTGAGGACATGGAAGCGCTGTGGGCCGAAGTGCGTTCGACCCGTTACGAACGCTCTTTCGCGCTGAGCTCTGAGCTCGACACGGAGAAAATCTCTGCCCAGATGAAGAATGGTGTACTGACCATCGACATCCCGAAGCGCGCCGAGGTGCAGCCGCGCAAGGTGGAAGTGCGCGTCGCCTAAAAGCAATCAACGATGTTTATGTAAGCGTTCCGGCGTGCACGTCGCCGGAACGCTTTCTTTATGCTGACGTACTGCAGACCTGCACTGGTCAGCAGGCAACGGGGCGCGTGAAACTTTTACGCTGCGCTGTAAGAAATTCTCGTTTTGCGTCGTTACGGCGCTGCTCTGGCGCTCTAAATACTGGTACGTGGATTGCGTGTCGATTGAGTGACGTATGGCGGCCGGTCGGCCATTTTCAAAGCGATTTGCTGCCGACCGGGCGCAGAACTCAAGGATAGCAATTATGATTTCCGTCGGTCACATCTGGGGGCTCTTTAAGGAAGCGGCCAGTCGCTGGGTCGAAGACCGTGCGCCTAGCATGGGCGCCGCGCTCGCCTACTACACGGCGTTTTCCCTGGCACCATTGTTGATCATCGTGATCGCTATCGCAGGCTTGGTTTTCGGCCAGGAGGCTGCGCAAGGCGCCATCATGGACCAGATTCAAGGCCTGCTGGGCGAAGAAGGAGGCCAGGCGATTCAATCGATGTTGGCCAACGCGAGCGATTTGGGAACCGGTATTACCGCGACGGTGATCGGATTTGCCGCACTGATCCTCGGTGCAACCACCGCGTTCGTCGAGTTGCAGGACGACCTTGACCGGATATGGAAGGCGCCGCCGCGCGCCGGCAGCGGCATCATCAATCTTATTCGCTCACGTCTGCTGTCGTTTGGAATGATTTTGGGAATCGGATTCCTGCTTACGGTATCGCTTGTTCTGAGCGGCGCCATATCCGCTCTCGGCAAGTACTTCTTCGCCGACATGGAAGCCGTTTTGCAAGTCGCGAACTTTGTCGTTTCGTTCGGCGTGATTACGTTGCTGTTCGCGATGATCTATAAAATCCTTCCCAACATTCAAATTGAATGGAAGGATGTGTGGGTCGGCGCGGCAATCACCGCACTGCTGTTTGCGCTGGGAAAATCGCTGATCGGACTCTATATCGGCAAAAGCTCCGTATCTACATCATTCGGCGGCGCCGGTCCGTTTGTCGTGATGATGGTGTGGATCTATTATTCGACGCAGATATTCCTGTTCGGCGCCGAATTCACGCGCGTCCATGCGGGCAAGACAGAGCCTGAAGGCGCCCGCCAGCCGGGCGCTCCTGGCGTCATTCCGAACGCCGCTTCACCTGCCGCTTCGCACGTTGCACCAGCGCGGACCGCCACGCCGACTATTGCATACTCGCGACGCGCCGTGCTGCGAAGTTCAGCTCAGCCCGGGCTGTTGCGTCGGCTCGGAGCTGTGACATCCGCGGGCTTTGTGAGCGGAATTCTGGTCAATCTGTATCTCGACCGGCGCCTCGGCCACCGCAACTGATCGGTCGTACAGCGACGCGGTACGTCGCGCGTCTAAACGGCGTACCGCATCGCGCCACGCGTAACAGAAGCGCACGGGGCAGCAGTACAATGTTGCTGTCTGTCGTGAGACCGCCTTGTGCCCGCCCAGCTGCCAAAATCCGAGACACGCCCACTTCTAAGTGTCACCGACATGATGCACGGCGGAATTTCGCGCGCACCGGTCACGGTTGCACTGATTGGCGTGAATTTGGCCGTTTTTGTCGCGATGCTCGCGAACGGCGCGGGCTTCTGGCACTCGACGAACACCATCCAGCTGGCATGGGGCGCAAACTTTGGCCCAGCGACGAAAGATGGCGAGTGGTGGCGCCTCGCGACTGCAATGTTCCTGCACTTCGGTATCTTGCACCTCGCGCTGAACATGTGGGCGCTATGGGATGGCGGCCGGCTGGTCGAGCGGCTCTACGGCATGCGGCGCTTCATCGCGATATACCTTATAAGCGGCGTCGTCGGCAATCTGCTCTCGCTCATCGTCCGCGGGGACTATGCAGTGTCCGGCGGTGCATCGGGCGCCATTTTCGGCGTGTACGGAGCGTTGTTGGTGTCGTTATGGCGTGAACGGCAGCAGATCGAGCCGTATGAGTTCCGTTGGATGTTTGGCGCGGCCGCGATATTTTCAATTGCCACGGTCTGCCTCGGCTTCATGATTACGGGAATCGACAATGCGGCGCATATCGGTGGTCTGATCACCGGAGCCCTCACGGGCGTTGTGCTGACGCGCCGAGTAACTTCGAGCAGTCCTCGTCCTGGACGCAGTCGCTGGGTGGCGGCGGCGTCCCTAGTGGTCGCCGTCGCAACCATGATCGCGCGAGTCCCCGCGCCGGCTTACCGCTGGCATGATGAACTCGAAGCTCGCGCTATGGTGCAGGAGTTTCTTGCCGATGACCGACGTTACAGCGACCGTTTGCAATCAATCTTGACAACAGGCCGGCGGAGAGGGGAGTCGTTCGAACAACTTGCCGGTCGAATCGAATCTGACGTTGCCCTTGAGTATCGGGACAGCTTCGAAGAGTTGGCCGGCGTCGACCTCGACAGCATGGCGCCGTCTGTTAAGACACTGGAGATACTTAAAAACTACGCTCTGGTGCGGGGTGAGGCGGTGCAATCACTCGCAGAAGGCGTGCGCTTGAAAGACGAGAAACGTATTCTGGAAGCACTGGAGCAGGTAAAGAAAGCACCACTGGCGGCAAGTGGCGCATCGACTGCACCGGCCACCCCGTAACGGCGGCCGGGTACTTCGTGTTATGTTTTCTTGCTGTCGCTGGTTTGAAGCCGCTTCATAAACAGGACATTGACGTTATCCTTTGGCTGCCCACGGCTTATGGCGGTTTTGAGTTGCTCACGCCGCAAGCGCATAAAGGTCCGTCTTAAATTTGTCTCGGTGCTCGGCGTATACTGAAACGAGCTGTCCAGAATGGATTTCATTGCTAGCTCTGTGCAGAAATCAGAAACCGGGCGACCCCTATGATTTCACTCTAGTGACCGAGCGACACGACGGCAATAGCTCCTTCGGCCGCGAAAGGCCCCATGGAAGTAGGCAGCGGCCTACATTGCATGTATTGTTAGGTGCGATGAGCGCTCCTGCGAACGAAGCGGCGTACGGGTTATCCGCTAAACGCGGCGATAGTCAAGTGCGGTGCCGCCGTGAAAGCGATCGCGGGTACTCCTCTACTGCGGGAGGTCCACGGCAGATGGGCAAACGATGTCGCAGCTGTGACGTAGAAAATGTCGACGAAGCGAAATTTTGCCTGCAGTGTGGTAGTTCGCTTTCCGACGAGACACCTCCCATGCGTTCGGATATCGCGCCTCACGTTGCGTGCGCTGCATGCGGTCATATCAATGTGGAACTGTCCGCTTTTTGTTCCGAATGCGGCGAACATTTGGAATCATCCGCTTCGCGCCCGCCGGGTCGCAAGGCGTTCGCCGTACCACCGCGCTTTGCGCGTCCGCTTGCCGCAGCAGTTGCAATCGTCGTCGCCGCGCTACTGGTCGGGGGCATGGCTTCATGGATCCAACAGGCCAGCAATGCCGAGCAGGTGTCCGGCTGGTGGCACGGGCGTTCCGCAACTTCGTCAGCGCTCGCTGAGGCTAAGCCCGCCGGCGCAGCGCCGATGCGTGAGGCGACTTCGCCGGAGGAAGAACACAGCCAGCAGCAAAGTAAAGGGGACACTGGAGGAGCCAGGTACAGCCCGGAGCATGCTGCCAGCGTATCCGCAACGCAGAGTGGCGAGCCATCAGTTACGCCCGTCCCCGCGAATGCAAAGCGAACCGCTGCAGTACCTGAGATGGCAGGCCGAAAGGAGTCCCCCAGGCAAGCAGGCGACGAGCCGAGCCGCGGAGTTCAAAACGAATCGGCGCCGGTCGCGGACGTTGCTGATCCGATCGAGATAAAGTCCGAGCAAACGCGCCCGCGCAAGCCGCCGACCGCCCATGTCGCCACCGCCAGCGCCCGTTCAGAGCGCACTACAGCCGTTCCGGGAAACCGTACAGCAAAGGAATTGTGCGCACACCAGACCAATTTTATCGCTCGCAGCGTGTGCGAAGGCTCCGAGTGCCAAAAGGCCGTGCATCAGGACGAAGCCATGTGCAGGACGCTAACCGAGTCAGTGCAACGAAAGGCGAACTCGGACTGACGACGTTTTAGATGCGTCACGCTTTCCTGCCAGGTTAAAAAGGCCAGCCCCGGGCGGGATCCAAGCGCAGCATAAGTGTATGCCGAAACCATATGGCACCGGCACACTGGGGGGCTGATTGAGCTGCGCATCAAGTCGCCAATACGTCGTTCCTCGTGGCTGGATATCACGCAATGGCGTGTGAGTCGAACGAGCTAAGTGTGTAGCTGCACGATGTACGGATTACTGAAATTGGAAGAAGGCGTCACTCAGCACCTCAGGGGCGACACCTGCAACTGTAAGCAGCGGGACGTATGAGTTGCCACCTCCATTGGCGTCTACCCACACGACAGCATCGCTTGGAGTCGCACCAGTGGTGACAGTCAGAAACCCATCGGCGCGCGCGGTCGTACCTGTGTAGCCGAGCGCATCAAACAGCGGTCTGAGATCAATGCTGTCACTATTGCCCGCCCGCGTATCGAATCCATAGATGATGTCACCCGCATCGGCCATCGACGTGTAGACGAAAGTATCGTTGCCAGTCGTCGCTGCGGGGCCGCCGACGTTCGAACTATCACCTGAACCCACGAGGATGTCAGCACCTCCGCCGCCGGCGATGTAATCGTTTCCGTTGCCGCCATCGATGATGTCGGAACCATTGCCGCCATAGATAAAATCGTCTCCCGCGCCGCCGTAGATCAAATCATTGCCGTCGTCGCCGTACAGCGCATCGAGCGCGCCCGGCGCAGTGTGATCACCCGATTCGCCCATAATGATATCGTCGCCATTCTCACCATGCAGCGTGTCGCTGCTGAAGCCGAACGTCGTGGTGAGTCCGTCCCCGAACAGGATGTCGTTGCCGTCGCCTCCCATCAGTTGATCGCTGCCTTGCCGGCCATCCATGTAATCAATGCCTGAGCCGCCGTAAATCAGATCGTCGCCGCCTTCGCCGACGAGCACATCGATTCCATCGCCGCCCGACACCTGATCGTTGCCATCGCCGGCTAACACCGTGTCGTTCCCTGCGCCGCCGTCGAGCGTGTCATTGCCGGCCGTTTGTCCTGCCGGTAATGGGTCATTGCCGCTTTCACCTTCCAGCCAGTCATCGCCGAAGCTGCCGACGATGGTGTCGGCGTCGCCGAGCCCTTTCAACACATTGCCGACCTCATTGCCTGTGATGAAATCTCTTCCCGGGCCGCCCGTTGCGTTCTCAATGATGGTGTTGAAGGCAATCACCGATTCCCCACCGTCGTAGCTAACCCCGCCCTGCCTCAGGTCCAACGTTGAGAAACTTGAATTTGTCACTAATGTATCGACCCCTCCTCCGTCCCAGATCGTCGCACGCACGCCTAAGCTCGCGTCTATAGAGGACCCGTATTGCGGGAACTGGCCGACCGTCCACGTATCATCTCCCGCGTGGAATCCCGAATTCGCCCCATATAAATACTGGACGGCAAGAATGTCATACAACATCGGGGACGCGTCCTGCACGCGATCACCGTTTGGATAGTTCACGTCGGTGTAACTCATCACCGAGTAGAGATTGTTCTGAGCGTCTGGGGGCAATTGCACCGCGCCTTCGAAAGGATGCTTGAGCCCGACCGCGTGACCAATTTCGTGCGTTATCGTCTCAACGCGACGCATGTAGTTATTCGGACCGTCTTGTTTCATGTAACCGACGTCCCACGACAACCACACATCGCCGGCTTGAGGTGCACGTCCTGGAAAGTACGCCTCTGCGGAAGTAGAACTGCCCAGGGACGAGTAAGCGAAACGGAGGTCCCCCACGCTTTGGGACGTCTCGGCCACCTCCGTGAAAGAGAAATTCGCGACGTCTGACCAGATGGTCAGTGCCTGACGCACTTCACCCGCGATATTCGAGGGCACTTCGCTGAAGCTATGAAACGTCGCCGGTTCGCTTCCGTATCCTGGCGCATAAGCATTGCTTGAGCTTGCGAAACTGAATGTCAACGCGGCGCCGGTGCCCAATGCGCCGCCCCATTTGACGTTGTCAGCGAGGGCATCGATGGACGCGTAGCCACTCGAGGGAACAGATGATGAGGGCGTGCCAGTAGTGGGTGTCGGCATCGGTTTCCTTTACGTCATGACGAAGAGAAGACCGACTACTAAACGAGTCAACAAAACAAATCGCCGCACTGCGTGCGATACATCTTAATCTGCCATGACTGGGAAAAGCATCGCATACAGTGGACTGCCCGGTAAAGGGCCAGACGCATTAAAAAGATCAACGCCGTTAAGACCTCGAAACGGATGGAAAGAAGTAAAATGAGGCCACGGCCAAGCAGGCAATGTTGAAGGAGACAAAATGAGCAATCCGAAGCGGTTTGCGTTGGGCGCTGTGGCACTCCTGTTTACGCTCGGAGCGGCGGCGCAAAAACCGGTGATCTATCCGGCGAAGGGACAAAGCGCGCAGCAACAACAGAAAGACGACGGCGAGTGTTACAGCTGGTCCAAAACAAATACGGGCATCGACCCTGCCGCTGTTGCACAGACGCCGCCTCCTCAGCAGAAACCGGGCGGCGAGCGCGCCAGGGGTGCTGCACGCGGCGCCGTAGTTGGTGAGGTGGTCGGTGACAATCCCGGCGGAGGAGCGGCAGCGGGCGCCGTCGTGGGCGGTGCCAGGGCGCGCAATAACCAGGCCGCGCAGCAACAGCAGGCGCAGGGCCAGAAGACGCAAGCGATGGACACGTTCTACCGGGCCTACGCCGCTTGCATGGAGGGACGCGGGTATACGGTGAAATGAGGAGGAAAGCCGGCGTAGCACAGGCCCGGTCCCCCGAAAAAATCATGGTACTTGGGGGGAACCAAACGACATAGCGCTTAAATAAGCCGTGGATTACATGACGTTAAGACTACTATGTTGCTGATGATCGACAACTACGACTCGTTCACGTACAACCTCGTTCAGTATTTTGGCGAGTTGGAGCAGGACGTTTCCGTATACCGCAATGACGAAATAACGCTCGATGATGTCGCGGCGCTGAAGCCGCGGCACATCGTTATCTCGCCAGGACCTTGTACGCCTAAAGAAGCTGGCATTTCCGTCCCGCTCATCAATGAATTTGCAGGCAAGGTGCCCATTCTCGGTGTGTGTCTCGGTCATCAGTCGATCGGTCAGGCGTTCGGCGGCAACGTCGTGCACGCGAAGCAGGTAATGCACGGAAAGACCTCGGCGATACACCATCATGCGACCGGCGTATTCCGCAATATGCCGGATCCTTTGCAGGCAACGCGCTATCACTCGCTCGTGATCGAGCGCCACACGCTGCCAGAATGTCTCGAAGTGACCGCATGGACTGACGACGGCGAAATCATGGGCGTCCGGCATAAGCACCTGGCGGTCGAAGGCGTGCAGTTTCATCCCGAGGCGATATTGACCGAGCGGGGACACGCGTTGCTGGCCAATTTCCTGCAGGCAGAAAGAGCTTGACGCCACAGGCAGCGCTGGTTCGAATCATCGAGCACCGCGAGATTTTTCATGAAGAGATGTTGCTCCTCATGCGGCAGATCATGCGCGGTGAGGTATCGCCGACACTAATCGCGGCGATCATCACGGGACTCCGGGTAAAGAAGGAGACGATCGGCGAAATTGCCGCAGCGGCACAGGTGATGCGCGAATTTGCGACCAAGGTACCCCTGGCGAGCGCGGACCACGTGGTCGACACGTGCGGGACCGGCGGCGACTCGGCGCATAGTTTCAACATTTCAACTGCTGCAGCGTTCGTCGCGGCTGCAGCCGGCGCTAAAGTGGCCAAACACGGCGGTCGCTCGGTGTCCAGCAAATCCGGCAGCGCAGACGTGCTCGAAGCACTTGGTGCAAACATCAACCTGAAACCGGAGCAGGTTGCGCGTTCGATCACTGAAGTCGGCGTCGGGTTCATGTTTGCGCCCAACCATCACGGCGCTATGAAATACGCAGCACCCGTGCGCAAGGAACTGGGCGTGCGCACGATGTTCAACATCCTCGGCCCGCTCACGAATCCGGCCGGCGCGCCGAATCAAGTCATGGGTGTCTTTCACCCCGACCTGGTGGGTATACAGGCGCATGTACTGCAGCGCCTCGGGAGCCGGCATGTGATGGTCGTTCACGGGCTCGAAACTCTGGATGAAATTTCCGTGTCCGGTCCGACGATGATCGGCGAGCTCAAGAACGATGAGGTTCGCGAATACGAGATCAAACCCGCGGATTTCGGTCTTCAAACACACAACGTGGCCTCGATATCAGTCGATGGTGCCGAGCAATCGAAAACCATGCTGATGGCGGCGCTTGACAATAATCCCGGTGCCGCCCGGGATGTCGTGGCGCTCAACGCGGGTGCAAGCATCTATGTTGCGGGCCTTGCGGGTACGCATACAGCAGGCGTTAAACGTGCGCTTGAGGTCATGGCAAGCGGCGCAGCACGCAGGAAGCTCGATCAGTTCATTGCATTTACGCGCAGCGCGGTATGACCATACTCAGGCGTAAGGCGACGCTCGCGCGGACGCCGAAGTATCCGCAAACCTGAGCGATGCTTTCCGCGATCCTGAAGGCCAATGGCCACGACCTTGCGTTCAATGTGCTTGATATCGGCGCCCTGCCGCTCGAGGGAGAAACCGAACCCTATCATCAGCTGCTCGCGGCTTTTCCATCTTCGCGTTTGTCTGGTTTCGAACTTGACGCCCGTCTGTGCGCGAAGTTAAACAGCAAATGCGCTGCCGGCGTTCGCTACTATTCGTGCGCACTTGGCAAAACGGAAGAAAAACGCGCTCTCTATAACACCGCGCACCCCATGTGCACGTCTTTATATCGCCCGGACGAACGATATGCCGATCTCTTCGGTAAGCTGGACGTCATGCGCCTGCAAAACACCAGTGAAATTACGACGACGAGCCTCGATCGGTTCGTGGCGGACAACGATATCGGGCCCGTCGATTTCGTCAAAATCGACGTACAGGGCGCGGAGCTGGATATATTTGAAGGCGGCACGCGGACGCTGCATGATGCCCTTTTCGTTGTAAGCGAAGTCGAGTTCGTGCCGCTCTACGAGGGACAACCGCTGTTCGGCGATTTATCGACATGGATGCGGTCCCGCGGAATGATGTTTCACAAGTTTCTCGGCATGGCGGGCCGCGTCATGAAACCGCTTACCGCACATGGCAGCGGCGTATATCCGGTCCAGTTCATGTGGTCAGACGCGGTTTTCGTGCGCGATTTATTTGCATTGAAGGCGCTGGAGAGCCAGCAATTGCTCAAACTCGCGGTCCTCTTGGATTTGTATGAAAGCAATGACGTCGCGCTGCATGCGCTGCGCTGCTATGACGCGGCGACGGGCGATGATCTAGCCGATATTTACCTGCGCGATCTCACGAAGAGCGGGCCGTGGCAGCTTGTGGGAAACGCGCAACCTCAAACGTCGGCGTGATGACTGATATCCTCGAACGTATTGTAAAAGTGAAGCACGACGAGCTCGCGGCTTCCCGGTCACGAACACCTTTGAGTGCGGTGCGTGAAGCAGCCGGGCGCGTTCCGGCGGCACGCGACTTCGCCGGCGCGTTGCGCGCCAAAGTTAAAGCCGGAAATGCTGCCGTAATCGCAGAGATCAAGAAAGCGAGCCCGAGCCGCGGTGTGCTGCGGGAACATTTTGAGCCTGCGCTAATTGCACAGAGCTATGCGGCGCACGGTGCGACCTGCCTGTCGGTGTTGACGGATGCCCAATTCTTCCAGGGCGACGCTGATCATCTGCGTCAGGCGCGCGCTGCTTGCGAGCTGCCTGTACTGCGCAAGGACTTCATGCTTGACGTGTACCAGGTGTATGAGGCCCGCTCAATGGGTGCGGATTGCATCCTCCTGATCGTTGCCGCGCTGGAGACCGAGCGTATGCAGGAACTCGAATCGGTTGCGCTCGCGCTCGGAATGTCGGTGCTGGTGGAAGTACACGATGCCAACGAGCTCGAGCGCGCGCTCGAGCTCACCACGCCCCTGATAGGCATCAACAACCGCAATCTGCGCACGTTCGAAACGCGGCTGGAGGTCACGCTTGGTTTGTTGAAACGCATCCCGCTCGACCGCATCGTGATCACTGAAAGCGGCATTTTGCAGCCGGACGATGTCACGCGCATGCGTGAACATCATGTCAACTGTTTCCTCGTCGGAGAAGCGTTCATGCGTGCCGAGGACCCCGGCGTGGAACTTGCCCGTCTCTTTGGCAGTCCCGAGGAAACACAGTGATGCCCGCTGAGGAATATCCATGTTGACGCTCGATCGGCTGATTGTCGCGTTCGATACCGGACTGCGGACGCTGCTGGCACCGGCGCATAGCGCCCGACCGGTGCCGGGTGAAAACGCGCCGCAGGTAGACCTGACCGAGAACGAGCGCCGACTCGCAGCCGCACTGATGCGCGTCAATCACACCGGTGAAATATGCGCGCAGGCCATGTATCAGGGCCAGGCGCTGACCGCCCGTAATCCGCTTACCCGTGCTGCGCTCGAGCAAGCTGCACGCGAGGAGACCGATCATCTCGCATGGACTTCACAGCGCGTTGAAGAGCTCGGCGGGCGGCTCAGCCTGCTCAATCCATTGTGGTATGCAGGCGCGTTTGGATTGGGTGCCGCCGCAGGTCTACTGGGCGACAAATGGAATCTCGGATTCCTCGCCGAAACGGAGCGTCAGGTCGAGGGACATCTCGAAAGCCATCTCGGCCGTTTGCCGGCGCACGATGAGAAGAGCCGGGCGATTGTCGACCAGATGCAGCGGGACGAAGCGCAGCACGGGGCGATTGCAATCGAGCATGGTGCCGCGGAGCTGCCACAACCGGTCAAAGTCGCCATGACGCTTGGATCGCGCTTGATGACGGGCGTGACGCACTGGATCTGAAACGTCAGCGGAATCGCGGCCGTCGAACCTCCAGCGCCGCGTGTTGCAGCGACAAGCTGGCTGATGATATGCCTACGATTACATTGACAATTTTAGGCTTTGCGCGTACTCTGACACCTCTGCGCCGATTTTGAGCTTTGCTTGCGGGCGCCGCCGGTGATGAGCTGGCGTAAAACAAATGCTGCTAAGCGGCGTGACCCGACCGGCGCCCGCTGATCGGGTTTTTTCATTTTTGGTTCTGGTATGGATCGCACAAACGCACTAAAAAACCTTTTGGCCGAGCGCATCGTCATTCTCGACGGCGCCATGGGCACGATGATACAGGGCTATAAGCTCGACGAAGCCGGCTATCGCGGCGACCGTTTTGCGGAGTTCGGCCGCGATTTGAAGGGCAACAATGATCTCTTGACCCTGACACAACCGCAGATCATTCGTGAGATCCACGCACAATACTTCGCGGCGGGCGCCGACGTCGTTGAGACGAACACGTTTAATTCCACCGCGATTGCGCAGGCCGATTACGCGCTCGAGCATCTCGTTCACGAGTTGAATTTCGAAGCGGCGAAGCTTGCCCGTTCCGTCGCTGACGAATTCGAAAGCAAAGACGCTCAACCGCGATTCGTTGCGGGGGCGCTCGGACCGACTAATCGCACTGCGTCGATCTCGCCCGATGTGAACGATCCGGGCTTCCGCAACGTCACCTTTGACCAGCTCGTGACGACGTATACAGAGGCGATTCACGGCCTCGTTGAAGGTGGCGTCGATCTGCTGCTGGTGGAAACGATATTCGATACGTTGAACGCGAAGGCGGCGTTGTTCGCAATCGATCAGTATTTCGCTCAGCACAACGTACGATTGCCGATCATCATTTCGGGCACGATCACGGATGCATCCGGGCGCACGCTGTCTGGGCAGACGACTGAGGCGTTCTGGAACTCGGTGCGGCATGCGCGTCCCCTGGCCGTCGGGCTCAATTGTGCTCTCGGCGCACAATTGATGCGACCGTATATCGAAGAGCTTTCGACGATGGCCGACACCAACGTCTCCGCATATCCGAATGCAGGACTGCCCAATCCGCTTGCTGAAACGGGTTACGACGAAACGCCTGCGTACACAGCCAGCCTGATTAAGGAATTCGCACAAAGCGGATTTGTGAACGTCGTCGGCGGCTGCTGCGGTACGACGCCGGCGCATATCAAAGCAATTGCGGACGCGGTGCGCGGCATTCCGCCGCGGCCGATTCCCGTAATCGAAAAACGCATGCGGCTATCTGGACTCGAGCCGCTCAATATCGGCGACGATTCGCTGTTCGTGAATATCGGCGAGCGCACGAACGTAACCGGCTCGAAGGCGTTCGCGCGTTTGATCCTCGCGGGCAATTTCAGCGAGGCGCTGTCGGTTGCGCGCCAGCAGGTAGAGAACGGTGCGCAGGTGATCGACATCAACATGGATGAAGCGATGCTCGATTCGAAGGCCGCAATGACGACCTTCCTGAATCTTATAGCGTCGGAACCTGATATCTCGCGCGTTCCGGTGATGATCGACTCTTCGAAATGGGACGTTATTGAGGCGGGGCTCAAATGCGTGCAAGGCAAATGCGTCGTTAATTCGATCAGCATGAAGGAGGGCGAGGAGCCCTTCGTGCAACAGGCTACATTGGCGCGCCGTTACGGCGCTGCAGTCGTTGTAATGGCCTTCGATAAAAAGGGCCAGGCGGATACGCTGGACCGTCGGAAAGAGATTGCGAAGCGCTCGTACGACATTCTCGTCAATGACGTTGGTTTCCTGCCCGAAGACGTCATCATCGATCCAAACATTTTTGCGATTGCGACCGGCATCGAAGAGCACAGCAATTACGGCAAGGACTTCATCGCGGCGACGGCCTGGATACGCAAGAATCTGCCGTTCGCCAAGGTTAGCGGCGGCTTGTCGAACATCTCGTTCTCGTTTCGCGGCAACGATGCGGTGCGCGAGGCGATTCATACTGCGTTCCTGTACCACGCGATCAAGGCCGGTTTGACGATGGCCATCGTGAACGCCGGCCAAATCGGTGTCTACGACGAAATCCCAAAGGACCTGCTCGAGCACGTCGAGGACATCATCTTCAACCGCCGGCCCGACGCTGCTGAGCGCATGGTCAAACTCGCCGAAACGGTCAAGGGCGGTGGCAAGGTACAGGTCGAAGATCTGGAATGGCGCAAGGAGTCCGTCGAATCGCGGCTCACGCACGCGCTGGTGCGCGGCATCACCGACTACGTTGTCGAGGACACCGAGGAGGCACGGCTGAAGATGGATGCAGCCGGCGGGCGTCCGATACAGGTGATCGAAGGACCGCTCATGGACGGCATGAATGTCGTCGGCGACTTGTTCGGCGCCGGCAAGATGTTTCTGCCGCAGGTCGTGAAGAGCGCGCGCGTCATGAAGCAGGCGGTGGCGCATCTGATTCCATTCATTGAAGCAGAGAAAGCGAAATCGGGCGACGTCCGGCCGAAAGGCAAAATCGTGCTCGCGACGGTCAAAGGCGACGTGCACGACATCGGCAAGAACATCGTTGCAGTCGTCCTTCAGTGCAATAACTACGAGGTCGTCAATCTCGGAGTGATGGTTCCATGGCAGAAAATCTCCCAGGTCGCCCGTGAAGAAAAGTGCGACATCATTGGCTTGTCGGGACTCATAACGCCGTCGCTCGAGGAAATGGCGCATAACGCCCGCGAGATGGAGCGCGAAGGCTTCAACATTCCGCTTCTTATCGGCGGTGCCACCACTTCGCGCACGCATACAGTCGTGAAAATCGTCCCCGGCTACCACGGTCCAGTCATCTGGGTGCCGGACGCTTCCCGTAGCGTGAGTGTGTGCAGCAACCTGCTTTCGGACGAGTTGAAGCAAGGTTATCTGGCGGACGTGCGCGCTGAATACGTGCGCATCAAAACTCAGCACGACAATAAGCAGGGTCCGGGACCGATGCATAAGCTTGCGGACGCTCGTCAGAACAGATTCAAGACGGACTGGAGCACGTACAAGCCGCCGGTGCCGTCGTTCCTGGGACTTAAGCACCTCAAGAATTACAACCTTGCTGAGATCGCTGAACACATCGACTGGGCGCCGTTCTTCCAGACGTGGGAGCTGGCAGGGTCATATCCGAAAATACTGGACGACGAAATCGTCGGTGACGAAGCGCGTAAAGTCCTCGCCGACGGCCAGGCGATGCTGAAGAGAATCATCGACGGTAAATGGCTTACCGCGAATGCGGTCTTCGGCATTTTCCCCGCCAACAGCGTGAATCACGGTGATGACATCGCAATCTACGTTGACGAAAAGCGTGACCGCGTGCTCATGACCTGGCACAACCTGCGGCAGCAGAACGTGAAGCCGACGGGGCGCCCGAATCTCTGTATGGGCGACTTCATTGCGCCGAAAGAGTCCGGCGTTAAAGACTATATCGGCGCATTCGCGGTCACTGCCGGCGTCGGCATCGACAAGCGCGTCAAGGCGTTCGAAGACAAGCACGATGATTACAATGCAATCATGCTGAAAGCCATCGCCGATCGTCTGGCCGAGGCATTCACTGAGCTTCTGCATAAGCGGGTGCGACGCGAATTCTGGGGCTATGCAGGCGATGAAAAGCTCGACAATGAAGAACTGATTGCCGAGAAGTATCGCGGCATTCGTCCCGCGCCCGGTTATCCGGCGTGCCCCGACCATACGGAAAAAGGGCCCCTCTTCGATCTGTTGCGCGCGCCCGAAGTCGGCGTTACGGTAACGGAAAGCTATGCGATGTGGCCGGCGTCATCCGTGAGCGGGTTTTATCTGTCGCATGCGGACTCTCAGTACTTCGCTGTCGGCAAGCTCGCGCGTGATCAGGTGGAGGATTATGCGCGGCGGAAGGACATGTCCATCGCTGATGCCGAGCGGTGGCTCGCGCCGTATCTCGCGTATGAACCCGCGCCGGTCGCACGGGCGCCACAGCCCGCCGTAGTCTAAGCAGGAAGTGTTCTCCGCCGCCGAGGTTAAGGAATTTGACCGCGACGGCTATGTCGTCGCGCGCGCCTTTGTTCCTGACAAGGAATGCGCGCAGATCAAGGCGGTCGCGCAGCGTGATCTCGATGCGGAGAAACAGCCGGTTGAGTACGAAACCGATACCAAATATCCCGGTGCGCCCGTGTCGCTGGACGCGCCGGGCGGTCGCACGGTGCGCCGGCTCCTGCAGGCGTGCACGCGTGATCCCCTCATCGCGCACTGGGCGATCCAGCACGGTTTGGCCGAGCGTCTGCGTCAACTGCTGGGTCCGCGTGTCGAGCTGTCGCAGGCGCATCACAACTGCATCATGACGAAGAATCCGAGCTACAGCAGCATCACGAACTGGCATCAGGACATACGCTACTGGTCCTTCACGCGTCCCGAGCTGGTCTCGGTCTGGCTCGCGCTCGGACGCGAGTATTTCGAGAATGGCTGTCTTCTGGTGCTTCCCGGTTCGCACAAAATTGACTTTACGCCCGAGCAGGTCGACGACGCGCTTTTTCTGCGTCCGGATGTTGAAAGCAATAAGCCTGTGATTGCCGCTCAGCGCCGGGTCGAGCTCGACCCCGGCGACGTGTTGTTCTTTCATTGCCGCTTGTTTCACGCCGCCGGGCACAACCAAACAGCGGATACAAAGTTTTCGCTCGTGTTTACCTATCATGCGGCGGATAACCCGCCCGTTCCCGGCACACGCTCGGCTTCGATGCCCGATATTGCGTTGTAGCGCGGCTCACCGCGCCACGAAGGGCGTTTGCTCCGCTTACTTAAGACGCGCCGCACTAGAATGCGCGTTTCTCGCCTCAAGGAAGACTCATGCTTAATATCGCCGGCCCGGTGCCTTTGACAGTGGTGATGCTTGCTGCGTCGAACCTGTTCATGACGTTCGCGTGGTACGGGCACCTCAAAAATCTCCACTCGAAGCCGTGGTTCGTTGCCGCGCTCGTGAGCTGGGGCATCGCGCTGTTCGAATACTTGCTGCAGGTGCCGGCCAATCGCATCGGATTTAGCGCGCTATCGCTGGCACAGCTCAAGATCGTGCAGGAAGTAATTACCTTGGTGGTGTTCGTGCCATTTGCGATCTTTTATATGGACCAGAAAACAACGGTCAACTACATTTACGCGGGCTTGTGTCTCGTCGGTGCGGTATATTTCGTTTTCAAAGCGTGAACGTTTCAGTCACACAAAAAAACAAACAACACTCGCGACCTGATGCACATACATATCCTCGGCATCTGCGGCACGTTCATGGGCGGTATTGCCGTAATTGCGACGGCGGCCGGACATAAAGTCACCGGCTGCGATGCAAATGTGTATCCACCGATGAGCACGCAGCTCGAGGCGCAGGGCATCAAGCTCATGGAAGGTTTCAGCGTCGATCAGCTCTCCCTCAAGCCGGACGTCTTTGTCATCGGCAATGTCGTAACGCGTGGTAATCCGCTGATGGAGGAAATCCTCAATCGCGGATTGCCCTACATTTCCGGTCCACAGTGGCTGGCGGAAAATGTGCTGCGCAATCGCCGGGTACTCGCCGTCGCCGGCACCCATGGCAAGACGACTACAACGGCAATGCTCGCATGGATACTCGAGCATGCGGGCTTCAGGCCCGGTTTCCTCATCGGCGGTGTGCCCGAAAATTTCGGCATCTCGGCGCGTATCGGCGACGCTCCCTGCTTTGTCATCGAGGCGGACGAGTATGACACCGCCTTCTTCGATAAGCGCTCCAAGTTCGTGCACTATTCGCCGCGCACGGCAATCCTAAACAATCTCGAATTCGATCACGCCGATATATTTCCGGATCTCGCGGCGATCGAGACGCAGTTCCATCATCTGGTACGCACAGTGCCAGCCAACGGATTGATTGTCAGTAACGGCGGCGACATGAATCTTGAGCGCGTGCTCGAACGCGGCTGCTGGACACCGGTTGAGCGGTTCGCTGCACGCGGCGGTTGGCAAGCCGGTCGGCAGTCCGCGGACGGCCGGTTTGCCATTACATTCGACGGACACCGTCAAGGCGATGTGCAATGGCCATTGCTCGGCGTACACAATCAGTTGAACGCGCTTGCCGCGATCGCCGCCGCCCGCCATGCCGGCGTCGCGCCCGCTTTATCAATTGAAGCGCTGGGGACTTTCGCGAATGTTAAACGGCGCCTGGAGTTGCGTGGAGTAGTGAACGGCATCAGCGTGTACGATGACTTCGCGCATCATCCGACTGCAATTCGCATGACGCTGGACGGACTACGCAACAAGGTCAACGGTGCCCGCATTCTCGCGGTCTTGGAGCCGCGCTCGAACACGATGAAGCTTGGCGTGATGAAGGATGCGCTAGCCGGAAGCTTGGCCGACGCAGACCGCGTATTCTGTTACTCAGCGGGCCTGGGCTGGGATCCGTCGACTGCGTTGGCCGCGCTTGGCGCCAGGGGCGAGATCCACGGCGACATGACGACGCTGGTTACAGCGATCGCAGACACCGCGAAGGCGGGCGACCACGTGCTCATCATGAGTAACGGCGGATTCGGCGGGATACATGAAAAGCTGTTGGCGCGGCTCAATGCCGCGCATGGCTAATTCGCTTCACAACCTACGAAATAACCATGCGCGCTCCGTCTCTTCGGCGAGCCGGCTATCAACCGGCCTCCGCCATCTGCCCCATCTTGCCATTCTGATAATCGATGATGGCCTGCTGGATCTCGGCGCGCGTATTCATAACAAACGGTCCGTGTCCCACGACCGGTTCGTTGAGCGGCTGGCCGTTCAGTAACAGCAGCGTTGTATTCTCCAATGCCTCAACAGTGAACGTTTCGCCAGACCGCTCGAGCATGGCAAGCTCTGCTTCTCCGACTGATTCGCCGCCCGCGAGCCGGACGCCGCCACGCAGCACCAGCAACCCAGTCGTGTAACCGGCCGGCACATTGAACGTTGCGCGCTTTCCCTTATTCACACGCACATCCCATACATTCACCGGCGTGAACGTACGCGCGGGACCTTTCGTGCCTTCGTAGTTGCCCGCAATCACGCGCACACTGCCTGCTGAATCAGGCAACTCGACACACGGAATCTGCGCGCTGGTGATGCCTTGATAGCCCGGCGTTGTCATCTTGTGCTTTGCAGGCAGGTTTACCCACAGCTGTACCATCTCAAATGGACCGCCTCGTTTCGCA
>Ga0207691_10001034_pt1 | contig 27579 bp, 23 predicted proteins | sample KBSM13metaG_FD_184327 | JGI IMG/M metagenome (GOLD analysis project Ga0207691, IMG submission 184327) | Miscanthus rhizosphere microbial communities from Kellogg Biological Station, Michigan, USA - KBS M1-3 metaG (SPAdes) (version 2) | ecosystem: Host-associated > Plants > Roots > Rhizosphere >...
CTTGATTACCTCGACCGCCTTGCGCGCGAGTCCCGTCAGGAGCGCCCAGATCACGACGACGTGCACGGCGACCACGACCACGATCCCGATCGCGTGCTTCGCCGGATCCCTTTGCTGTCGGGCGTAGTCCATTGCCATTTACCGTTTACTCCGCTTGCGTGGCAGCGCCTCGTGAGCGCTGCGCCGCTATTCGATGAATTGCTCGCTGCCGACGATCCCGATCTTGGTGAGACCGAGCTTCTGGGCCGACGCCATGACCATCGCGACGACGTCGTACTGCGCGGCCTTGTCGGGGCGCAGATGCAGCTCGGGCTGGACGCCCTGCGCCGCGTACGACTTGAATCTCTCCTCGACGGTGGCCCGGTCCGGGACCACTTCGCCGTTGAAATAGATGACGCCTCGCGCGTCGATGTCGATTTTGAGGACCTCGGGCTTCACGAGTGGCGGCGGCGGGTTGCCCGTCGGCAGGTTCAGGTTGACCGAGTGCAGCTGGATCGGGATCGTGATGATGAGCATCACAAGCAGCACCAGCATCACGTCGATGAGCGGCGTGGTGTTGATGTCCATGATCGGCTCCTGATCGCCGCCGGAGCCTACGTTCATAGCCATGACTGAATCCCCAAGGTTCCGGCGCTAGCCACCGCGAGGCGGCGGTTCGGTGATGAACGCGACTTTCGCAATTCCCGCGCGCTGGCAGGCGTAGACGATCCGCCCGACCGAGTCGTACTGCGCGGCGCCGTCGCCGCGGATCTGCACTTCCGGCTGCGGCTGCAGCACCGAGATCTTCTTCAGCCGGTCGATCAACGCGCTCGTGTTGGCGATCTTGAGATCGTTCCAATAGATGCTGCCGCGCTGGTCGACGGAGATGACGATGTTCTCGGGCTTCGTCTCGCGAACCTCGTTCACTTCCTTGGGCAGGCGGACTGGGATCGACGTCGTTACGACCGGGATGGTGATCAGGAAGATGATCAGCAACACGAGCATCACGTCGACGAGCGGCGTGGTGTTGATGGCCGAGACGACTTCGTCTTCGGCGTCCGGACTACCGACACTCATCGACACGGCTTACCCCCTGGCAACCGCCTTCGGCGCCGTGCTGAGCAGCACGGCGTGGAGGTCCAGGCCGAAGCTGCGGACACGCTCCATCGCCGTCTTGTTGCGGCGTACGAGCCAGTTGTACCCGAGCACCGCGGGAACCGCGACCGCGAGACCGAAGGCCGTCATGATCAGCGCTTCGCCGACCGGCCCCGCGACCTTGTCGATCGAGGCCTGCCCGGCAATGCCGATCGCCGTGAGCGCGTGATAGATGCCCCAGACCGTGCCGAACAGGCCCACGAAGGGCGCCGTCGAGCCCACGGTGGCGAGGAATGCAAGGCCGTCCTGCGTGCGGCTTTGGACGTTGTCAATGGCGCGCTGGATCGACATAGTGATCCATTCGTTCATGTCGACCTTCTCGAGCAGGCCGGTGTGCTTGTTCGTAGCCTCGATGCCCGTCTCGGCGATGAAACGGAACGGGCTCGACTTCTTGAGCAATGCGGCGCCTTCCTGGACCGACGGCGCTTTCCAGAAATTCTTCTCGGCGGCGCGTGCCTGCGCGCCCATCTTGCTCTGCTCGTACACCTTGGTGATGATGATGTACCAACTGCCGACCGACATGATGACGAGGATCGCGAGGGTAACCCTGGCGACCATGTCGCCGCCTTTCCACAGCGCTTCCAGACCATACGGGTTCTCCACCAGTTCGGTGGCCTTCGCACTCGTCTTCGGTGCGACCGCCGCAGGCGCTGCGGCAGCATCGGCCGGCGCAGCGGCAGGTGCGGCCGCCGGCGCTGCCGGCGTCGCGGGTGCGGGTTGGGCGAACCCTGTGAGCGGCACCAGCGCGGCGGCTCCCACAGCGAGCGCGACCGCAACCAACGCGGCCAAGCGGGTCATTTTCAGCATGTTCTCTCCAGACACAGGATGTTTCGGTAATCGAGCGGTGCGGCCCCCGACGGTCTCGCGCGCATTCGGGGGCAAGCCCCACGGCGGCAAGACGGAAATTCGCACCGTCGACCGGACGACCAGGGACGGCGGTCCGGTTTCCCCCAACGAAAGGGGCGGATGTTAATGCCAGACGCTGGAAAAAGCAAAGAAACGCGAAGGAACCGCGCGATCGCATCGCGCGGCCTACTTGATCAACGGAATACCCACCGCGATGTCGTAGGCCTGCATGGCCCGAATCTTCGACTCGATCTGCAGGTAGCGCGCCGCCTTCTTTGCGGGCAACACCCGGATTAGCCGGTTCTGCAACGTCCGGCGCGCTCGAACCTCCGCGTCGTCGGCGTCGATCATGTCCTTCAGCAGGTACTTCGCGTAGGCATCGGTAAGCGGCTTGTCCGTTCCCACGAGATCGACGATCACGACGTTGCGTTCCTGATTCGCCAGATTGAGCGTCCGCTGATAAGCGTCGTACAGGGGCCAAAACTTCTTCGCCTCGGCGTCGGTGAGACTGAGCGCGGCTGCGACATACGCTCTCTTGTCCATCTTGAGAGCGGCCCGCAATTCCTGCATCTCGGACGGACCGCCAACTCGATCCTGGGCGAGCGCGGTCGGCGCAAATACGATCAATACCGCGAACAGGAAGCCCGCCATGTGTTTGTTCATCGTTTGTTCCCCCCAAAGAATGATGATGTGCTGGCGCGCGATACCCGCGTAACCCTGGTTCGCCGCGGATCCGCTCGCAGACTCCATCGTCCGGGCGGCTCCAGGAAAAGGTAGGGGGCCCCGCGGGGCCCCCTACCGGCGCTGCAGCTGCATTTCGGTCCGGCGAACGTCATCACCGCACCGTGTCGCCGCAACTGCAACCCGGCCGGTGCGTTCCCCTGCCGACGATCAGAACCGGACTTCAGCTCTCACGTAGTATGCGCGTCCCGTCGGGTCCGCATAGCGTCCGTCGTATCCGACCTGGTTTCCGCCACCGCCGGATTGAAGGCTGAACGGCGGCTTGCGGTCGAACATGTTGGTGATGCCGAAGAAAAGCTTAACCGGTGTGGCCCACACGTTGTACTTGTCGCCCTTGCCGACGGAGTAGGCCAGCTGATAATCCCAGGTCGTGTACGACGGGACATGCAGGCGGTCGAAACTCTTGGCGAGAGGACCCAGGCTGCCATCGGGCAGGGCGAAATAGACGTCGGCAGGATTGCCGCCCAGATACGACTGATCCTCATACCCCGACCGATAGTGCCCGGTGATGTTGTTGTTCCAGGCGCCCGTCTGCAGGTTCATGATGAGCTGCATCGTCGTCTTGAACACGACCTGCTGGTCCGGACCGTATTGACCCTTGGAGGTCAGGAACGGCTGACCCGGGCCGAACGTGTACTTCGCCTGGAAGATCTGCGTTCCCGACAGCGCGGCCGTGAAGAAGCCGAACGGGATTTCGCTCCGCCAGTTCGCGTCCCAGTCGAGGCCCTGGTACTTCGCTTCACCCCCGTTGAACGGGATCTGCGCGAGCGCGATCGTATTGAAGCCGCCGACGGGATCCACATACGGATTGGTGAAGAGCGCCGCGTATTGCTGCGGATTGGCAAAGGCAACCTGCTCGGCGATGCCCTGCGACAGAATCTGGTCCTTGATCTTCACGTTCCAGAAGTCCGCACCCAACGACACCTCCTTGATGGGATCCCAGCGCCCACCCAACACCCATTGCTTGGATTTCTCCGGCTTCAGACCCGCGTCGCCCGACAGCCCGTTCGGTCCAGCCAGCAAGTCGTACTGCGCGCTTCCCGCGATACAGCCCGACGTTCCCGGGAAAGGACAGGTGTAGCTGTTCGCCGTGGACCCGTTGAATACCAGAGGTCCTGCGATATCGCCGAACGTGGGCGCCTTGAAGCCGGTGCCGTACGAGCCGCGGATCAGCACTTTCTCGATCGGCGTCCACCGCGCGCTGATCTTGTAGGTGACCTCGTTGAAGGTATTGCCCAGGTCGGCATTGGCTATCTGCTGAAAGTTGCCGTTGGCATCGGGGTTGGTCGAGAACACGAACTTGCTGTTTACCTTCTCGTAGGAGTCGTACCGGAGGGATCCTGTGAATTCCAGGTTCTTGAGCACCGGGAACAGCGCCTCGCTATAGATGCCCCAGTTATTTCTCGATGCATTGATCGGGACCTGCCCGCCGGTGCCGCCCACTGCTGTAGCCGTGTAGGGTAAGCCCGTCGCCGGGTCATTCTGCACGGGGTCATAACCGCTGCCGACGAGACCGTACGGGCCATAGTTGACCTTGTACTTGTTCCAGAGGTAATCGGCGCCGAACGCGATGATGGACATGCCGCCGCCCATCTGCCACATGTCGTGCTGTGCCGAGGCGTGCAGGTCGCTCAGGTTCGAGTTGATTTTCTGAAGCAACGTGTGAAGGATGAACGGCGTGACCGAATTCGCGCCTGTGCCGGCGATCGGATCGTACAGTCCGGCTGCGATCGCCGCGTTCAGCCCGGCAGAGTCGGTGTAGCCACCGACATAATGGTCGGTGAACTTGGTCTCCGCTGTGTTGAATCGCACGTTGTAATCCCAGCCCGACCACCTGCCGTCGAGGCCCGTCGCGAAGTGGTTCCAGGAGGTATCGTAGTTATCCGCGCGGCCGCCGAGGTTCACACCGCGATATCCCACCGTCGCCCACGGGGCCGACGGATTGGAAGGCTGCACGATCGTCAGGTTGTTCGCGGCGAGGAAGGGAACGACGTACCGGTTATATAGCGTGGGGTTTCTGGTCGTGGGGTTGATCCCGAAGGGCTGCGCCGGCGGTGCGAACTGGGCATACAGATTGTTGTTCGACCAGGCATAGGTGGCAAACGCCGTCATGTCGTCGTTGATGCGCCAGGTCGCGTTCGCGACCAGGCTGTTGCGATCGACGGCCGGAAGATCCTGCACGAATGCAGCGTAGTTGAACCGGCACGACTCGCCGGTCGCCCCAAGCGCGCCGGTGCCCGTCGGATCCAGGAGCACCGCCCTCGCCAATCCGCCGCAATCTCCGTTCGCCCGATAGTAGGGATTGAACGAATACGGCTTCGCTGAAGCCGGATTGCCGCCGGTGGGATAGGCGTTGAACGACTGGAGATTGGCGGGTTCGGTGTTGCTCGTTGCCGCGTTGAAGATGTAGTTAACGCCGTTGTGGGTAAACGGGAAAAAGGCGCCCCTCTGCGATACGGACCGCTGCGAGGCCCTGATCTCGTCCTGCGAATCGTGACTGAACGTAATCGTGAAGTTCCACTTGTCCTTGTCGAGATCGCCCCAGCCCTTGCTCACCCCAGCCGTCCACGAGGAACCTCCGGATTTTTGCGGCTTCGTGTATTGGCCGAATACGACGCCCTCGGTCTCGGTCTTCTTCAGGATGAAATTGACCACGCCGGCGATGGCATCCGCGCCGTAAACCGCCGACGCACCGTCGGTCAGGATTTCGACACGGTCGACCGCAGCGAGGGGGATGCTCTGGATGTTGACACTGTTGCCACCCCCCTGGGTGTTGCCCAGGGCGAGGCCGGCGGTCCGCTGCCCGTTGATCAGCACGAGCGTGTATTTCGACGGCAGCGCGTGCAGGGCGGCGGTCGCAATGCCGCCGCCGCCGCCGTTGACCGAGCTGCTGGTCGGGACGAAGTTCTGCATCGACGGGAGCGACTGGATCAGCTCGGTGGCCGTCGTGAAACCGGTGTCCTCGATGTACTTGCGATCGAGGGTGATGACGGGCAGGGCGCCCTCTTGCTCGACGCGCTTGATGATCGAGCCCGTCACTTCGATGCGCTCCGCCGCGTTGGCCGGCGTGCCGATCATGACGAGGGCGCTGCCGATTCCCAGCGCCTGGGCGACGGCGAGCGCTACCCTTTTCGACTTGAATTTCATTGTGTTCCCCCAGAGAGATGTCGTACAGGTCTGACTATCCGTCGCTGACCAGCAACGAGTAAATCGACGATAACCCGGTACAAATTTGCTTCGCAACGAAAAAGGCGGCTAATCGGCGGGCCTAGCACCGTCTGTTGCAATTTCGCCACGCGATGCCGAATCGTGATTTCGACGGGGCCCTTCAGTTGTTGATTACAGTTTTGACCGGGGGACGCCGTCTGATGGGCGGGCGTGGCGGCCAACATTCAAAGCCCGGTGTTAGTCTTCCTCGCCACGTCAACCGCTGGAAGCTGCGGGCTTCCGCAAGATCAATGCCCTTAAGTGCTATTTGCCAGAGGACTGCCATGACGCCAGACTCGCCGATTCGCGTTGCTTTCGATATCCGGCCGGCGCAGCCCGCGGACGTTCGAGAAATCCACTCGATGATTCGCGCGCTTGCGGACTACGAGAAGCTCACGGACCTGTGCGTCGCTACGGAGGACGACCTCGCGCGCGCGCTCTTCGGGCCCCGGGCATCCGCCGAAGTGCTCGTGGCCTGGGGAAATGGAGAGGCTGCGGCCTTCGCGCTGTTTTTCCCCAATTTCTCCACGTTTCTCGGCCGCCCGGGACTTTGGCTCGAGGATCTGTTCGTCCGCCCTGAGTATCGACGGCAAGGCTGCGCCAGCGCACTGCTGCGGGCCTTGGCCGTGATCGCGCAGCAACGCGACTGCGGGCGATTCGAATGGGCCGTCCTCGACTGGAACGAGCCCGCGATCCGGTTCTACGAGGAGCTGGGCGCAACAGTCCTGCCGGACTGGCGCATCGTGCGTGTCGTCGGCACATCGCTTGCGAACCTGGCTTCCGGCGGTGCGCACGATCCGGTGCGCTGAAACGGCAAGTGTCCGGCGCCGTGAACGGCAACTGCCTGACCCAATCGGACGCCGGTATTTCCGCCCAGGCAAGCGCGATACAATCGTGAACGCCACTCCTCCGCCGCCGGACTTTGGCGCCGAGCCTCAGGGAGGTACCGAATGAGATGGTCCGTGGGCCTGCTGTCGTGCCTATTGGTTGCGGCGTGCGCCACGGCGCCGGCGCCCAGGACTGCCGCTCCCCAGGGCCTCTTCGACGATCGCTTGTTCGGCCCGCCGTCCGAAACCGTGACCGGCGACGACATCTTCGTCTTGAGCGACGAGATGAAGCGTTTTCTGGACACCGAGATCGCCGCCGATATCCGCGTCAAGGGCCATCGCCAGGCGCTGTTCGACGCGCTGTACACGAAACATCGGCTTCAGCTCAATTACGACGGCGCGGCCACCCGAGGCGCTGCCCCGACGTTCGCCAAGCGAGCGGGCAACTGTCTCTCTCTCGTGATCATGACTGCGGCGTTCGCCAAGGCCATGGACGTTCCCGTTCGCTATCAGTCCGTCTATCTCGATGAAGCGCTGAGCCGCAACGAAGACATCTATTTCTTCGTCGGCCACGTCAACCTGATTTTGGGGACGCGAAAGATCGACGTCGGGGTCGGCCGCTTTGGCTCCGACGAGAAAATCATCGATTTCCTTCCGCCGATCGAGACCCGCGGAGTGCAGGCGCGCGAGATCGCCGAAGCCACGATCATTGCGATGTACATGAACAATCGGTCCGCCGAGGCGCTCGTGCGGGGACAGATCGATGATGCGTACGCGTGGGCGAAGGCCGCGATCGGCACCGACCCCGACTTTGCCAATTCCTACAACACGCTCGGTGTCGTCTATTACCGTCAACACCGCCCCGCAGAGGCGGAGCGGGTGTTCAGAGCGGCGCTCGAGCGCAAGCCGGACAACGCGCACGTCATCACCAACCTGGCCCGTGTCCTGACCGACGTCGGCCGCGTTGCGGAGGCGCAGGAGCTCAACCGCAAGCTGGAGAGGATCGAGCCGAATCCGCCGTTTGGCTTCTACGTGCGCGGTCTCAAAGCCATGCGCGAGGGCGACTACAACCTGGCAAGGGACATGTTCGCGAAGGAAGTGGATCGCGCGCCTTACTACCATGAGTTCAGGTTCTGGCTCGCCATCGCCTACCTTGCCCTGGGACAAGTCGAGCCGGCCCGCAAAGAGCTTGCCCGGGCGGTGGAATACAGCACGACTCCCAAGGATCACGATTTGTACTCGGCGAAACTCGAGAAGCTGTCGTTCCACCCGCTGTAGAAGTCGGCAAGCCGAGCCCGAAAGATCTTCCACGAATGGCGCTTCCGCAGTGGGAGGACTTCTGGCGCTCCGGCCGACTCGTGTCCTGCCCCACGGGCGCGGAGGATCGATACACGGGTAACGTCGGCGAGGTGTGGCAACGGTTCTTCGCCGGCCTCTCCTCCGGAACCCGCGTGCTCGACGTCGGCACGGGCAATGGAGCGCTCCTGCTCATGGCGCTCGACGCGGCGCGGGCGCGTTCGGCGCGGTTCGAAGTGCACGGGATCGATCTGGCGCGCATCGACCCGCGTCGCGTAGTGCCCGACGGGGCGCGAAGATTCGAGGACGCGATCTTTCATGGCGGCATAGCCGCCGAAGCCCTCCCGTTCGCGCCAGGCTACTTTCAAGCAGCAGTCGGCCAGTACTCGCTCGAATATACGCGTTGGGAAGAGACGTTACGCGAGTTGCGCCGCGTCATGGACGCCGACGCGCCTGCCCGATTCGTCCTGCATCACGCGTCCTCGATCGTCGCCGACACCGCGCGGGAGTCGCTGTCGCACTCGCGCGAGCTCGAGGAGCGTGCGCAAGCGTTCACCGACCTTCGCGAGTATGTTGCTGCGGAGCGAACCGACTCGGCGCGCGCGGCGCGGCTTACGGAGCGCATGGCGGAACGAATGGGGTCGATGCACGACGTCGCGGCACGATCGAAGGGGTCGCGGCTCCTCGCTGACGTGTTGCTCGCGCTCGGCGACCTGTTCGAGTTGCGAAAGCGCCTTCCCCCCGCCGATTTCGCTGCAGCCTTCGACAGGACCTACGGGGCGTTCAAGGCGGCGGAACAGCGGCTGCGCGACCTGCTCGGCGCGGCGCTCGACGAGCCGGCAATGGGACGGCTCGCTCAGGCGGCGCGCGCATCCGGATTTTGCGACGTGCGTTTCGCTCCGCTGTCGCAGGAGGACGGCGTTCTCATCGGCTGGCAGCTCGACATGTCCGTGCCCACGGAGGAGGGAACTTGCGCGAGGTCCAAGCCCGGTGCATGATCGAACCCGCATGTGGATTCATGGTCTTACCGTGCTGCCGACTTTCGAGGAGGATCGTATGGCCAAATTTCCATTAGCTCTTGTGCTGGCGGCCACGGTCACGGTCGCGTACGGCCAGAGCACGGCTCAGCCCAGCGCCGAAAACACCGCCGAGAAAAGCGCGCTCACGGCGCAAAGCACGGCGAGCCCGGACGCCGCGAACGAGATTCTGGGCCGGCGCAATTGCCTCGCCGAGACCGGCTCCCACATCATTCGCAAGGACTCCTGTGTCGCCATTGGCCGCGGCTACGGCAGGACGGCGATCGAGCGCACTAGCACGCTTAGCAACACCGGATCCGCGCTCGAACAACTCGACCCGGCGATCCAGATCCGCCGATAAGCCATCCGCTTCGCCTCTCGCCGGACCCAACGCCGGCGAAAAGCGTGCTGCACGGACGAGCGTGCAGCTCGGTCGACGTCCTCAGTCGGCCTCCTCAGTTGACCGCGCGCTGGCCCTGCCAGCCCTTGGGGATCGACGCCAGGAGCCGCTGCGTGTACTCCTCGCGCGGGTGGCGGTAGATCTCGTCCGAGTTCGCGATCTCGACGATCCGGCCTTCGTTCATCACCATGATCTCGTCGGCGATGTATTTGACGACGGCGAGATCGTGCGAGATGAAGATGTAGGACAGCCGGAACTCGTCCTGCAGGTCCTGCAGCAGGTTCAGCACTTGCGCCTGCACCGACACGTCGAGCGCCGAGACCGACTCGTCGCAAATCAGGATGTCGGGCTTCATCGTGAGACATCGGGCGATCGCGATCCGCTGCCGCTGCCCACCGGAGAATTCGTGCGGGTACTTGTAGAACGACACTTCGGGCAGCCCGACCTTGCCCAGAAGCTCGAAAGCGAGCTCGGTGCGCTCCTGCGCGGACGAGCCGATGCCGTGGATGTTCATCGGCTCGATCAGGATATGGCCGATGGTGAAGCGCGGATTGAGCGACGCGTAGGGGTTCTGGAAGATGATCTGGATTCGGCGCTTGTACGCCATGAACTCCTTCTGCGACATCGACAGGATGTCCCTCCCTTCGAAGATCGCTTCGCCGGCAGAGGCCTCGTGCAGCCGCATCAGCGTCAAGCCGACGGTCGTCTTGCCGGACCCCGACTCGCCGACGAGGCCGAGCGTCTTGCCTTTAGGAAGGCCGAACGAGACGTCCTTTACCGCCTCGAGCTTGCGCCGGCCGAAGAGGCCCTCGCGTGAATAGAAGTCCTTGCCGAGGTTCTTGACGTCGAGAATGATCTCGTCCGAAGGCGACACGCCGCGCGGCCGCTCGGCGAGGTTCATCGCGTGGGCCCCGCCGTCCATGAAGTCCTCGATGACGGGCAATCGCACCGGACGCCGGTCGAGACGCGGCCGGCACTGCAGCAGCGCCTGCGTGTAGTTGTCCTGCGGATTCTCGAACACCTGCTTTGCCGGCCCCTGCTCCCGTATCTCGCCGTTCCGCATCACGACGACGTAGTCGGCGATCTCGCCGACGACCGCGAGGTCGTGCGTGATGAACAGCACCGACATCTGATGCCGCTTCTGCAGCGCGGCGATCAGGTCGAGGATCTGCTTCTGGATCGTGACGTCGAGTGCCGTGGTCGGCTCGTCGGCGATGAGAAGCTTGGGCTCGCACGCGATCGCCATCGCGATCATCACCCGCTGCTGCTGTCCGCCCGACATCTGCGAGGGATAGGCGTTGATCTTGAACGCGGGATCGGGAATGCCGACCTCGTCCAGGAGCTCGACGGCGCGCTTCTTCGCGGCCGCCGGCGAAAGACCCATGTGCAGGCGCAACACCTCGATCAGCTGGTAGCCGACGGTGAAGACAGGATTGAGCGACGTCATCGGCTCCTGGAAGATCATCGAGATCTTCGCGCCGCGGAGGTTGCGGAGCTCGGCTGCCGGCAGCCCGACGATGTTGCGTCCGTCGAACACGATCTCGCTCGCTGGATCGACGACCGAGTTCTCGGGCGGCAGCAGGCCGAGGATGGCAAGCGACGTCACGGACTTGCCGCTGCCCGATTCGCCGACGAGCGCGACGGTCGCGTTCTTCGGAATGTCGAACGAGATGCCCTTCACCGCCTCGAAGAGGTGCGTGCGGTCGAGCCGGAAGCCAACCTTCAAATTCCGAATGCGGACGAGCGGCTCCACGTCGACCTTCTCCATGTTCATGCCATCTGCTTAGCCGGGTGCTGGGCGGCACAAGCCTTCGGGTTCCATACCCCAGTCACCCGCAGGCTTGTGCCGCCCATCACCCGTCCGATCGCCGCTCTTGCGCCCGCCGGAAGTGCCGCCTGTGGCCCCAATGTGCGCAGATTCGTGGCAAGGGAGGGGTGAGCCTGCGGGCGCCTGGGGTATGAAGCCCGCAGGCTCACCCCTCTCTTGCCACGAATCCAAACGAACGTCGTCATGCGCCCGCCAGACCTTTGAGCTTCGGGTCCAGCGCATCGCGCAGCGCGTCGGTGAACAGGCTGAAGGCCGTCACCAGCACCGCCATGGCCGTGCCGGCGGCGGCGAGCTGCCACCACTTGCCGAGGATCAGCTCGTTCTGGGCCTCGTTCAGCATCGATCCCCAGGAGACCACGTCCACCGGAACGCCGAAGCCGAGGAATGAAAGGATCACCTCGGCCTTGATGAACAGGACCGTGTAGATGGAGAGCTGCACCAGCACCACGTGGCTCACGTTGGGGAAGATGTGCCTGAACATGCGGCTCCCGTTCGACGCGCCGATCGCGTCGGCCGCCTGCACGTATTCGCGCGCCTTGTGCTTCAGATACTCGCCGCGGATCAGGCGGAACGTGCCGGTCCAGCCCGTAAGGCCCAGGATGAGGATGATGGTCAGCGTGCCCTTCTGGTTCAGCACCGCGGCCACCGCGAGGATCAGCAGCAGGTACGGAATGGAGCTGAAAACGCTGTAGAACCAGTTGAACGCATCGTCGACCCACTTGCCGTAATAGCCGGCGATCGCGCCGAACACCGTGCCGAGCAGCGTCGCGACCGCGGCAGCGGCGAGACCCACGAAAATCGACGTCTCGGAGCCCTTGATCGTTTTCTTGAGCACGTCGCGACCCCATTTGTCGCCGCCGAGCGGCAGCGTCGCCGTCCGCGCTTCGACGACATCGGCCTTCGCCGACTTCGCGTCCTTGCGAATGTCGGCCATCACGTCCGCGAGCGGGTCGACCGACTTGCCCGCGTCCGCGCCCGGCACCGCCGCATCCGTTGCCGCCGGCTTCTTCTCGCCCTTGATTTCGGCGAGCACATCGGCGAGTGGATCGACCACCTCGGACTTGAAGTCGGACGAGGAGGGTGCCGCAGCCATGCCGGATGGACTTGCCCCAGCAGCCGGCGCGCCGCCTTCGATGTCGGCACCGATGAACGACGGCGGTGCGTAGTTGGCGCCGGTCTCCTTCGCCCAGTCCTTCGCGATCAGCCCCGTGGCCGACGCGATCATCATCAGGATGAACAGCAGCACGATCACGAGCGACGCCACGCCGACCCGGTCGCACTTGAGACGCTTCCAGGCGAGCGCCCACAGTCCAGGCGAGACCGTGTGCGGGATCGCGCGCGCAATCCGCACGGGCGCCTTGGGCGCCGAGCCGTTGGTCATCGAAGCGCTGGTCATTGAGTCTCCCCCCGCAGTCGCTTCGCGACCTCCCCCCAAGGGGGGCGAGCGCCCTCATTGGCCAATACTGGCGCCCCTGCGTCGCTCATTTGAGCTGCACCCTTGGGTCGGCCGCCTTGTACATGAGGTCGGCAAGAAGATTTGAAGCCATCGTCGCAAACGCGACGTAGACGGTGAGCGCCTTGATCACCGGGAAGTCGGAGCGCTCGACGGCGAGAATCACCTCGCGCCCGATTCCGGGGATCGAGAAAAAGCGCTCGATCAAAAACGCGCCCAGCAGCAGCGACGGCAGTCCCGCCATCAGGTTCGTGATGATCGGGATCGACGCGTTGCGCAGCACGTGGATCCACATGATCCGGTTCTCGGAGAGCCCTTTTGCGCGCGCTGTCCGGACGTAGTCCTGGTTGATCTCGTCCAAAAAGAACGTCCGATACAGGCGCAGGTTGGGGGCAATGCTGACTACGAGCCCGATCAGGATAGGGAGGCGCGCGTACGTGATGAGGTTCTCCCAGAAGCCGTTGCCCCATCCCTGCACCGGGAACCAGCCAAGCTTGTACGCGAAGAAGTACTGGAACACGATGATGTAGACGAGCACGGAGATCGAGAGGCCGACCGTGCAGGCAATCATCACCGCCCGGTCCGTGAGCGAGCCGCGCACGTACGCGACGGCGAGTGCCAGGCCGATCGAGAGCAGCGTGTCGATGATGAGCAGCGGCACGAGCACGGTGAGCGACGGTCCGAGGCGCGTCGCGAGGATGTCGGACACCTTCTCGTTGGTGCTCCACGAGGCGCCGAAGTCGCCGGTCAGCACCTGCTTGATGAAGATCCAGAGCTGGACGAACCAGGGCTGGTCGACGCCGAGTTGCCGGCGGATGTTGTCGATCTGCTCCTGGTTCGAGATCTTGCCGGCGAGCACGTAGGCAGGATCGCCGCCGACCCAGTTGAACAGGATGAACACCAGGACGATCACACCGAGCAGCGTCGGCACCATCTGCCACAAGCGTCGGATGATGTATGCGGTCATTCGCTAGCCTTCCCCCGCGCGATGCGGACATCAATGCTACTCCCCCGGACCGCGCTTTCCAGCGGCGGCCCCGGCTCGCGCCTCAGTTCGTGCGGCCCGCGACGTCGATGTACTGCCACTCCGCGCGCAGGATCGGATGCTTCTTGAACCCGACCACCCACGGTTGCGCCAGCATGTTGCGGTACCGGCTGATGTCGAGGCGCCACGGCGCGTAGTTCTCGATGATCTTCGCCATCTCGTGGTAGAGCCGGTTGCGCTCCGGCGAGTCCGGCATCTTGAGCGTCTGCTCGTAGAGCTTGTCGTACTCGGGAATCTGCGCGCAGGCGTTATTGCTCTGGTAGATGTTGCGGCCGTACAGGAGCTGCATGAAGTTGTCCGCGTCGGGATAGTCGGCGATCCACGATGCCGTGCGCATCATCAGCTTGCATTGCTTCTCGAGCTTCAGGAGCTCGGCGAATTTGTCCTTCTGTACTTCCATCCGGATGCCGATCGAATCGAGCGTCTTCTTCCACATCTCGTCCATCTGCCGCCATAGCGAGTCGGGCCGCGATGCGTAGCGGATGACGAGCGGCTTGCCGTCAGGCAGCGTGCGATAGCCGTCGGCGCCCTTCTTGTAGCCAAACTTGTCGAGGAGCGCGTTCGCGCCGGCCACGTCGTACTTCACGCTCGTCCTGTACGCGGGATCGTGCCCGTTGACGCCCGGCGGAATCGGAAACTGCGCTTCGACCGCCTGACCGTTGCGGACGACCCTGATCTCCTCGCCGACCGGATACGCCATCGCCATCGCGCGGCGGAGCGCGATCTTCTCCTTCGTGAGGCCGCCGACGACCGGATCCTGCAGGTTCCAGTAGTGATAGGAGATCTCGGGATCGACGAAGCGCGAGAGCTTGACGCCTTTCTTCTGCATCTCGGGCGTGAGCGTCCCGCCCGCAAGCACCTTCGGCGCGAGCGGCCCTTCCATGTTCATGAGATCGAGCTCGCCGTTCTGGAACGCGAGCAGCCGCGCCTGGTCCTCCTCCATGATGCTGATCTCGACGCGGCCGATCTGGGGCATCTTCTTCCCCTTCATCTCGCGGACGATCTCTCCATCGGCGGGATCGCTGCCCCCCTTGAAGTCCCAGACGAACCCGCGGTAGTCGGGGTTCGCCTCGAGGACGATCTTCGAGGAGCGCGTCCAGCTCTTGAGCAGGTAGGGGCCTGTCCCGACAGGGTTCGACATCACGCGCCCGCCCGAATCCCCATACGCCTCGACCACCTCCTTGGCGACGGCCCCCATCGGCTCGTGCGCGACGACGTACGAGAAGTTGTGGTCCGGCTGTTTGAGCTTGATGCGCAGCGTGTAGCGATCGACGGCCTCGAGGCCGGGAACCTTCGCGCTGTAATCGAAGCTGCCCATTTCCTTCGCCTTTGCCGCCGCCTCGTCCAGGCCGACGATCTTGCCATCGACGAGCCATGTCCACGGCGAGCGGATCTTCGGATCCATGAAGCGCTTGATCGAGTAGACGTAGTCGTCGGCGACGAGCTCGCGCTTCACGCCCTTGAACGCAGCGTCCGGCGTGAAATAGATGCCCTTGCGGATCTTGAACGTGTAGGTGAGCCCGTTGTCGGTCACCTGCGGCATCGCTTCGGCCGTGAGCGGCACGAGCTTCGCCGGCCGTGCGAGATAGTCGTACGTCAGAAGCGTTTCAAAGATCACCTGCTCGACGGTCCCCGAGTAGAGATCGTGCGCACCGGCCGGATCGAAGCCTTCCTCGCCCGCCGGAAACACGTGCCGGATCACCTTGTTCATGTCCGCGGCGCGTGCCGTCGGTGCGGCGAACGCAACGGCGGCCAGCACGACCGCCGCGAGTGCTTGCGTGGCACTCGCGCGGCGCCGCTTGGGCGTCTTCGGCATGCGCATGAATGCGTTATTCGTTTCCATGGTCACTTGTGCGGTTCGATGTCGAGGTACATGAAGTCCGCCTGCAGGATCGGGTGCTTCTTGAATCCCTGCACCCACGGGCGGATCAGCTGGTTGCGCACGCGCGAGATCTGCAGGCTCCATGCGCCGTCCACTTCCATCTGCCGCGTCATTTCGAGGAACAGCCGGTTGCGCTCAGGGGAGTCCGGTATGAGCCGCGACTTTTCGTAGAACTTGTCGAACGCTTTTGACTCGTAGCAGCCGTTATTGCTCTGTCCGGTGTTCGGCCCGTACAGAAGCTGCATGAAGTTGTCGCCGTCCGGATAGTCGGCGATCCACGCCTGCCCCCACATCTGCAGCTTGCAGGCTTTCGCCGCCTGGATGTTGTCGACGAGCGGGGCGACCTTGACCTCCATTTTGATGCCGAGGCTCGACAGCGCCTTGTGCCAGACCTCGTCGAGCTCGCGCGACGAACTGCTCGGCTGCGACGCGAGCTGCACGACCAGCGGCTTGCCGTCGGGCAGCGTTCGCCAGCCGTCGGCGCCCTTTTTGTAGCCAAAGTAATCGAGCAGCTTGTTGGCGGTGTCCGGGTCGTACTGGATGATGCTGCGGTAGTGCGGGTCGTGACCAACGACTCCGGGCGGGATGGGCATCTGCATGTGCATCGCCTGCCCTTTGCGCACGACCCTGATCTGCTCGTCGACGTTGTACGCCATCGCCATCGCGCGGCGCAGCGCGATCTTCTCCTTGGCGAAGCCGCCGATGACCGGATCGCGGAAGTTGAAGGCCGTGTACGTGAGGTCAGGGTCCGCTACCCGGTACAGCAGGATGCCTTCCTTCGCGAGTTCCGGCTTGAGCTCTCCGCCGTCCAGGACGTTCGGCGCGAACGTCTCCGGCACGTTCATGTAGTCGATTTCCTTCTGCTGGAACGCGAGCCAGCGCGACTGCGCCTCCTCGATGATCGTGATCTCGACCCGCCCGACCTGCGGCATCCGCCGGCCCTTCATCGTCGCAAAGAGCGCCTTGTCCCAGGGGTCGTCCGTCGGCTGGAAATCCCAGACGAAGCCGCGGAATTCCGGATTGGCCTCGAGCACGATCTTCGAGCGCCGCGTCCAGCTTTTGAGCTGATAGGCGCCGGTGCCCACGGGATGGCCCATTGTGTCCTCGGGATACGCTTCGATCACCTCGCGCGCGACGGCGCCGAGCGTGGCGTGCGCGGCCACGTACACGAAGTTGTAGTCGGTTTCCTTAAGCTTGAAGCGCAACGTGTAGCGGTCGACCGCCTCCATCCCGGCGACCTTGGCGTCGTAGTCGAATTTGCCGGTTTGCTTCGCCTTCGTGGCGAGCTCGTCCAGGCCGACGATCTTTCCCTCGAGCAGGAACGCGTAGGGCGAGCGGTTCTGCGGATCCATGAACCGCATGTACGAGTACACGAAGTCCTGCGCGGTGAGCTCGCGCTTCTTGCCCTTGAACGCGGGATCGGGCGCGAAGTAGACACCCTTGCGGATCTTGAACGTCCACGTCTTGCCTTCGTCGGCGACCACCGGCATCGCTTCCGCGGCCTGCGGCACGACCTTCGACGGGCGCGCAAGGTAGTCGTAGGTCAAAAGCCGCTCGAAGATGGCCTCGAGAATCGTCGCCGAGTAGAGGTCCGAGATGCGCACGGGATCGAACCCGTTCTCGCCGGTTGGAAAGAACCAGCGGACGACCTTGTTGGGATCGGCCGCGGCGGCAGCCGGTGCCGGCGCGATCCAAACGGCGAGGGCGGCAAGCGTGGCGCAAGCGATGAGACGGAGGGAAGTCCTGCGCGGCATTCCTGGTTGGCCGGAAACGAAGGCGGCGTAATGTACCATTTCACTCCGTTCTCCGGCGACGCCTTTGCCCTATGAAAACCGACCGACCGTCGCCTTCGTCGACAGATCGACAGCTCACGATCCTTCGCAGATTCCGATGCCTCGTGCGCTGAATCCGGCCACCGCGAAACCCGCCACCTTGAAACCCGCCTACTGGGACGCGGCGACGCGCGCGCTCGGAAAGAGCGACCGCGTGCTGCACAAGTTGATCCGCGCGCATCCGGACGTCCACCTCACGCGGCGCAACGACGCGTTCACGACGCTCGCCCGCGCGATCGTCGGTCAGCAGATCTCCGTCAAGGCTGCGGAGTCGATCTGGCGGCGGTTCATCGGCACCGTGGCGCCAGGGATCAAAGCCGCGGGGCGCATGCGCCTCGACCCGCTTGCCGTCATCGCCGTCGAGGAGATCGCGCTGCGACAGTGCGGTCTCTCCGGCCGCAAGGTCGAATATCTGCGCGACCTCGCGTCGCACTTCGCCTCGGGAAGACTCGATCCCAAGGCCTGGCGCAAGATGGACGACGAAGCGCTGATCGCCGCGCTGGTCGAGGTCAAGGGAATCGGACGCTGGACCGCGGAAATGTTCCTGATGTTCCACGAGCTGCGCGCCGACGTGCTGCCGGTCGGCGACATCGGCTTGCAGAAGGCGATCGCTCTTCACTACCACAATGGCGAGCGGCCGACGGTCAAGGCGATGCATGATCTGGCGCTCGCATGGCGGCCGTATCGCAGCGTCGCGACGTGGTATCTGTGGCGCTCGCTCGACCCGATTCCGGTCGAGTACTGAATCCCCCCGCGTAATGTCGGCCCCGGAGACGTCGCCGCATCCTTACGCAGCGCTCACGCCCGATCGGGCGCTCGATGCGCTCGCAACCGTCGGCATCCTCGGCGACGGACGGCTGCAGGCGCTCGGCAGCTACGAGAATCGCGTGTACCTCGTCGGCATCGAGGATGCCGATCCCGTCGTCGCGAAGTTCTACCGTGCGGGCCGCTGGTCGGACGCGGCGATCGCAGAGGAGCACCTGTTCGTAGCCGAGCTCGCGGAGCGCGAGATTCCAGTCGTCGCACCGCTTTCTCTTGCGGGCCGTACGCTGCATACCGCGGACGGCTTTCGTTTTGCGGTTTACCCGCGATGCCGCGGGCGGCCGCCGGAGCTCGAGCGCAAGGAGACGCTCGAATGGATGGGCCGATTCCTGGGCCGCATTCACGCGGCCGGCGCCTTGACGCCGTTTTCGCACCGCCCCGCCCTCGACGCCCGGACGCTCGGCAGCGAGCCACGCGACTGGCTGCTCGCCCACGACTTCATTCCGCAGGATTTGCGCGCGGCCTGGCAGGCGATCGCGGCACAAGCGCTCGACAGCGTTGCGCATTGCTACGAGCGTGCCGGCGCCGTCCGCATGCTGCGCCTGCATGGGGACTGCCACGCCGGCAACGTGCTGTGGACCGAGCACGGCCGGATGGGCGACCGCGTGCACGGCCCGCACTTCGTCGATTTCGACGATGCGCGCATGGGGCCGGCGATGCAGGACCTCTGGATGCTGCTCTCCGGCGATCGCGCCGAAATGGCCCGACAACTCGGATTCGTCCTCGCCGGGTACGAGGACTTCTTCCCGTTCGACCGGCGCGAGCTGCAACTCGTCGAGGCGCTGCGCACGCTGCGCCTTCTCCACTACTCGGCCTGGCTCGCCCAGCGCTGGGTCGATCCTGCGTTTCCGGCCGCGTTTCCGTGGTTCAACACGCAGCGCTATTGGCAGGATCGGATCCTCGAGCTGCGCGAGCAGGTCGCGCTGATGGATGAGCCTCCGTTAGAGCTGGATCACCGCTGGAGCCGATAGCGATCGCCACAGAGAACGTGCGAACGGTCGCCATATAAGACGCGACCGAGCCTCGGGTTTTGGTTGAATGCCGCGTAACCGTCGAGAAATTTCGCGACAGCAGCGCGGACGCGCGCGGCGCTCTCCGGCGCGCCCTGCGAGGCCTGCTCGTAGTCCCGCTCGAGCTTATAAGCAGCGCTGGTCAAGCCTTCGGGCGGCGCGGTCCGCGAGCCTTCGTAAGATGCCGCATGGACGAATGGATACCGCGTCTGCTCGACGCGCTCGCCTTGCCGGAGTTCGGACTCAGCACCGTGTTCGTGATTGCGTTCGTGTCGGCGACGCTGCTGCCCATGGGATCGGAGCCGGCCGTGTTCGGACTCGTGAAGCTCAACCCGGACCTGTTCTGGCCTGCCGTGCTCGTTGGCACCGCGGGCAACACGCTCGGCGGCGCGCTCACCTGGTGGATGGGATACGGCGCCGAGCGCGTCTACGAAAAGGTGACGAACGACCCTGGCGCCTCGAACCCGCGGGCGCTGCGCTGGCTCGAGCGATTCGGCGCCCGTGCATGCCTCCTGTCGTGGCTGCCGATCATCGGCGACCCGCTGTGCGCCGTCGCGGGCTGGCTGCGCCTGCCGTTCTGGCCGTGCGTCGCGTACATGGCGATCGGAAAGTTCGCGCGCTACGTCACGATGACGGCGCTGCTGCTGTGGGTGTTCCCGGGCGCCTTCGTCTGGTGAGCGCCACGCGTTGTGGACGAGTCACGAATCAGGTACCGAGTATCGCGCCGGCCGGAATTCCGGCCGCGTCGGCCGCGACCTTTTTCGCGTCCCCAAGCTTCGCCTTGCCGACATGGATGCGTCCGCCCTGCGCGGCGATGACAAGCTGCCCGTTCGCCGCCTCGACGACTTCCCCGATTTTTCCCTTCACCGCCCCGAACGTGCGAACCAGGTGCTTGCGGCTCTCGTAGACCTGGAGCTTCGTCCCGTTATACGTCGTCCACGCGCCGGGCGCGGGATCGGAGCCGCGGATCAAGTTGTGAATCGTATCGACGTGATTGGCCCAGTTGATCTTCGCTTCGGCTTCTCGAAACCAACCCTCGTACGACGCCTGCGACTCGTCCTGCACGGATTCGGTGTGCTTGCCGGCCATCACCAGGTCGGCCGCCTCGACCATCGCGGCGACGCCCATCGGAAACAGGCGATCGAAGTAGACGTTGCCGAGCGTGTCGTTCTCGCCGATCGGCGTGCGCTTCTGCAGGATCACCGCGCCTTCGTCGAGCCCGTCGGTGGGACGGAATATCGTGAGACCGGTCTCCGTGTCGCCGCGCGCGATCGGCCAGTTGATCGACGACGGCCCGCGGTATTTCGGCAGCAGCGACGGGTGGTACTGGATCGTGCCGTGTTTCGGAATCGTGACGAACTCCTGCGGCGCAAACTGCAGGACGAATGCCATGATGCCGAGGTCCGCGCCGGCTGCCCGCATGGCGGCGACGGCCTCAGGTGCCCGCAGCGACTTGAACTGGTGGACGGTGAGGCCGGCGTTCTGCGCCGCGACGCGCAGCGCGTCGGGCCGCGCGCCTTCCTTCTCGGGGGCGCAGAAGACTGCGCAGACCGAGTCGCCCCGCTTGAGGAAGGATTCCAGAACTTTGGCACCAAAGTCCTGCTGGCCGATGATGGCGATCTTCATGACAAACCCCCGTGTTTTCTTCGGCCGGACCGGGAACGCGCCGGCCGCGGCGACTGATTGAGCAACAAAAAATGCTTCCGTGGCCTCAACTCTCACTGCGAACGCAGTACTCCATCGACGAGATGCAGCGTGCGATCCGTCCGCGCTGCGAGATCGGGATCGTGGGTGACGATGACAAGGCTCGTGCCGATTGCGCGATTGAGCCCCAGCATGAGGTCGAACACCTGACCGGCAGTCCGCCGGTCGAGATTGCCGGTCGGCTCGTCGGCGAGCACGCACTGCGGCTTCGTCACGAGCGCCCGGGCGAGTGCAACGCGTTGGCGCTCGCCGCCTGAAAGCTCTCCCGGGAGGTGACGCTCGCGATGGTCGAGCCCGACGCTTCGCAGCATCTCCTTCGCCGCGGCGCGCGCTTCTGCCGCCGGCATCCGGCGGATCACGAGCGGCATCGCGACGTTCTCAACGGCGGTGAATTCCGGGAGCAGATGATGGAACTGGTAGATGAAGCCGAGCGCGCGGTTGCGCACCGCGCCGCGGTCCTTCTCCGACAGCTCGTTCAAGTCGACACCGTCGACGCTCACCGAACCCGATGTCGCTGCGTCGAGGCCGCCCAGGAGGTGCAGCAGCGTGCTCTTGCCCGAGCCGGACGCGCCGACGATGGCCACCCGCTCGCCGCGCGTGACGGCGAGGTCGACGCCCATCAGCACCGGCACTTCCAGCGGGCCGCTCACATAAGTCTTTCGAAGTCCCCGGCACTCCAGCACCGGCACCGCAACTGCGCCGTCACTCATAGCGCAGCGCCTCTGCCGGATTGACCTTCGCCGCGCGCCAGGCGGGATAGATCGTCGCCACCAGCGCGAGCGCGAGCGCGATCGCCGCGATCGTGACCACGTCGCCGCGCTGCAGATCGGACGGGAGCTCGCTGATGTAATAGACCGACTTGTCGAGGAACTGGACGTTGAAGAGCCGCTCGATGCGAGGGAGCACGGTGCCGATGTTGAGCGCGAGCAGAATGCCCCCGACCACGCCCAGCACCGTGCCGATGAGACCAATGAGCGCTCCCTGGATCATGAAGATCGCGGTGATCGACGACGGCGCGGCGCCGATGGTGCGGAGGATCGCGATGTCCGCCTGCTTGTCCGTCACCGTCATCACCTGCGCCGACACGATGTTGAATGCAGCGACGGCGATGATCAGCGTCAGGATGATGAACATCACGCGCTTCTCGATCTGAACCGCGCGGAAGAAGTTCGCATGGCTTCTCGTCCAGTCGCGCACTTCGCCGTTGATCGCAAGCGTGCGCGCGAGGTCGAGGGCCACCGCGGGCGCCTCGAACATGTCGTCGAGCTTGAGGCGAACCCCCGAGACGCCGTCGATCTGGTAGAGCCGCCGCGCGTCGTCGAGATCGATGAGCGCGAGGCCGCTGTCGAACTCGAACATTCCCATCTCGAACACGCCGACGAGGTGGAACGTCTTGAGCCGCGGCAGCGTGCCGGCGGGCGTCATCGTTCCCTGCGGCGTGATCATGACCACGGGATCGCCGATCCGCACATTGAGCGCGCGCGCGAGCTCCGCGCCGAGCACGATCCCGAACTGCCCCGGTTTCAAGTCGGTCAGAGCGCCAGCGCGCATGTGCGTGCCGATGTCGGCGACGGCGGCTTCGCGCGCCGGGTCGATGCCGCGGACGATCGCGCCCCGATTCACTTCGCCGGCCGAAAGCATCGCCTGCCCCAGCACGTACGGCGCCGCCGCCTTGACGTGCGGATTGGCCATGGCGGCTTTCGCGACGGCGGCGTCGTCGGCAATCGCCGGAATGCCGCGGATCTCGATGTGCGAGGCGACGGCGAGGATGCGATTGCGAAGCTCTTCCTGGAAGCCGTTCATCACCGACAGGACCACGATCAGCGCCATTACGCCGAGCGCAATGCCTGCCATCGAGGTGAGCGCAATAAACGAGATGAAGCGATTGCGGCCCGACCCACGCCGGGCGCGCGTATAGCGAAGGCCGACGGCGAGTTCGTAAGGCGACAAGGGAAGTGTCCGGAAAGCCGAATCGACAGCGCTGGCGGAAGGGGACGCCATTACGAGCGCGACAGTACGAGGACGCCGTTTGCAGCGACGCGCAGCGCACCACCGATTATCGCATGCAAGCCCCGCCGGCCGGCTGCTAGACTCCCACGGCCTTGCGGTGTCGCCGGAGGCTCCTCGCGTCGCCACCATGCAACTGATCCTCGCACTGCCGGCTCTCTTCGAAGAGCGCGACGACAGCGCTGCGTCCTTCCCAGCGCCGGGGCTCGCGCACGTGATCACGCTCGCCGGAACGCCGGAGCGGCGAACGGGCGGAATCGACGCGGCGCTGGCTGCGCATTACGGCGTAGAGCGGCAAAACGACTGGCCGCTCGCGCCTGTACGCCTTGCGGCGCTCGGCGTCGAGCCTGCCGACGGCTATTGGCTCGTTGCCGATCCCGTGACGGTCGAAGTCGGGCTGGCGACTGCCGAGCTTGCCGGCATCGTCGGCGATCTCGATCGCATGGAGACCGACGCTCTGGTCGCGACGCTGAACAGGCACTTCGCAAGCGACGAGCTCGCGTTCGTGGCGCCTCGACCCAGTCGAGTCTTCGTCCGCGCCGCGACCGCGACGCGCCTCTCGACCGTTGCGGCGAGCGCCGCCTTGCGACGCCCATTGCGGCCGTTGCTGCCGCAAGGACGAGATGCCGCGAACTGGCGGCGCTGGCAATCCGAGATCGAGATGCTGCTGCACGAACACCCGGTGAACGTCGAGCGCGAGCGCACGGGCCGAGCGCAGGTGAACGGTTTCTGGTTTTCGCAGGGCGGCACGCTTCCACCGCTGCGACAGCCTGCGGCGCGGATTGCCACGTTCGCGAACGATGGCATCGCTGGCGCGCTCGCCGCCTTTGCGGGCGCTCCGGCGGATCCGCTCCCTCCGGGGTTGAGCGACGCGCTCGCCGCTGCCGGGCCCGTCGATTCGATCGTCGCGGCGCTCGACTCAGCGCTCGACCTTGCGTCGATCGAGCGCGCGTGGGCGGCCCCTGCGCGGGCCGCCCTCGGCGCAGGCTCGCTAGACTCGGTGCAGATCGTGACGGAGAGCGCCGGCGACGCGGTCGTCTGGCACGCCGGCCGCCCAAGGCTGTGGCAGCGAATCACGGGGCGTTTCGAGACGCGCAACCTTCGCGCGCTGCTCGACGCCGCGCGTCAGGTTACCTGAGGCAGGTTAGATGAGGAATGTTGCATGAGGCACGTAGCATGACGAAGGTTGCATGAGGCACATCGTGCGCCGATCCGTGCCGGCTGCGGCCACAGTGTTGACGGCAGCCGGGATGGATCCCGTGCTCGCGCGCGTATTCGCCGCGAGAGGCGTGGCGAGCGCCGACGAGATCGGGTGCGAGCTCGCGACGCTGCCGCGGCACACGACGATGAAAGGAATCGATGCGGCCGCCGCGCGGCTCGCCGACGCAATCCTCCATCGCGAGAAGGTGATAATCATCGCCGACTACGATGCCGATGGCGCGACCGCTTGCGCGGTGGCCGTGCGGGGACTTGCAGCGCTCGGCGCGGTCGTCGATTTCCTCGTGCCGAACCGGTTCGAATACGGCTACGGGCTCACCCCTGAGATCGTGGCGCAGGCGGCGGCGCTCGCGCCGCGCCTCATCGTGACCGTCGACAACGGCATCGCGAGCCATGACGGCGTCGCCGCGGCGGCGGCGAGTGGCATCGACGTGCTCATCACGGACCATCATCTGCCGGCGGCCACGCTTCCCTCACCCGCGCTGATCGTCAATCCCAACCAGGGCGGCTGCGGCTTTCCGACCAAGCACCTCGCCGGTGTCGGCGTGATGTTCTACGTGCTGCTCGCCACTCGGGCGCTTATGCGCGAGCGCGGATCGTTCGACGGTCGTGCCGAGCCCAATCTCGGCACGCTGCTCGATCTCGTGGCGCTCGGAACGGTCGCCGACGTCGTGAGTCTCGACCGCACGAACCGGACGCTGGTCGCGCACGGCATCGCGCGCATTCGCGCGGGCCGCGCGCAGCCGGGGCTCCGCGCGCTCTTCGCGGTCGCGGGACGCGACGCGCGGCGCGCGACGAGCTACGACTTGGGCTTCGTCGCCGGTCCTCGGCTCAACGCTGCCGGACGGCTATCCGACATGACGGTGGGAATTCGCTGCCTGCTTGCCGACAGCGACGGGACGGCGGCGCCGCTCGCCGCCGAGCTCGACCGCCTGAACCGCGAGCGCCGCGAAGTCGAATCGGCGATGCAGGAAGCCGCAATCGTTGCCGTCGAGTCGAGCGCGCACGCCGCAGGCGACGATGCCTACACCGTGTGCCTCTACGACGCGGACTTTCACCAGGGGGTGATCGGGATCGTCGCGGGCCGGCTCAAGGACCGCTATCACCGGCCCGCCATCGTATTCGCGAGAGGCAGCAGCGGCGAGCTCAAGGGCTCGGGACGGTCGATCGCGGGATTTCACTTGCGCGATGCGCTCGACCTGGCGGCCAAGCGGGCGCCCGGCGTCATCACCCGATTCGGCGGGCACGCTTTCGCCGCCGGCGTCACCATCGTCGAAGCCGGCCTTGCGCGTTTCGCGGACACGTTCGAGTCGATCGCGCGCGAACACCTGTCGTCCGCGGATCTCGCCCGAACCATCGACTCGGACGGGGCGCTCGCCCCGGGCGAGCTCGGCGTGGAGCTTGCGGCCGCGCTGCGCGAGCAAGTCTGGGGACAGGGCTTTCCGGCGCCGGTCTTCGACGATACGTTTTCGGTGCTGGCGCAGCGCACCGTCGGAGGTAGTCACTCGAAGCTGTCGCTCGCGCGCGGCGCGGAGCGCTTCGACGCGATCCTGTTCCGGCACGTCGACGCGTTACCGCCGTCCATTCGGATCGCGTATCGGCTCGAGCTCAACGAATGGCGCGGCGAATCGAGTCTCGAGCTCGTGATCGAGCACTGGCAGCTCCCGTAACGCCGCAACTGCCGCGTCCTTCCCCCGCTCGACCATGTTGCGCAGTCGCAACATCGGTGGCCGCCGCGCCTTTGCTTTGGCCAGCGTGCGCGTGGGCCGCGGCTGCGTCGGTTGTACGCAACATATTGATTCCTCACTCATGTTGCACCTGACCGGATCGGGCTTTTCATCGGACGCACGGTCTGATGCGGTGCACCAACGCCGCTATACTGAGTCCGTTGGACTCGCGCGTACTTGCGCTACCGTGCGCGCCATCGCGCTTCCGGGTATTCGCGTTCGGAGCGGCCCGTCGCGCTCATGACCGAGTCCTGTTACATCAACGGGGGGAAACCATTCATGCGGCTCCAAGATAACGTCGCGATCATCACCGGCGCCGGCCAAGGCATCGGGCGGGCGACCGCCATCAAGTTCGCCCGGGAGGGCGCCAAAGTCGCGGTCTGCGACATCAATGAAAGGTCGGTGGCCGAGACGGTCGACCTGGTCCACGACGACGGCGGGCAGGCGATCGGATTTGTCGTCGACGTCACCGCAAAGGACAGCATCGCCCGCATGGTCGAGGGCGTCATGGCGCAATGGGGCCGCATCGACACGCTCGTCAACAATGCGGGCATCGTCGAAGACGCGCAATTCAAGAAGATGAGCGAGGACCAGTTCGACCGCGTCATCGACGTCAACCTGAAGGGCGTGTACAACTGCACGCGGGCGGTCGTCGACGTCATGCTCGCGCAGAATTCGGGCTGCATTCTCAACGCGTCGTCGATCGTTGGCATCTACGGCAACTTCGGCCAGACCAATTACGCCGCGACCAAGTTCGGCGTCATCGGGATGGTCAAGACCTGGGCGCGCGAGCTCGGCCGCAAGGGCATCCGCGCGAACGCGATCTGCCCCGGCTTCATCGAGACGCCGATTCTGGCGAAAATGCCCGCGAAGATCATCGAGATGATGGCGGACCGGGTGCCAATGGGCCGCCTCGGCCGGCCCGACGAGATCGCCAACACCTACGCGTGGCTCGCTTCCAGCGAAGCGTCGTACATCAACGGCGCAGTGATCGAAGTGTCCGGCGGCGCAACGTTGTAGCCTCGCCCGCAACTCCAAGCGCCATTCGCCAACTGCTTCCGTGGTTCCGCGGTCATTGACTCATTAGCCGCAAATGGTATGGAGGTAGGCGCCTGACCTACTGCGCTTTCAACGCGCCCCCCATTGCGCCCGCGGCGCGCGGATGATTTCCAGCGCTTCCTCTTTGCTTTCAGCACCCACGATCGACGGCTGGAACGGTCGCCGCCGGATGGCGGAATACTCGCCGCGTGCTTCGCCATGAATCGTGCCGCGTAGTGTTTCCCAAGCCGGATCGAAGTTCCCGGCCGAAGCGTGCAACACCGGCATGTCGGCGGCGACAGCAACCCGGAATCCGGCAAGATGCGACGAGAACGAAAAATCGATGTCGTAGCAGTGGAATCCGTCGAACGTGACCTCGTCGAAGCGCACGCGTTCGAGAACCTCGCGATTCGCCGCCATGAAGAGTCCATCGACCGCCTGCATCCCATGGACGAGCGGCGCGGGCATCGCGCAGACGAGGACGCGGAAGGGCGCGACCTGGCCGTCGGGTTCGCGTACCTGGCCGAATGTGTAAGGCGGCCCGGC
>Ga0207691_10001035_pt1 | contig 27578 bp, 24 predicted proteins | sample KBSM13metaG_FD_184327 | JGI IMG/M metagenome (GOLD analysis project Ga0207691, IMG submission 184327) | Miscanthus rhizosphere microbial communities from Kellogg Biological Station, Michigan, USA - KBS M1-3 metaG (SPAdes) (version 2) | ecosystem: Host-associated > Plants > Roots > Rhizosphere >...
GATGATGCGCGGCGACGGCGAGAAGAGCCGTGACTCCAGCACCTTCTTGATGAACTGCTTCAGCATCTGCTCGGTAACGGTGAAGTCGGCGATGACGCCGTCCTTCATCGGCCGGATCGCCGTGATGTTGCCTGGCGTGCGTCCGAGCATCTGCTTCGCAGCAATGCCGACGTCCTGAATCACGCGCTTGCCGTTCGGTCCGCCTTCCTGCCGAATCGCGACCACCGAAGGCTCGTTCAACACGATGCCTTTGCCGCGTACGTAAATGAGGGTGTTCGCCGTGCCGAGATCGATTGCCAGATCGCTGGAAAAGTAGCCCTTGAAGGATGCGAACATGTAAGCGGACACCTGCCTTGGTTTGGCGGGCGCGATGACGAGCGCTGCCGACGGTCGACGAGCTTAAGATCTGCTCAAAAATATGACATTATGATAACCTATCGTGCACTGCTCCCGCACTGATTTTGTGTGGAAATCCGGTGTTTCGCGCGTGCCGTTGATCCGCTTCCAACAGTCGGTTTCGCCGGTCGCCGATCTGCCCGCGCCGCTTCCAGCGGGACACTTCCGCGGTTTTCCTCGCCCGACACCATGACTCTCTCGCTTGCGGATGTCTACCGGATCGCGCGACTCGCTCGCCTCGACATCGATGCGGCGCACGCGGAAGAGGTGCGCGCAAAGCTCGAGTCGATCTTCGGCCTGATCGACCAGCTGACAGCCGTCGACACGACCGGCGTCGCGCCGATGGCGCACGCACAGGACGCGACTCTTCCGCTGCGCGAGGACGTCGTCTCCGAAGTCGACGCGTCCGACCGTTACCAGGCGCTCGCGCCCGCGGTCGACGACGGCCTCTACCTTGTTCCGAAGGTCATCGAGTGACGGCGACCTCCACGCTCACTTGGTTCGCGCGCTTCCCACCGCGCGGAGAGCGCCATTCCGGCGACCGCGCGGACGCTCGCCGATGATCGACGCGTCCATTGCGGAATTGTCCGCGTCGCTCCGGGCGAAGCGATTCTCGAGCGTCGAGCTCACGCAGGCGCACCTCGCGCGCATCGAGTCACTTGACGGAAAGCTCAACGCGTTCATCAGCGTCGATGCGGGCCGCGCGATCGCCGATGCGCGCGCCGCCGACGATTCGATCGGCAAAGGCGAGAACGGCGCACTGACGGGCATTCCGATTGCGCACAAAGACATACTAGTCACGGCCGGCATGCGCACGACGTGCGGCTCGCGGATGCTCGCCAATTACACGTCGCCGTTCGACGCCCACGTCGTCGATCGCCTCGCGCGTGCCGGGACTGTGTTGCTCGGGAAGACGAACATGGACGAATTCGCGATGGGCTCGTCCAGCGAGACGTCGTACTTCGGCCCCGTCCGAAACCCTTGGCACCTCGACTACGTGCCGGGCGGCAGTTCCGGTGGCTCCGCCGCGGCGGTCGCCGCGCGACTTGTCGCCGGCGGCACCGGCACCGACACCGGTGGGTCGATACGGCAGCCGGCAGCGATGTCGGGCGTCTGCGGGCTCAAACCAACGTATGGAGTGTGCTCGCGCTATGGGCTCGTCGCATTCGCATCGAGCCTCGACCAGGCAGGGCCGTTCGCAAGATCGGCGGAGGACCTCGCGCTGCTACTCAACGCGATGGCGGGCCACGATCCTCGCGACTCGACGTCGCTAGAGCGTGCGGAGGAGGATTATGCGCGTCTCATTCGCGAAGACCGTGGTGCAAAGCCGCTTGCGGATATCAGGATCGGGCTGCCCGCCGAGTATTTCGGCGCGGGCGTCGATGCGGCTGTGGCCCGGGCGATCGACGAGGCGCTCGCCGTGTTTCGCACTCTGGGCGCCGAGACCGTCGCCGTCGCGTTGCCCAACGTCAAGCTGGCCATCCCCGTCTACTACGTGATCGCGCCGGCCGAAGCGTCGTCGAACCTCTCGCGCTTCGACGGCGTGCGCTATGGACATCGCGCCGCCACGTATGCCGACCTTGCCGACATGTACGCCAAGACGCGCGCCGAAGGCTTCGGCGCCGAGGTCAAGCGGCGGATCCTGGTCGGCACCTACGTGCTCTCCCACGGCTACTACGACGCGTATTACCTCAAGGCCCAACAGGTGCGGCGCCTGATCGCCGACGACTTTCGCGCCGCCTACGCGAAGTGCGACGCGATCGCAGGGCCGACCTCGCCGACGGCGGCGTTCAAGATCGGCGCAAAGAGCGACGATCCGGTGCAGATGTACCTGAACGACATCTTCACGATCGCCGCCAACCTGACCGGCGCGCCCGCGCTGTCCATTCCCTGCGGCTTCGACCGCAGCGGGTTGCCCATTGGCCTGCAGCTCCAGGGGCCCGCGTTCACGGAGGCGAAGCTCCTCGACGTCGCCCACCGTTTCCAGCAGGCGACCGACTGGCATCGAAGGTTCCCGGCGGGGACGGAATGAGCTGGGAAGTCGTCATCGGGCTCGAAACGCACGCCCAGCTTTCCACGGCGTCGAAGATCTTCTCGGGTGCATCGACGGCTTTTGGCGCCGCGCCCAACACGCAGGCATCCGCGGTCGACATCGCGCTGCCTGGCGTGCTGCCGGTGCTGAATCGAGGCGCTGTCGAGCGCGCCATCCGCTTCGGTCTGGCGGTCGGCGGAACGATCAGCCGCAGAAGCGTGTTCGCGCGCAAGAACTACTTCTATCCGGATCTTCCGAAGGGCTACCAGATCTCGCAGTACGAAGTCCCCGTCGTCCAGGGCGGGACGCTGACGATAGCGGCTGCGGAGGGTGAGCAGGTCGTCCGGCTGACGCGCGCGCATCTCGAGGAAGACGCCGGCAAGAGCCTGCACGAGGACTACCACGGGATGAGCGGCATCGACCTGAATCGCGCGGGAACGCCGCTGCTCGAAATCGTCTCGGAGCCCGAGCTGCGCAGCGCCGCCGATGCCGTCACCTACGCGCGGACGCTGCACGCGCTCGTGCGGTGGATCGGCATCTGCGACGGCAACATGCAGGAAGGCAGTTTCCGCTGCGATGCCAACGTGTCGGTGCGGCGCCAGGGCGATTCGAAGCTCGGCACCCGCTGCGAGATCAAGAACCTGAACAGCTTCCGCTTCCTGCAGCACGCGATCGAGTTCGAGGTGCGCCGTCAGATCGAGCTGATTGAAGACGGCGGCACCGTCGTGCAGGAGACGCGGCTCTACGATCCCGACCGCGGCGAGACGCGTCCCATGCGCGGGAAAGAGGACGCGCAGGACTATCGGTATTTCCCCGATCCCGACCTGCCGCCGCTCGCGATCGACGAGGCGTGGATCGAACGCGAAAAAAAATACATGCCTGAATTGCCGCAAGCGATGCGCGCGCGATTCGTTGCAACGTACGCGCTGCCGGCGCACGACGCGGCTGCACTGACGGCCGATCGCGAGACCGCAGGCTACTTCGAGGCGGCGGTGGAATCGCTGGGCGGAGATCGGACGACAGCCGGCAAGCTCGTCGCGAACTGGATGCTGGGCGAGCTCGCCGCGGCGCTCAATCGCGACGGCCGGACGATCGCCTCGGCGTCGATACACGCCGACGGCCTGGCTGCGCTATTGCGGCGAATCGCCGACGGCACGATTTCGGGCAAGATGGGCAAGGAAGTGTTCGAAGCGATGTGGGCCGGTGAGCGCGGCGGCGACGCCGACGCGATCATCGCCGCGAACGGACTGCAGCAGATTTCGGATGCCGGCGCGATCGACAAAGTCGTCGATGACGTGCTTGCCGCGAACGCCGCAATCGTCGCGGAGTTCCGCGCCGGCAAGGAGAAGGCCTTCCAATCGCTCGTCGGCAGGGCGATGGCGGCAACGAAGGGCAAGGCCGACCCGGCGAAGGTCAACGTCGCGCTGAAGAGGAAGCTCGCCGATTAGGCCGAGAAAATTGGACCCGGCCCCATTTCATCATTACTGCATCAACGCCTTGTAGCGTATCCGATGCGGTTGCGCGCCGGCTTCACCGAGCCGCTTCCGCTTGTCGGTCTCGTATTCGTGGTAATTGCCTTCGAAGAAAGTCCACTGCGAATCGCCCTCGGCAGCGAGGATGTGCGTCGCGATGCGGTCCAGGAACCAGCGATCGTGTGAAATGACGAGCACGCTGCCGGCGAATTCGCCGAGCGCATCCTCCAGCGCGCGCAGCGTTTCCACGTCGAGATCGTTCGATGGCTCGTCGAGCAGCAGCACGTTGCCGCCCTTGAGCAGCGTGGCCGCGAGATGCAGCCGACCGCGCTCGCCGCCTGAAAGCGTTCCGACGATCTTTTGCTGGTCCGCCCCCTTGAAGTTGAAACGTCCGAGATAGGCCCGGGACGGCATCTCGAAGCGTCCGACGGTCAGGATGTCCTGCCCGCCGGAGATCGCTTCCCACACCGTCTTGTCGTTTGGCAGCGATTCCCGGGTCTGGTCGACGACGGCGAGGCGCGCCGTCGCGCCGACGACGATCTCGCCTTTGTCCGGCGTTTCCTTGCCGGTGATCATGCGGAACAGCGTCGTCTTGCCCGCTCCGTTCGGGCCAATGACGCCGACAATCGCGCCCGCCGGAATCTGGAACGAGAGGTTGTCGATCAGCAGCCGGTCGCCGTACCCCTTGCTCACGCCTTTGAACTTGATCACGGCGTCGCCGAGGCGCTCGGCAACGGGGATGAAGATCTCCTGCGTCTCGTTGCGCTTCTGGTGCTCGTAAGAGGCGAGCTCCTCGAAGCGGGCGATGCGCGCCTTGCCCTTCGCCTGTCGCCCCTTCGCGTTCTGGCGGACCCACTCGAGCTCGGTCTGCATCGCCTTGATCCGGGCGGCCTCCTGCTTCGCCTCCGTCTTGAGGCGCGCTTCTTTCTGCTCGAGCCATGAGCTGTAGTTGCCCTTCCACGGAATGCCGTAGCCGCGGTCGAGCTCGAGAATCCATTCGGCGGCGTTGTCGAGGAAGTAGCGGTCGTGAGTTACGGCGATCACGGTGCCCGGGAACCGCTGCAGGAATTGCTCCAGCCACTCGACGCTCTCCGCGTCGAGGTGGTTGGTCGGCTCGTCGAGCAGCAGCATGTCGGGCTTCGACAGCAGCAGGCGGCACAGCGCCACGCGTCGCTTCTCGCCTCCGGACAGGTTTCCCACCTTCGCGTCCCACGGCGACAGGCGGAGCGCGTCGGCGGCGATTTCCATCTGCGTTTCGGTGTCGGCGCCTGCGGTCGAGATGATCGCCTCATACTTCGCCTGCTCGGTGGCGAGCTTGTCGAAATCGGCGTCGGGCTCCGCATACGCCGCATAGATCTCATCGAGCTTCGCCTTCGCACCGAGAATCTCGGAGAGCCCCTCCTCGACCGACTCGCGCACGGTCTTCGACGGATCGAGCAAAGGCTCCTGCGGCAGGTAGCCGATGCGCATGTTGGGCATCGGCACCGCCTCGCCGTCGAACTCCTTGTCCTCGCCCGCCATGATGCGCAACAGGCTCGACTTGCCCGAGCCATTGAGTCCGAGCACGCCAATCTTGGCGCCGGGAAAGAACGAGAGCGAGATGTCCTTCAGGATGACGCGCTTGGGCGGGACGATCTTGCCCACGCGATTCATCGTATAAACGTATTGAGCCATGGATTACCTATGAAGCGTGTATTCGCCGAAGGTGCAATTATCGCAGGCCACGGCGAGCGGGTTGGACCACCACGGCACAGTAGCGCCAAAATCGAAAGGGCGGCGCGCCGGCCGCCCTTTCGATTGGGGCGAGCGCGCGGCTACTTTTTCGCTGTGCCCGCAGGCACTGGCGCTGCGCTGCCGCTTGCCGGCGCCGGCGACTTGACCGGCGTGGCCCCCGAGACCGGTTTGTCGTTGGCCGCCGATCTTTCCTTGGTGGAGCTCAATTCCCGCCACCGTTGCTTGTCGGCGTCGTACTTCGCCGTTATGAGCGCGGCTTCCTTGTTCTTCTGCGCAACGAGCTCCGTTTGCCGCTGCAGCTCGGCGTCGATGCTTTCGAGCTCGCGGTCGAGCTGGGCGACGATCGCCTTGCCCTGTGACTCCGCTTTCTTGGTCTCGACGTCCGCCTTCCGCTTGCTGAGCTGCTCGCTGAATCCCTGCGAGGACAGGATGACGTTGTTGATGGTCTGCAGCGAGCGGTTGCGCGCGAGGTCGATCTCAGCTTCGCTCGTGTACGACGCGACGAGCGCGCGGTCGCGCCGGGCGATTTCCTCCTGTGCCCGCGCGGCCTCCTTCGCCTTTTCGGCGTCCTGTTCTTTCGCCTTGCGTTGTTCGGGCGTCGGCGTCTTGTCGGTCTTGTTCACCGGCAGGCCCTGCTTGCTGAGCTCGGTCGATGCCTTGTCGACGGCGTCCGGCGGCAGCTTGTCGGTGTAGTGAACGACGCCTTTTTCGTCGACCCACTTGTACATCGCGGCGCGCGCGACTCCGATCGTCGACAGCGCCATGACGCCGGCGGCGAGCACCATCGCGGACGCCGTCGCAAACCGCGCGAGCGCGGTTTTCGCGTCCAACGTGAGCGCCAGCTTCCCCGCCGACTTCCGCTTCATGAGCAAGATCCTTTTGCTCTTCTGGTTCGACACCGATACGCCAGCGCGATGGCTAGCGGACGCCATAACGTTCGCGGTACGCCGTCACTGCCGAACCCGAGGCCATCAACGCCGGCCGTCCGGCGATGAACTGCAACAGATCGTCGAGGGTGGCGATCGCGGTGACCGGTATGCCGTACGTATCGCGAACTTCCTGCACGCCCGATTTTTCACCCGTTCCGCGCTCCATGCGGTCGAGGGCAATCAGCACACCCGCGGGCGTCGCGCCGTGCGCGCGGATGGTTTCGACCGACTCGCGCACCGACGTTCCCGCCGAGATCACGTCGTCCACGATCAGCACACGGCCGGCGAGCGGCGCACCGATGACGTTGCCGCCTTCGCCGTGATCCTTCGCCTCCTTGCGATTGAAACTGTACGGCAAATTGTGCCCCATTTCGGCAAGTGCAATAGACGTAGCGGCCGCAAGGGTGATTCCCTTGTACGCCGGACCGAAAAGCTGGTCGAACTTCGAGCCGGATGCGAGCGCCGCCTCGGCGTAGAACCGCCCGAGCCGGCGCAAGCTTTCGCCATCGTTGAACAATCCCGCATTGAAGAAGTACGGTGTGAGCCGTCCCGCCTTGGTCACGAATTCACCGAAACGCAGCACATCACGTGCCAGAGCGAAATCAAGGAAGGCTTGGCGAAAATCGGTCAATTCCGGCTCGGGTGTCCGACGATGGCCGTCGATTATACGCGCGGCAGACTGCACCCCGGCATGCTGCGCTCTCGAGCGAACGATGATCCCAACGCCGCAGCCGCGACTTTCGCGCGTGTAAACTCTGCGCATTTGAAACGCGTGGCGGAGCGCATTTTCGGCTCCGGTTCAAGTGCGCATCATCACCCTCAACGTCAACGGCATCCGGTCCTCGGAGCGGCGCGGCTTCGCCCGCTGGCTGGCGCGCGCCGAGCCGTGGGATGTCGTGTGCCTGCAGGAAATTCGTGCGGGGCACGACGATGTTCCGCGCTCGCTCAGGGCGCCGCGCAGGTCGCACGCGTCGTTTGTGCCAGCCGAGCGCAAGGGGTACTCCGGCGTCGGAATCTATGCGAAGCGGGAGCCGCGGGTCGTGGCCGGATTCGGCTGCAAGGAGTTCGACGCTGAAGGCCGCTACCTGGAAGCGCACTTCAGCGAGCTGACCGTCATCAGCGTGTACCTGCCGTCGGGATCTGCAGGCTCGCACCGGCAGGCGTCCAAGTTCCGCTTCCTCGAAAGCTTCCTTCCGCACCTTGCGGACCTCCGCAAGCGGGGTCGGGAAGTCGTGCTGTGCGGCGACTGGAACATTGCGCACCGCGAGATCGACCTCACCAACTGGCGCTCCAATCGCAACCGGCCCGGGTTTCTGCCCGAGGAGCGCGAGTGGCTGACCCGCGTGTTCGACGAGCTCGGCTTCGTCGACGTATTTCGGCGGCTCGACCCCCGGCCCGAGCGGTACACGTGGTGGTCGAACCGCGGCAATGCGTGGGCGAACAACGTCGGTTGGCGAATCGACTACCAGATCGCGACGCCCGGCATTGCGGCGAAGGCGCGCGCCGCGTCCATCTACACGAACCGACGCTTTTCCGATCATGCGCCGCTGTCGATCGACTACGACTGCGAGCTCGCGTGAATAAACCTGGGTCAGAGACGAAATTCGAGGAATCATGGTCAGAGACCAATTTGGATGACGGTTCGTAACGTTTAGGACCGAAACTGGAAATTCGTCTCTGACCCCATTTTTGTGATGCTGCGGCTCACCGACCTCACGCTCGCGCGCGGCACGAAGCGGCTGCTGGAAGGCGCGAACCTCACGGTTCATGCGGGGCACAAGGCAGGGCTCGTCGGACCGAACGGGTGCGGCAAGTCGAGCCTCTTCGCGCTGATCCTCGGCAACGCGCACCAGGACGCCGGCGCCGTCGAGCTTCCATCGTCGTGGACGATCGCGCACGTCGCCCAGGAAACGCCCGCCGTCGCCACCGCCGCGATCGAGTTCGTCATGGACGGCGATCGCGAGCTCCGCGATATCGAGCGCTCGCTCGCCGCCGCGGAAATCGCGGTAGCCACCGATCCGCACGCCCACGGCGAAGCGCTGGCTCTCCTGCATCATCGGTTCGACGAAGTCGGCGGCTATGCGGCGCGCGCTCGTGCCGCGACGCTGCTTTCCGGGCTCGGCTTTGTCGGCGCGAGCCAGGAGCGTCCCGTTGCGGAGTTCTCCGGCGGCTGGCGCGTGCGCCTCAATCTCGCGCAAGCGCTGATGTGCCGATCCGATCTGTTGCTCCTCGACGAGCCGACGAACCATCTCGATCTCGATGCCGTGCTGTGGCTCGAGGACTGGCTCGGGCGCTATCCCGGCACGCTGCTGCTGGTCACTCACGATCGCGACTTTCTGGACGGCGTCGCCGACACCATCGTCCACTTCGACGCGCGCAAGCTCAAGACGTACACGGGGAACTATTCGCAGTTCGAGCGCGAGCGCGCGCAGCACCTCGCATTGCAGCAGGCGATGTACGCGAAGCAGCAGCGCCAGATCGCGCACCTGCAGGCCTTCGTCGACCGCTTCCGCGCGAAGGCGACGAAGGCGAAGCAGGCGCAAAGCCGGATCAAGGCGCTGGAGCGCATGGAACGGATCGCGGCCGCGCATGCCGACAGCCCGTTCGAATTCGCCTTCGCGCCCGTGGCGACCGCCGCGCAGCGCCTGGTCCAGCTCGACGAGGTGACCCTGGGTTACGCGGGCCGGCCGCCTGTGCTCGATGGGCTCGAGTGGGGAATCCTGAACGGCGACCGCATCGGTTTGCTCGGCCCCAACGGCGCCGGCAAATCGACGCTGCTGAAGGCGATCGCCGGCGTGTTGCCTCCGCTGTCGGGCGCGCGGCACGTCGCCCAGACGCTTTCACTCGGTTACTTCGCGCAACACCAGGTCGAGCAACTGCGCCTCGACGAGACGCCGCTGTGGCATCTAGCAAGGATCGATCCGACCGCACGCGAGCAGGATTTGCGCGACTTCCTCGGCGGCTTCGATTTCCGCGGCGAGATGGCATCATCCGCCGTCAACCGTCTTTCCGGCGGCGAGAAGGCGCGACTCACGCTGGCGCTGCTCGTGCGGCAGAAGCCGAACCTGCTGCTGCTGGACGAGCCCACGAACCATCTCGACATTGAAATGCGCGAAGCGCTTGCCGAAGCGCTGCAGGACTACGGCGGTGCCCTTGTTGTCGTCGCGCACGACCGGCATCTGTTGCGCGCGACGACGGACGCGCTGTGGCTCGTTGCCGACGGCCGCGTCGCGCCGTTCGACGGCGATCTCGACGACTACCGCGACTGGGTGCTCGAGCGCAGCCGCAAGAGCGGCGATGGCGCTCGGGATGGCGGCGAAACGATTGCCGCCAACGATCGCAAGGCGCGCAAGCGCGCCCAAGCGGAAGCGCGGCAGAAGAGCTACGCGCAGAAGAAGCCGCTCGCCGACAAGCTTGCGAAAGTGGAGCGCGAGATGGCGGAGCTCGACGCGGAGCGGAAGACCATCGAGGCGTGGCTCGCCTCGCCCGACGCCTACGAAGAGGCCGGCCGGGAGACGCTCAAAGCGCGAGTCGCACGCCAGGGCGATCTCGTCTGGCAGCTCGCGCGCCTGGAAGCGGAGTGGCTGGAGGTGACCGAGGCGCTCGAGAAACCGGAGGCATGAGCAGCGCGTCGACGTCATCCGGCACGCGAGCGCTGCGGCACGCCCAGCCGATCTCCAGGGTCAGCGCGGATTCGTGTCGATCAGTTTTTTCCCGTCTTCGGCGCGGGTTCGTTCCAGGGAGCGACGCGCAGCAGCAACGCCATTCCCGGTAGCGCGAGCACGGTGCAAAGCAGGAAGAACGTATACCAGCCGGTCTGCTCGACGACCCATCCGGTCGATGCGTTGACGACCGTGCGCGGCACGGCGGCGAGGCTCGTGAACAGCGCGAATTGCGTCGCGGTGTAGCGTGGGTCCGTCGCCCGCGCGATGTACGCGACGAACGCCGCGGTGCCGAGGCCCACGCCCAGCGCCTCGAATGCGATCACCCCGGCGAGCATCAGCTTGTCGGGGCGATTCTCGTAGGCGAGCCACGCGAACCCCAGGATCGACACCAGCTGCACCACGCCGAACAGCCACAGGCCGCGGTTGATCCCGAGGCGAACCATCCAGAGCCCGCCCAGCATGCCTCCGATCACGCTGGCCCACAGGCCGGCATTCTTCGCGATGATGCCGATTTCCGACTTGGTGAATCCCATGTCGAGGTAGAACGGTGTCGCGAGCGCCGTTGCCATGCTGTCGCCCAGCTTGTAGAGAAAGATGAACGAGACCACGAGCAGCGCCTGCTTCCATCCGTCGCGCCGGATGAATTCGCGGAACGGCTCGATCACCGCCTCGGCGAGCGTCCGGGGACCGGGCCGGCGCAACGCCGGCTCGTTCACCGCGAGCGTCATCGCGATACCCGGGAGCATGAATGCCGCCGTGATCCAGTAGACGCTCGACCACGGCAGGTGATCCGCCAGGATCAGTCCAAGCGCACCGGGAATCAGGCTCGACACGCGGTACGCGTTGACGTGTATCGCGTTGCCGAGCCCAAGCTCCACGTCGGGCAGAATTTCGCGGCGATACGCGTCGAGGACGATGTCCTGGCTCGCGCTGAAGAAGGCGACTGCCGCCGCGAGGTAGGCGATCGCCCAGAGGTCCTGCGCCGGGTGCAATCGTCCGAAGGCCGGAATCGCGGCGAGGAGGATGAGCTGCGTCACGAGCATCCAGCCGCGACGGCGGCCAAGCATGGGAAAGGCGTAGCGGTCCATTAGCGGCGACCACAGGAACTTCCACGTGTACGGCAACTGGATCAGGGCGAAGAGCCCGATCGATTTCAAGTCCACGCCCTCGGAACGCAGCCATGCGGGCAGGAGGTTGATCAGCAGATACAGCGGCAGACCGGAGGTGAATCCGGTGAACACGCAGATCAGCATCCGCCGATTGAGGAGCGCTTCGCGCCAGGTCGGCGGAGCGGGCGGCGGCACGGAAGTCGCGCTCATCCGCGGCGGAACCGGTAAATCGCGAGCTCCCCGGTCAGGTTCGGCAGCACACTGACGGCCCGCCCGCCAGCGAGCACGACGCGGTTCATCACGTCGAGGCGCCTCTCGGCCAGAAACGCGTCGAAATCGGCGACGGTGCAAAGGTGGATATTCGGCGTGTCGTACCACTCGTACGGCAGCGACGTCGACACCGGCATCCGGCCCCGGACGATCTGCCAGCGATGCGACCAGTGGCCGAAATTCGGAAACGTGACGATCGCTTCGCGGCCGACGCGCAGCATCTCCGTGACGATGTGCTCGATGCGGTGCATCGCCTGCAGCGTCTGCGACAGGATCACGCAGTCGAACGACGCGTCGTCGAAACCCGCGAGCCCGGTGTCGAGGTTGCTTTGCAGCACGTTGACGCCGCTCGCAATGCACCCGAGCACGCCGGCGTCGTCGATCTCGATGCCGTAACCCTTCGCGCCGCGCTCGCGCGCAAGATACGTGAGAAGACTGCCGTCGCCGCAGCCGAGATCGAGCACCTGCGAGTCGCGCGCGACCCAGCGCGCAATCGTCGCGAAGTCGGCGCGGCCCGCGGCGGCGGCGGCCGACGGCACGTAGACGGCGTCGGGAAATGGGGTCAGAGACGAATTCGCGATGGGGGCACGATCGCCCGCCGAAATTGGGGTCAGAGACGAGTTTTCGCGGGCGGCACGGCTGCCCGAGCGAGCAGCAGTGGGCAAATTCGTCTCTGACCCTGTTTCTGCGGCGATGCGCTCGTAATACGCGCGCACGATCGCCATGTACTGCGGATCGTCGAGCAGGAACGCATCGTGCCCGTGCGCGGCGACGACTTCGGCGTACGACACCTCGCGCTTGTTGTCGACGAGCGCTTTGACGATCTCGCGTGAGCGTGCCGGCGCGAATCGCCAGTCGGTGGTGAACGAGACGACGAGAAACCGGCACACCGCAGGCGACAGCGCCTTCGCGAGGTTGCCCTCGGTGGCGATCGCAGGATCGAAATAGTCGAGCGCCTTGGTGATCCGCAAATACGTATTCGCATCGTAGTACTCGGCGAACTTCTGGCCCTGGTGGCGCAGATACGATTCAATCTGGAATTCGGGCTCGAACGAGAACTTGAGGCCTTCGCGCAGGGTACGGCCGAACTTCTCTTCCATCTGCTCGTCGGACAGATACGTGATGTGGCCGATCATCCGCGCCACGACGAGGCCGCGCCGAGGCTTCGTCCCCGACGCCTCGAAGTGACCTTCGTGAAAGTCCGGATCGCTCCGGATCGCCTGCCGCGCGACTTCGTTGAACGCGATGTTCTGCGCGGAAAGATTCGGCGCGGCGGCGATCACCAGCGCGTGCCGGATCCGCTCCGGATAGCGCGTCGCCCATGCAAGCGCCTGCATGCCGCCCAGGCTGCCGCCCATCACCGCCGCCCACTGCCGAATGCCGAGCCGGTCGGCGAGCCGCGCCTGCGAGTCGACCCAGTCCTCGACGGTGACGAGCGGGAAGTCCGCACCCCACGGCGCGCCGGTCGCGGGATTGATCGACAGCGGGCCCGATGAGCCGAAGCAGCTGCCTAGATTGTTGACGCCGACGACGAACAGGCGGTCGGTGTCGAGAGGCTTCCCCGGACCGACCATGTTGTCCCACCAGCCAACGTTGTCCGGATCGTCCGCGTAGTAACCGGCGACGTGATGCGACGCGTTGAGCGCGTGGCAGACAAGCACCGCATTCGCGCGGGCGGCGTCGAGCGTGCCGTACGTCTCATAGGCTAGCTCGTACTGCGGAAGCGACCGCCCGCAGGCCAACGGCAGCGGCGTGTCGAATTGCGCTCGTTGCGCGACGACGGCGCCCACGGACCGGCCTGTCCCTGCGTCATTGGCGCCAGTGGCGCGACCACCGGTGGTGGCGGCGAAAGACGACATCGGACTCCGTTCGGCGACAGCATGGATGGCCTGCTTGCCGCTAACCGGTGGGTGTCGGGGGAGCCCTCGCCACTCCGCTTTAGCCGTATTTGTTCGGCCCGCCACAACGAACCGGAGGACCTGGCGCCCGCAAGCTGGCTCAAATCGGCGCCGCGTCAAGTCTACAGGAATACGCCAGCGACGGCGGATGTTGGCCGCTGTAAGCCGATGGGTCAACCCGCGGGCGAATACCGGAGCGCGAAGCGCGGAGTCCTCCAATGAAACTCATTGCAGAAGCTCTTTGTCACCGCGATCCTGCTCCTTGCGTCGGCGACGTGCCTCGCCTCGTTCCATCTCTTCCGTATCGAACAGTTGTACTCGAACGCCGACGGCACGATCCAGTTCGTCGTGCTGCGCGAGTCCGGCGGCATGAACGGCGAGAATCTCTGGGGCGGTCACGAGTTGACCAGCACGCACGCCGGCGCGTCGCAGGTCTACCGCTTCCCGAACGATCTGCCCGGCGGCGACGGCGAATACTGCACTGGCTACTACTGCTACGCGAACTTGAGCCCGACCGCCAACAAGCGCGTCCTCGTCGCTTCGGAGAGCTTCGCGGCGCTCGGCTATTCGTTGAGCTTCTCGAGCTGCAGCGCGAGCTTCGCCGGATCGGAGAGCCTTCGTATCCGTGCGACGAAGGGCGCAATCGCCGACACGTCGGACGTCAGCACGCGCTGCTTGATCTCGAGGAGCTGCGCCGGGTGCATCGACAGGTTGCGCAGCCCGAGTCCCAGCAGAAGCCGCGTCATTTGCGGATCGCCCGCCATTTCGCCGCAGACCGCGATCGGCACCTTGGCCTTGTCGGCGTCGGCAATCGCCATCGCGATGAGCTTCAGCACCGCGGGATGCAGCGGATCGTACAGATGGGCCACGGCGTCGTCCGAACGGTCGACCGCCAGCGTGTACTGGATCAAATCGTTCGTGCCGATCGACAGGAAATCGAGCTTCTCGAGAAAGGCGGAGATCGCCAACACGGCGGCGGGAATTTCGATCATGCCGCCGACCTGGACTGCGGCATCGAACGGGACGCCGCGCTCTCGCAACGTCTCCTTCGCCTGCGCGATCATTACGAGCGTCTGGTCGATCTCGCCCGGTGACGAGAGCATCGGCACGAGGATCTTCACCCGGCCGAAGTGGGACGCGCGCAGGATCGCGCGAAGCTGCGTGAGGAAGAGCCGCGGCTCGGCGAGACAAAAGCGCACCGCGCGCAGGCCGAGCGCGGGGTTCGGCGCCACTCGGGCAAGGCCGGCGAGGCCTTCCTTGTGCTTGTCCGCGCCCAGGTCGAACGTGCGGATCGTCACCGGCCTGCCTTCCATGCCGGCCGCCACCGTGCGATAGGCCTCGAACTGCTCGTCCTCGGATGGCAGGCCTTCGCGATTCAGGAACAGGAACTCCGAGCGGAACAACCCGACGCCCGTGGCGCCGTTGTCGAGCGCCTGGCTCAAGTCTCCCGGCAGCTCGATGTTGGCCTGCAGCTCGATCGCATGCCCGTCGATCGTCATCGCGGGCTTTGTCTTCAGGCGGCGCAGCTTCGCGCGTTCGAGCTCGAGCCCCGTCTGCTTCAGCCGGTATTCGGCGAGCACCGACTTGTCGGGGTTGACGATGACGACGTGGTTCGTCCCGTCGAGGACCAGGAGCTCGTTCTCGCGGATCAGTGCGCGCCCATTGTGCGTTCCCGCAACCGCGGGCACGGCAAGACTTCGCGCGACGATCGCAGTGTGCGAAGTGACGCCGCCCAGGTCCGTGATGAACCCGGCGTAGCGGTGCGTCTTGAACTGGATGACGTCGGCCGGCGACAGATCATGCGCGACCAGGATTGTGTTCTGCTCGGCGCCGCCCGGTGTGAGCCAGCCCGGCTTGCCGAGGAGCCGCTTCAGGATCCGCTCGACGACCTGGACGACATCCGCCTTGCGCTCGCGCAGGTAGGCGTCCTCGATGTCCTCGAACTGCTCGACGAGCACGTTCATCTGCACCATCAGCGCCCATTCCGCGTTGCAGCGCTGCTCGGCGATGTGCCGCTTCGGCGTCTCCGACAGCGTGGGATCGGCGAGGATCATCGCGTGGACGTCGAGGAACGCGCCGAACTCCGCCGGCGCGTCGCCGGCGATCATCATCCCGCGGAGGTCGTGGAGCTCCGCGCGGACTTCGGAGATCGCGTGGTCGAGGCGCGCGATCTCGCTCTCGACGCGGCCCGACGGAATTGTGTAGTGCGCGACTTCCAGCGTCGCGTGCGAAACGAGCTGCGCCCGCCCAATGGCGATGCCGCCGGAGACGCCGAGTCCGTGGAGCGCGAAGCTCGGCACAGCGGCTACTGGCCCTCGCCGAAGCAGTCGTTGATCAGCGCGACGAGCGCCTCCATAGCTTCCGCTTCGTCAGGGCCGCTCGTCTCGAGCGTCACCTTCGAGCCCTTGCCCGCGGCCAGCATCATCACGCCCATGATGCTCTTGGCGTTGACCTTGCGGTTGTTGCGGGACAGCACGACATCGCTCTGGTATTTGGCGGCGAGCTGCGTGAGTTTCGCCGATGCGCGAGCATGAAGCCCCAGCTTGTTGACGATCTCAACTTCGCGTTGCGGCATACACGGGATCCACGTGCATGTGCAGTACGCCGTCGCACCCGCCCGAAACGGCACGCTTGAGCAGCGTGTCGATGTCGCGCGATCGGTAAGTGAATGCGCGGACAAGCATCGGCAGGTTCACGCCCGCGATGCCTTCGACGCGGCCAGCCTTGAGGAGCTTTCCGGCAAGATTCGACGGCGAGGCGCCGTAGATGTCGGAGAAGATCAAGACGCCGCTGCCGGTATCGAGTTGCCGCACGAGCTCGCGCGCGGCGGGCAGCAGCGCCGCCGGGTCGTCCGCGGCGGCGACCGACAGCACCTCGAACTGCGGGGGCCGGCTGCCGAGAACATGCGTGACCGCGCGCGCAAGCCCCTCGGCCAGGCTGTCATGCGCAATGATCAGGATGCCGATCATCGGGGATCTCGTGGTGATGGAACCGGTCGCAGCGCAGGCGGCAAATGCGCTCGGCGACGCGGCGATAGCCGGGCATCATGGTAGCACGCGCGTTGAGCTCGCCCGTCAGGCGCCCGAGCCGGCGGTTGCCGTCTCGAGCGCCGCGGCGAACATCGCGCCGACGTCGAATCCCGACTGCAGAGTGATCTCGACGAAGCACGTCGGGCTCGTCACGTTGACCTCCGTCAGGCAGTCGCCGATGACGTCGAGCCCAACGACCAGCAGGCCCTCGGCCCACAGCGGCGGCCCCAGGGCGGCGGCGATCTCCCGGTCGCGATCGGTGATCGGCCGCGCAACGCCGCGGCCCCCGGCGGCCAGGTTGCCGCGCGTTTCCCCTTCCTTCGGAATGCGCGCCAGCGCGAATGGCACGACCTCGCCGGCTATCAGCAGCACGCGCTTGTCGCCGTCGACGATCTCGGGAATGAAGCGCTGAACCATCGCCGTCCGCGCGCCGTGATGGCCGACCGTCTCGACGATGACGTGGCGATTCGCGTCGTCGGCGCGCACCCGAAACACCGACGCGCCGCCCATGCCGTCGAGCGGCTTGACGATCGTGTCGCGATGCTCGTCGATGAATGCATCGATCCTCGCTGCATCGCGCGTGACAAGCGTAGGCGCGGTGAACTTCGCGAACCGGGCGATCGCGAACTTCTCGTTGTGGTCGCGAATTGCCCGTGGCCGGTTGAACACGCACGCGCCTTCACGCTCGGCGGCCTCGAGCAGGTACGTCGTGTAGACATATTCCATGTCGAACGGCGGGTCCTTGCGCATGACGACGGCGGCGAAGTCCTTGAGCGCCCGATCCTCCGGCGCGCCCTCGCTGTACCAGTCGTGATCGCCGGGCAGGAGGGCGAGCGGAACCACGCGCGCCCGCGTACTTGCCGCTTCGGTGCCCGCGCGCGAGCCCAGGTACGAGTAGATGTCCGACTGCTGCAGCGCGTAGATCGCGTGTCCACGCCGCGCGAGCGAGCGCATCATCGCGACGCTCGAGTCCTTGTAGGCCTTGAGCTCCGGCAGCGGGTCGAGGATGAAGGCGTAGTCCATGCGGCGGGCAGAAGGCGAGCCCGTCATGCTACCGCATTATGGAGGCGCGCCTGACCGGCGCGGCGCTACTTGGTGAGGATCAGCTTGCCGTAGCGCGTCTGGCGAAGGAAGTAGAGCGTGCGGTCGTGCAGGATCGCAAGCTGCGACGCGCCACCCAACAGGCTTTCGCTCGTGACGACCCGCGGCCCCGCGTCCGCGCGGACGGCCTCCCGCGCGCGTGCACCGTTCGTGGCCGCATCCTCCGGACCCATCTCGTCGCGATCAGTTGGCATCAGTTGACTTCACCCATTTGCGACTGCTGGTAATTCGCGAGGCCGACCTTGCCGATGAGCTCAAGCTGCGTCTCGAGCCAGTCGATGTGCTCCTCCTCGGACGCCATGATCTGCCGGAAGAGATCGCGACTCACGTAATCGCCGCACGACTCGCAATGGGCGATCGCAGTCTTGAGCTCCGGGTGCGCGGCGAGCTCGAGCTTCAGATCGCAGCCCAGCGCCTCGGTGACGTCCTCGCCGATCAGAAGTTTGTGCAGATTCTGCAGATTGGGAAGGCCTTCGAGGAACAGGATGCGCTCCATCAGACCTTCGGCATGCTTCATCTCGTCGATGGACGCCTCCCGCTCACGCTTCGCCAGCCGGTTGAATCCCCAGTGCTCGAACATCTTGGCGTGCAGGAAATACTGGTCGATCGCCGTGAGCTCGTTGGTCAGCACTTCGTTGAGGTGCTTCAGAACGTCGGCATCGCCTTTCACATCGCGTCTCCGTCGAAGGACGGTGCGAGCGTACCAGAAGGGGGAGACAAGCGAGCGACCGCCTCGACGAGCAACGCCTTCGCGCAGGAAACGCAACTGCCGCATCCCAGGCCCACGCCCAGGCCGCTGGCGAGATCGTGCGGCGTGCGGGCGCCGCCCTCCGCCGCCTGGATGATCTGGCGCTCGGTGATCGCGTTGCACAGGCAGATGTACATGAGGTTGGGGATGGGAAAGGGGTGGGTCGGGACTCGACGCCATCGTAGCAAGCATCCAACACAAATGCAAATCATTCCTATTTACATTCAACGCTGCGCCGAGTAGTCTTCGCCTTGACCGCGCCGGACTAACCCGGAGGAACAGTCGGCGCTGCGATTTGTAGAGGACAAACATGCGTCGTCCTTGCTGCCCCGCATCTCTGCCTCCGGCGACTCCAGCGAAGACGCTCACCGGCGCCATCGCCACGGTCGCGGGCCTGCTGGCAGCGCTCGTCACGCTGCCGGCGAGCGCACTCGAGACGCCGATCGGCAAACCGCAGAAGCAGGCCGGCATGGAAGTCGCGGCCGTCTATCTGCAGCCGGTTCCGATGGACCCCCCGGGGATGATGAAGGGCGTCGCGGAGTCGGACATACACCTCGAAGCCGACATCCGAGCGCAAAGCGACAATGCGAACGGCTTCGCCGACGGCGCCTGGATCCCTTACCTCGGCATCGCGTACGAGATCACGAAGGCCGGCGTGCCGCAGAAGATCACCGGCACCCTGATGCCCATGGTCGCGAGCGACGGGCCTCACTACGGCGACAACGTGAAGCTCGCCGGCGCCGGCAAGTACACGCTCAAGCTGTCCATCGCACCGCCCGGCGCGTCCGCGCACGCGCATTTCGGGCGGCACACCGACAAGGAGACCGGTGTGGGTCCCTGGTTCAAGCCGTTCACGCTCCAATACGAATTCACTTATGCCGGGACCGGCAAGAAAGGTGGCTATTGAAATGACGACATCCTCCGTTTACGTGGCCGGCCGTACATTCGTCGGCGCGGTGCTCATCGCTTGCGCAGGGACGCTCGCGCTCATCCCCGCGCTCGCGCATGCGGCCGAGGAGATGCAGGTCGTGAAGATCTCGGCGCACGACGGCAAGTTCGAGCCGCTGACGACTTCCAGCTCGCGATGATGCTGGTCGCGTCCGGCCTCATCGTGCAGATGGTGTTCTGGATGCGCCGCCACGGCCGCACGCTGCGGCGCGACCTCGAGACGGACATGGCGAACAATGCCCCACCGCGAACTGGTGGGGACTTGCGATCGTCGTCGCGCTCGTCTCCGCCGTCGAGAAGCTGATCGCGCTCGACCTTCTGCCGCCGCTCATCGATCCGATTTGGGACACCTCCGCGTTGATCGACGATTCGAGCCGCGCCGGTGGACTGCTCGCCGCGTTCACCGGCTACCGGGCGGCCCGCGCTGCTGCCGCTCGTCATGCTTGCCATCTACTGGGTATCGGTCGTGCTGCTGCTGCAGCCCACGTCACGGCCGAAACCGGCGTCGTGACCGACGCCAATGCGGCGGTCGCAGCGGCCGCGGTCCGCCCGCCAACGGGTGCCCGCGGCGCGAAACTTGCCGCGATCGGCGAATGGCTGCGACGGCACGCGCGCGTCGTCCAAGCGCTCCAGTGGGGAATCGTCGCCGCCTACGCTTTCTTTGTCATCGTCCCGGCGTTCCTGCCGTTGCCGGCGGACGATGCGCACTGGTTCAACAGCCTCGCGCTTTTCTCGCAGTGGCTGTTCTGGGGCGTGTGGTGGCCTTTCGTCATTGCTTCGATGTTCGTCGTCGGACGCGCGTGGTGCGGCCTGTTCTGTCCCGAGGGCACCCTGACGGAAGCCGCGAGCCGCTTCGGTCTCGGCCTCGCGGTTCCCCGCTGGCTCAAGTGGGGGGGCTGGCCGTTCGTCGCGTTCGCGCTCACCACCGTGTTCGGCCAGCTCGTCAGTGTCTATCAGTACCCCGCGGCGACGCTGCTCGTGCTGGGAGGGTCGACGCTCGCGGCAATCGTTGTCGGATTCGTCTACGGGCGCGGTAAGCGCGTCTGGTGCCGCCACTTGTGCCCGGTCAACGGCGTCTTTGCGGTGCTGTCCCGCGTCGCGCCCGTCCACTTTCGCGTCGATACGCATGCGTGGTCCGCCAACGCTTCTCGCATCCCCGCGCACCCGGTCAACTGCGCGCCGCTCGTACGGATTCGAAGGATGACCGGACCGTCGGAATGCCACATGTGCGGCCGCTGCAGCGGGCTGCATGCCGCCATCGGGCTCTCCGCACGGTCGCCGAGCCGCGAAGTGATGGCACTCGACGAGAGCGCCGCGCGCCCATGGGACGCGATACTGATCGTCTTCGGGATGATCGGGCTCGCCCTCGGCGCGTTCGAGTGGAGCGCGACGGGCGCATTCGTGGCGTTGCGCGCGGCGGCGATCGATTTTTTCGTCGACCACGGTCCGGCGTGGATCCTTGCCGACAACGCGCCGTGGTGGATTCTCACGAACTACCCCGAAGCTCACGACGTGTTCACGTGGCTCGACGGTGGCTTGATTCTCGTATGGATCCTCGGCACCGCCGTGCTCGTCGGCGGCTGGGTCAGTTTCTGGCTCCTCGTGGCCGCGCGCGGGCTGCGCAACGCGCAGCCCGCGTCGCTCCTTGCCGTCGCTTTGGCGCTTTCGTACACGCTGATTCCGCTCGCCGGCGCCGGGCTCTTCGTGGGTCTGAGTGCCCTGCCGGCCACCCTCGCGCATGGCGAGGGCTTCCGCATCGCCTGGCTGCCGTACCCGCGCATCATTCTGCTAGTTGCAGCCGGCATGTGGAGTCTCTACCTTGCCCGCAGGCGACTCGAGACGCGTGCTGCCGGGCCGAAGCGTGCGGGCGCGCTCGCTGCTATGGCGCTCGCCATCGGCGGCGTGCTTGCCGCCTGGGCGCCGTTTGTCCTTCGCTGACTTTCCCTTCTGTTCGGTCGCGTCGCCGGAAGCGCGCGTCATCCGCGCGCGGCGTGTCGCGCGGGTTGCCTTACGCGCCGCGACCGAAGCCACATCATGGTTCCCGTCACGACGAACAACGCTGGCAGCAGGCCAACAAATGCGATGACGATGCGACCGCCGATGCCGAGCGCCTCGCCTTCGTGCAGCGGGCGCATGAAGGCGAGGAACGCATCGCCGCGCGTTTGCGAAGACGGGTCGGCCTGCCGCAGGACGGCTGCGGACCGCGGATCGATGAAGACGACGGTCATGCCGCGTTCGCTGTGGTCGCCCGCCTCGCGCAGCGCGATCCGGTAGACGCCACGAAACCCTGCGGGAAAGCCGATTCCGGCGACGGTTGACCCCGAATACCGCGAGCGAGCGGTGGCGACCGCATCGTCCGGCGTGATGGCGCGGCCCTTGGCATCCGGGGATTCCGGAGCCTGCAGTCCTCGCATCGAGGGCGACACTGCGATGAATGACCCCACGCTCGCGCGACCGGCGTCGGGGAACGCGAGGAAGATGCCGGTGAACGACAGCATCGCGAGCACGAGCGCGCCCCAGATTCCCAGCGTTAAATGCAAGTTGCGCGACATCGCCGCACCGCGGCGGAACGCGAAATCCTTGCGGCGAACCCGTCGGCGCGGCCACCACAGGTACACCCCGGAAAGCGACGAGATCAGCATCGCGATTCCGACGACACCCACGACCTCGCGGCCGTTGTAGTCGCGAAGCCTGAGGGACTCGTGAAAATCATGCGCCCATCCGATGAGCCCGGTTTGCGTGGGCGCATCGAGTACGAGTCCGGTCGGAGGATCGAGATAGACGCGCCGCAACGGACCAGCGGCGCCACCCTCGGATCCGTTCGCCGATGCACGCACGAACACGACGACCGGCGTCTCGCCTTCGTGCGGAATGCGCAGGTTCACCACACGCGCGCCGTCCCCCACCACGCGCGCGCCGCGCTGCGCGTACTCGGCGTAGGGCAGCGCGATCTCCTTGCCCGATGTCGCGTAGCGTTGCGGGTTCTGCACGCCGTCGATCGCCCGGTCGAACACCAGCACGCTTCCCGTGACGCCGACGAGCGCGCCGATCACGCCCAGCGTCACTCCCAGCCACAGGTGCGTCAGAACCCAAACCCGGCGCACCCAAAGGCGGCGCAGCCGGAGCCGCCTTGCCGCGACCGGCGTCGGGCGCAATTCCTCGATCGAAGCTGGCATTCGCATCGCTAGCGTTCCGAGTCGCAGGTTCCTATCAAGGAGCGCACTAAACCTCCGTCCACATCCGTAGCAGGTTGTGATAACAGCCGGTCAGCTCGACGAGCGAAGCATGCTCCGGTGCGGCCGACGCGAGACCGATGATCGCCATGTCCATGTCGAACAGCAGAGCACGCTGGGCGTCGTCGCGAACCATGCTCTGCACCCAGAAGAACGACGCGAGCCGCGAGCCGCCCGTCACGGGCATGACGCGGTGCCGGCTCGTCGCCGGATACAAGACCATGTGACCCGCCGACAGCTTGACAGCCTGTGTTCCGTACGTGTCCTCGATGACGAGCTCGCCGCCCTCGTAGCTCTCCGGTTCGGACAGGAAAAGCGTTGCGGCAACATCCGTTCGTATCTTCACGCCGGTGCCCGGCGCGAGCCGCACGGCGCCGTCGACATGCGTGCCGAACTGCATCTCGCTCGAACCGTCGTAGCGATTGAACATCGGCGGATAGATCCTGCCGGGCAACGCGGCGCTCAGGAACAATGGATGGCGCTCCAGCGCGGCGACGACGATGCCGGACAGCTCTCGCCCGACGGGCGAGTCCTCGGCGAGCTGCAGATTGTGCTTGACGTCCTTTCCCTGGTGCCCGGCAGTGACGCGGCCGTCGACCCACGCGTCGCCCGCGCTCTCCATCCGTTCGCGCAACAAGCGAGACTGCGCGGCATTGAAGACGTCGGGAATGCGCATCATCATTGCAGCCTCGCTCGACGGGATCAGAGGAATTTATAGCTGAAGGACAGCAGCGCGCTGCGGTTCGTGCCCGGCACCGAGCGTCCGCGATCCGATGGAATCAGCGCGTCGTAGTTGAGCCGGTCGGTCAGGTTGAAAACGTTCAGCTGCACGCCCCACGGCGGCTGCTGGTACGCGACCATTGCGTCCCAGCGGAAGTAGTCCGGAACCTTCACCGCGTTCGTGTTCGACGTGAACCGGTCCGACATGCAGGTGAAGCCCGTGCCCGCCTGCCAGGCGCGCGTGAAGTTGTAGGTGGTCCACAGCGACGCGCTGTTCTTCGGCGTGTTGGCGAGGACCTTGCCTTTCGTGTTGTCGAGCACCGAAGCCTCGACGATCCCCGCGTCGAGATAGGTGTAGCCGCCGAACACTTGCCATGCGTCCGTGAGCCGCCCCGCGACGCTTGCCTGGAAGCCGCGCACGCGGACGTTGCCGGTCAGCTCGTAGACGCCGGTCGAGATCTGCGAACGCGTGTGGTCTTTCTCGATGTTGAAGATGGCGGCTGTGAGCGACAGGTTGCCGTCGAGCACGTCCCATTTGCCCCCGAGCTCGTACTGGCGGCTCGTCTCCGGATCGAGCGATTGCTGGCCGCTCGTGAGCGCAAGCGTCTCGAGCGACGGATTGAACGACGTCCCGTAGGAAACGTAGTAAGACGACACTTCGGTCGGCTGGAAGATCAATCCAAGGCGAACGCTCGTGTAGTTGATCGTCTGGCTGGCCGAGGGCGGCTGGTTGATCGAGTTCGTGAGGCTCGCGTGATAGCGGTCGTAGCGGACGCCCGCGACCGCCTTCCAGTAGTCGGCGAACGACAGCGTGTCGTTGATGTACGGCGCCATATCCGTTGCGTGCGCATCGACGTGATTCCCCGCCACCGCGGGGATGCCGGACGCAGGCGCATAAAGCGGATCGACGAGCGAAACGGCGCGGAAGTAGGCGTTCGGGTTGCCCGGGATGTTGCGGGAATGGTTCTGCGTGTCGTTCGTGTCGCGGCCGAGCTCCAGCCCGACGATCAGCTGGTGACGGATCCCTCCCGTTTGGAATTCGTTGATGAAGTCGGTCTGGTTGTAGAGCGAGGTATCGGTGATGCCGCGGTCGTGGCTGCCGAGGCCCACATAGAGCGACGTAAGCGGCAACGCCGTGACGTTGCCCAGATTGGCTGCCGGGAATGCCGTGTAGACGCCGGCCGGCGACAGGGTGCCGACGTTGTTCGGCCCGGACTCGCGCGCATCGATCCGGTATCGTGAATAGTACGTCTGGTTGCGCAGGGTCGTCGCCGGCGACACCTTGTGCGTGATCGTGCCGTTGAGATTGATGACGTCCTGGACGGTCCGATCGTCGGTCGCGCCGTAGAACGTCTTGCGATTCACCGCGGCCGGCGCGCCGTTGACGGGCGGCAGGCCGTAATCGGGCATGTCGTCGTTGTGCGTCAACAGCGCGTTCAGCGTGATCTGGGTCGGCGTTCCCATGCCCCACGAGATCGACGGTGCGGCGCCGTAATCGTGGTTCTGCATCACGTCGCGCGTCGAGTGGACGTCCTGACCCATCGCCGCGACGCGAAAGGCGGACGACGCGTCGATGGGCAGATTGACGTCCGTGGTGACGCGGAAAGTCGGTTGCGGGCCGGTCATGACCGTCGCGCTGCCGAACGGCGTGGGCGTCGGCAGCTTGCTCGCCTGGTTGATGACGCCGCCCGTCGATCCGCGACCGAACAGCATCGACGACGGCCCCTGCAGCACCTCGACGGCGTCGAGCGAGAACACGTCGCGATAGAACTGGCCGCGGTCCTTGATCCCGTCGAGATAGAGATCCGTCCGCGCGGAGAAGCCGCGCAGGTTGAAGTTGTTTCCGATCGAGCCGCCCTCGGCGGCTCCCAGCGTGATGCCCGGCACGTTGCGCAGGGCGTCGGCAAGGCTCGTCGCGCCCTGCGCCTGCATCAGCGCGCTGTTGATCACGGTGACCGACTGCGGGATGTCGCGCAGCGGTATCTCGGTGCCACCGCCGATCGTCGAAGTCGCCGGGTTGTAGCCGGGACCAGCCGCACCGCCCTTAACGTTGACTTCAGGCAGCGTAGCGTCGCTGCTCGCGGGCGCGTTCTGCGCGAACACCATCTCTGGCGCGAATGCCATGCACGCGATTGCGAGCGGTTTGAACCTGCGCGGATCGTTCTTCAAGTCCTGCTCCCAGGCTTGCCATCGACGACATTGGCTGGCAACCAGCGGGAGCTGGCGTGCTGGCTTCATGAATTCGGGTGATGCCGCGCTCGCAAGCGACGCGCTGTTACCCGTCCAGACTGAAGGTGACGGGCACGACGACCCACGCCGCGACTTTGTCGTTGCCTTGACGCGCCGGCACGAACTTCCAGCCACGGATCGTTTCGAGAGCCGCCTGGTCGAGACGGGCATAGCCGCTCGACGCCTTGAGCTCGATCCGTTCCGGCATTCCGTCGACGCTTACGAGCACGCGGATCAGCACCTTGCCCTGCTCGTGCATTCGTCGCGCGAGTGGCGGATACGCGGGTGCAGGATTCTGGAGATAGTCCGCGTTGTAGCGGGGTGGAACGACCTGCGCCGGCTCCGGCGCGACCGCGGCTTGCGCCAAAGGCGTCGGCGGTGGCTCGGTAATGGACGACGTGACGGGTGAAACGGCCGCGGATTCGGCGACGACCGGAGGAGGTGCGGCCATCTTTTCGGCGGGGGCGGGACCCCGCGGTTCGCTGCGGACCGTTCTCGCGGGGAGCGCAGCCTTGGGCTTGGCGGGCGGCTCCGCCAGCGACGCAGGGGACGGCGCGGGTGGCACGACGACGCTCACCATGATGGGCTTCCCCGTGAGAAGCGCGCGACGGACCGGCGCGTACTGGAGCAGCGCGGCAATCAGCACGGCGTGCACGACGAGCGCGACCGCGATTCCGGCGAAGCGCGCGCACGCGTCCCGCGGCGCGCGCGGCGCCAACGGACGTTCGAGTACGGAAGCAGACAATGCGGGATGAGCGGCAGCCATGAGAGACGGACGAGCTACGTGCGCTGGCTGGCGTAACGACGAAGCAAGGGCCGGCTGGCTGGCGCTGGATTTCGAATCCCCTAGGGAACGCGACTTTCCCACGGAACTTCGAACCCGCCTCGGAGGCGGAAGCAAACGATAATGATTCGTATTTGCGTTGTCAAGCTGTGGCCGCGAACAACAAACCTTCGGCATCCCCATGCAGGAAGGCGGATTCGGCTAGAATCGCCGTCCCGGCTCCGCTCGCGCGACACAGCGCTCCACATACGAAGTCGAACCAGACCGAAGGTTTCCGCAATGACCCGCGAAGCTGAACTCGCCGCGCTCAGGATGCGGCTGCAAGAGATCGACGACTTGCGAGGCGCCGCATCGGTGCTGCAATGGGATCAGGCGACCTACATGCCGCCCGGCGGCGCCGAATCGCGCGGCCGCCAGCTCGCGCTGCTGAATCGCCTGGCGCACGACCAGCAGGCCGACCCGGGCATCGGGCATTTGCTCGACTCGCTCGAGCCGTGGGCGCAAGCCCAAGGCGAAGATTCCGATGTTGCCGCTCTGATCCGCGTCACGCGCCGCGACTACGAGCGTGCGACGCGCGTGCCGTCGAGCTTCATCGAGCGTCTTACCGCGCACATGACGGCCGCGTACCACACGTGGGAGCGCGCGCGCCCCGCGAACGATTTTGCCTCCGTGCGCCCGATGCTCGAAAAGACGGTCGAGATGAGCCGCGAGCTCGCCGCTTTTCATCCCGGCAGCGAGAATCCGTTCGATCCACTGATCGACCTCGCCGAGGATGGAATGACGGTGGCGGCAGTGCGATCGCTGTTCGACGAGTTGCGCGCAGGGCTCGTCCCGCTCATCAAGGCGATCCGCGAGCGCCCTGAAGTCGACAACCGCTGCCTGTCCGGCAACTTCCCGGAAACCGCGCAGCAGGCGTTCGGCGAGCAGATCATCCGCGCGTTCGGTTACGACTACCAGTGCGGGCGGCAGGACAAGACGGCGCATCCGTTCATGACCAAGCTCGGCCGCGGGGACGTGCGCATCACCACGCGCTACAGCGACGACTTTCTGCCGGACGGACTCTTCTCCACGCTGCACGAGGCCGGCCACGCGATGTACGAGCAGGGCATCGCCGACGACCTCGAAGGCACGCCGCTTTTCAGCGGAACGACGGCCGGCGTGCACGAAAGCCAGTCACGGCTCTGGGAGAATCTGGTGGGCCGGAGCCTTCCGTTCTGGAGCCACTGGTACGGATCGCTGCAGGCTGCGTTCCCCGGCGAGCTCGACGACGTCACGATCGAC
>Ga0207691_10001042_pt1 | contig 27482 bp, 24 predicted proteins | sample KBSM13metaG_FD_184327 | JGI IMG/M metagenome (GOLD analysis project Ga0207691, IMG submission 184327) | Miscanthus rhizosphere microbial communities from Kellogg Biological Station, Michigan, USA - KBS M1-3 metaG (SPAdes) (version 2) | ecosystem: Host-associated > Plants > Roots > Rhizosphere >...
CGGTTACCGTCCAACCTCTGGCTACTCAGGCGGAAATGGAAATGGCGGCTATCAGGGTGGCTCCAGCGGTTCTTCAAGTTCGGGCTCTTCCAGTGCGCCAACCAGGACTATGCCCGCTAGTTCCGCTCCCTCGATGCCAAGCGCCTCACCGTCGACAAATGCGGCGCCAAGGGACGTGGATAGTGGACAGCGCTTGCCGGCGCGTCCGCCTCAACGCTGACTCTACACTAGCCTCTTTTTGAATCTCTCAAGAGCTCGTCCAGCTCTTCGTTGATTATTACCTTAATCTCGGGCTGCTTCAGACCCGCAAGAATCAGCTGCGTCAATGCTGTTCGCAGTTGGGCCCGGAGCCGGTCGTCCGGCTTTTCCTTGACCGTTTGTGAAATGACGACGGCTCCGGATCCATGCCTCACTCGGATCAAGCCTTCCTTTTGAAGCCGTCGATAAGCAAAAGCGACTGTATTGAGGTTGACCCCAAGATCAGACGCCACTTGTCGAACCGGAGGCAGCAAGGTTCCTTCTGCCAATTCACCACGAGCAATCAGCGTCTTTATTTCGTCAACGAGCTGCTGATACAGCGGTCGTGCGTCCCGTTCATCGACTGTGACATACATATTGTCTAGTGCACGTATACAATAGACAATACGTGAGTGTCTAGAACTATTTTGAAAGTTGATTAGCGAGAGCCAGGGAAGATGAGACGACCGAGGGTGTGCCAAAACCTTGAGATGAAACAGTATCGCCGACCATGAAGAGGTTTGGGATCGAAGTGCTATGTTGGCCGCCCGCGTTCAGTCGAGTTGGAATTTCCTCAACTCCCATGACCATCCCCAGCTTGCGTCGCGTCTGGTCGTAATAGGTTCTCGGATTCGCTGTTTCAATTACTTCGATTCCAGAACCTAGTTCGGGGAGCAGACGATGAATTTCAGTCCAGAACCGTTCAAGGGCCTCCTGGTCACGCTCCTCGTAGTCTTCCTCACTCGTCTGAAACGCAAACCACGGTAGGACTTCACTCGAAGTCTTTATGGTCGTTGGCGTCTTGCCATCAACCGCGGGCTGGCCCATCGTGAAGGTAAACTCGTCTGAAATGCTCTCAATGTCAGATCCAGTCTGGCTTTTGGCGACAAGAAAGTTTTGGGCCGGTAGTCGTTGCCTCGCGGTTTCATCAACGGTAGCGCAGATGAGATAGACACCCCTGCTCTGGTTTTCCTGTAACTGGCTTTTGATCTCAGCTGGTGTACGGTGCAGGCCGACCAATCTTCCGTAGGTATCCCAGATCGTTAGGTTGCTGATAATTGCCCGTTTCGCGACGACAGTCTCGCCAGTAAGAAGGTCTACGCCAACGGCATCACCGCTTTCGTTGTACGCAAGACGAAGAACAGGGCTGTTTAAGCGAATTGTTCCGCCAGACTTTTTTATCGACTCAACCAGTCTTTCGGCGATTGTCGCGGTGCCTCCGTAGATTGAGTAGAGGTTCGTACGAGGTACCATTAGCGCGAGACAGGCAGGCAGGAAAGCACATCTACTAATGCTCGTTTGTAGGAACGCGTTGAGCTGAGCATCGACAAAGCGCTGAAACCTGGGAGACGTATTGCTTGCATAGCTCAGCGCTGTTCGTCTCGTCGCTTCCTTAACGCCATCGACGCGGCTTACGGATTGAAAACCTCTTAGCGCCCGCCCTAAGAATCCGTGCCTTTGTTCAGGCGCCTCACTCTTCCATTTCTGACTTAAGTCTGAGACGAGTTTGTAGAACTCAACCGCTGACTCGGAGCATTCCGGAAACGCTTTGCGCAACTCATCAAAGAATTCGCCGTCGTTTTTCCTGAGAGGTATGTCCGTGCTGTTTTCAAATCTGACGAGATAGTCGGAGTCAATCAACCTGGTTTCGGGAGCTTCCACCGGCAGCTCTGAGAAGACCCGATCGTAGATCTCTCCGGACCCCCACGAAGTATGCAGGCCCATACCCGGTTCGAAGTCATATCCACCAAATCCAATGCGCCCGATGCAGCCGCCGACTTGTGATTGTCGTTCAAGCAGGCACACGTTGAACCCGCGGGCGGACAGTAACGCGGCAACGGTGAGTCCGCCAACGCCGCCGCCAACTACGACAACATCGTATGACATAGACTCAGAAGAAATGCTGAATGGTATGGAAGAGTTGGATTAAGGCCGGAGTGGGCTTTACCTTTTCGGGCTTTTCGATAAATGGCTGAAGGACTAAATAGAGCGATTGCAGCCCATTGAAGATCGTGTGAATAACAACCGAGGGCAGCAAGCGATCAGTCCAGGCCCGAATCAATGTCAGGGTAATACTGAGAATCGTGATAACGACGATTACGCCGATATTGTTCTTGTACTGAAGGACATGAACACCCGCGAACATCACCGATACGACAACAATTGCCCAGCTCATTCCCAGGAGTCGTTGAATTGCCGGATACAACATTCCACGATAGATGACTTCCTCAACCAGTGGAGCTGTGGCAAGTGCCAGGAATGCTGTCGCCAGTCGTGCGGCAAACGAACTTTCGATCAAGACATCGAGGTCGGTCTTTTGACCGCCCAACAAAGATGTTATCAATCCACCGAAACCCAAAAGCAATACCGCGATTCCAAAACTGATCGCGAAGCCCCGCCATGGCAAGACATTTGGCGGCCAGGAAAACTTCAACGTTTTCCAGAAGGGCGCTCTTCCCCATTTAGTGATTATTAACCATATGCCAAGCAGCGTGAGGGCGTGAGCCGGAATCACTGCAAGGATTGAGATCAAAAGAAAGATCTTATCCTGGGCAAGTGCCTGCGCTGTTGGTACCTCGGAGGTCGCAGCGCGATAAATAAAATAGGGAATCACCGCCAGAAGCGGCACGAGAACTAAGAGGACAACGCTGCCAATCCAAGCGATGAACGCCCTGGCAACTTCTGTCCATGCGTTGCCGGCCTCATTAACAGCCGGAACAGTTGCTTGAATCGAACTGGCTTGGTGAATGTCTGCAGGCTCAGCACCCGTTTGAATTGGAGGTGGAAAAGAGTCGTTTGTAATCACTGAATCGAGTTTAGGTGACTTACTTTGAAGCGGTCAACCGGTAATGAGAACGTATACGAACGTTTGTGGAGATAGAGACTCACACCGCCGGGTATTGTGCTTCTAGAAGCGGAGAGCCCAGTCGAGACGCAGCCAGCATTAAACCAATCATCGTTTTCGCATCTTCAATCTCACCGTCAGAAATCATCTCCAACGCCTCAACAAAGCTGATGCGAACTACTTCGATTAGTTCGTCATCGTCCAACCGTTGTTTTGTCTCAGTAAGTTCTGTCGCGAGATAGACCCACATCTTTTCTTCACAAAAGCCCGGCGAGACAAAAAACTCTGTTAGCTTTTCGAGTTTTCCGGCAACTACTCCCAACTCCTCTTCCAGCTCGCGCGCCGCACCAATCTCGGGTCGTTCACCCTCTTCCAATGTACCGGCAGGAGCTTCAAGCAAATAACGCACGGCAGGGTGTCTGTACTGCTTCACGAGAGCAACGCTCTCGTCATCGAAGACAGGAATGATGACGGCGCTACCAGGATGACGAACAACGTCTCGTTTATAAACTAGTTCGCCTTCTTTAACCGTATCAACCGTGACATCAAACACTTTGCCGTCAAATACTCGCTTGCTTTCTATTACTTTGGGTAAGTCGTGGTTAGTTGGCATTAGTGACTCTCTCTAGTTACCAGAATTAAATGAGCGTTCTTGAATCCATTGACGGGTCTCGCCAATCAGGTAGAGCGATCCGGTGATACAGATCATGCCACTCGACGGCGTCAGATCAAGTGCGGTGTCTACGGCTTCATTGCTCATAGAAGTTTCCGTTACGCGCCCTGACGCAAATCGCTCGGCCAGCGAGATTAGCGTATCAATTGTTGCCGAGCGCGGATTATTTATAGTTGTCAGGACAAGGTTGTCTGCCAGGGGAAAGAGAGTTTCTGCGATCTCTTCGAGTCGCTTATCGCGCATAGCGCCAAAAACTATCGTTAGCGGCCGCTTTGCAAAATCATTCAGAAAGCTATGTAGCGCCAACGCACCTGCTGGATTGTGCGCACCATCGAGGAGGAATGTTGGCTCGCTGCGAATGAACTCCAATCGTCCTGGGTGTGATGCGTGCTCGATCCCCGCGATCGTCGCAGCCGGTGATATCGAAAAGCCTTCTGAGTTGAGAACTTCAGCCAACTGGATGGCCACAGCCGCGTTCTCGACCTGGTGTTGGCCACGAAGACTGAGTCGCGTTTTCTCGTAGCGAATAGTTTCAGTTTCGAAGACAACAGAAAATCTTCCGTCTGCTGAAACATCGACGATCGTTGATCGACAACCGTCGACGAACGGAACGACACCCATTTCTTCACAGCGCTGAAGAATCACTGCGAGTGCTTTCTCTTGCTGTTTGCCGATCACTACTCTTGAACCGGCACGAATTATTGCAGCTTTCTCGGCGGCGATATCTTCGATAGTGTGGCCCAGATACTCTTCATGGTCGAAACTCAGTTGAGTTATTGCGCAGACAGAAGCATTGGCCGCGGTCGTCGAATCGAGTCTGCCTCCCAACCCAGTTTCAAGAATTGCCAACTGAATCCCAGCTTCTCGAAAGGCGACAAGGCCAATCGCTGTTACTTGTTCGAAAAAGGTTGGCAGCGCTGTCAGCGTGCCATTTGTTAGCAAACTCTCTGCAGCTAACCTCACCTGAGTTACACAACGCGCGAACGCGTCTCTTGATACGTCGACTCCGTCGATCTTGATTCGTTCCGTTATCGACTGAAGATGAGGCGATGTATACAACCCGGTCCTGACACGAGCGTTACGGCAAATCGAATCGAGAAAGGCAGCAGTTGATCCTTTGCCGTTCGTTCCGGCAATTTGAACTGCAGTGAATGATTGTTCCGGATTACCTAATGCTTGAAGGAGTAGTTCGGTTGTCTTGAGACCAAGTTTTATCGTGAGGGTCTCATGGCCAAGGCTGAGGAGGTAGTTTACTGCTTCGTCGAAATCCATCTGCCGCATCAGTCTTCAGCGAGATTTGCGACCAGGGACTAGCCTCGCGAGATAGCTCGCCGGCGGGCTCGTTCGATATCTGATTCCCCGTGAATCTCGGGGTTCATCATGAAGTTCAATACCCTGGTGATGTGCGACTTGATTTCACGACGGTCAACGATATCGTCGATCATGCCGTGCTCCAGTAGGAACTCAGATCTTTGAAAGTCCTTGGGGAGCTTTTGCCGAATCGTTTGTTCGATGACGCGTGGACCGGCGAAGCCGATCAGAGCTTTCGGCTCAGCAATGATGACGTCACCGAGCATTGCGAAACTCGCCGTTACTCCGCCAGTGGTCGGATCGGTCAACACAGAAATGAAGGGAAGACGAGCTTCATCAAGGGCGGCGAGAGAGGCGGAAATCTTGGCCATCTGCATCAGCGAAAGCGTGCCTTCCTGCATTCGCGCTCCGCCGGACGCTGAGAAGATAACCACTGCGCTGCGCTCTTTCATTGCGCGCTCGATTAGACGAGTTACCTTTTCGCCGACTGCTGAACCCATTGAGCCGCCTATGAAGAGCATATCCATCGCACCGGCGCAGACGGGATGATCTCCAACGGTACCACGTGCGTTGATTATCGCTTCCGGAAGCCCAGAGGATTCTTTTGCTTGTTTGAGCCGGGAATGGTAGGGCTTACTGTCCGAGAATTCGAGTGGATCAATTGAGATCACTTCGCTATCGAGTTCTTCGAATTTACCGTCGTCGAAGAGGAGAGCGAGTCGTTCACGGGCGCCGATACGGAAATGGTAGCTGCAATGCTTGCAAACCTGGAGTCCGTCTTCGAGTTCGCCCTTGTACAGGTGAGCCTCACAACCATCGCACTTCACGAAGACGTTTTCGGTCTTCACGACGCGCTGATCGGGAGGAACGGCCTCTATACGCTTAGTCTTTTTATTGAACCAGGCCATGGGGTTGATTTAAGGTTAGCACACGACTCGGGAATTCCGAATTTCGAATCGCAGATTTCGGATTACCTGCTGAGCAGAGCCGTATTTGCGGGTTCTGCTCAATTAGAACTCAATCCCTTGTTGAGCCTTGATGCCGGCCGTAAACGGGTGTTTGATTTCGGTCATTTCGGTGACCAGATCGGCAGCCGCTATCAATTCAGGCGGCGCGTCACGTCCAGTAACGACAACATGTAGGGCCGGCTGCTCTGCACGAATAGTCTTTAATTCGTCTACAACCTCCTCGACAGGAAGCATCTTATAACTCAATACGTAAACCAGCTCGTCGAAGACCAGCATGTCGTAGTCTCCGGACCGAAGTTTCTCAACGCACAAGTCCCACGTCTCTCGTGCGGTCTTGATGTCCTGCTCTCGATTCTTTGTGTCCCACGTAAATCCGTCGCCCATCGTGTGAACTTCAATCCCGAGTTTCTCGGCGGACAAATGTTCACCGTAGCGATCGTTTCGCGACTTCATGAACTGAATCATGCAGCACTTCAGTCCACGACCTGCCGCGCGCATCATTAGTCCCAGCGCACAGGTTGTCTTGCCTTTACCGTTTCCGGTGTGGACCATCAACAGCCCGCGCGTCTGCTCCTGATAATCTCGGCGTCGCCACTTGTACTTCTTTTCTTTCGTAGACATTGCGAAAACTCTTAAGCCGCAGATGAGCGCTGATCAGCTCAGATCGGAAAAGTGGTTGAGCTGTCTAACTAGCTCTCTCTGATCTGTTTGGATCTGCGAAAATCTGCGGCTGAGAACTCTTCTCTAGACTGACATCAGGCCAGGATCTTTCAATGCGTCTTCAGTAATGTCCTTAAGGCCGTTCGCACGCTTAACTGCTTCCTGTAGAAGTGAAACGATCTCTGTCTCAACTTCTTCCCAGTCTCCCTTTAGCGTGCAACCGGCTGCATTTCGGTGACCACCTCCGCCAAACATCTCGGCGACTTTGGCAACATTCACATCACCCTTGGAACGCAAACTAGTTCGGTAGATGCCGGGCTCGGATTCTTTGAGCATCGCAACGGCTTCAACCTCCTCAACCGTCAACGGATAGTTAACAAAGCCGTCGGCATCTTCGTCGGAAGCCTGGGAGTCTCGTTGCATTTCGAGTGATTGGCGCATGCAGGCAACGCGCCCGCTCTCGTCCCGACGAACTGTCGACAACACTGCCCCCATCAATTGAATTCTGCTCCAAGGGTAGCTGGCAAAGACCGCTTCCGCCGTTTTTGCGGGTTTCACTCCGATGCGTACGAGTTCAGATGCGACTTTGAAAGTGCGCTCAGTTGTATTGGAGTAGTGAAAAGATCCGGTGTCGGTAATGAGAGCGGTGTAAACGCACTCAGCAATCTCTTTTGTGACTCGAACGCCGGTAGCTTTGCAGAGGTTGTAGATCATTTCACCGACTGCTGAAGCAGTTGAATCGATCCAGTTGATGGTTCCAAACAGGGCAGTGGTTGAATGATGATCGATATTAACGACGACTTGCTTCTCGAGATCGATCAATCCTGGTCGGGTAATGTCAGAACATTCAATAACGAACACTGCGTGATATGAAGGGTCAACGGCAGGAACTACGCGAACGTTTTGAACTCCTGGAAGTTGTTGGTAAGCGTGGGGCACTGGATCTCGCATGATTACTTCGACGTCTTTGTCGAGTGCGCGTAACAACCAGTACAACCCCAGTGATGATCCCAGACTGTCACCATCCGGACGGATATGTGAGGTGATCGCGAAGCGTTTCTTCGACTCGATCAACTCAACTACTTGACTAAGCATTTGTTACCTATGAGGAGTTGAGCCTGTGCGTCAGGTCCCTGGTCTTTGGACTTAGGTCTTCGCCCTTGAATAACGTCTACAAAGGTCAAAGACCTAAGGCCAAAGGCCATTCATTCCTCATCCTTTCCTTTACTTTCCCAATCTCGCTCGATCTCATGGAGCAACTGGTCGACTCTTTCGCCGTCTTCCTCAACGCGATCATGAACGAAATGAATTTCCGGTGTTCGCGGTAGATTCAACGATAGTCCGAGTTGCTTTCGCACATACGGTGCAGCGCGCTTTAGAGCTGCCAATGCAAGTTTGTGCTCACTTTCGTCGCCTGCGACAGCTACATACACACGGGCTGAGCGCTTGTCATTTGACATTCGAACCTCAGTCACCGTAACCATCGTAAGTCGCGGGTCTTCGAGTTCATACCCAACGATCTGGGTGATCTCTTCAAGAATGATTTCCGCAACCCTTTCCTTACGACGCATTGCTTCCGTAGGCAGGGGCAGTCAGCAGGAGCAGGTAAATACCGGCCGACTGCTCCTGCACCTGCTCCTATAATTCGGTGGCCGCTACTCGCTCAACCACGTACGCCTCAATCTGGTCGCCTACCTTTACGTCGTTATAGTTTTCCAGACTGATACCGCATTCAAATCCATCACGGACTTCCGAAACGTCATCCTTGAATCGTCGAAGCGAGCCGATGTTACCTTCCCAGGCAACTACGCCATCGCGAATTAGACGAGCCTTTGCGTTGCGCTTGATGAGCCCGTCAATGACCATGCAACCCGCAACGACGCCGGCCTTCGGTACACGAAATACATCGCGGACTTCGGCCTTGCCAAGAATCTTCTCCTTCTCGATTGCTTCGAGCATGCCGATCATGGCTGCGCGAATCTCTTCTTCAACCTTATAGATGATTGAGTGCAACCGAATGTCTACAGACTCTTGTTTTGCCACGTCAGCTGCCCGAGCTTCGGGTCGAACGTTAAAGCCGATGATAACTACCGCCGATGACGACGATCCGGCCTGCGTTGCGGAGCCGAGTAGAACGTCTGACTCAGTGATGGCACCGACACCCGAACGAATAACTTTGACTTTGACGCGATCGGTCGACAGTTTTTGCAGGGTCGACTTCAACACTTCGACTGAACCCTGAACGTCGGCCTTGATAATCACGAGAAGTTCTTTGACTTCGCTTTCGCCCAGCGCTTCGATTCCGCGCTTCGTTGTCTGCAACAGGGTAGCCTGTCGACTCAGCATCTGACGATGTTGGGAAATTGAGTTCGCCTTTGTGATGTCTGAAACAACCTGGAAGCTTTCACCAGCCTGCGGCACACCCTGCAAACCGAGAACTTCAACTGGAGTCGCCGGGCCCGCTTCCGTGATTGCTTCACCCCGATCATTGAACATCGCCCGAACCTTCCCGGAGATTTGGCCAACGATGAATGGTTCGTGAACCTTGAGAGTCCCTTGTTGAACCAGCACGGTTGCCACGGCTCCGCGCCCGCGATCCAGTTTCGCCTCCAGCACAACACCCGACGCCAAACGAGTTGGACTTGCCCGGAGGTTGAGAATGTCGGAGGTCAGAAGGATTGTTTCGAGCAACGTATCAAGATTCTCGCGCCGCTTGGCTGAGACTTGAACCATTTCAGTGTCGCCGCCCCAATCGAGTGGGGAAAGACCCTGTTGAGCAAGTTCTTGACGAACGCGATCAGGATTGGCGTCAGGCTTGTCGATCTTGTTGATGGCCACAATGATTGGAACATTCGCCGCGCGTGAGTGTTCGATTGCCTCAATTGTTTGCGGCATTACTCCGTCGTCAGCGGCTACAACTAACACAACAATGTCAGTTGCTTTTGCTCCGCGGGCACGCATCATCGTAAAGGCTTCGTGACCGGGAGTGTCGAGGAAAACTACGCGTCGAGTTTCGCCTGGTTTGTCTGGACTCGGAACCTGAACGCTGTACGCGCCGATGTGTTGAGTAATACCACCGGCTTCACCAGCGGCGACCTCGGTGGTTCTGATTCCGTCGAGCAGCGAAGTCTTACCGTGATCGACGTGGCCCATGACAGTGACTACTGGCGCTCTTGGCAATTCAACGTCGTCAGCGTCAGTTGCTATGAGTTCTTCAAACTCTTCTTCGGCCACCATCTCTTCGAAGGGCACGAAGGAAACTTCATAACCGAAACGCTTACCAAGATCTGAAGCGACATCGTCCATCAACGGTTGATTGATGGTGGCAAAAACTCCTCGCTGGAGCAGCAACGTGACGACATCCTTGGGTTTGATTCCCAACTTCTCGGCAAACTCCTTGACTGTGGAACCTTCAATCAGACGAACTGATTTCAGTTCACCACCGGATGGCATCTCCATTCGCCCGGCAATGCGATCCTCGAGCGATAGCGCTCTCGGTGGCGGAATGAAATCCCCCTTATCGAATCGTCCGGCCTTGCCTTCGATCTTTCTTCCTCCGCGAGGGCTGCTACGTCGCGAGCGACGTCGTCCTGCATCCGGAGGTGGAATGTAAGTAGTTTGCGGCGTCGCAGTTTCGCCCGGCGTTCCAAGACGTTCCGCGCGCGGTAATTGTGGTCTCTCTCTCCCTCGAGAGCGATCAACACGCTCACGCGGTGTTACGGCGGCGGGCGCAGGCGGTGGAGTTGGAGCTGGTGCGCGTTCGCCATGTCGGATTCCGGCGTTCAGCGCGGCCGCTGTCGGGCGCAATACGCGCACCTGGCGCGACGGCGGCGTAGGTATGGTTTTGATTTCTTGCACTTCTAATGGTACGGGTGTTTCAACGATCACTTCAGGTTCTTCAGGGACTGCAGCTTCGATCACCGGTTCTTCCGGCTCGGTCTCAGGCACAACCTCGGCAGGTAATTCTGCACGTGCCGCAGGCGTGAGCTTTTTGATCAGTCTTGCCGGCGCCGCAGGTTGCCTTGGAGCGACGGGCTCGGCAACAACGGGTGGCTCAACCGGAGCTTCCACCGGAGCCGCAACTTCCTCTGGCTCCGCAGTCTCAGGCTCAGGCTCCGCAACCGCGCCTTCTGGAGTTGCCGGCATGGCCGCTTTTTTGACCACTTTGACGGCGCGCTTTACGGCCGTCTCTTTTTTCGGAAAATACTTATTCCGAATTTTCTCGGCCAACTCTTTTGAAACTGAGTTTGATGGAACACTGACGTCGACACCTTCGCGACGTACTTCTTCAATCAATCGCTTCGTGTCGAGCTTTAACTCTTTGGCGAGATCGTAGATGCGAACTTTTGAGGAAACTGTCATGCACTCCTTCTTGACGCTTTGCGTCCCGACGACTTCAAAAGTGGATTAAGAGTCCTCGCTCTTAACCACTTTCAAAGCGTCCGTTCAGAAGAGCGACGCCTGACAGTAATAGCGGAGCGAGAAAAGCAAACAGGCCCAATGAGCCGGATTTGCACTACTACAGATTTGCTGCATCGATGGAAGCATCAGTGCTTCTCGTCGTCCGGGCTCCCGCTTGATGCAGCATCATCAGAATCTGCGGGAGTCGGTGTTGTTGCTTCGTCGGTTTCAGCCGCCGCAGCAATCTCTTCGTCGCTCGCCGTTAGTTCGGCGGCGATATTGTCAACGTTGTCGAGGCCGGGGAGCTCAGTTGCACCTAAGTCCGGCGCCGGCGTAATCGTGTCTGGTCTTAAGTCACGACCCGGTTCCTGTAAAACAATTTCGTCAGCAGACTGTTCTTCACTTAACGACATCGGATCGACGGACTCTGGGTCAGACAAAACAACGTCCCCTGCTTCAACAGCCTCGTCATAACCTTTAGCAGTCATCTCGTCGGAAGGTTCAACTTCGCCTGCCTCGATAGATTCGTCGAGTTCAGCAGAAACCGCATTTGCCTCGGCAGCTCCTTCAGCTTCAGCAAGAGTGCGTTCGCGCATTGCTATCACCGCTTGGGCGGCACTGAGAATGACTTCCGCATCATCAAGACTGAGGTCGAGGAATTCAACCAGGTCGTCGATCGAAGTTTGGGCCAACGCATCGATGTCGTTGATTCCGTGCTCGGCGAGTGCATCTGCCTGCGCGGGAGTAACACCTTCGATAACTGACAGCGGTACTGCTTCGCCGGAAGCAATGAGCGCACCCATCTGCTCGGTAACTTCGCGTTTGATCTCTTCTTCGCTGCGGATATCGATGTTCCAGCCAACAAGCTTCGTCGCCAGTCGCACGTTTTGTCCGCGCTTACCGATCGCCAGCGACAGTTGATCTTCGTTGACGATGACTTCCATCTGGCGATTCTCGATGTCAGTAATTCTGACCTGGTTAACTTTCGCCGGAGACAGCGCGTTTGCTGCAAATACTGAAGGCTCGTCGGACCACTCAATGATGTCGATCTTCTCGCCACGCAGTTCGCGAATAATCGCTTGAACGCGTGAACCTTTCATACCAACGCACGCGCCGACCGGATCAACGTCGCGTTCATTCGACATCACAGCGATCTTCGCGCGCTCACCTGGCTCACGAACGGCTGATTTGATTACAACGGTGCCGTCGTAAATCTCAGGTACTTCCATTTCGAACAATCGCAGTAAGAGTTCTGGCGATGTGCGAGAGACTTCGACCTGCGGGCCTTTTGATTCTTTGGAGACGTTATTGATGACAACGCGGATGCGTTCGCCCTGGTTCCACTGTTCGCCGCGTGATTGTTGTGAACGGGGAAGGATAGCTTCGAGATTACCTAAATCAACGATGATGTTGCCGCGTTCAAATCTCTTTACGTAACCATTAACGAGATCGCCGATCTTATCGATGTACTGCTCGTAAACATTGCTGCGGACGGCGTCGCGGACTTTTTGGAAGAGAATCTGTTTTGCAGTTTGCGCAGCAATTCGCCCTAGCTCTTCCATTGGCAACGGTAGGAGAAGGGCATCGCCCAACTCAACTTCATCGCCGGCGAGCTCGCGAGCCTCATCGATTGAGAGTTCAGTTGCAGGGTTTTCGACTGCATCAACGACAACCTTTGAAGCCGACAGTTCAATTCCCGTTTCGGAATTCCAGTCGACCTGGATGTCTTCGCCGGATTTGAACTGTTTCTTGGCCGCTGCGCGAACAGCTTCCTTCATGGCCTCGATAACCAGGTCACGCTCGATACCTTGTTCCTGGCAAAGCGCTTCGATGTTTTGTGCGATTGATGAACTCATTAAAGTCTCGCTATCTCAGTGGCTCGGCGTCGGACCGTTGTCCACGTCGTTGAGCCTATTCAGTTGTTGTAGTTGCAAAAGGACGCAACTTCTCAGGAGGAAAGCCTACCGACCACTCCGGCGAAGCTCTTCACTAACGTCTACTTCGAGTTTCGCCTCTTTTATGATCTCGAGGGGTATTTTGACCTTCCCATTTGTTCGATCGTCAAAGAGCACTTCGTTGCCATCAACTCCCAGCAACCTGCCTCGAAAATTGCGTTGGCCGTTGATTGGCAGCCGCGTCTTCATTTTGGCGTCGCTACCTGCGAAACGCTCATAATCCGCGCGCTTATACAGGCCCCGCTCTAGTCCAGGCGACGATACCTCCAAGGTGTAGGACGCGTGAATAAAGTCTTCAACGTCCAAAATCGTTCCCAGATGAAGACTAACTTTCGCGCAATCTTCGTGGGTTACACCCTGAGGTTTATCAATGAAAACACGAACAATCGGCTTGTTTTCAGGGCCGGCAACCTCGGCATGAACTAGCTCAAGGCCGTGGTCGATTGCTACTCGTTCAGCGATTTCCTGAACCTTTTGTCCAATCGAACTATCCGTCATCGCCACCCCTCAGAGTCTATTGCCCAAAAGAAAAAGTGGGCGCGAACCCACCGGACAAGACCCTGTGCCTTCGAGCAAGCCGTGAATTATAGGGAAAGGACTTGCATTAGGCAAACGGAGGAAGAAGCGTAAGCCTTAGGCAGGTCAAGCACTTTGATCTCCTCGTCTTCAACCGATCTTATTCGCCTGTGAAAGCAGGTAATCGACGGAGATGCGATCGTCATCGGCCGGGAAGAGCAGTACAAAAACCAGCAAAGCCAGGCGGGGAATCACGTGTTCATGGAAAGGATAGAGTGGGTTCTCCACGAGGTGGCCAAAAGTGACGATGACGAGAACAAAGCCAAGCGCGATGAGGGCCTCGCGTACGCGGAAACCAATAATCAGCATCATGCCCGCTAGAAACTCCACGATCGGAATTACTGTTCCGGTCGCCCACAACGACCAAACAGGGAGGAATGTCTGGGAAAACGGAAGAAAATACTTTCGAGCATGTTCGAGAGGACCAAGGCTGAATACCTTGTAGACGCCGGCCATGAAGAAAATAAGGCCAAGGATCTCACGGGCGAAAAAAATCGCCCAACTGCGACGGTTGATATTAAGCATCAGTCCGTCTTAGGAGAAGCGTCAGCGCTTTCGTCGGCCGGTTCCCACAACTCGATTCGATTGCCTTCGGGGTCGCTGATCCATGCGAAGCTACCATATTCGGAGCTTTCGCTTTTGACTTCGACACCTCCATCCCGCAGTGCCTTCACTAAACCATCAAGATCAGCAACTCTATAGTTGATCATGAAAGGTGCTGTGCCAGGGTCGAAGTACTTTGTATCTTTTGGAAAAGGCGTCCAGAGTGTCTGACCTTGTTTTGTAGGGTCGTTATCATCGCGCCAGTTGAAGGTCGCTCCGTAGTCTCCGGCATCGATTCCGAGGTGCTCGCGATACCATTCCTTCAACGATTTCGGATCTTCAGCCTTGAAGAAGATGCCGCCTATGCCAGTTACGTGGGTCATTGTTTAGTTCCTCAAAGTTGGTTGCATAGTTCCAGGGTGCCTGAAATACGAAAGTACTACCTTCCTGTAAAAGCTTTTCTTCTCTGCGTTTTGCTTACGTAAATCTGTGGCTAAATATTTCCCGGCCACGACAAGACAGACGCATATCGGACGTTGAAATCATCCACCGAGTTTTGCTTTGACAATTTCGCTGATCAGACGTCCATCGGCATTCTTGCCTGACAAAGCAGTCTGGGCTGCCTTCATCACTTTGCCCATGTCCTTCATTGAGGTCGCAGCAGTCGAAGCGATTGCGTCGTTAACCGCGGCTTCGATCTCTTCTCGTGTGGCCGCTTGAGGAAGGTACGCTTCGATAACCTCGATTTCGCCGGCCTCCTTCGCAGCCAATTCCAGGCGCCCGGCTTTCTCATACTGTTCGATTGAATCACGTCGTTGTTTGACGAGCGAACGAAGCAGTTTTGAAACCTCGTCGTCGTCAAGTTCGGCACCCTTTTCGATCTGCCTGTTCATCATTGCTGCTTTAACCATTCGCAGCGTCGACGTTCGCGCTGAGTCCTGTGCTTTCATCGAAGCAGTCAGATCGGAAACTATCTTTTCACCAAGCGTCATGATTGCGACTTCCTCCGGCATGCATTATGTCCGATGTGCGTCTGTCTTGTCGTCTCTGGGCAATAATTTGAGCCGCAGATTCAAAGCGTGTGGCACAGACTTCAGTCTGTGTTCTTTCGCATTGAACCATCTAACCGATTCAACACAGACTGAAGTCTGTGCCACACGCTAGGGCACGAACTCAGGGACTTTCATATCGTCGACTAGTTTGTTACGGGCCATCATTTTCAATAGCTCTGAAGCTAGTAACCTGTGGCCCATGTGATTGGGATGAATCAGTTCACCAAAGAATCCTTCATTCACGGGTGCTGCCGCTTCCGTTAACTCTAGCACCTCAAGATACGGCACCTGCTTTTCCTGCATGCTCGTGCGTAACGCCGTGCGGTATTTCTTCATCAACTCTGCTTCAGTAGGATTTGTCGTCGCGTCGCGATACGGCGCCCCTATCACTATCAAGCCCGCCTGCCTGCTTCTTACCAGATCTACTATTGCCCCGAAGTTGCCCAGGTACTCGTTTTCTGAAACACGAGGGACTGGTCTTGGTTTCTTCGCCGGAACCGTGTTGCCGGAACGAAGCCATCGAGTGGCGTGTGCAAATGCCTGGCTGTGATCTATCAACCAGCGAACTGTAACTGGGTACCAGTCGGTTCTGATCGCTTCACGATCCGGAGCGTCGCTAAGACTCACGTCATTCCAACCAAAACTGGCGATAACCATGTCTGGCTGAAGACGATCAATGTCACGACGCAACCACGCGAGACCCTGCTGACTCGTGTAACCGGGTACAGCCATCGGAAACACTTCAACTTGTCGATCCAGATTTGCCGCGCGCAGCTGTTTTTCAAGCAACATCGGGAAGGGAAGCCACTCGGGATCGTACTCTGTGGGTTTGTCCGGCCAAACAACCGGTACCCGATAACCAAAAGTCACAGAGTCGCCGAGACAGACTATCCGGTAGGTTCCTGGCGGTTTGTTTTCGATTGGATAGTCGGCGCGAAAGTGTTGGGCATTGGTCGACAATACCGTGAAGTCCCAAACCGCATGGTTGAGATTTGGTTTTAGCCGCCACAGCAGTAATGGATCGCCCTCGAAGATTCCGGCTTGTTTCGGATCTGAGACTTGCATCCTTTGTTGAGGCGTTGCGACGAAGAGGTCTAGACTTGAGACGTGCGACATTGTTAAGCGAGTGATCACTTCAACGGCAAGCAGCAGCAACAGGAAGCAGCAATAGATTACTGCGATGTAGAGGAGTCGACGCTTGAGAGGGATGCGTCTTCGTGGAGTTTCAACGTTGGTTGCGTCAAGTTGTTCGGCAGACTCGGCCATGGGGCGTGCAGAATATCAAAAGCTCTTGAACGGGGCAGTAGCCGGGGCAGTAGCCCGACTGTCAAGGAGGGCTCCGACTACTTGATCCAATGAGCCCTCCTTGACAGTCGGGCTACTGCCCCGGTTTCCCGTTGCGCTTTGCATGTCCGTTTGACTTGGCGAGGTAGTCCTTTAGAAATGCACCGGTGTACGATCCGCGTAGATTCATTATCTCTTCAGGTGTGCCTACTCCAACCACGTAACCACCCGCATCGCCGCCTTCGGCTCCCAGATCGATTACGTAGTCGGCAGTCTTAATCACGTCGAGGTTATGTTCGATTACGAGCAACGAACCGCCCGCCTCGATTAATGCGCGAAATGCCGCAAGGAGTTTGTTGATATCGTCGAAGTGCAACCCGGTTGTCGGTTCGTCGAAGATATATAGCGTCTTCGCTCCGGTTCGTTTCAGCAGGTGCGCAGCCAGCTTGATGCGTTGTGCCTCGCCGCCGGAGAGCGTCGTCGCCGACTGGCCCAAGCGCAGGTATCCCAGTCCAACGTCGTCGAGAACCTTCAGACGATTGGTAATCTTTGTTACTTCGCGAAAGAAGGTTATAGCCTCACGCACCGTCATGTTAAGAACTTCGTGAACGTTCTTCCCGCGATAACGAACATCGAGAATCTGTTGCTTAAATCGCGTTCCCTTGCATTCCTCACAAACAAGTTCGACGTCGGCGAGAAACTGCATCTCAACCGTTACTGTGCCGTCACCCTGGCAAACTTCACATCGGCCCCCCGGCAAATTGAAGGAGAAGTGGGATGGATCAAAGCCGCGTGACTGCGCCTCTCTCGTGCTGGAAAACACTTCGCGAATGGCGTCGTAGACCTTTATGTAAGTCACCGGATTCGAACGAGGGGTGCGCCCAATCGGGGATTGATCCACGAGGATAACGTCGTCGATCGATTGCGTGCCTTCAAGTTTTTGAAACGCGCCGACATGTCCCTGCCACTCACCACGCTGCTTCTTCATTCCCGCATAAATGCAGTCGTGAATTAAAGTAGACTTTCCGGATCCGCTTACTCCGGTAACGCAAACAAGCATGTCCAGAGGCACGTCAACGTCGATCGATTTCAAATTGTGTTCGGAAGCACCTTGAATCGAGAGCTGACGTTTATGAACCGCGCGACGTTGCTTAGGTTCCTTGATTTCTGCATCACCTCGTAGGTAGCGGGCTGTCAACGAGTTTTCATCCAGCATGAGACCGGGGAAGTCTCCTTCGTACATCACTCGTCCACCGAGTTCACCGGCTGACGGACCGATATCGAGGATGTGATCAGCTGCACGCATCATTTCGGCGTCGTGCTCGACCACGAGAACGGTATTGCCAATGTCGCGCAAATTCTTCAGCAAGCGAATCAATCGATCGTTGTCGCGCGGGTGAAGACCGATGGAAGGTTCATCGAGCACGTAGAGCGCTCCCACCAACGACGAACCGAGATTAGTAGCCAACTGGATGCGCTGAGCTTCCCCTCCCGACAGAGTTGAGGCAAGTCGATCGAGTGTCAGGTAATCAAGTCCAACCTCGACAAGGAACCGCAGGCGACGTTGAACTTCGAAAAGAATACGCTCCGCAATTGCAGTTTGCTCGGTCGACAATTCCAGTGAAGTAAAAAAAGCCTCAGCTTCTTTAATCGACAACGCACAAACAAAAGGCAACGTTTGGCCACCAACTTTCACGTCTCGAGCTTCTTGTCTTAAGCGGCCGCCATTGCAATCGGGACACAACGTGTACCCGCGATACTTCGAGAGAAACACACGAACGTGGAGCTTGTACTTCTTTGTTTCCATCCATTCGAAGAACCCGCGAACGCCAGCCCATTCGTCCTTACCTTCGATGATCGCCTGCTGTTCATCGCGCGAGAGTTGAATAAAGGGCGTGGTCATCGAGATCTTTTCTGAACGACAGAACTGCTTCAACTCGTTCATCGCCCATTCGTGTTGCGGCCTAGTCCACGGCTCTATAGCCCCTTCTTTGAGAGACAGTCCCGGGTTAGGGATTACGAGATCCAGGTCTAACCCGATGGTGTTGCCAAAGCCCTGGCAAGTCGGACATGCGCCGTAAGGGTTGTTGAAGCTGAAGAGACGCGGTTCCGGTATCGCATAGACTGTGTGGTCATACTTGCACTCAAACCGTTCGGAGAAGCGAAACCGTTTTGCTTCAGCGTCGGCAGTTTCGATCAACGCCGTCCCCTGTCCTTCCTGAAAACAAATCTCCAAAGAATCAACGAGTCGTTGGCGAATATCGGGTCGCGACACCAGTCGGTCAACCAAGACGAAGACGCCTTCAAAGTCTTTTTTCGGGTAGTCATCAGGTGAACTTAGTTCGAGTATTTGACCATCCACTAAAAGCCGCGTGAAGCCACGCTGCATCAAGCTCATCAAGTGAGCAGTTACGTTGAAGCGCAACGTCTGTTGTGTTGGGCGACGTGATTTGGACTTAGTTTTCTCGGTTGGCTTTTGACTTTCTTGAAGTCCGGCGACAGCAGGGAAAAGCACATAGAAGCGCGTGCCCTCTGAAAGAGTCGTCAAAACCTCTTCGGCGATTGATTCCGGCGAATCACGATATACCTCGCGACCACACTCTCGGCAAAAGGTTTGGCCTACACGAGCAAAAAGCAGACGCAGGTAGTCATAGATTTCGGTTTGAGTGCCAACGGTCGAGCGTGGATTTCGCGTCGAGTTCTTCTGTCGAATCGCAATTGCGGGAGCGATGCCACGGACTTCATCGACATCCGGTTTGTCCATTCGCTCGAGAAATTGCCGGGCGTATGCGGAGAGGGATTCGACGTAGCGTCGCTGCCCCTCAGCGTAGATCGTGTCGAAGGCAAGCGAAGACTTTCCGGAACCGCTCACTCCGGTCACGACAGTCAGTTGATTGATAGGAATGGAGAACGAGACGTTTTTGAGGTTGTTTACGCGAGCTCCCCGAACTTGAATGGCTTCTTCTGGCATATATTTCCAATAGTCCAGCCCCCAGACGAGAGTTTGGCTGGTGTTGCAAACCTCGAATGATAGCGTAGGAGAATCGGTGAAGCTAGCGAGCCAATGATGAAGGTTCAAAGACGGAAGTAAAGAGGATCAAATGTCGTTCGCAGATTCTCGTGTTGCCTGGATCATTGACACCTTCATCACCCCTGTCCGACAATGCGCGGCGTTATGAAAACTTCAAGATTCCTCCTCCGCGGATTTCGTCGGCCACGCGAAATCGCCTGCTTCGCACTTGGAAAACTAGAACGCCAGGTGCTCGAAGAAACCTGGCGACTCGGTGAAGTTAGCGTGCGTGATATCTACCGCTCCTTCGACGAGCGGATTGCCTACACCACCCTAATGACCACCCTCGACAGGCTCTTCAAAAAGAACCTGCTCGAGCGACGCAAAGATGGTCGTGCGTTTGTCTATGCAGCCTCGGTTTCCCGCGACGCCTTCGATCAGGGAATCAAAGAGGACGTCATTGACGGACTACTCGGACACGGCGCCGATGGCGTAGAGCCTGTGCTTGCCTGCATCGTCGATACCATCAGCGAAAGAGATCGTGAATTACTCGACGAACTCGATCGCCTCGTACAAGAGAAGAAGAAAGAGCTGCGTCGAAAGAGTTGAAGATGTACGAGTTCCTGGGCATCACACTCGTCTTGGCGATGCTACTGACCGTAAACGCAGTCGCAACTGCGGCCGCGGCCGGTTTGGGGCGTCTGTTGACGCGTCCGTTGCTGCGATGCTCAGCCAGAACTCGCGCGGAACTTCTCTTCGTAATGCGCATCGGACCGCCGGCGATTGCAATCATTTGGATCGCTGCGTTCCTGATTCCGTCCTACCTGGTTTACGAGCCCTATCAGACCAACGAATTTGTCAGCAAGAAACTAGGCGCGCTCGCAGCGATCTCTGCGATAGGAGTTAGTTGTGCCATTTGGCGCGGCATTCGTTCTTGGTGGGCGACCAGATCTCTGTTGAATGCATGGTTGGCAAATGCGACTTCGATAGAACTCGACAACCTCGACGTACCGGCGTATCGCATGACGCATTCGTTTCCGATCATCGCGGTTGTGGGAACATTCCGCCCGCGATTGTTTATTGCAGAACACGTTCTTGAATCATTGAGTGAAGAGGAGTTGGCTGCAGCAATAGCACACGAGTACGGCCACATGGCTGCTCACGACAATCTCAAACGTTCCATGCTGCGTGCCAGTAGGGCGGCACTGCTAATCATTCCTTGCGGACGTTCACTCGATCGAGCCTGGGGCGCAGCGTCTGAATCCGCAGCAGACGAGCATGCGGCTCAGGCTAGTTCCGCAGTTGCACTTAACCTGGCTTCGGCACTCGTTCGCATCGCTCGACTAATTCCGTCGGAAGATCATCCGGTGATGCCATCATCGGCGTACCTCGTCGGTGGTGAAGAAACACGTGGTGTGAAAGCGCGCGTTAGACGTTTGGTCGAACTGTCATCGACCGACCCGAGTTTGCTTGTCAGCAGTGCTCCACTGTTTAGACTGGCTCCCTGGCTGTTATTAGTTTCGATCGTCGTAATGGGAATTACGATCGAGCGTCGACCGGAAGTTCTCGCCTCTGTTCATGCCCTTGTTGAGCGCGTGGTGGCGTTGCTCAGCTAGCCTCTGCTTGTCGTTAATCTTTAGTAACTCCCATAATTTTCAGGTCGCTCTCTTCTGGGACATGCTTTAGCTTGTCGTGGACTCACAGAACAACCTACCAAAAGCGAATACACGCAACTAAGTGTCGATGAAGTCAGTACCGAAACGCGGTAGCATCGGCTAGTAGCGTAGAGACTGCTAGTTCTTGCGGATGTAAAAGAGCCGACGCTACCGCGTTTCGGTACTGACTTCATCGCCGCGACTTTGCAAGAGGCTCTAATGCGGACCTTCAACGCGTTGCGGCGGCGATTGCTAAGGGACGTCGCAGCCAGATAAAAACTCCAGCCGAGAGCAACTGCATCAACGACCCAAAGATTACGAGCGCCATCAGGGAATGATCGTAGAGCAGACCCATTGCCACGCTTCCAAGAAACCAGAGCACCCCATATACAGCATTGAAAGCGCCAAAGGCTGAGCCTCGTTTATTCATAGAAACGACTTGTGAAATTCCCGACCTGAGTGTTGCGTCCTGAGCTCCGTGTCCGGTTGCCCAGCAAGCGACGGCAATGTAACCGCCGATAGTTCCGCCGAGAAAACCAAAAGGAAGCGTCAATAGTGAAACGACTATTCCTATAGCAATCACTTGAATGCCGTAGCGATCAAAGAGTCGACCAAAGATCAAAGCCGTCAGGCCCACGACGCCCATGGCACCGGCGTACATGAGTGGTATGACTTCGGGTTTCGTGAGCGAGTTCTTCTGGAAGTGGTAGGCGAGTAACGGGAAGTCAACAAACCCAAGCGCCAACAACCCTGCTGCTCCTACGTAGACCCAGAATACCGACGGAAGTTTCTGCTGCTTTGGAGCTGCGGGAGGTGTGCCCCTATGTGGGCTAACTGCTCGGGCAAAGAGTAGCGCGATAAACGCGCCAATCGCGGGTAACGCCAACCAAAGAAAGGCGGGACCTACTCGATGATTGCGGGCGACTGATATAGCAACGAACAATGGTCCGAGAACCGCGCCAGTCTGGTCCATCGCCGCATGGATGCCAAACCCGGAACCGTGTCCTACGACTTCAGTAGCTTCGGAAAGGAGAACATCGCGCGCTGGTCCGCGAAGACTCTTTCCGGTGCGTTCGGCGATGATTAATAGAGCCGCCGCCTGCCAGCTGCCTGCGAACGCAAGACCGGGCACTACAACGAGATTGAGAAAATAGCCAAGCGTTGTAATCGTCCAGTAAGCGCGTGTCTTGTCCGCCAGCTTGCCGGAAAAGTAGCGCAGGCTTGCGGCGATCATCTCGCCCAGCCCGGCAACAACTCCAACTGTGGTTGCTGTTGCTCCGAGATCTTTTAGGAGTGGACCGATAACGCTGTGAGCGCCTTCGTAAGTCATGTCCGCAAACAGACTCACGAAGCCAAGACAAACGATGAAACGGAACGCAGCCGATCGTTCCTGTTTCGAAGCCATCAGAACTTAGCGCCTTTCAAATAGAATTTCTAAGACGGTGAGCAGACCGAGTACCAACATTAATCCAACCGCTACGTAACGAACTACCTTGGGAGACACTCGTTCTTGAATTCGTCTGCGAATACCAGCCCCGAGGAAAGCCGCCAGCGTGCCCTTGGTAACCATCGCACTGACGGCGCCCAGCCAAACTACAAACGGCAGACTATAGCGAGCGGCCAGTGTAGCGGCAGTTACTTGTCCAACGTCTCCCCATTCCGAAAGAAATATTGCCGCGAATGAAACCATCGCCGCTTTTTTTGCTGTATGTTCTTTGCCGTGTTGTTTGGGTTGATCCGATTTGCGCCACAGTGCGAATGCCACGCTAAGAAAACTGATTGCAGTAATGCTTGCGACCAGCACGGGCGGCAACCGTGAAATTGCCTCACCGACCATAACAGCGACGCCCATCTTTGCCATGAAAGCCGCCGCCATTCCCATCATGATCGGAAGAGTTCGAAACCGCGTTGCCAGCACGCCGGTCGTGTACAGTAGTTTGTCGCCCACTATCTCTGCGACAAACACAGTTCCAAACGTGGTGAAGAAGATGAGCACCATCGAACTGGTTTGAAAATTTCGACTGAAGTTGAACGACGGACCAAGTACGAGAACAAGAAGCCCACGCATTCTAGTGAGCAATGGTTTAATTCACAATCAGACGGCAAAAGAGATTTACGGCGGCTGGTAGTAGTTTGTCGTGGTCGATAGAGTTTCGGGCCCAATCAGGCAAGCATGATTCTTCAAGTATCTAATCTCAACAAGAAGTTTGGTCGACGAAGTGTACTCAGCGACGTTTCATTTCAGGTTCGCGAGGGTGAAGTCCTCGGATTGATCGGACCAAACGGAGCAGGGAAGACTACGTTGTTGGAATGCATCGCAGGATTGTTGCCATCCAACCAGGGTGAAATCCGTTATCAAGACAAGCACCTCAACTCGTTCGAGCGGAAGAATGTTCTCTTCTATTTGCCCGACGCGGTCGTTCCGTGGGCCGAGCAAAGAGTGAAATGGGTCTTGCAGTTCTTTGAAAAACTCTACGGCCAATCCCACGACAAGCTAATCCAATTGTTTACTCCCCTGCGACTCGAAGAGATCAAGGAATCGCGCTTGTCGACACTATCCAAGGGTGAACGTAAGCGACTCATGCTGGCACTTGGCTTACTGACGTCACAACCTTTGTTGTTGCTGGATGAACCATTTGATGGTCTCGACCTGCGACAGACCAGGGACGTGATGACAATGATTAGGAGTAATCGCTCCAATGGTCGAACACTTTTATTGTCGATTCATCAGCTAATCGACGCCGAGAGAGTTTGTGATCGACTAGTGCTGCTCAACGAAGGAAAAGTTGCTGCCGAGGGGACTCTCGCCGAGCTAAGAAAGTTGGCAAACATCGAGGAGGGTAGCTTGGAGGATATCTTTCTTGCGCTCACATAGTTTTCGCCAACTCACCAGCAAGGAACTAAGAGAACTATTTGCGTCGCGGGCCTTCTGGTTGATGTTGCTTATCGCGGGGATCTTGGTCGGCCACGCTTTCATCACCGCCGTAAATACTTATGCCGAGATGAGTGGGAGTGGCGGAGCACCGGCCGCTCTTCCGCAAGCATTGACTCCACTCGATGGCATCCTCGTTCCCACCTGGGGCGCTTACGATCTCGCGGCTACCCTATTGTTTCCCTTCGTTGCCATTCGACTGATTGCAGCGGAGAAGGAAAGCGGTGGCTTGAAACTGTTGCTCCAACTGCCGGGCAGCCTTGCAAGTAAACTAACGGCAAAAGGATTAGCACTGATTGTCGGTTGGCTGATCGCATGGATACCCGGATTGGTCGCGATTATTCTTTGGAAGAGTTACGGCGGTCACCTTCATTCAGTGGAAACACTAAACCTCCTGGTCGGACATTTACTGCGAGGATTTTTGAGTGCTGGGTTAGCGGTAGCCGCCGCTGGCCTGGCTGAGAGCGCCTCGAGTGCTGCGATCATTACTCTCGGGTTTACGGTTGGCACATGGGCGCTGGACTTTATCGCAGCTGGTCGTGGTGGCTGGTTGCAGCAACTTGCGAGTTACACACCAACTGCTGCGTTACGGTCGTTCGAACAGGGTTTGCTGAAGTTCAGCATCGTGGCGGTAATGGTTGCGTTGAGTGTCGCAGGATTTGCTGTCACCGCAATTTGGTTGCACACGGGTAGATCCATGAGCCGAAAGTTGATTGCGTCCGCAGGTCTAATTGCGATTGTCATCGTTGTTTGTCTAGCAGCCTCCCGAGTCGGAGCGAGTTGGGATTTGAGTGAGAATCAGCGCAATTCATTTGGCGCAAGGGATGAGTCATTACTGCGACAAGTAACTCAGCCGCTCAAGCTCACAGTTTTCCTTGCCCCGGAAGATCCAAGATTGACGGACCTGGAGCAAAGTGTACTGAAGAAGTTGCGCCGAGGGTTGGGTAGCCGCCTGCAGGTTGAATACGTCTCCGGTAGTCAGTCGGGGCTTTTTGCAAACTCCGAAGATCATTACGGTGAGATTTGGTACGAGATGGGCGGTCGGAAAACAGTTGATCGCTCGACAATCGAAGAAGTTGTTTTGGATCAGATTTACCAGCTGGCGGGTCTTAGTTCGCCTGAACGATCAGGTGACAATCAGTTTCCCGGTTATCCGCTCGCAACGCAGCCACGGAAGGCAGCGCTTGTCTTCTATTTGCTGTGGCCGCTGGTCGTCGTTATCGGGTGGTGGCGAATGAGTCGATAGAGCGGTGCAGTAGCCCGACTGTCAAGGAGGGCTCTGGGATACTTATCAGGCAGTCAGAGCCCTCCTTAACAGTCGGGCTACTGCACCGAGGAGTCCAGAACTAAAATAGTTAACAAAGGAGCCAGTATTAATGAGGACACGCATTTTCATATTTCTTTCGATAGCAATCCTAGCGTTAGGCGTAGCGACCTTTGCTCAGCGCACCAGCAAGCCACAGTCACTGCGCGTTGATCTTTCAAAGGAGAAAGCCGGCAAAGAGTCGACCAAGTTTTTAGCGGTCGTTGGTAATTGGTCGATAATTGACGATGGCGGTACCAGGGTGATCGGCGTTGATGGCCGAAGTTGGTTGCGCGGTCAACCGGCGGGAGGACTCGCACAAAACGCGCGGGCAATCTATGGATCCAAGCACGAAGAATTCATCGATAACGTCAAGGCCTTCGCTTACTTCCCATACGCAGTGCTCAAGGAAGTAGATGACTTTCAGAACGGAACGATCAGCATGCGCTTCAAGCTGGTTGATGGGAAGCTGGATTCATGTGCCGGCATCCTTTTCAACCTGAAACCGAATGGCGACTACCTGACCGTTCGTTTTAACGGCAAGGAAGACAACGTTGTGCTGTGGACGTTCAATAAGGGAAAGAGAAGTTTTGTGAAGAGGGGAACTGAGAACGTGCCACTGCAGTTGAATACCTGGCACACGCTCGAGATCACAGTCAACGGAACCAGTTTAGGAGCGTCGCTGGATGGCAAGCATTTGCTTGATTACACGATGGCTGAATCAGTGTCGGGAAGGATTGGACTCTGGTCAAAGACAGACAGCGTGAGTTACTTCGATCAATACACAGTGACGAACTAGCGTGTAGCACAGACTTCAGTCTGTAGAACTAAGTCAGATTGAAGATCGCGGATGTCCGATATGCTTTAGAGCCTCTTGCAAAACTCTCATTCTCCCCAAGCTTCAGCTTGGGGTTTACGGCAGGGCTCCAATTTTGACGAACCGTTTTAACGGTTTACGGTTTTGAGCCATCAAACTCCACGCCGAAGTTCGATTGGCGTTCTTATTGATATGCACACTGGGTAAACCGTTGAAACGGTTCCTGGGTACTGCGAGCCCACTTATACCCCAAGCTGAAGCTTGGGGAGAATGAGAGCCTTTCTGCACACAGCTCCAATCTGATCACAGCTCCACTTTTGCAAGTGGCTCTTTAGCTTGTCGTCATCGGCGTGCTCAGCCTTCTTCGTTACTTTGCGACAAGCTAAAGCATATCGGACGTAGCTAAGGGGACTTCGATTAACTCGAAGTCCCCTTTTGTTTCTAGTACACAGACTGAAGTCTGTGCCACAAGCCACTTAGAAAATAAACCGCGCCTGGAGTTGGAACACTCGCGGCGGGTCGATGTTTGCGAATGCCGGGATAGCGTTCGTTGTTGTTCCCACGCCACCGACAAACTGTCCGAAGGTGTTGGCGGGAGTTGCCGCATCACCATAAGTCGTGACACCACGAGCAAGATAGTTGCCATGGTTTAGAAGATTGAAGCCTTCCAACCGTAGCAAAATGCTTGTGCGTTCTGACGTCCGAATGCGGCCTTCAACGAAGGTTGCGACATCGGAAGTTGCGGTGCCGCGAAATGCGGACTTGCTGATTACGGCGCCATTAATTACAGGTCTGTCGTTGTTAATTCCGTCGCCGTTATTGTCGACGCCAGTCGTCGCATTGAATGGACGCGCGGACGCGAGCATGGTCACCGTTCCCGCTGTGATGTTGTATGGGAAGCGGTAGCTGAAAGTCATCACCGCGCGATGACGTTGATCGACAACACTCGGTCCACGTTCCTCGCCACCCAGGTGCAGCAGTACGCTTTGATTTGGGCCAATACCATTGCCGTCTGGCTCCGTCGTATTGGTTGCTCGCGACAGCGTGTAGCTTACTGAAGCAAACATGCGCGAATTTCCTCGATAGCTAAACATAGTCTGTAAGCCATCGTAGTCGGCGATGCCGTAGTTTGTTAGAACATTTATCTGTCGCACTCCGCCGTTAACTGGCAGGATTGGGCGGGTCAAATTAGCAGCGCCGACAGTTCTTACCTGGCCAGGGCCAGTTCGATTAAACTCCGACGGTGCATTCAAATCGATC
>Ga0207691_10001046_pt1 | contig 27468 bp, 24 predicted proteins | sample KBSM13metaG_FD_184327 | JGI IMG/M metagenome (GOLD analysis project Ga0207691, IMG submission 184327) | Miscanthus rhizosphere microbial communities from Kellogg Biological Station, Michigan, USA - KBS M1-3 metaG (SPAdes) (version 2) | ecosystem: Host-associated > Plants > Roots > Rhizosphere >...
AGGGCGCTGCCACTTGAGCTAGGCTCGCGCCGCTTTGGCTGCCGCGCTCCCAATCCTGCCCATCCCCAGCTCCCGGCGCTCCGCGCAGCAGGGTCCACCCTCGGCCTATGCGGCCTTACCGGCGGATCTGGCAGCACGCGGCTTTCGAAATCCGGAGCACGCCTTCGGCCAGCTGCAGCGACCCTGGGCCTGGCAAGCCGGCGCGCCCGCACTGGGCCGCAACGATCGCGCGCTGAGCGAGCAGCTCTCACTCGCTCAGCCGCGCCTCGTGACGCGCAGCAGCGCCGCGGACGGCTCGACCAAGTTGCTCTTCGAACTCGCCTCCCGTGACCGCGTGGAGGCCGTCCACATGCCACGCGCCGGCCGCGTCACGCTGTGCATCTCGAGCCAAGTGGGCTGCGCCATGGGCTGCACGTTTTGCGCGACCGCCAGCATGGGCTTCGGTCGCCACCTGTTCGCCCACGAGATCATCGGCCAAGTGCTGGTCGCGATGCACGAGCTCGGGCCGCGCCATCCGGGCGATCTGACCTTGGTCTTCATGGGCATGGGGGAGCCGCTACACAATTTGGCAGAGGTGTCGCGCGCGATCTCCGTGCTGTGTCATCCCGCGGGCCTGGGCCTGTCGGCGCGACGCATTACGGTTTCCACCTCGGGGCTCGTGCCCGAGATCGCCGAGCTCGGTCGGCTCGAGCCGCGCCCACTCTTGGCCATCAGCGTGAACGGCACGACCGACGAGCAGCGTTCGGCGTTGATGCCCATCGGCCGCCGCTACCCTCTTTCCGAGCTACGCAGTGCGCTCGAACTCTTCCCACTCCGCCCGCGTGAACGCATCACGGTCGAGTACGTGCTGCTCGCCGGCGTGAACGACAGCCCCGACGACGCGCGCCGGCTGGCCAATTATTGCGCCACTTTTCCGCATCAAATCAACCTGATCCCATTCAATGAGCACCGCGTCTCCGAGTTTCGCGCGCCGACCGAAGCCGTGGTCGACGAGTTCGCGCGCGCGCTGCTCGGCGAACGCCGCACCGTGCTCACCGTGCGCCGCTCACGCGGTCGAGACGTGGGCGCGGCCTGCGGACAGCTCGTGCTCGGTTAGTCGCATTTTGGGGGAGGTCGCGCGCATCCGTGCGTAATATCCTGGAGCAATGATGACTTCTCCTGGGGATTCGGGACGGTGTGGGCGCGGCTTGGCAGGGCCCGCGGGTTTGCTACTGGGGTTGTGTGTCGCGTGCGGTTCGGCGACGGACGCGCAGTCAGCGCTGCTCGGCCAAGCGCCGCGCTGTACCGAAGCTTCCGTGCTGCGCATCGAGGGCACGATCGACGGCCACGCGCTGAGTGATACTCGAACCTCGAACATCAATGCCGGGCTCACGAACTTCGGCACTTCCGAGTTTCAGACTCCACTCGCAGCAGAGCTCGAGAGCCATCAAGTCGAACTCGACGTCAACTGGGCCAACAGCTTGTTCGATGGCGAGGTGGGCGCCATTACGGCTGGCATCTTGCAGGCACCTGCCGATTTTCCAAAGATTCGCAGCGCCGAAGGATACACAGTAAACTCGTTCTGCGTGGCCAAGGGCGAGGTGGGATTCGTCTCGGGCGGTCCCGAAGACGGTGTTTTCAAATTCGCCATTAGCGAGCTCTGGTATTCGGACTCGCTCAGCCCGACTGTCTGCCCGTCGCAGTTCCCGGCTGAGGGCGAAACCTTCGCCGTGGACGTGCGCGGCTGCTTTCGCTGAGCTGAAGGTGAGTAGTTACTCCGGCCTTCCTTGACGCGCGGCGGGCACGGACGCCTCCTCTACGGCCGGAGGTCAGTCATGAAATTGTATTACAACCCGCTCTCGCCCAACGCTCGTCGTGTTCGACTCACCGCGGCCGTGCTCGGCATCGAGCTCGAGGAAAAGCTGCTCGACTTCTCCAAAGGGGAGCACAAGAACCCCGAGTACCTCGCGCTCAATCCGAATGGAGCCGTGCCAACGCTCGTCGACGGCGACTTCGTGCTCAGCGAGTCGCGCTCGATCATGCAATACCTCGCCTCCAAGAAGCCCGAGTCCGGGCTCTTGCCGCGGGACGAAGCCGCGCGCGCGGACGTAACGCGTTGGCAGTTCTGGGACGCTTCCCACTTCTCGCCGCAGCTCGGCACGCTCGCCTTCGAAAAGCTGATCAAGGGCATGATAGGGCTCGGCGAGCCGGATAGTGCAAAGATCAATGAAGCGCTCGTGAACTTCCGGCGCTTCGCTGCAGTGCTGAATCAGCGACTCGCAAGCACGCAGTACGTCGTCGGCAATAGCCTCACGCTCGCCGATCTAACGCTCGCCTCGTCGCTGATGTATGCCAAGCAAGCCGAGGTTCCGCTCGCCGAGTTCCCCAATATCGAAGGCTGGCTTTCGCGGATCACCGCCTTGGACGGCTGGAAAAAGAGCGCGAGCTGAACCGCCGGCCGTCGTATGCGGGGCAGCCGGGGCACGACGCAACGTTCGGCCCGCGCTCGGCAAGAGTTGCATGGGTCGCCGCTCAGAATTCTGGGCGGCACTGCCTCGGCTGTGTATGCTGGGCCCAGTTGTTTCGAGCTGAGTGGGCGCCTGAACGGGGCGCGATTTTTCACGAGGGTCGGTCGATGAACGAGTATCTGCGCGTTGCGCGCCTGGGATCGCTGGGTCGCGTCGTTGTCATTGTGCTCGCCACGGCGGGCTGCGCCGGGACGCCGCCTCCCACGCCCATTCGCTACGCCGATTTCGGCAGCGTGCACGTGAAGGCGGAAGATTTGCGTTTGCCGTTCGTGGTCGAGTTTCAAGCGGGTGAGCAACTGCCCGTGAACTTCGAGTTCTCGAGTGAAGAATTCGAGCTTTCACCCACGCATCCGAGCATGACCCTGGTGGCCAAGCAGCGTTGCTTCGTGCGCTTCTCGGACGAAGGCGTCCGAGCCAGCCTCGACCCACGAAACTTCGATCAAAAACCCAAGGTACCGGGCAGCTTTCGCTTCGGCCTGAAGGTGGTGCGCGGCGAGCCCACCAAGCTCGACGTGGGGATCGCGACACCTCGACGCTGACGCGATGCTCAAGGCCGCGCGGTGACGTAGAAGAAGTCGCGCGTGGAGGCGTGACCCAGGTACTCGTCGGGTTGGTACAACAAGCCGCGCACCGCGCCGACGGCGTTCAGCTGACTGCTCCCGGCATCGCGGTAGAGCAGAAAGCGCGGAAAGGAAAAGTTGACGTCGAGCTGCGCGACGTCGCGTGCGCCCACGTGCTGCATGCCGAGGGCCAATGCCCGCGCGGTGGTCGAATTGCTGATGCCGACGAAGAGCGTGCGAGCGTCCGCGGACAGGCCCACCGCCGAGCGGCGGATCACGGTCTTGCCCTCCAAGGTCGCGCCCCAGTTGCGCGAATCTTGTGCCCGCAGCCCCGGGTGCAGGGTGCCGTCCTGCACCATGCAGCCTGGTGTTTGCCGCCACCAGCTGAGCTCTCCGCTAGCAGCCAGCGCAGACCAGGGCGCGATGCGCAAACCGCCGTCGCTGTTGGCCGCGAACGTGCAAGCGTGCGGCTTCGGGGCGAGCAGCTCGCTGCCGTCCACCATCATGCCGAACTGGCCATGCTCGGCTTTGAAGCCGCCGTTGAACGCCGCGACCAGCTCAGCGCGATCGGCTTCGGGCACGACGCCCGGTCGCGCCGCTGCGATGCCGCGCTCGACGCTCTTCGGTTCGACGCTGCCGGCGACCGCGCGCACGCGGAGCTTCGATAGGTCGAGCGCAAACACGAACAGCTCGGCGTACACTCGCTCGCTGTCCGGGTGGACAATTGTCCGGTAGATAGTAACGCTTTTGCCGGCGCGCGCGTTCACCGCTTGCCAGTTGCCATCTTCGGCGCTCGCCGTCGCTGGATAAAGGGCACCGACCGCGCGCGGAGCCGTAACCGGGTCCGCCGCCTTTGCGTCGACCAGATTGACCAAGAGCTCGCTCGGCGTCGCATCACTCAGGCTGCGCGCTTTGCCGTCGCTCGTGACTCGCTGCACGCGATCCTCGACGCCCGCAACGGTCTCTTCGAGCTGCGTCACGCGCTCACTCCCCACCAGCGAGCGCAACCCGTCGGCCACCCAGGGACCGAACCAGGGCACGTGCCGCACCCCCAACCAGGCAGCGCACAGGGTGGTCGCGCCGAGCAGCGTCAGCGACAAGAGCCAGCGAGAGGCTGGACGATTCGGCACGATGGGTGCCGCCCAGCCGCTCAGGGCATTGAGCGCATCGTGGGCAGGTGGACCCAAGGACGAAAGGGCAGTCGAAATGGCACGCATGCTGGCAGGTCTTGCTCCTGCCGGGTGCTAGTGCAGCCGGCGTGCCAGCGACCGAATGCAGCTGCGCTGCATGCTGCGCGGCCAAACGATGCCGCGTTTTGCGCGCGATTGCCTAGCTGTGCGGTGGGGGAAGCCGTCCGTGCAGCGGCCTCCGCCCTGTCACACCCAATCCGCTGTGGCGTAACGCACGCAGGGATGCGGAGGCTGATACACGCCGTTCAAGTGCCATCAGGCAACAGTGAACTTACTTCGCTTCAGGCGCCGTCGCTTGAACGGCCGTGCCTTTGGCCGCTTCGAACGAAAGCTTTTGCCCGCCGACCGCCGCGGCTGCCATCAGGCCCTTCTTCGGAATGACGAACGTCGCCACGCCGTCCTTGAACTCGGCGTTCTTGGCCACGCCCTGATCCGCACCCACGGCGGACACCTCGGCGCCGAATTGGAACGAGTTTTCCTTCAGCTTTTTGAAGGCGGCGGGTGTTTTGAAGAACACGACCTGGCTGTAGGACTGACCGCCCACCTGCGCACCGATCGACACTTCACTCACGCTCACCCTGCCGACGTAGCTTCCGCCTTCGTACGCCTCGCCAGCGCCGTGCGCACCGCCGAGGATGAAGGCGCCCTCACCCACCGTCGGAATCACGACGTAGCCCGCTGATGACGAGAAGAGCTGATCGATCGACGAGTCCTTGGTCTTGAACAGAGAGATGGTGTCCTGAATGCCCTCCACCCTTTCGGGAGCGGCCGCGGTCTTACCGTCCTTCTGACTGCCACCGCAGGCTGGCGCGACGACGGAAAGAAGCAATGCCCCACACAAAACGCACCCTAGCGAAGCCTTCTTCATTCGGCTCCATTCGCAGATCTTTCCGTCGACGTCAAACTAGCAGCTATCGAGTTCAACCCACTCGGGACAGTGGGATTGGGCGCTCGCGCTCCCGCTTCGCAACTCGCGACGCACTGAATTCCCGACGCAGGGACACCGAAACACCCGTCGCGGCGTGGGTCTCGAAGAGGCGAGCTGGGCGTTACCCCTGCGGGTAGCGCGAAGCGCGTCGATTCGCACCTTCACTGCTTCGTGGCGATCGGCGCTTGGCCCTGCGCGAGCGCCGACGACCGGGCGCTGGGCCCACTCCGACGGGGCCGCCGCCGCGCGTGACTCGGGAGCAGGGTCCCCGCACTCGGGGGCATGGCGGGAACCGTTTGCGCGTGTTCCGTTGACACTGCACGGGGTCCGAGCCGTAACCTATCGATCTTTCGAAAGAATCCCGGACAACGCGCGAGCACGAACCCCAGTCTGCCGAAAAGCTGCTACGAGGGGCGCCCGCCAATGCCCTCGATCAATGTCAACGACGTCAGCAAAGCCTACGGCAAAAAGCGCCTATTCCAAGAGGTGTCGGTCGAGTTCAGTGAAGGAAAGCGCTACGGCCTGACCGGCCCGAACGGCGCCGGCAAGTCGACCTTCCTGAAGATCGTCTCCGGTGAGTTGGAAGCGGACTCCGGTCACGTGCACAAGCCGGAGCGCACGGGCGTGCTGAAGCAGGACCAGTTCGGCTTCGAGAAGATGATCGTGCTCTCGGTCGTGCTGATGGGCAACCAAAAGCTGTGGGCCGCCATGCAAGAGAAGGAAGAGCTGCTCGCCAAAGAGACGCTCACCGACAAGCAGGGCGAGCTACTGGGCGAGCTCGAAGGCGTGATCGCGGAAGAAGACGGATACTCCGCCGAGTCCGACGCGGCCGAGCTACTGGCCGGTCTCGGCATTCCCGAGAGCGAGCACGAAAAGCAAATGCGCGAGCTGCCCGGCGGCTTGAAGCTACGCGTGCTGTTGGCCCAGGCATTGTTCGGCAATCCCGACGCGCTCTTGCTCGACGAACCGACGAACAATCTCGACATCGACAGCATCCGCTGGCTCGAGCGGTTTTTGTGCAACTACCGCGGCGTGCTGGTCACGATCTCGCATGACAGGCATTTCTTGAACGAGATTTGCACGCACATCGCCGACATCGATTACGAAACGATCATCGTTTATCCCGGTGGCTATGACGACATGATCATCGCCAAGGGACAGGTGCGCGGCAAAGTCGAACAAGAGAACGCCGAGCGCGCCAAAAAGGTCGCGCAATTGCAGGACTTCGTGGCCCGCTTCGCCGCCGGCACGCGCGCGACGCAGGTGCAAAGCCGCAAAAAGCAGATCGAGCGCCTACAGCTGACGGATCTGAAGCGCTCCAACATCGAGCGCCCCTTCATTCAATTCTTGGTCAAAAAGCCGTCCGGCAAGCAAACCGTGACCATCGAAAACCTGACCAAGCGCTGGCCCGACGTCACCGTTTGCGACAACTTCTCGACCATCGTCACCAAGGGCGAGAAGATCGCCATCATCGGCAAGAGCGGCATGGGCAAGACCACGCTGTGCAAGATGCTGGCGGACGGCCTCAAGCCCGACGAAGGCACGATCACCTGGGGCCACCAGGTGAGCATCGGCTACCTGGCGCAAGATCACCGGGAAGGCATCCCGAACGGAACCACCGTCAGCGCCTGGCTACATTCCTTCGACACGCTGGCCACGCAGCAAGACATCCGCGGGCTGCTCGGCAAGATGCTGTTCAAGGGCGAAGAAGGCATGAAGCCGACCGACGCGCTGTCCGGCGGTGAAGCCGTGCGCATGATCTTCTCCAAGCTGATGCTGGCCAAGGACAACGTGCTCGTGCTCGACGAGCCGACCAATCACTTGGATCTCGAGTCGATCATCGCCCTAGGCGACGCGCTGACCAAGTACGAGGGCACGGCCTTCGTCGTGACCCACGACCGGGATCTCGTCGCCAGCTTCGCCAATCGTATCTTCGCCTTCACCAGCAAGGGGCTGATCGACTGGCGCGGAACGTACGACGATTTCCTCGAGAAATACGGCGAAGACGGCAAGAAGTGAACGGCCCGCTGGGGCGCTCTGCCGCAGGGCGGGCGTCCCGGCGTCGTACGACAATGCCACGTTGACTCCGAGCTCGGCCGTTTCAATATTTGGCTCGGAGGTGCTCACATGGAGACTCAGCGGCTTTATCGCGGTCGGTTGATCGATCATTTGCAGCTCGTGGTGCGCGATCTCTCAGTCAGTAAGCGCTTTTACGAGGCCGTCTTCGCCACCTTGGAGATCCCCATTGGCGGAGTGGGTGAGGACTACTTTTGGGCCGACGAACTGTTCGTTTCCACCAAGGAGAGCCGAGCTGCGCAAGGCCAATTGACTGGCCGCGTGCATCTGGCATTTCAGGCTCCCAATCGTGAAGTGGTCGACCGCTTTCATCGCGCGGGGCTGCAGGCCGGCGGGGTGAGCAATGGTGAGCCAGGCGAGCGCCCGTATCACCCGGGCTACTATGCAGCATTCCTGATCGACCCCGACGGCAACAACATCGAAGCCGTGTTTCATGGCCCCGCCAAGCGCTCCACGCCCGCCATCGAAGTGACGTTCTGAACGTCACCGCTAATCCAAGCAAAGGACGAGAAGCGAGTTCGTTCCCGAGGGAAGGGACTTCGCTAACCTCGTCCGCTCGCACCGAAGCGCCGGACATTGCGCGCCTTGGCTTTGACCCGCTCTTCTTCGCGATCGCGCGGCGGCGCGTGGGTCACCAGCGTCTCGACCAAGTGACGCGTGACGCCCGCGACCTCCGCCACGGCTCGCTCGAACTCCAGCTGATTCGCCTGCGAAGGCTTCAACACTCCGCTCACTTTGCGTACGTACTGCAGCGCGGCCGCGCGGATCTCTTCTTCAGTCGCAGGCGGCGCAAAGTTGAACAAGGGACGAATGTTCCTGCACATGCCTCGATTGTGAACACGGGCGCGCCCTGGCTCAAGGACAATGCTCAGCGCTGCTCACGCGAAACGACGAAGCTCAAGGCAACGCGCCGGCCTCCGCCCTCAGCTGCTGAAAGCGGGCGCCGAGCAGTCGGATGGCAGGGTGCTCGGGGGCGAGCGCTGACAAGCGCCCAAGCGCGTTCAAAAATCCCGGCTGGTTGCGCGCCGCGAGCTCTCCACAGGCGAGCAAGAAAGCCGCGCGCGCACTGGTCGGGTCTTGGGTGACAGCCAGCTGCCCGTCGTGCCGCAGCCGCAGCGCTGCAGGGCCGCCGCGCGAGGCGAGGCTCAACACTTCACTGAGATCAGTCAGATGGCTCAGCAACTGGTAGCCAGAGTCGGCCAAGCGCGCGTTCAGCCCCTGCCTGCGAACATAGACCGCAGCAACGTCATCCCAATGGACGAGCGCCCAATCCGGCGATTGTGCCAGGGGGATGCCGAACGATTCGCCTTCACGCGCGCCGGTCACTGCGTATTGCATGTCGAATTCGCGAGCCAGGTCGCTGAACGCAGCGGGGCTCGTGTTGGCCCGGTCGGCGCGTGTGACGAGGCTGATGTCGTGTAGCGTGGCCGCTCGACCGTCCATGAAGATCTTTCGCTCCGGACCGAGCGTCATGGCCAAGTAGCCTCCCAAGGGCGAGAAGTTGAACATGTGCCCGCGCACGTCGTTCGTTACGATGTAGTCGCAGGCGCGCTCTGGGAAATGTGTGGGATCGAAGCCCACGCCCAGGTTCATCGCGGGGTTCAGCAGCGCAAACCCCGCGGCCAGATAGGGCGCCGTCGCGAGCGCCCAACGAGTGACGCTCGTGGCGGCGAGCGCCGCGCCGAGCCGTCGTCCGATGACTGGCGTCATGAGCAATACCGCGAGGGGCACCGCGCGCACCACCCAAAGCAAACCGATTGCCCCGAGTAGGACCAACGCAACGTCGAACGCCGTCGGCAGCACGCGCTTGCCCATGCTGTCTTTACCGAAGAGCAGCGCAACGAGGGCGAGCCCCAGCAAAAGCGGGCCAAGTGGCTCGTGATGGAGGTAGAAACCGATACTGGGCGGCGCACTCTCGGTGACGCGCTCGAAAGCGAAGCGCGCCGTGGCGTCTTCTGAAAAACGGCTGGGCCCCAGGCGCGCGATCGGGCCCCCCACGTTCAGCAGCGCGGCCAAGGAAGCGCAGCCCGCGGCGAGCGCCGTCGCACCAGCGTCGCTCCCGTCCCGCTCGGGCAGCAGTCCCCCCAAGCGCCCCCGGGCCAGCCTGCAACCGCCGCGGTACGCCGCGTAGGCGACGCACAACCCCGCACCCATGAAGGCGAAGCCGTGCGCAGACGCCCAAAATAGTAAGAGAATTGGCCAGCACCAAAGCACTCGGCGCTGGATCTTCTCGGATGGCGCTTGCCGGTGCAGCTCAATCAAGCCCAGCAGCAACGCAATCAGCAAAAACGACAGCGTTGCCGGACGCACGACCAGCCAACTGTCGATCGCCGCAAGCGCCAGCGCGACCGCCGCATAGGCCAACGGGCCCTGGTTGCGCAGCGGTCGAAACAGCCAATAGCCAATGCCCGCGGCGAGCGCGCCGCCTGCGATCTGCAAAGCCAGAGCGCCACCGGCTCGCCACAGCGCGTACAGAGGGATCTCGCTCAGCGGCTCGATGAAGCCGACTCGTTGAGCGGTATAGGCCAGCGGATCGAGCTTGGGGATTGCCCGCAAAGCGACCATCGCGCGTCCGAGCGCAATGTGCCAAGGCAAGTCGAAATCCCCCAGCTTGCGCAGCGAGATGGCCGCGCCAAACACCAGCAAACCGAGCAAGAACAGCGTGCGCTCGCCGACGGGTGAGCGCACGGCAGGGGTCGAGTGCGAGTGGGCGGCATTCGACGGAGCTGACATGCAATGCGGCGCAGCTTACGACGAACAGCGAGCCGTGTATGCCCCCCAAAACCTCAGCGACTCAAAGCGACCGGCTCGCCATCCACCGCGCGCCGCGAGCGCGCCGCGAGCACCGCGGGCAGCACCACCACCGCCGCGATCAGGCACGTGACTTCCCCGAGCACGGCGACCACGCCGAACAGAAACAATGCCTGATTTTTGGCAAGCAGCAGCGAGCCGTAGCCAATGATCGTGGTCAGTGAGCAAACGGCCACCGCGCCGCCGGTGGAACGAATGGCGTCGATCACATCGTGGGAGCCGGTTTGGCGATAGCGGGCCATGACGTTGACCGCGTAGTCCACACCGATGCCGAAGGTGATCGGGAAGGCGATGAAATTGCAGAAGTTCACCTTCACCCCGAGCAACAGCGTCAACGCCAAGAGCCAGAGCACGCCGATCAAGAGTGAGCCGATGATCAGCACGGTCGAGCGATTGAAGCGGAAAATCGCCGTCACCAACAGGACCACGCCGGCCAAGGCAGCCAAGGTCGAAAGCGGACCATCACGTGAAATCGAAGCGATGATGTCGGCCGACAGCGGGATGGATCCTGCCGGGCGCGCATCGCTGCCGGCGATTCGTCGCAGCTCGTTGGTGAAGGTCGCGAGCGCTTCCCCATGCCAGGTGGCGTCGCTCGGCTTGGGGTAGACCAGCACCGCGCGATCGAGTCGCCCACTGCGTTCGCGGAGGCCTGCGGTCAATGTGTGCGGCAGCTCGTCGGGCTGTAGCACGTGCAGGCTGTCCGCCGGCAGATACGGGTCGATGGCCGAGCGTTGCTCGGGGCTCAACTCGGCCCGGATGCGCGGCGTCAGAATCTCGCGAATTTGCGCGACCTCTGCGATTTTTTCCAGCTGTTGGCCAGGAATCACGTCGTGCGCGTCTTGCACTTCGGAGACGTACTCTTTCAACACGCCGCCCGCGGTCGACGCCTTGAGCGCCGCGCTCACGCGCGCGGTCGCCTGCGCGGAATCCGTCAGGACGACGAGCGGCGTCAAGTAGCGGCCGAGCAGCTCGTCCATCCGATGCCCCCAATAGGCCTCGCCGGACACGCGGGTATCGGAGCGGCGCAGCTGGGAAAAGTCATACTCGATCCACGAGCCGTCGAGCGCGCGCACACGGTACAGCGATAGCGCGGTCAGCAGCGAAGCCACGATCACGATGGGAGTCGGGTGGCGCTGCACCAGATCCGCCACGCGACCCATGATCAGCGGGCGATGAACACCGCCCTTCAGGCTGCTACCGTCGCGATCGAGCCAAGCAATCAAAGACGGGCTGAGCAGGAACGCCATCGCCCAGCAGGCAAGCATCCCGACCGCACCGATCACGCCGAACTGATGGAAGCCGCGAAACTGAGTGAGCATCAGTGAGCCGTAGGCCGTGGCCGCGGCCAAGGCGGCCACGACCGTGCCCGAGCGCGCACCCCAAACCGCGGTCAGCAACGACTCATCGATGCCGCGGCCGAGCCTTCGCTCTTCCACGTAGCGCGCCAGCAAAATCACGCCAAAATTGATGCCATTGCCCACGATCACCGAGGCCAAGAAGGCGGTGTTCGAGTTCAGCCCGTCGATGTTGGCAGGCGGCAGTGTGACGAGCGCAAAGGCGTACAGCGTGGCTAGCGTGAGCGGCAAGAGCAACGCCAGCACGCTCTTCCACCAGCGGAAGAAGAGCAAGATCACGGCCAACGTGAGCACGATCACCACCACTGAGGACACGCTCAGATCCGAGACCAGGGCGGCCAGCTCTTCGATGTCGATCGCGACGTCACCCGTGTAGCCGATGCGCATCCCGGGCGCGTAGTTGTCCGTCCCCCCGAGCGCTTTCAAATCCGCCTGCACGCGCTTGAACAGCGCGTTTCCCAGATCCGAGCCAGTGGTCAGCGAGGCCACCTCGATCAGCATCAGCGTCAGGTGCTGATCGGCATTCGAGAAACGGCCGTCTTTGAAACGGGCCATGCCCTTGGCATCGTATTTTTTCTGCAGATCGCTGAAATCGAGTGGCTCGTCGTCTTCTTCGCCCAAGCCGAGATCGAGGCTCTTGGAAACTTCGCGATCGCGCTGCTCGGCGATGCGCTCCTTGGCCGTCCTCAGATCGGCCAAATCGACGTACAGGGGCGCGTTCTTTTTCAGAAACTCGCTCTCGACCTGCACCCCCGTGCGCACGAAGCTCACCAGATCTTTCGGATATTTTCGCACGCGCGCAGCCAAATCATCGACCAGGCGCTCGCCCGCGGGCAGGTTTTCCGGCTTGCCCACGTCTAGCAAGACGCCGAGATATCGGACCCCCGGCATGCGTGCGCGTAGCTCGTCGATCGCTGCCACGCTGGGTGCGTTGCGCGGCAAGAGCTCTTCGACGTCACTCTTCAGATTGGCGTACAGCTGGACGGTGCGCAGCGCGGCGGGAACGGCCAGAAGCGCCGCCAACAGCCACAGCCACCAACCATTGCGTACGGCCCAAGCCACGTAGCGCCGCACGCGCTCATTGGGCGTTGCCGCCTCGGATGCCGAGCTCACTTCGTGGCCCCCTGAGCGGCAACGCCGGGCAAGGCCACGCCCAAGCGCGCGTTGAGCACACGACGAATGAGCGCCGCAACCACGACCGCATACAGAGAGCCGATGACGATATCGAACACCCAGTGATGGTCGAGATAGACCGCCGCAAAGCACATCGACAGGTAGAACCAGACCAAGAGCACACGGCCGAGCCAGCGATGACGGCGGAAGCCCTCGATCAGCAGCAGCAGCGGATAGGCCACGTGCAGTGACGGCACCGCGCCGAACACGTCGCTCGAACGGCCGTACATCCCGGCAAAGAAGGGCATACCCAGCCAGCTATCGACGCGCGCCAAATTCGGCCCTTCGCTGGCGTGCGTCGCCAGATCGACCACGCAGCCATAGCGGTGAAAGTACCAAGGCGGAGCCGCGGGGTACACGTGGTACGTGATGAAACCAGCCACGTTCAGAGCCAGGAACGACCAGGCGAAGCGCTGCAGCGCCGGGTAGTCGCGGCGAAACAGGTACACCGCGTACACGACCATCACACCCAGGAAAATCGCGTACGGGATGGCGCAATACACGTCCCAGAAGGGCGTCGCGTGCTGCTGCAGGTAGTCGTGCCAGGTCGCGCGCGTGCCGTTCAGCTCGACGCCGAAGAAACGCTGGTCGATCGCGCGCACATCGCACACGTGCACGTTGTCGCGCGTCAGACCCACGTTCTTCACGACGCGCATCGAGTCGTACAAAACGCCCACCAAGCCCAGCGGCAAAATGCCGAGGCAGAGGCGCCGGGTCCAATCGGACCAATAAGCCAGGAAGGTGGCGAGCAGCGCGAGCGCCAAATGATCCCAACGCAGCTTGCCCTGCACGGCCCAAAAAGCAGCCAGCAGCCAAAACGGCAACGAGGGCCAGAGCGTGAGGACGCTCGTACGCAGAGGCGCGCTACCGCGCGTCACAGCGGGGCCCTCGACGAAAACACCCACAGCCGCTGCGCCGGATACGAAACCAGCGCAAATGCCAGGAGCTTGGCCGGCAGCCAGGCGATGCGCGGCGACCAAGCCAGGCCCTCGACCGCGCCCGCGAGCAACAAGCGCAACGCGAGAAATGTGGCGAGCGAGACGACCGCGTAGCGTAGGGCCTGTGGCAAGGCTCGCTCGGCACCGCTGACGAAGGTGTAGTGGCGATTGATCATGAAATTCACGAGCGCGCCCGCGAGAGCACCCACGGCGGCCACGAGTCCATAGTGCTCGCTCAGCGCAAACAGCAACAGTTGATACACGACGCCGTCGGCGACAGTCGCTGCAGCCGAAGACAGCGTCGCCTTGAGCACGACGAACAGCTCGCTCGCACCCGCCGACTCATGCGCTCTTGGAGACAGCATGGTGATCGCGTCCCTCGACCTCGGTCAGAGATTCATCGAGCAGCGCCAGCGCTTCGTCTGCCTCGGCCTCAGTCAGAATCAGGGGCGGGTTGATGCGCACGCGTGGCGCGTAGGCCATGGTCACGAGGCCGCGCCGCAACGTGGCATCGAACAGTCTGCGGCACTCGGCGCTGGTCCAGGGCTCGCGGCTGCCTGGCTTGACCAAATCGAAGCCCAGAAACAAGCCCTCACCGCGCACGTTGCTCATGCTCGGGTGGCGCGCGGCCAGCGAGGAAAGGCCTAATTTCAGCTGGGAACCGCGGCTCGCCGCGTGCTCCACCAAGCCTTGGTCGCGGATGATGCCGATGCTCGAAGCGATGGCCGCGGCAGCCAATGGATTGCCACCGTAGCTCGAAGACGAGAAGCTCGGCTTCGACCACGGTTCGGCGTTGGCGATCTCGGCGCGCGTGGCCACTGCCGTTACCGGGTAACCACCACCCATGCCTTTGCCGAGCGTCATGATATCCGGCTGGATGCCGGAATGCTCGCTACCAAAACGCCGTCCGGTACGCGCGAAGCCGGTGATCATCTCATCGGCGATCAACAGCGCGTCATTGTCGCGAGCCACTTCTTGCACGGCGCGCAGAAAGTCGGGTGGCGGCACCAGGTTTCCGGCAGTGCCTTGCATGGGCTCCAGCAAAATCGCAGCCAACTTGCCGGTCGTCTCCTTCTTCAGCTTGTCGCGCGCGAACTCCACACATAAAAGGCCACACGAAGGGTGCTGAAGCTTGAACGGGCAGCGCGCGCAATCGGCGTACGGCGTGAGGTGCGCGCCTGCAGGCAGCGGCCCCAGGCCGTGCTTGAAGTCGCTACCCATTTGGGCGAGGGCTCCGCTGGTTTTCCCGTGAAAGCCGCCCCAAAACGAGAGCACCTCGAATTTTCCGGTGTAGGCCCGAGCCAAGCGCAGCGCGCTCTCGACGGCCTCCGAGCCGCCCGAGAAGAGCTGCACTTTGCCGAGCTCCTTGGGCAGCATTTCCGACAGCAAGGAGAGCGCGTGGAGCCGCACCTCGGTCGTGAATGACCCGACGTGGATCTTGGCCAACTGCGCGCCGAGCTCCGCCAAGTAGCGGGGGTGCGCGTAACCCAGAGCAGCCACCGAAATGCCGGCCACCAAGTCCAGGAAGCGATTGCCGTCGACATCGAGCAGCTCGCTGCCAGAGCCTGAGTCGATGGCGATACCGGCATACTCCCAGATGGCTTGCGTGCCCGGCGCTAGGTGCTCTGCCTCTGCGCCGCGCAGGGCGCGCGATTTCGGCCCCGGTAGCTCGCTCAGCACGCGTAGGCGGCGCTTCGGCGCGGGCGTCGGGCTCATGGGCGCTCCTTCGGGCCACGGCCCAGCTCGACCAACGCTGCGCGCGCTGCGCGCGTGAGCTGCACCGCGGCCAGGTTCGAGACCACGGCCACCACGGCCACGGCCAGCAAGGTCAGCGGCATTTGCAGCGGAATATTGGCCATTTGCAGCAGCGGCCCGAGCAGCAGCCCGGCGGTCAGATAAGCAATCCGCTCGTGACGACGCATCAACCCGCCGGGCAACGACAGGCCCATGGCCTCGCTCTTGGCGCGTACGTAGCTCACCAGCATGGACCCCAAGAGCGCGACCAGGACCAGCAGCAATGCGGGTAGCGAAGCGCGGTAAAAGAGCGCGAGGCCCAAGAGCGGAGCGGCGTCTGCATAGCGGTCGACCACGGCGTCCAGCACTTCCCCGGCGTCGGAAGCGACGCCGCGTTCGCGCGCCACGATGCCGTCGAGCGCGTCGAATGCAGAGCCGAACAGCAGGCACGCACCCGCGGCTGGCAAGCTACCGAGCGCGGCCAACGGTAAGGACGCGCCGGAGATCAAAAGAGAGGTCAGCGTGAGCGCGTCCGGCGAAACGCCAGTGCGGGACACGCTGCGTCCGATGCCGCGCAGTGCCCAGTGGAACGCTTCGATCGGAAAGCGACCGAACAGCACCGTGCTCGACTCACGCTGCACCCGCGGGTCGAGCGCACGCCCGGCGATCGCCACGCGCACCCCATACGCCGCCAGCACCAGCGCGGGCAGCGCGAGAAAGAGCCCGATCAGCGCCTTCTCTTGGAGCCCGATGGCGCTCATGGCCGCGAAGGCGCGGCGCGGTGGTGCCCGTTCGTGCGAGCGCCGCCCTCGCGCGCCGGGGGCCGTGCATCCACGACCGCAACTTCACGCGAGCTCATGCTGGCCGACAGGTAGGCCGCCGAGATGACCTTGATGCATTCAATGGCATCGCGGGCATCAGCGCCCACGTAGTCGTTCTGAGCGATGGCAGCCTTGAACTTGTCGAGCAAGCTGCCGAACCATTCCTTGTGACTGGCGTCCATCCAATGCGAGGGCACGGACTGCACGCCAGCACGGCGCGCCAAATCAGGCCGTTCTGCCAGAAGATCATCGCGCACCAGCAGCTGCACTTGGTCGTCGTCGACCGTGATCGCCCCGTACTCGCCGTGGATGGTGTACATCACTTTGCGAGCACCGGCCGTCCAGGTCAGCTGGGCGGTGGCGATGCCATTCGGAAACGTCAAGGTACAGCTGAAATTGTCTTCAGTGTCGAAGTCGCCCAAAGTGTTGGCCTTGGCGCTTACCGACACCGGATGTGACCCAAGCCATTCGAAAGCCAGGTACAAGGTGTGGCTGCCATGGTCCATCGCGATGCCGCCGCCCGAGTAGCGGCGTTCGCGCCGCCAATCGGGGCGCCAGTCGCTCACGCCACGAGCGTGCGTGGTGCGGAACGTCTGCAAAGTAACCAGGTGAACGCGACCGATGGCGCCACTTTCAATCAAGCTGCGAACCGTCTTGATCACGGGCGCGTGCTTGTAGTTGTGGCACGGGAAGAACACTCGTTTGGCGCGCTGGGCGTGCTCCGCCATTGAAACCGCTTCTTCGGGAGACACGGCGATTGGCTTCTCGCACAGCACGTGCAGGCCGTGATCGAGCGCGGCATGTGCAATGCTGGCGTGCGCATAGGGCGGGGTCGTAATGTCTACGAAATCGAGTCGACCCGCCTCGAGCTGCAGCATTTCTAGATGGTCGCTGTAGATCCGCGCTCGCGGAAAATCCCGTTGCGCTGCAGCGCGACGGGCCTCGTTACTGTCGACAATCGCCACTACCTCGAACTCACCGTCCGCCATGTTGCGCTCAACGTAGACGGGTGCGTGTCCCTTTCCAGCAATGAAGCCGTAACCGACAAGGGCGCAACGTAAGATCTGTGTCACGCGAAACTCTCCTGAAAAAGCCGGGACTGTTTGGGGCGTGAACCGCTTCGAGCAATCACCCGAGAACGAAAACGGCTCGAGGAATTAACCGTTGTGTAACTAGGGCGCAGGCTCGGTGTGTCAAGGTTCGCAGCCAAGTAGTTGAACCAATTTGCAGTCGGTTAAGCCGATTTACGTAACTACGGCGTTACTTCGCAATGACCGCGGCGCTTTTCCTCGTTCGGTGGAAACCGATGTGCCTCAGTTCGTATTCAGAGGTAGCAAAAGGGCAACGCTCGGTCGGTCGACCCATGTCCCGGTCGAGATACCGATACAAATCGCCCACTAGGGGCTTTCGAGTTGCCCCGGTCGGCTTCAGGTTCCAGCGTTGGTAGCTGACTTCAGAAAGCATTGATGACCGCGTACAGCCTCGAACAAGAGCCCGAAACCCAAACGCCTGCGACCGCCAGCAGTGCGACGTTGATGCGCAACTTGTTCTCGCTGTTGGGCGAGAAATGGACGCTCGTGGTGCTCACGGCGTTGCGCACCGAGCGTCGTCGCTTCAGCGAGCTCAAACGAGAGATTCCCGGCGTGTCGCAACGGATGCTCGCGCAAACGCTGCGCGAGCTCGAGCGGGCCCACTTCGTGGATCGCATCGTGCTCTCGACCACGCCTCCGCGGGTCGAGTACGTGCTCACGGATCTCGGCCGCGGCTTGTTCCCACATTTACGCGCCATGCGCGAATGGGCGCTGCTGCACGAAGACAAGCTGTTCAGCGTGCCACCCGTGTCTGGCTGACGCGCGCCCCGCCCGGCCAAAGCCCAGCGGGCCGGCTTCATCCGGCGTGCGTGAATTCTGAAGAACTGTGAAACCCTGCGGTTGCCCAGCTCCGTCCGAGAGAGATGGCCCTACGATGTAGGCGCATGGGCTCCCCCGGGCGTGACTGTAACGAGCAATTTCGTAGCGTTTTCAGGCGCTTGATTAGGGGATTAAGTTCCTAAGGCAACTGCCCGTTGCTAAAACCCATGAACGCCTTATATGTCAAAGCGTTCTTCCCCTCATTGTGAAGGCTTCGTATGGCGACCGCGACCGCAGAAATCGACACCACACCCGCAGCAAAAGACAGCTCTCAACCGCGCAGCAAGCGTGGTCTCGTCCTTGGGCTCATCGCCGTTTGCGTGATGGCCAGCGGCGGGTTTTGGTACACGACGCATCACGGCTTGGAAAACACGGACAACGCCCAAATCGACGGCGATGTCGTGTCGGTGCCGGCGCGCGTCGGCGGCGTGGTGACGAAAGTTCTGTTCGTCGAAAATCAGCGCGTGAAGAGCGGTGAGCCGCTGGCTGAGCTCGATTCCGCGCCGGCCCAGGCCCGCCTGGCCGAAGCCGAGGCAAACGTGTTCGCCGCGCAGGCCCAGGCGGATGCAGCAGACGCCACCGCGCGCGTCGCCGAGACCAACGCCATCGGGGACAAATCGGTCGCCGACGCATCACTGATTACGGCCTCGGTCGGCGCGGCGTCGAGCTCGGACCAAATCAAGGAAGCGGCGGCGCAGCTCGAGTCCAGTCAAACGTCGCTGGCCCAGGCCCAAATCGACAGCGACCGTGCCAAGCGCCTATTCGGCACTGGCGCGATCTCACAGGCCGAGGCCGATCGCGCGGAAACCACGCTAAAAATGGCGGCCTCCTCAGTGGATGTGGCACGAGCCCGGCTGACGTCGATGAAGGGCTCCGCGGCGCAGGCACAAAGCCGCGTGGTCGAGGCCAAGGCCAAAGCCAAGATCTCGAACGACGTGGCCACGCAGATCCAGCTCGCCCAAGCGCGCGCCAAGGCTGCCCACGCTCAGGTCGATACGGCCAAAGCCGCCCGTGATTTGGCCGCCCTCGATCTATCGTACACCAAAATTTTCGCCCCCAACGACGGCGTGGTCTCGAAGAAGAGCATCAACGTCGGGCAGATGCTTTCGCCCGGTCAAAGCGTCGTGCAATTGGTGACGGACAAGCTGTGGGTCACTGGCAACTTCAAAGAGACCCAGGTCGCCAAGATGCGAGTCGGGCAACCCGCCAGCGTGGAAATCGACGCCTTCAGTGGGACATCGCTGGAAGGCGAAGTCGAGAGCTTCTCGGGCGCCACTGGCGCGAAGTTCACCCTGCTTCCCCCGGACAACGCCACCGGTAACTTCACCAAAGTCGTGCAACGACTGCCGGTGCGCGTGCGGCTGCACGGGCTGCCGCCGGGCATCGCGCTGCGACCGGGTATGAGCGTCGATCTCACGGTCGACACCCGCAAATAAACCGGAATTCGAGACCCAAATGGCACACTCAGGCGTGGTGACTCAGGCCCAGCCGCGTGACGCGCTTCGTGATACCCGAAGGGGTGCGGCTGGCGGCAAGTGGGCGATTGCGATTGCAGTCGCGCTCGGTGCGTTGCTCGAGGTCGTGGACACCAGCATCGTCAACGTGGCGTTGACGGACATGCAGAACACGCTCGGAGCAACGCTGTCCGAGGTCAGCTGGGTCGTGTCCGGCTATGCCGTTGCGAACGTAATCGTGCTTCCGCTCACGGCTTGGCTCGGCGATCGCTTCGGCAAGAAGCGCTACTTCATCTTCTCTTTGGTCGGCTTCACCGTGGCTTCGATCATGTGCGGGCTGGCGACGACGCTGCCCATGCTGGTGATCGCGCGCGTGCTGCAGGGCTTGATGGGCGGTGGCCTGCTGGCCAAGGCACAAGCCATCCTGTTCGAGACCTTTCCGAAGGAAGAGCAAGGCGTCGCGCAAGCCTTCTTTGGCGCGATCGTGATCGCGGGTCCGGCCATCGGCCCCACGCTCGGCGGCTACCTGGTGACCAACATTGGCTGGCGCTGGATCTTCTTCGTCAACGTACCGCTCGGCATTTTGGCCGTGCTGATGTGCTCGGCGAGCCTCAAACCCGACAGCGAGGAAAAAAACACCTCACGCATCGACTGGATCGCGATCTTGATGCTGGCCACGGGCCTGGGCTGCCTGCAAACCTTCTTGGAAGAAGGCAATTCGGAGGATTGGTTCGAGTCCCGCCTGATCATCGCATTGTTCGCGATCGCGCTCGTCTCGCTCGTCTCGTTCGTTTTCCGCCAACTGAAGAGCAAAAATCCGGTCGTCGACCTGCGCGTGCTGCGTTACCGCTCACTTTGGGCCGGCAGCATTCTGAGCGTGGTGGTCGGCATGGTGCTCTACGGCACGCTGTTCGCCGTGCCCATCTTCGCGCAAACGTTGATGCACTACACCTCACAAGAGACGGGCATGCTGCTCTTGCCGAGCGCGCTCGCCTCTGCCGTGACCATGATCGGCGCAGGTCAGATCATCCGCAAGATCGACTCACGCTTGGCCCTGGTCACGGGCGCCGGCATCCTGGTGTTCGCCATCTACCAAATGAGCAGCCTCACCTCGCAGACCGGGGTCGATGACTTTTTCTGGCCGCTGATCATCCGCTCGGTGGGAACCGTGGCCATGTTCTTGCCCTTGAACATGGCTACCCTCGGACCGATCCCCAAGCACGACATCGCCAAGGCGTCCGGCTTTTTCAACCTGACTCGCCAGCTGGGCGGTAGCGTCGGCGTGGCCCTGCTGACCCTGCTACTCAGCCAGCGTCAAGCGTTTCACCGCGCGGTTTTGGTCGAGAAGATGCCGCTCGGCGATCCTGGGCTCGCGGAGCGCGTGCACGCCTTGAGCGGCGCATTCATGGCCAAAGGCGCGGAGCTGGTCGACGCGCAAAACCAGGCCCTCGCCTCGCTCAACGGGATCGTCAATCGCGAAGCGCTAGTGATGTCCTTCAACGACACCTTCTTCGCAGTCGGCGCCGTGATCGTGCTGTTTTTGCCGCTCGTGCTGCTGCTCGGCAAGGTCGACAAGAACGTCAAAGTCGACGCCGCGCACTGAGTCGGCGCTTCGAGCTGCTCAGTCGAACTTGGCACTACAAACCCCGGGAGTCGCGAGGTTCTTCGCGCCACAGACCCGGTTCGTAGTGCTCGAGTCCGCTCCGGGGAAAAGACAATCGCCGGTGTTGCATTCGCCGTCGTCGGTGCATGCGGTTCCGTCTGGCTTTTTTGGAGCACAAACGCCTGCTGCCGAGCAATACGCTTCCTTCACACAGCCGCCGAAGCGACAGGCCTGTCCCACAGTCGAAGGAGGTTGACATGTCCCCGTGTCGAAATCGCACTGCAAGCCATCGTCCGCAAAACACATCTTCGTCACCGACGGGGTGGTCCCCGTAGGCGCCAGCACTCCGCAATCTGCGCCGCTTTCACAGCTGCCTGCGCACGCCTCTCCCAACTTGCCGTGCGTCGTAGCCGACGAATCGGCAAGCTCGGGAGCAACGCAAACCCCCTGAGCAGTCTCCGCACGGGCATCGAAACTACACCAGCCGCTACCGGTCGCGCTGGGCGCGCACTCATCACTCCGGCTGCAGGCTCCGCCCAGCTCGACCGCGCCCACGAACATGCGATTGCAAACAGCGTCGACCGCGTTGTCGCCCTGGTCGAGGCAACGCTTGAAGTAGTCTCGGTAGGCGGCTACGCAGGCCCCCGCGGCGGACGCATCGTAGCGGACGCGCGATTCTTGCAGCACGCGCTTCACGGCCATTTCAACGCCAGCGGTCCAGTTTGCCCGGCAATTGGCCTGGTCGAAGGGAATGGCGGCCGCGTTGCAACAAGCGCCGAGGTTTTCACAGGCCGCGTTCGCCAACTGACCAGGCAGTGCGTCGATCGAAAGGGGTGCTCCGTCATTGCCCGGCGGGCCGCTTACCGAGCCCCCACACGCCGCAGCCAATGCCGCACCCAGCAGGGCGACAGCCGCTCCCCCGAAGCACCCACGATCGCTCCGAGCCATTTTTTGGATCACGATGGCGCACGCTATCGGGTCCGGGTGTCTCAGCCAAGGGGCAAGGCCGACGAGAACGTAAACGTCGACGCAGGGCACTAGCCCCGCGCCGGCGCCACGCGCGATCCGCGCTAGTCCCCGATCAGCGGTGCGAAGCCGCCGAAGATCATGCGCTTGCCATCGAACGGCCATTTCGAGGGATCGGTTTTCATGCGCGGGTCCTGCATGACTTTCTCGTTCACCGCGTCGCGATGCGCCCGGGATTCATAGGTAATCCAGGCAAACACCACTGTTTCGTCCTCGCCCAGGGCGACGCTTTGCGGGAACGACGTGAGCTTACCCGGCTTCACGTCGTCGGCGATCCACTCGCGATACTCGAGAGCCCCGTACTCGCGCCAAACTTGCGAGGCCGTGCGAGCCAGCCTCTTGTAGTCCTCCAGCTTGGTTTTCGGAACCGGCACGACGAATCCATCCACGTATGACATGGCATCCTCCTATTCGTGTGCGCCTAGCCGACGCTAGACGAGGTTTGATTTTTAGCTCGCGAGTAACTTCGGTCAACGAGGCAAATTGGTCGTCCAACCGGTTCCTGGTCATCGGTCGCCGGGGTCCAATCCGCGGCAATTCGTCGCAGCGCGTGGCCAGGGACGGGCGTCTGCTAAGTTGCGCCAGTGATCGCACGAACGCCGGCCTCTGTGGCCACCGCACCCAAGATTGGCCTGGCCTGGTTGGTGCGTTTGCGTTGGCTGGCGATCGCGGGACAACTAGCGATCGTGGCCCTGGCCGTGCTCGCGCTGCGGGTCACGTTGCCCTTGCCGCTGGTGGCGTTGCTCATTTCGATCACGGCGTTGAGCAATCTCGCGCTCACGGCTTGGCTACGAAGGAGCGATCCGTCGGCGCACGTGCTCGCGGGCGTGTTGCTGCTCGACGTACTGACGTTGACTGGGCTTTTGCTCAGCGCTGGCGGCCCGTCCAATCCGTTCAGCGTGTTTTACTTGGTGCACGTGGCGCTGGCCGCGCTGTTGCTGGCGCCGCGGCCGGCTTGGTTCGTGGCGGCGTTCACCTCGCTCGCGTTCGGCTCGCTGTTCGTGCTTCCGGCCAACACCATCGATCCGCATGCGATGCACATGCATCACGCTGCCTCTAGCCTGCATTTGCAGGGCATGTGGCTGGCGTACTCCTTGGCGGCGGGTTTCGTGGTGCATTTCGTGTCGCGCGTCGCGAGCGCGCTTCAAACACGCGAGCACGAGCTGTTCGAGCTGCAACGTTCCGCCGTGCGGCACGAAAAGCTCGCGTCACTCAGTACCCTCGCAGCGGGTGCGGCGCATGAGCTGGGCACGCCGCTGGCGACGATCGCGCTCGTGGCCAAAGAGCTCGAGCACGCTTTGGAGGCTCGCCGGAGTGCCGAGGAGCTGATCCCCGATGCTCGCTTGATCCGTCAGGAGGTCGAGCGTTGTCGCGAGATTTTACAACAAATGGCGACACGCGCGGGTGAAGGCGCGGGCGAAATGCTCAGTCGAGTCAGCGTTGGAGGCGTGGAGCGAGATCTGTCGGAGGCACTCGGTTCAAGGGCAGCGCAGCTTGCCTTCGAGCGCGAGGGCGAGCTGTCCGAAATCGTCGCCCCCAAGCGACTCTTGGTGCAAGTCCTGGCAAACTTGGTACGGAATGCCTTCGACGCGCAGGCAGAAGCGGGCAAAGTCGAGCCGGTGCGCGTGGTGACGCGTATCGACGCCGAGCGAGCCGCCTTCGAGGTCTTCGATTCGGGGGCCGGAATTCCGGCGAACGCGAGCGGGCGCGTGGGTGAGCCCTTTTTCACTACCAAGGCACCCGGCCGCGGGCTCGGCTTGGGCGTGTTCTTGGCGCGCGCGTTTGCGGAGGAAATGGGCGGCGAATTGACGCTGGCGGCGCGACCTGGCGGCGGGACCGTGGCACGCTTGATCGTGCCGCGTGACATGCTCAAACCCTGGAGTCCGGCGTGAGCACAGAACCAGAACGCGCTGCCAGCTCGGTGTTGGTCGTCGATGACGACGACGTGTTCCGCACTCGCCTCGGCAAGGCGTTTCAAGACCGCGGCTTCGACGTGCGAACGGCGCCCAGCGCGGCCGAGGCCATACGCCTGGCTCAGCAAGAGAGCCCGGAGTTTGCCGTCGTCGATCTGCGCATGCCGGGCGCGTCGGGGCTGGATGTCGTGCGCGAGCTGCACGCCATCGATCCCGCAAGCGTGATCGTCATGCTCACGGGTTACGGCAGCATCGCCACCGCCGTGGAAGCCGTACGCGCGGGCGCACTGCACTACTTGAGCAAACCCGTCGACATCGACCAGATCTTGGCAGCGTTCGCTGGCAAAACCGCAACGACCCCGACGAGCGCCCCTGAGGTACCGAGCTTGGCGCGCGTGGAATGGGAGCACATTCAGCGCGTGCTGAACGACTGCGACGGCAATATCTCGCAGGCCGCGCGGCTGCTCGGCCTTCACCGGCGCTCGCTGCAGCGCAAGCTGTCCAAGGACCCGGTACGCCGCTGACCGGCAATTAGGCGATTTATACGAGTTTCGCCGGGCCGCGCGAGAGCAAAAGAGCTGTGTTAGCTTGCCTCGCGATGCGACCTTCGTGGCTCGAACGCCTGCTCGTCCGATTGGGAGAAGCTCAGAATCGACGCCCGCTCTTGGTGTTGCTGCTGGTCTTGGTCACCTTGCTGCCGACGGGTCTTCTGGCCTCGCGGCTCAGCCTGCGCACGGAGTTCACCGAGCTCTTGCCGGACGGCAAGCGCAGCGTGATCGAGGCACGCAGAATCGCAGAACGGCTCAGCGGCAAGTCGTCTGGCTCGAGCTCGACCTTGAGCGTGGTGGCGCAGAGCGAAAACATCGATGCGCTCAAGCGCTTTGTCGACGCGCTGGCGCCGGAGATTCGCAAGCTCGACCCGAAGCTGGTCACTTCGGTCGAAGACGGCTCGCGTGAGGTGCAGAGCTTTTTCCGCGCACACAAGCACCTGTACGCCGACCTGAGCGACATCCAAAAGATCCACGACGATGTCGTCGATCGCTACGACTACGAAGTACAGAAGAAAGGGGGCATGGATCTCGGGCTAGACGACGCGGCCAGCGGCGACGCGGCGAGCCAGGCCGATGCCCCCCCTCCCCTGGATGCCCAAGCTCTGGAGGATCGCTTCAAGAAGAAGATCGAAGAAGCCCAGAAGCTGCAGCCCGGCACCGACGGCTACTACATCGGTAAATCCAAGGGGCACACGTATGGCATCCTGTTGGTTCGCAGCCCCCTCAACAGCATGGATCCGGTGGCCTTCGAGCTGCGCGCGCAGATCCAGAAGTTGGTGAGCACCATCCATCCGCAGGCCTGGGATCCGAAGATGACCGTGGGCTACTCGGGCAACTTGATCACGGCGGCGGAAACGAAGCACGAGATTACAGAGGACATGGTGCAGATCGGCGGCGTGGGCGTGGTCATGATCTTGGCCGCAATTCTGCTGTTTTTTCTGCGGCTTCGCGTGCTGGCCTGCATGGGTTTGACGATCTTGGTGGGTTGCACCTGGTCGTTCGCAGGCGCCTACTTGGGGATTGGCTACCTGAATCTGGCCAGCGGCCTGATGGTCAGCATCATCACGGGCAATGGCATCAACTTCGGCATCATGTACATGGCTCGCTACCTCGAGGCGCGCCGAGCTCAGGAATCGATCGCCGAAGCCATCCTCACAGCACATCGCGAGACCCACATCGCGACCCTAGCCGCCGCAGGCGCGGCCATGGTCGCCTACGGTTCGCTGGCCGTGACCAATTTCCGCGGCTTCAAGCACTTCGGGGCGATCGGCGGCCTGGGCATGACGCTGTGTTGGCTAGCGACCTACCTGCTCTTGCCCGCATTACTCGTGCTCACCGAACGCGTGAGGCCGATGTTCGGCGCCGGGCAGAGCTGGCGCTCGAACGTGCGAGGCATTTACGGTTATCCATTCGTGTGGGCAGCCGAGCATGCACCGCGTGCGATCGCTCTGTTCGGGATCGTGAGCGGTGTGCTGACAATCGCGGTGTCCGTGCGCTACTTCGCGGCAGATCCGATGGAATACAACCTGCGCACGGTGCTCGGTGGCAAAGCGCATCGACAAACCGAGGCCGGTGCGCTCGCCGGTCGAGTCGACGACGTCGTGGGTCGCGCGGGCCAAGATGGCCGCGCCATCGTCGTCGACCGCGTCGACCAGGTCGAGCCCTTGGTCACGGCGCTGATGAAGCGGCGTGACGCGGTGCCGAAGGACGTGCGGCCGTTCGAAAAAGTGGTCACGGTGTTCGATATCTTGCCCAAACAGCAGCCGAAGAAGATCGAGCTGTTGAGCGAAATCCGCGATCGCGTGGAGCGCGGTCACAAGCGCGGCTTCGTGAGCGACAAGGACTACGCCAAAATCAACGACTACATTCCGGCTCAGATCACGCCCATCGAGCTTGCCGACCTGCCGGAGGCCATCGCGCGCCCGTTCATCGATCACGACGGTCAGCGCGGACGCATCGTGTACATCGTGCCGACAGCGGGCGAGAGCGTTTACAACGCACGCTACCTGGAGCGCTGGGCCAACGCCTTCCGCGAGACCCGCTTGCCGAACGGCGAAGTGATCTACGGCTCCGGCGAGCCGGTGATCTTCGCGGATGTGTTGCAAACGATCCGAGAAGAGGCTCCGAAAGCCATCTTGCTCAGCTTTCTGGGTACCCTCGCGGTGATCCTCCTCGCCTTCCGCGGTGGCAGGAACGGCCTTTTGGCACTCTCGGTGCTGGCCATCGGTCTGTCTTGGATGATCGCCTTCCTGGCGTGGCAGCAGATCAAGCTCAATTTCCTCAACTTCGTCGCGTTGCCCATCAGCATCGGTGTCGGCGCGGACTACGCGCTGAACATGATGAAACGCAGCGAGCTAACGGCCCCAGCGGATCTGCCTCCGGCCTTGGTCGAGACCGGCGGCGCTGTCGTACTGTGCTCATTGACCACCGCCCTCGGCTACATCGCGCTGATGTTCTCGATGAATGGCGCCACGCAGAACTTCGGCCTCACCGCGGCCGCCGGCGAGGTCACCACGCTGCTCGCTGCCGTGCTGTTCTTACCGGCGATCTTGTTCTGGTTGAATCGACGCAAAGCGCGCGCGGCCGTCACTCCCACTGCCTGAGAGCGGGACCAGGGAGAGAAGGCCAGCGCCACGCCAGCTCGAAACGGGCTTCGTGACAGTGCACGTCGCCGCGAGCTCGCGGCTAGGAAGAGGCGTGACTCTCGCGTACTGTCCGCGGATGAAATGGGGCCGCAGTGTGGGGGCGCTGTGTTGGATCCTCGTCGGAGCGTTGCTTTCGGCGTGTAGCGGTGACAACCAGGTCGAGCGCAGTTCTTATTGCGCAATCTGGGAGAAAAAGCAGCGCGAGTGCGGAGTGCTCGGGCCAGGCCGCACGAATTGTTTCAACCAGTTCGGCGCTGCCGAGTCGTGCGCGAT
>Ga0207691_10001048_pt1 | contig 27462 bp, 24 predicted proteins | sample KBSM13metaG_FD_184327 | JGI IMG/M metagenome (GOLD analysis project Ga0207691, IMG submission 184327) | Miscanthus rhizosphere microbial communities from Kellogg Biological Station, Michigan, USA - KBS M1-3 metaG (SPAdes) (version 2) | ecosystem: Host-associated > Plants > Roots > Rhizosphere >...
CCGTCTGGACTCCCGACGGCCAGAGGCTGATCTATGTCTCGGATCGCAACGGCTTCTACGATCTCTACGCGAGGCCCGCCGGCGGCGGGCCTGAAACCGAGGTCATCCGGACGGACTGGGACAAGCGGGCCAGCGGGGTCACTCCGGACGGGGCGAGCCTGGTCTTCGGCGGGTCGACGTCGGGAGAAAACGAAGATGTCTGGCTGATGGCTCTGGACGGGGACCGGACACTGAAGCCCGTCATCGAGACGAAGGAGTTCCAGGAAGTCTCCTCGCGGCTTTCGCCGGACGGCCGGTGGATCGCCTTCATGTCCAACGAGTCCGGGCGGCCCGAAGTCTTCGTGGCGCCGTTTCCGTCGGGGCCCAAGCGGCCCGTCTCGAACGGCGGAGGCGGTGTCCCGGTCTGGAGCCGGGACGGAAAGGAAATCTTCTACGTCGGCCGCGACGGCCGTCTCTTCGCGGTCCCGGTGAATGCCGCCGGCGCGACCCTGGTGATCGGCGCGCCGCAGCCGCTCTTCGTCCTGGATTCGGCCCCGGCCAACCAGTTCGATCCCGCCATCTACGACGTGAGTGCGGACGGGCGCTTCCTCGTCGTGCGGAGCATGGGCGAATCGTCGGCCGACCCGGTGGTGGTCGACGTGGATTGGACCGCGCGGCTCGGAAGCAACGCCGGAAAGGGAAAGGGAAGCCAATGACGCGATCCCCGCGAAGAATCGCGGTCGGTCTGATCCTGTGCGCCGCGGCGGCGGCGCGCGCCGAAGAACCGACTACTGCCCGCATCGCAGGCGCGGCGATGACGGGCGGAGGCGCGTCGGCGTTTCTGCAGCGCCTGACGGACGAGGTCGGCGGCCGGGTGACGGGCTCGCCGCAGACGCGCGCCGCTTCCGACCTCATCCTCGCCGAGCTGAAGAAGGCCGGTTACGCCAACGCGCGCTTCGAGGAGTTCGACCTCGCATCGCGCTGGACGCGCGGGCCGGCGAGCGGGCGGATCCTCGCGCCGATCGAACGCGCGATCCACGTCGGTTCGTATGCCTGGGTGCCGGGGACGGCCGGCGAAGTCACCGCGCCGCTGATCGATCTCGGATCTCCCGCCTCGGCGACGCTCCCGGCTCCCGCCGATCGGTTCCGCGGCGCGTTCGTGCTGGTCGATCCGCAGAAGGTCGGCGTCGATCCATCCTTCGTGATGCGCTCGCAGCTCGCGAAGGCGCTCGCGGACGCCGGCGCGGCGGCGATGCTCCTCCCGTCGGACAAGCCCGGGCGCATGGTTTACACTTCCGCCTTCGGTTTCTATCCCCGCTCACCGCTGCCGGTCGTCTCCGTGGCCAAGGAAGACGCCGCGCTGCTGCGCCGCCTTCTCACCCGGGGCACGGTGCGCCTCGCGCTCGACGTGAAGAACACCTTCGACACCTCGCCCTACCGCGAGCGGAACGTCATCGCCGATCTGCCAGGCCGCGAGGCCGGCGAGGTGGTTCTCATCGGGGCGCACTACGACTCGTGGGACGTGGCGCAGGGCGCCGACGACGACGGCTCCGGCGTGGCCGCAGTGCTCGAGGCCGCCCGCATCCTGAAGTCGCTGGGCGTGACGCCGCGCCGCACGATCCGCTTCGCGTTCTTCTCCGGCGAGGAAGAGGCGGCGCTCGGCTCGCGCGCCTATGTCGCCGCGCACGAGAAGGAGCTCGATGCGCTTCGAGCCGTGCTCATCATGGACTCGGGCGCGGGAGCTCCTCTGGGGCTCGAGCTTCACGGCCGCGCGGACCTGGAGCCGGCGGCGAAGAAGCTCCTTGCGCCGCTCGCGGGTCTGGGCGCGACCGCGACGACGCTCGAGGCCACGTTCGACCGCGATCATGGTCCGTTCATGGCGGTCGGCGTCCCGGCCGTGACGCTCTGGGTCGAACCGGGAACGTACGACGACCGCCACCACACCGTGATCGACACGTTCGAGAACGTCGATCCGAAGAAGCTCGCCGTCGACACGGCGGTCATGGCGGTCCTGGCGTGGCAGCTCGCGGACGCGCCCGAGGCTTTCGGCCGGCGGCTCAGCCCGGCGGAATCCGAAGATCTCCTGCGCAAGAGCGGAGTCGAGAACACGAAGAAAATGGTCTACGCGGGAGGGAACCGATGAAGGAGTACACGACCCTCCTGGAGGAAGCGCTCGAGGCCTGGACGTATGTCCGGGAGGGCGTCATCGACGAGCTTCGCAACATTCCCGAGCGCGACCTCGGTTTCCGCCCTCACCCGGAGAGCCGGACGGTGCGGGAGCTCGCGCAGCACATCATCCAGTCAGGGCTGCTGATGTCCGGCGAGCTCTCGCGCAAGGACGGCGACTTCCGCCGCAAGAGCTACGAGGCGCTGCTGCGGGAACACGGTCCCGGCATGGCGCGGTTGCGGACGCGAGCGGCCCTCCTTGCGGCCCTGGCCCGCACTCGCCGCGACGGCGAGCGCGCGCTCCTGCGGGCGGGGGAGCTGCATGTCCTGCAGACGATTCGCCGCTTCGACGGAACGATGGGGACACGGCTCGCCTGGATGAACCACGGCGTTGCCCACGAGGAGTATCATCGCGGCCAAATCGCGTTGTACGCGCGGCTTCTCGGACGCGTGCCGGCGCTGACGCAGAAAATCCTAGGAGGCTGAAGAATGAGGAAGGTGGTTCTCCCGGTTCTCGCCGTGATTATGGGTGCGGCGGCTGCTATCGTTCTCGCCCAGGTGTCGACGAAAGAACTGCAGGCCTCGATGACTCCGGCCGACGCCCTCAAACGGCTCCAGGAGGGCAACGCGCGGTTTGCCGCCGGACAGCCGAAGACCCGCGACTGGGCCGCCAAGGTCATCGCCACGGCCTCGGGTCAGTACCCGTTTGCCGCCGTGGTCTCATGCATCGATTCGCGGGCGCCGGCCGAGATCGTCATGGATCAGGGAATCGGCGACGTCTTCAGCCTGCGGACAGCCGGAAACGTCGTCGACACGGACGTATTCGGCGGGCTCGAGTTCGCGACGAAAGTCGCCGGAGCGAAGCTGATCGTGGTCATGGGACACACGGAATGCGGCGCGGTCAAGGGCGCGATCGACGGCGTGAAGCTCGGCAATCTCACGGCGCTCCTCGCCAAGATCCAGTCGGCGGTGCGCGACTCCGGTCCAGGCACCTCCAAGGAGCCCGCATACGTCACGAAGGTGACGGAGAAAAACGTCCGCGATTCCATCGACGAGATCAAGGCCCGGAGCTCGATCATCCGCGAGCTCGTCGACTCCGGAAAGGTCGGGATCAAGGGCGCCATGTACGACGTGTCTTCGGGTCGTGTGAGCTTCCTCGCCGACTGATTCCTCCGATATAGGCTTCCGGATCGTGGCTTTGTCGACCGGAGTCCGCCTCGGCCCCTACGAGATCCTCGGATCTCTCGGGGCGGGCGGCATGGGCGAGGTCTATCGGGCGCGCGATTCGCGCCTGCGCCGGGAAGTGGCGATCAAGGTGCTTCCGTCGCTCACGGGCGGCAGTCCGGACGCGATCGCCCGCTTCCACCGCGAAATGCAGGCGGTGGCGGCGCTGTCGCACCCGCACATCCTCGCCATCCACGACGTCGGCGAGGACGGCGGCGCCGTCTACGCCGTCATGGAGCTTCTCGAGGGGGAGACGCTTCGCTCACGGCTCTCGGCGTCCGCGATCCCGGCGCGCAAGGCCGTCGAGTACGCGCTCCAGATCTCGAAAGGCCTCGCGGCCGCGCACGACCGCGGCATCGTGCATCGCGACCTCAAGCCGGAGAACATCTTTTTGACGGAGAGCGGCTTCGTCAAGATCCTCGACTTCGGCCTGGCGATGCTCTCGGCCCGACCTTCGGCGGACGTGGAGCTCTCGCAGTCGCCGACCATGGGCACGCAGCCGGGCATCGTCCTCGGCACGCCGGGTTACATGTCGCCGGAGCAGGTCCGGGGCCGCAAAGTCGACCATCGCACCGACCTGTTCGCTCTCGGCGCGATCCTCTACGAGATGCTGACCGGCCGTCGGGCGTTCCATGCGCAGAGCGCGGCCGAGGCGATGCTGGCGGTGCTGCAGGAGGATCCGATGGCCTCGACGACCTCCGCGCAGATTTCGCCGGAGCTCGGGCGGATCGTTTCGCACTGCCTCGAGAAGGAGGCGGCGGAGCGTTTCCAGAGCGCCCGGGATCTCGGCTTCGCGCTGACGGCCTGGATGTCCGCCGCCACGCCCACGTCGGCCCCGGTCATCTCCGGCCCGGCCGAGCCCGCCGAGGCATCGATCGCCGTTCTTCCGTTCCGCAACATGAGCGCCGACGCGGAGGCGGAGTACTTTTCGGACGGCATCACGGAGGAGATCATCTCGGCGCTCTCGGGGATCGGACAGATGCGGGTCGCGGCGCGCACCTCCTCGTTTGCCTTCAAGGGCAAGGACACCGACGTCCGCCAGATCGGCCGGGAGCTGGGCGTACGGACCGTGCTCGAGGGAAGCGTCCGCAAGGCCGGCCGGCGACTGCGGATCACGGCCCAGCTCATCGACGTCGCGAGCGGTTATCACCTCTTTTCCGAGCGCTACGACCGCGAGATGGAGGACGTGTTCGCCGTCCAGGACGAGATCGCCCGGGCGATCGCCGAGACGCTGCAGGTCCGCCTGACGGCGATGTCGGACCCGGCCGGAGTCCCTCCGCCGACGAAGGACCTCGTCGCCTACGACTCGTTCCTGAAGGGCCGGTACGACTGGAATCTGCGGCGCATGCGCTCGGCCGTCGCCCACTTCCGGGCGGCGGTCGATCGCGATCCCGATTACGCCGCGGCGCACCTCGCCCTCGCCGATGCCTACGCCGTGTGGGGTTTCTACGGCGGGATCCCGTGCTGGGAGGCCTTCGGCCGCGCGCGCACGGCGACCGAGAGCGCGGCGCGCATCGAGCCCGATTCCGCCGGCGTCCATCTCTCGCTCGGGATCATCGAGCACTACTATGGCTGGGACACCGCGCGCGAGGAGTCCGAGCTGCGCCTCGCGGCGGAAAAGGAACCTCGCTCCGCCGATCCGTACACATGGCTGGCCCTCTGCTGGGCGGTGAGCGGGAGATTCGAGGAGGCGCTGGAAGCGGCCCTCAAAGCGACCGAGCGCGAGCCGCACTCGGCCAATGCGCTCGCCGTGCACGGTTGGGCCTACGCGGGGTCCCGGCGATTCGCCGAGGCGGTTCCCATCCTCGAGAAGGCCGTCGCGCTCGAGCCCGACGCGGCTTTCCCGCGCTGGTCGCTCGGACTCGTGCAGCGGTACGCCGGGAAGCTCCCGGAAGCCATCGCGACTCTGGAGACCGCGGTCATCTCGACGCATCGGGAACACACGTTCCAGCTGGGCCTTCTCAGCGGGGCGCTGGCGCAGGCCGGTCGCACGGACGAGGCGCGCGCGATTCTCGGCGAGCTCCTGGAGAAATCCAGCCGGTCCTACGTTCCGCCGTACGACCTCGCGATCAGCTACGTCGGACTGGGAGAAAAAGCCCGGGCGCTCGACGCGCTCGAGCGGGCGTACGACGAGCGGAATGGTTTGCTCTGGTACCGCATCCACAAACCGATGCTCGATCCGCTGCGCGACGAGCCCCGCTTCAAGCTGATCGCAGACCGCTTGGCCCGCCTGGCGCCCATGCGGGCCGGGGGAGGCTGGTAGGAGGCCCGTTCCGGCACATGGATAGAATGCCCCCGGAGATTCCGAAACCGACCAAGGAGGCCGCCATGGCGTCCGAGCCGCTGACGCGCTGCGAGTTCGAGGCGGAGAACCTCCTCGTCAAGATCGACACGACCCTTCCCGCGGACGTCAACGCGATCTCGCCCGTCGTGGGCAAGGTCATGGAGATCGTGACGCAGATGGGATGCGCCGCCGGCCGCGAGTTCGAAATCGAGCTCGCCCTCCGCGAGGCGCTCGCCAACGCGATCGAGCACGGCAGCGGCAACGATCCGTCGAAGCAGATCGAATGCTGCGTCGCCTGCGACCACGAGCGCGGCATGCTCATCGTCGTGCGCGATCCCGGGCCGGGCTTCGACCCCGCTTCCATCCCGAGCCCGGTTCTCGGCCTGAATCTCTTCTCGACCGGCGGGCGCGGGATCTACCTGATCAATCAGCTCATGGACGAGGTGCGCTTTGAAAAGGGCGGCACCGAGATCCACATGCGGACCCACCCCCCGGCTCCCCGTTCGGTGTAAGCGCCGCGCGCGCTGTCGTCGCGGCGGGCGCGAGAAGGCACAAAGCCGTCAGCCGAGTCTTCCATAGCGCCGTCATCCTGAGCGAAGCGAAGGATCCCAAACTCGATCGCGGCGCTGCGAGTCTGGGATCCCTCGGCGCTTCGCGCCTCGGGATGACGCCTACGGCGCCCTGTGGACGCCTGCGGCGTCAAATCTCCGCAGGCCCGGCCGCGTCGGGCATGGTCTGCGCCGGTGCCTCGGTGTGGCGAAGAGGCTCGGGCAGCTTGACGAAGACGGCGGCGGCGATGACGCCGAGCAGGAAGGTCGCGCCCCAGAGGACGCGGGCGCCGGCGCGCTCCAGCACGACGGTTCCCGCCCACGGCCCGACGCCGAACGCGATCGAGAACACCATCGTGTAGAGGCCGCTGTACTCGCCGCGCCGCGCGTCGGGCGCGATGTCGGTCGCGTAGGCGGCCGACGAGGGGAAGAAGAGCATTTCCCCGAACGTCCAGATGAGGACGGTCACCGCGAGCGACCAGATGTCGCGGGCGAAGGCCATGGCGCCGAAGCCGGCGCCCGAAAGGATCGCGCCCAGGGCGAGCGTCCGCCGGTGCGACCAGTGCGCCGTCGCGGCGTTCAAGGGGATCTCGAACACCACGATGAGCAGGCAGTTCAGGGAGAACAGGAGGCCGAACGTGCGCGGCGTGAAGCCGAGCTCGTTGACGATGTAGAGCGGCATCGAAGAGATGTGCTGGAAGAAGATGACGCACACCGGCAGCACGCCGAGCAGGAAGAACAGGAAGCGCGGATCCGCGTGCGCGGCGGTCGACAGACGCAGGCGCGTGGTCGTCGAGGGCGCGCCCGCGGGGCGCGGCCCCTTCTTCCCATTGGGGAGCGTCGCGCTCGCGAGGACGAGCCCGGCGGCGATGGAGGTGGCGCCGTCCACGAAAAACAGGTACCGGAAGGCGATCGTCGCGAGGATCCCGCCGATCGCCGGGCCGATCGCCATGCCGAGGTTGATCGCGAGGCGGTAGACGGCGAACGCGGACTTCCGGCGCGAAGGCTCGACGGTCTCGGCGAAGAACGACATCGCGGCCGGCCGGAACGCTTCCGTGAGCATCGCCAGAACGATCGTGACCGCGGCAATCGCGATCCGCCCTTTCGCGAACGGATAGACGAAGAGCATTGCTCCCGAGAGGAACAGCGAGGCGCGCATGAGCGGCACGGCGCCCCACTTGTCCGTGAGCCGGCCGGCCAGCGGCCCGCACACGATGGCGCCGGCGCCGTAGAGAAAGATGATGAAACCGGCCTGCTCCGCCGAGAAGCCGCGGTCGCGCGTGAGGTAGAGGACCAGGAACGAGAGCACCATCGAGCCCGCGCGGTTCACGAGCTGGGACGCCGCGACGAGCCACACCGGGCGCGGCAGGAACCTCAAGTCTTTCCAATACTTCAGCACGGGTGCAGGGAATGGTACGGGCCGACGGCCCCCGAGTTATGCGAAACGCTTCAGGAGCCAGGCGGCCGCGGCGGCGAGGAGGGCGAGCGCGACCATGAAGCCGAGCACGTAGAGAAGGATCGGCAGAAACCGCGCCGAGTCCTGCTCGTCGGGATCGCCGGGATCCTCATCCATGGATCCCCTGCGCGGCGAGCCAGCGCTCCGCGTCGATGGCGGCCTTGCAGCCCTCGCCCGCGGCCGAGACGGCCTGGCGATAGGTCGGATCCGCGACGTCGCCGGCCGCGAAGACGCCCTCGACCGACGTGTAGGTCGACGGGTGTCGGACCTTGACGTAGCCGACCTCGTTCATCTCGAGCTTGCCCTGGAAGATCGCGGTATTGGGGGAGTGGCCGATCGCGATGAAGACCCCCTGCGTGGCGAACGCCTCGGTCGCCCCGGTGCGGGTGTCGAGGAGCGTGACGCCGGTGACGCCCTTGGCGTCGCCCTGGATGTCCGAGATCGTCGCGTTCAACTTCCAGGCGATCTTCGGGTTGTGCTTCGCGCGATCGAGCATGATTCGGGACGCGCGGAACTCCTCGCGCCGGTGCACGATCGTGACCTTGCTTGCGAATTTCGTGAGGAAGGTCGCCTCTTCCATGGCCGTGTCGCCGCCGCCGACGACCACGACCTCCTTGGCCTTGAAGAAAAACCCGTCGCACGTGGCGCAGGCCGACACGCCGTGGCCCATGAGGCGTTTCTCGGATTCGATGCCGAGGAGCTTCGCCGAGGCGCCCGAGGAGACGATGACGGCGTCGGCGGTGATCTCCCCGCTGGCGTCGAGCTTCAGCCGGAACGGGCGCTTCCCGAACTCGACGTCGGTGACCGTGTCGAGGACGACCTCGGTCCCGAAGCGCCGGGCCTGCTCGCGGAAGACTTCCATGAGCTCGGGGCCCTGAATCCCGTCCTTGAAGCCCGGGTAGTTCTCGACTTCCGTCGTGATCGTGAGCTGTCCGCCGGGCTGCGGCCCCTCGAAGACGACCGGGAAGAGCTCGGCCCGCGAGGCGTAAAGCGCGGCAGTCCAGCCGGCCGGGCCCGAGCCGATGATGGCGATGCGGTAGTGGGATTTCTGCGGTGGCATGGCGCCGGGAGAATATCAGCGGCCCGGACCGTTATCATCCGACCATGCGCCCCGCGCTCTCGCGCAAGCTCGACGGCTTCGGCACGACGATTTTCACCGAGATGACGCGGCTCGCGAACGAGCACGGCGCGATCAACCTCTCTCAGGGATTTCCGGACTTCGACGGCCCGGAGTTCGCCCGCGAGGCCGCGGTCGCCGCGATCCGCGCGGGATACGGACAGTACGCGCGCATGACCGGAATTCCCGAGATCCATCGTGCCCTCTCGGCCAAGTACCGGCGCGACTGGGGACTCGAGTACGCACCGGACACCGAGCTGACGGTGACCTCGGGTGCGACCGAAGCGATCTTCTCGGCGATCCAGGGCGTCTGCGACGCGGGCGACGAGGTCGTCCTCTTCGAGCCCTATTACGACTCGTACAAGGCCAGCGTCGCCATGGCCGGCGCCGTGCCGCGAGTCGTGACGCTCCACGCTCCGGACTGGACGTTCGATGCGCGCGAGCTCGAGGCCGCATTTTCCCCGAAGACCCGCGTCCTGCTCCTCAACACGCCCCACAACCCCACGGGGAAAGTCTTTTCGCGAGACGAGCTCGAGACGCTCGCCGGGCTGTGCCGTCGCGCCGGCGCGCTCTGCATCACCGATGAGGTCTACGAGCACCTCGTCTACGAGGGCCGCCACGTGCCGATGGCCACGCTGCCGGGCATGCGGGAGCGCACGATCACGATCTCGTCGTTCGGGAAGACCTTTTCATTGACGGGCTGGAAGATCGGATGGGCGGCGGCGCCGCCGGATCTGACGGCGGCCGTGCGCGCGGCCCACCAGTTCGTCACGTTCGCCACCGCTACGCCGCTGCAGCACGGCGCGGCCTCGGCGCTCGCGGCCGGCCCCGAGTACTACGCGGCTCTCATTGCCGACTACACGGCGCGGCGCGACTATCTCTGCCGGGAGCTCGTCCGGCTCGGCTTCGAGCTCCGTCCTCCGCAGGGCACCTACTTCGTCTGCGCGGCCTTCCGCCGCTTCGGCTTCGACGACGACCGCGCCTTCGTGCGCCACATGATCGAGAAGGCCGGGGTCGCGGCGATTCCGCCGAGCGTCTTTTACGATCATCCCGAGGAAGGCCGCCGCTACGTCCGCTTCGCGTTCTGCAAGAAGCGCGAGACGCTCGAAGCCGCGGTCGCGCGATTGGAGAAGCTGTGCGACTAGCCCTGGTCCAGATGGACCTCGCCTGGGAGGACGTCGCGGAGAACCACCGGCGGGCGAGGCGGCACCTCGAGGAGGCGCAGCGCGGGGGCGCGCGGCTCGCCCTGCTTCCGGAGATGTTCCCGACGGGTTTTTCGATGGAGTCCGACCGCATTGCGCAGCCGCGCGGCGGCCCGTCCGAGACGTTCCTTCGCGAGACGGCGCGCGAGCTCGGTCTCTGGATCCTGGCGTCGATCCCCGAGGCGGGGGAGCCTCGTCCGCGCAACATGGCCCTGCTCGCGGGACCGGACGGCACGCTCGCCCGCTACGCGAAGATCCACCCTTTCACGTTCGGCGGCGAGCACAAGGTCTACACGGGGGGCGAAGGCGTGATCACGGTCCCCGTCGAGGGCGTGCGCGTCACTCCATTCGTCTGCTACGACCTGCGCTTCCCCGAGCCCTTTCGACTCGTCGCCGAGGAGACCGATCTCTTCGCCGTGGTCGCGAACTGGCCGGAGGGTCGCCGAGAAGCGTGGCGCACGCTCCTGCGCGCCCGGGCGATCGAGAATCTCTGCTTCGTCGCCGGGGTCAACCGCGTCGGCGAGGGCGGGAAGCTGCGCTACGCCGGCGACTCCGTCGTCGTCTCGCCGTGGGGCGACGTCCTCGTCGAGGGCGGGCCGCAGGAGGCCGTGCTCTTCGCGGACGTGGATCCCGCGGCCGTGCGCGACGCGCGGGCGAAGTTCCCGGCGCTCGACGACCGGCGCCCCGAGGCGTACAGGCGTTAACCTCCCGCTCGAGTCCTCAAGAACCGATTAACGGCGGGCTCCTCGCGAATCCGGAGCTCGCGCCTCGCCCGTACGGGGGCAGATGGTGCGGCTCGCGGAATGGTTCCGCAGCCCGGATTCCGAAGGAGGAGAACCATGGAGAATCTCAGAAGTCGATGGGTCCGTGCGCGCGTCCGCGGAGGAGTCCTCGCGATGCTCCTCGGAGCGTGTCTCGCGACGACGGCCCACGCCGCCAGCCACCGGGAGGCCCCGAAGATCTCGCTGGATCCGACGGCGGACATCACCGACGTCTACTTCTTCCGCAGCTGGGAGGACCCGAGCCGTGTCGTCCTGATCATGAACGTCATCCCGGCTCAGGAGCCGAGCTCCGGGCCGAACTACTTCAACCTCGACGAGGACGTTCTCTACGTGATGCACCTCGACGTGGACCGCGACGGACAGACCGACATCGACTACGAGTTCCGCTTCGAGACCGAGATCCGCGCCCCGTTCGACGACCTGCCGGTGGCGTACGCGGGAGTCGACGGCGTGGCTGGCCTGCCTCCCGGCATCAGCGCCCTCGACGGCACGGGCTCCGAAGGCCTCGGACTTCGCCAGAGATACACCGTCCGGCAGGTCAGCCGGAAGCGCCGGGGGGACCTCGGACTCGGGACGATGTTCGCCGTGCCGTCCAACATCGGCCCGCGGACCATTCCGGACTACGAGGCCCTCGCGGCCCAGGGAATCTACGACCTCGCCAACGGGGGACGGGTCTTCGTCGGACAGCGGGACGAGACCTTCTACATCGATCTCGGCGCGACCTTCGACACGCTCAACCTGCGCCGCAACCCGCCCGTCCTGACGGCGGCCGAGGACTCCAACGACGGCGTCAGTCCGTTCGGCGTCGACATGTTCTCGGGCTTCAACGTCACCACGCTCGCCCTCGAGATTCCCATCTCCGACATCACGGACGATCCCAATGCGGTCATCGGGATGTACGCCTCCACGAGCCGCACGAGGAATCGGCACCTTTCGGGTGACGAAGGGAAGGCTTCCGGTTCGGGCGGATTCGTGCAGGTGGCTCGTCTGGCCAATCCGCTGGTCAACGAGCTGATCATCGGGACGGGTCAGAAGGACCGCTGGAACACGAAGGATCCGAGCGATGAGTCGCAATTCCTGGGCTTCTACCGGACGCCGCGACTGGCGGCCGTCCTGAACCTCGCGTTCGGCCTGCCGGTCCCGACCACGCCGCGCAACGACCTGGTGTCCGTACTTCTCAAGTACCCCGGTCAGGATCCGAGCGGCTGCTCGCGGCGCAATCCCTGCTCCGAGCTACTGCGCCTGAACGTCGGCGTCCCGCCCACTTCGCCGGCCAATCAGAAGCGGCTGACCGTGCTTGCGGGCGACCCGGCCGGATTCCCGAACGGCCGACGGCCCAACGACGACGTCACCGACATCGCCCTGCGGGTCGTGGCCGGCGCGCTCCTGGGTCCGGTTCCGGCTCTCGGAGACGGCGTGAACTTCAACCTCGGCGCTCCCGGCACCAACATCACGGCCAACGGCATCGCGACGGACTTTCCGTTCCTGCCGACTCCCCACGACGGGCGGAACCGCAGGCACGTCGACTGCGACGAGACAGGCGCCAATCCCTGCAACTGAAGTCATGGCTCTGTCCGATCAAAGCGGCCGGCGCCCGCCGGCCGCTTTTCTTTTGTCGTACGACATCGGTATGACGCGTTTTCCTCGGGAATCCGGCGAACGTACGACATCGCGCCAATAGACGAGGCCCTCTCCTCCGGGGACCATGCCGCGTGAAAGGAGAGAGGCCATGAAGACGAAAAAGAGGGAAGCGCGGGTGGGGGGATGGTTCGTTCTGGCGGCCGTTCTGAGCCTGAATCCGGCCCGCGCGTCCCGGGGAGACGATTTCGACAACCTCCCCGTCCAGGGTGGCGCGTATTGCTCCTCGACTGCGGGGGTCGTCTTCCTCGCGTGCGGGGACGCGGCCGAGGCCGACGCGCGCATCGCGGTCGGCAAGTGCAAGAACATCGAGGACTTCAAGGCGCGCGGAGAATGCCTCGCCGAGGCCCGCTCGTCGCTCGAGGAGAGCTTGCAGCTCTGCCGCGAGCAACTCCGGGCCCGGAAGGACGTCTGTCGCGCGCTCGGTGAGGGCCGGTACGATCCCGACGTCGATCCGGCACTCTTCGATGAAGATCCCGGGCATCCCACAAATCCGAACCTCTATTTCCCACTCGCGGTCGGGAATCGGTGGGAGTTCGGAGGCGCCGAGACCATCGTCATCAAGGTCCTCGACAAGCGAAAACTCATCGCGGGCGTGAACTGCATCGTCGTGAACGACAAGGTGAAGGTCGACGGTAAAGTCGGCGAGGACACTCAGGACTGGTTCGCGCAGGCGAAGAGCGGAGACGTGTACTACTTCGGAGAGGAAACCAAGGAATACGAGACTTTCGCGGGAGACGTTCCGAAGGAGCCGGAGCTCGTCGGCATCGGCGGCTCGTTCAAGGCCGGGCGCGAGGGCGACAAGCCCGGAATCGGGTTTCTCGCCTCGCCTCAGCCGGGGATGGTCTACCGGCAGGAGTTCTCCCTCGACAACGCCGAGGACATCGCGCGGATCCGCTCGACGACCTATTCTTACGGCGAGGACGCCGATCTCGACCGCTTCGTCCCGCAGAAGCTCGCCGAGATGCTGTGCCACGGGGACTGCATCGTTGTCGATGAGCTCACCCCGATCGAGCCCGGGGCCCTCGGCCGCAAGTACTACGCGTCGGGGATCGGCACCTTCCTGGAGATCGACCCGAACTCTGGGGACGTCGTCCAGCTGGTCGGCTGCAACTTTGATCATCGGTGCGACACGCTTCCCAAGCCGGAGTAGGCTAGTCGAAGGAACGGCCGGCATGAGCGAGTGGATTGATCGGCGGAGCCGGCTCTGGGCCGTGGTCGCGGTCGTGGCCGGTCTCGCGCTCATCCTCGGGCTCGAGCTCGCGGAAGAGCCGGACATGACCCCGCTGCAGCTTCTCTTCGAGGTTCTCAAGACCATACCGCTCGTGCTGACGAGCGTGGGCGTCGTCCTCCTGTTCCTGGCAAGTCGGCGGCAGCGCGAGGAGACGCTCACGCTCGTGCGCGACCTCGAGGTGGCCCGCGCCCAGGGCCAGCGCTGGCGAAGCGATGCGCGCTCCTACCTGAACGGCCTGGGCGAGGCGATCGAGGCCCAGTTCTCCCGTTGGAACCTCACCGAAGCGGAACGGGAAGTCGCGCTCCTGCTTCTGAAGGGGCTCAGCCTGAAAGAAATCGCGGCGGTCCGCTCGACCACCGAGCGGACCATCCGCGCCCAGGCGCATGCGCTCTACGCCAAGGCGGGGCTCTCCGGCCGGGCCTCGCTTTCGGCGTTCTTCCTCGAAGACCTCCTCGCGCCGATCGAGCGGCCGGAGTGACTGAGGGCCCGTAGAGCTCGAGGCCGACCCGACCACCGACACGACCACCAAAGGCAGACCCCCAGCAGGAGGGAACCCTGCGCGCCGCGCAGCGGTAACTAAATTTTGCCAGCGGGCTTCTATGGTCCGTAAAGTTGGAGATCGAATGTCTTCGTGAGGAACACGGCCATCTGGCCGCGATTGTTGGGATTGTCCGGGCAGTAGTTGCCTCCGCCACAGCCTCCCGTGATGCCCTCGGCCGCGAGCTGCTCGATCCAGTCGGCGAACTGCGAGGGGCAGGTCACGTCCCCGAAGATGCCCGCGCAGTCGGGCGGGGTGTACGTCGAGCCGTTCTTCGTCTTCAGGAGAAAGACGGCCATCTGTGCGCGGCTGACAGGATTGTCGGGACAGTAGTTGCCGCCGCCGCAACCTCCGGTGATGCCTTCCGCGGAAAGTTGCTCGATCCAGTCGGCGAACTGATGCCCCGGGCAGGGGACGTCCAGGAACGTGCCGGAGCAGGGCGGGGGAAGGTAGTCGGTACCGTGCTTGGACTTGAGAAGGAACACCGCCATCTGGCCGCGAGTGACCAAGTCGTCGGGACAATAGTTCACGCCGCCGCAGCCGCCGGTGACCCCGTTGTGAAAGACGTTCTCGACGAAGGCGTAAGACGGGTGCGCGACGGGCACGTCGGCAAACGAATCTCCGACGTGGAGCGTCCAGGTCTTCCTCGCGCTCGTGGACAGGGTTTCGTCGAAGGTCGCGTCCCAGTGCACGACCGGCCGATTGCCGGTAATCGAGACGATCAGGCAGTTGCCGGTGGCCGTCTGACAGTCCGCGGTGGCGCCCTCATCGATCGTGCCGTAGTCATCCTTCGGGTCCACCAGGACGTAGGACGGCCCCGCCGGTCCGCCGAAGCCAGAGGCCGTGCCGGTCAGCTCCAGGTCCAGGCCGGCGTTGTTCGTCCATGACGGCTCGATGATCGCCTGTTCGTCCGGCTCGAGAACGCCGTTGGCGCCTGGATCGACCCGCAGAGGCCGTGGAATCGGCACGCCGCCCGTGCGACCCTGGCTGCTGCTTTGATCGCCGTCCAGACAAGGAGCATCGACGCATTGCCAGACGACCACGAAGCCGCCCCGCTCGTCGCGAGCAATGTCCGGGATCTGCTGAGACAGAGTCGTGTTCGAGTTCAGGGCAAACGAGGCGGTCGTCGGGATGCCGTCCGGATCGAAGCTTCGGGCGAAAATCCGGAAGGCCAACGCCGGCACGAGCTCCCCGGTGTCCCACGCGATCGTGAAGGCCCCGTCCAAGCTCATGGCCACGTCCGGCCGGGCCTGGGTCATCGACTGGTCTTCGACGAGGAAGGCGGAGCCGCGGGGCGTTCCGTCGGCATGAAAGCATCTCGCAAACACTCCCCAATCCTGCTCGTTCACGCCCATCCAGGTGACGACGAAGTTGCCCGAAGCATCGGAGTCGACGCGGGCAAGGAAGTCGGCACCGGGTGAGGGGCCTTCGTTGATCCGGAACTCGCCGCCTTGCGGAGTCCCGCCGGCGTCGTAGCGCTGCCCGAGGATGTCGTAGGAGGATCCCGGCTGCTCGCCGGACCACACCACGACGAAATCACCGAGTGGGTCCACCGAGATGTCGGAGACCGACTGGTGGCCGCTCGTGTAGGTGTTGACCTGAAACTCCGTGCCCAGCCTGCCGCCCGACGAGTCGAAACGCTGACCGAAAACACCCTCCTGCGAGCCATCCTGGCCGGGCCAGCTTCCCCAGACGACCACAAAGTTGCCGGCGGCGTCGATGCCGACCCGTTGTCCCGTCTGATATCCCGTCACGTACGTGTTCACCATAACCGGCGGGCTCGCCGGGTTGCCGGCGCTGTCGTATCGCCGGGCATAAACGTCCGATTTGTACCCGTACCTATAGTTCTGCCAGGCGACGACGAATTCCCCGGCCGCGTTGGCGGCGATCACCCCGCCGTTCGCGCCGAGCCCCGTATCGATCGGCACGTCCGGGCCGAGGGGATGGCCCCGGCTGTCAAACCGACGCACGAAGACCCCGAAGGTGTTGTCAGGCCCCGCCCCGCTCCAGACCGTGATGAAGTTTCCGGCGGCATCCGACGTGACGCCGGGAAACACCTGGTGCAGAGTCGTATATGCGTTGACCTGAAACTCTGGTCCGAGCGCCGGAGTCTGGGCCGGTATGGCTGTCGATGCGCCGAGCAGGAGCGCGTAGACGAATGCCCGCATCGGAAATCGATTGACCATACGAGTCGCAGTCAATTGTACGGAAGCGAAGGCCGCTTTGTCGATCCGCGGAAGTCCCTGTCAGGGTGAGCTCAGAATCCGAGCCGCGAAACCCGCGTCGGCGAGCCGCCGGACGTACGCCTGGACTTCGGCATCGGGAAGCGCCTGCGTGAGAGGGCGGATGTCGACGGAGACCTGCGGATACCGCAGCATCACGCCCGCCATCGCATCTCCGAATGGCCAGCCGGCGCCGACCACGACGATGCGGAGCTTCGGGTGGCGCGCGACCACGCCTTCGAGCTTCAGCGGATCGCCGTTCGCGACGCGATAGCGCGGGGACGTGGTCCCGGGAGCCTCGGGGCCGAGCGCGATGGCGATCGGACGGTCGAGCTCTTCGGCGAGCGACCAGTAAGGCTCGAGCCGCGCATCGTCAGCGGCGATGCCGTCGCTCTGTGCGAGAAGGGGACCGATCCACCCGGTGCTCGCGGCGAGAGTTCGGCGGAGCGCGGCGAGGTCCGGCTGGCGGGAGTCGACGTGGATACCTTCCGAGGCGAGTGGCGCCGCCGTGACCACCGGCGTCGCTGTCGGAGGAGAGGAACGCGGCGCGGCCGAGGGAGGCGGTGGGGGCGGTGTCCGCGTGGGCGGAACGGTCGCGGTCGCGACACCCGGCGTCGGGACGACGGGCGCGCCCGAGGCGCGGCTCGCGCTCAGATCGACGCTCACCCAGTAGCCCGCCGCCGCCGGCCGCGGAAAGGACGTCTCGCGGATGATCCAGCGAAGGCAGACGGCCACGGGCGCGGGCGGACGCAGGAGGATCTGCGTGGGCCGTCCGTCCGCCGTCATCTCCATCAGGACCGTGAACGGAGGAGCGTCCTCGGGCGGGAGCGTCTCGGCGCATTCGAGCAGGGCGTCGCGCAGCTTCTTCTCGTCGAAACGCGCGGCGACGCTCGCGGCGTAGGCTCGGCCTTCCGGAGTCTCGAGCTTCGCCTGGGCTTCCTTCAGCGCGTCGTCGAACCGGTCCGCTCGAAGGGGAGCGGACATGAGAGTGAAGACGACGGCCGCCGAGACGAGAACCCGCCGCACGAACGCGTCAGCGCCCGGACGTCGCGCTGGCGAAAGCGGCAAGAGCCTCCGCGCCGCCGGCGATCATGTCCTCGGACACCGAGAACGAGAACCGCAGGTGGCCCTCTCCCTCGGGGCCGAAGACGATCCCCGGCACGGTCGCGATCTTCGCCTCGTCGAGCAGGACTCGTGCGGCCGCGCGGGAGTCGGACGGCAGCCACGAGGGTGTCCTGGGAAACAGGTAGAGGGCCGCTCGCGGCGGCTCGATCTCGAAGCCCGCGGACTTCAGGCCCGCGACGAGACGGTCACGCCGGGAGCGATAACCGGCGCGCCACTCCGCGACAAACTCCGTCCCCCGCGTCAGCGCTTCGACTCCGGCCCACTGCGTCGGCGTCGATACGCCGTTGGTCGTATACAGAACGACCGTCTTGATCGCCTTCTGGTACCGCGCGGGCGCGACGACGTAGCCGAGCCGCCATCCCGTCATCGAGTAGCTCTTCGAGAGCGTGTAGCAGGTGATCGTCCGCTCGCTCATGCCGGGCAGCGATCCGATCGCGACGACCGGCTCGCCCTCGTAGACGAGGTCTTCGTAGGCCTCGTCCGAGATGACGGCGAGACCGCGCTCGCGCGCGAACTCCGCGACCACTTCGGTCTCCGCCCGCGAGAAGACGTCGCCCGTGGGATTGTTCGGCGAGTTCCAATAGATGAGCTTCGTTCGCGGCGTGGTCTTTTCGGCGAGCGCCGACGCGAGCCCCTGGCGGCGCGCCGCGGCGGTCGGCACCAGGACGGCCTGGGCCTTGTGATACCCGATCAAATCCACGATCGGAGTCCAGTAGGGCGAGAAGAGCAGGACCTCGTCGCCCGGGTCGAGCAGCGTCGAAAACGCCGCGAACAGGCCCTGCATGCCGCCGTTCACGACGACCGGAGCCTCGTCGTCGCAGGGGATGCCGTTGCGCGTCCGGACTTTCTCGAGGATCGTCCGGCGGAGCTCGGGGATTCCGGAGGAGGGCGCATACCGCGTCTGGTTGCGGGAGAGGGCGTCGCCCATCGCGGCCTTGACGGGCTCCGGCGAATCCATCCAGGGCTCGCCGCCCTCGAAGCGCCACACCTTCTGGCCGGCGGCCAGCAGCTCCATGACGCGGTTGCGGACCTTGACGATCTCCGAGAAGCCGACGCTCTCGAAGCGGCGGGCCGTCGGGGGAAACGCGCCTTCGCTCAACGCGGCGCCCGCCTCAGACGGCGGCCCGGCGACCGGGCCCCATCAGGAAGTAGAGGACCATTCCGATCACAGGCAGGAAGATGACCAGAAGAGTCCAGAGAATCTTCGTCCCAGAGTCAGCGCTGCTCTTGAGGATGGACACGATTGCAATGATGTCGAGCACGAGGATGATCAGCCCGAGCAGGGAGTACATCGAGATCCTCCTTACACCTTTTCCGAGATCGCCTTCTGCTGCGTGAAGAGATACAGGTATTCGCGGCCCCCGGCCTTCGAATCCGTGCCCGACATGTTGAATCCGCCGAAGGGATGCACGCCGACGAGGGCGCCGGTGCACTTGCGATTGAGGTAGAGGTTGCCGACGTGGAGCTCGCGCTTGCCGCGCTCGAGCCGCTCGCGCACCCGCGAGTACAGCGAGCCGGTCAGGCCGTATTCCGAGGCATTCGCGACGCGGAGGCCCTCCTCGAAGTTCTTGACCTTCAACACGGCGAGCACCGGGCCGAAAATCTCTTCGCGGGCGAGCCGGGCGCTCGGCTTGACGCCGTCGACGACCGTGGGCATGACGAAATAACCGCCCTTGGGGCCGGCCTTGCCGCCGGCGACGACGCGCCCTTCCTTTTTGCCGAGGGCCGCGTACTCCAGGATCTTCTTCTGCGCACGCTCGTTGATGACGGCGCCGATGACGTTCTTCCGGTCGCGCACGTCGCCGACCGTGAGGGCTTTGGTCTTCGCGACCACGCGCTCCAGCAGATCCTTGTGGACCTTCTGGTGCACGATGAGCCGCGAGCACGCCGAGCACTTCTGTCCCTGGAACCCGAAGGCCGCCGCGACGATGCCATTCGCCGCGTCTTCGATGTCGGCCGTCTCGTCCACGAGGATGAAGTCCTTGCCGCCCATTTCGAGGATCGCGCGCTTGATCCAGATCTGGCCCTTGACGACTCGGCCCGCCTTCTCGGAGATCTGCGTGCCGACGTCGCGGGAGCCGGTGAACGCGATGAGCCGTGTCTTCGGGCTCTCGACTAAGGCGTTGCCGACGGTCGAGCCGCCGCCCGTCAGGAAATTCAGGACGCCGTCGGGGACGCCGGCCTCGTCACAGGCTTCGAGGAACATCGTCGCGATGCCAGCGGCGTCGGAGGACGGCTTGAGGACGACCGTGTTGCCGGAGACGAGCGCGGCGGTCGCCATGCCCGTGAGGATCGCCAGCGGGAAGTTCCAGGGCGGAATCACGACCGCGACGCCCATCGGGATGTGCTCGAGGTCGTTGCGTTCGCCGGGGTAGGGCGTCAGGGGCTGCGGCTGGGAGAGTCGCTCCATCTCCCGCGCGTAGAACTCGCAGAAGTCGATGGCCTCGGCCGTGTCCCCGTCGGCTTCGGCCCATGACTTGGCTTCTTCGAGGACCATCATGGCCGAGAACTCGTGCTTGCGCCGGCGGATCGCCGAGGCGATGCGAAGGACGAGCGCCGACCGCTCTTCGGCGGGCGTGCGGCTCCACTCCGGGAAGGCTCTCGTCGCGGCGTCGATCGCGCGGGCGGCGTCGGCTTCGGTGCCCTCGGGGAATCTGCCGATGACCTGTTTGAAGTTGCAGGGGTTCAGGGATTGAAAGCTTTTGGAGGCTGCCACCTTCTTGCCGTCGATGCGGTTTTTCCCCTGGATCGGCAGCCTCTTTTCGACCTTCGCGAGCGCGGCCTGGAACGCCTTGGCGTTGGCCTCGACGGCGAAGTCGGTGAAAGGCTCGTTGCGAAATTCCGGAAGCAAGGTCGGTCCCTCCGTTCTTCGGAAGGCGCAAATCTATCAAAGGCTTAGGGTCTGAAACCCCCCGGCGCCGGCCGGCGTATAGTCATTGAGATGGATCGCTTCTGCGCCGGGTACAAGATGTTCCACTGCTGTTGTACGGCCTCTTCCCGGGGCCCGGCCGCAAGCCGTACCGGTCCATCGACTCGCTAGAGTCTTTCTCTACTGGACCTGTCAGCCCGCCGGACCAAAACCGGCGGGCTTTTCGTTTTGGAGGCGTTTCTGAGCTCGAGGCCGCGATTCGAACAGACGGTGAGGACCTCCGGGTCGGCGGGCGTTGGCCTGCTCGAGGCCGTGGGCGGTACGCCGCTTCTCGAGCTCGCCCGCATCGGCGCGGACGTGCCGGGGCTCCGCCTCCTCGCCAAGGCCGAGCACATGAACCCGTGCGGCAGCGTCAAGGACCGGCCCGTGCGGGCGATGCTTCTCGCGGGACTTGCCTCCGGAAAGCTGGCCGCGGGCAAGACGATTCTCGAGGCGACCTCGGGCAACACCGGAATCGCCGACGCCATGCTCGGCCGCGCCCTCGGGTTCCCCGTGACGCTCTTTCTTCCGTCGAGTGCCTCGCCCGAGCGCCAGGCCATCCTGCGGGCCTGCGGCGCCGAGATCGTCCTGACCGATCCGCTCGAGGGCACCGACGGCGCCATCCGGGAGGCCCGGCGCGCGGCGAGAGAGGACTCGAAGTTCTTCTATCCCGATCAGTATTCGAATCCCGCCAACTGGGGTGCCCACTTCGAGACGACAGGTCCGGAGATCTGGAACGAGACGGGAGGCCGATTGACGCACTTCGTGGCCGGGCTCGGCACCTCGGGGACGTTCGTCGGCGTCTCGCGTTTTCTCAAGGCGAGGAGCCGCTCGATTTCGATCCGCTGCGTGTCGGTGGAGCCGGAGGGTCCGCTGCACGGCCTGGAAGGCCTCAAACACATGGAAAGCGCCATGGTGCCCTCGATCTACGACGCGACGCTCGCGGATGAGCGCATCGCGCTGCCGACCGAAGAGGCCTGGGCCATGTGCCGGCGGCTCGCGCGCGAGGAAGGCGTCTTCGTGGGTCCCTCCTCCGGCGCGAACGTGGCCGCCGCCCTCCGCGTGGCAAGAGGTGTTGCCGGAGCGGCGGGCAGGAAGCCCGATCGCCCGATCGTCATCGTTACGGTGCTCTGTGACCGCGGCGAGCGGTATCTCTCCGAGGATTTCTGGAGGCAGGCGTGATCGAGCTCCCGGCCGGGCTCGTCGAGGCGATCCGGCGGCACGGCGCTGCGACCTATCCCGAGGAATGCTGCGGCGGGCTGCTCGGAGAGCGTCGGAACGGGAGCGTTCTCGTCCGGAGAGCCGAGCCCGTGCCGAACCGGGGAACGGAGCTCCGGCAGCGGCGCTACACCATCGACCCGCTCGACTACCTGCGGCTCGAAAGGCTCGCCGGCGAGGCCGGCCTCTCGGTCGTGGGGATCTACCATTCGCATCCGGACCACCCGGCGGTCCCCTCCGAGTTCGACCGGGAACACGCGTTGCCGTATTTTCATTACCTGATCGTGGCCGTCGATGAAGGCCGGGCCGGGGATTTCGCCTGCTGGGTCCTGAGCGAGGACCGGAAATCCTTCGAGCGCGCACCGCATCGGTTCGGCGACACCGGGGGAGAGTGACGATGCCGAAAATCTTCTTGCCGACACCGCTGCGTCCGTTTGCGGAGGGAGCCGCCTCCGTCGAGGCTTCCGGTTCGACCGTATCCGAGGCCCTCGAGGCGCTCGTCTCCCGCTACGCCGGCCTCCGCGCGCACCTGTTCGACGGGTCCGGGAAGTTGCGCGCCTTCGTGAACGTCTACAAGAACGACGAAGACATCCGCCATCTCGATCGCGAGGCCACGGGACTCGCGGACGGCGATACGCTCTCGATCGTGCCATCCATTGCCGGGGGCTCTCCGCCTGCCGCCGGGCTCGATCCCGCGACGCTCAGCCGCGAGGAGCTCCAGCGCTACGCGCGGCATCTCATCCTTCCCGAAGTCGGCCCCGAAGGACAGGCGAAGCTCAAGGCGGGCCGCGTGTTGCTCGTGGGCGCGGGCGGGCTCGGCTCTCCGGCCGCGCTGTATCTCGCCGCCGCCGGAGTGGGCACGCTGGGCCTCGTCGACTTCGACGTCGTCGACGAGTCCAACCTGCACCGCCAGGTGCTCTTCGGGACTTCCGACGTGGGCCGCTCCAAGCTCGCGGCCGCGGCCGCACGGCTCTCCGACGTGAACCCGCACGTGCGCCTCGTTCCCTTCGAAGAGCGGCTGACGTCGGAGAACGCGCTGCGGATCCTGCGCGACTTCGACGTCGTGGCCGACGGCACCGACAACTTTCCGACGCGCTACCTCGTCAACGACGCCTGCGTGCTCCTCGGCAAGCCCAATGTCTATGCCTCGATCTTCCGCTTCGAGGGCCAGGCCTCCGTCTTCGCGACGAAAGACGGCCCCTGTTACCGATGCCTCTACGCGGAGCCGCCGCCTCCCGGCCTTGTGCCCTCCTGCGCCGAAGGGGGAGTTCTCGGCGTGCTGCCCGGACTGCTCGGCGTGATCCAGGCGACGGAGACCGTAAAGCTGCTCCTCGGCGCGGGCGAGCCGCTCGTCGGCCGTCTCCTGCTCGTGGACGCCCTGGCCATGCGATTCCGGGAGCTCCGGGTCCGCAAGAATCCCGACTGCGTCGTCTGCGGCCCGCGGCCGACCGTGACCCGTCTGATCGACTACGAGGCGTTCTGCGGAGTGGGGGCTTCGAATGCCGCGTCGTCTGGTATCGTCCAGCCCGTGCACGCACACGTCCCGGAGCTGTCCGTGGAAGAGCTGAAGGCGCTGCGCGATCGCGGCGAGAAGCTCGTTCTCGTGGACGTCCGCGAGCCGCGGGAATGGGCGATCTCGGACCTCGGCGATTCCGTCAAGATTCCTCTCGGCACGCTTCCCGAGAGTCTGGAGAAGCTCTCCAAGGACGACGAGATCGTCGTTTACTGCCGCACCGGAGGCCGCAGCGGCAACGCCGTCGCCTTCCTGCTCGAGCACGGCTTCGAAAAGGTCCGCAACCTCGCCGGCGGTATCAATCGCTGGGCGGATCGGATCGACAAGTCCCTGCCGCGGTACTGAGTCGCAAGCCGTGCGCCGCATCGGCCTGATCCTCCTCGCGATCGGACTCGCCGGCTTTCTCTTCGCCTCCGCCCGGAAGTCGCACTACGAAACGGGCGCCGCGAGCGCGACCGTTTCGTCTCCCGCTGCGGAGGGGGTCCTTCGCTGGGAAGCCGCCCGCTGGCTGCTCGTGGGCGTGGGCGTGATCGGCGTCGTCTTTACGGTTTTGCCGGGGAAGCAGGCTTAGCCGCCGTCTTTGGTTTCGGCGTCGGTCGTGGCGCGCCCGTCGCAGGCGTCACCGCCTTCCCTTCCTTCTGGACGCGCTCGTGGAGCTCGCGGAAGGCCGTGTACATCCGGTCGAACGCCTTCTGCTTCTCCCCGTGCGTCTCGGCGGTCACGTCGAGGTACGGCCGCGCGGGGATGTTCTTGTTGTAATCGAGAACCGCGACGGTGACGTCGGTGTACGTCGGCGCGTACGTCGTGGGCGCCATCGAAGCCGGGTCGTCCGAGCGGAGGAGAAGCGCCAGCTTCCGGAAATCGGAGTCGGACAGAGTCAGCTCGCGGGGCGAGGGCGGGAGTTGTCCCTTGGGCATGAGGCGATCACTGACGTGGCGGCCCTCGACGCGCAGGAGGAAGCTCTCGCCGGCCTTCTCGGTCGCGGCTCTGCGCACGAATGCCGAGAACGCCTGCGGCGCAAGCGTGCCGTCTCCCACCTTGGCGAGTCCGTCCTGCAGGCTCGAAGCCTTTAAACCGCCGGCCGCGGCTTTTTCGGAGAAGGCCAGGATCCGGCCGACGAGCTGGCTGAGCGATTCCAGCTGCTCTCCCTTGGTGAGCTGCTGGCGATGTGTCCGGACGTCGCCGGCGACGACCGTCAATTCTCCGCGAAGCTGCAGCGGGGCTTTCGCCTTCGGAACGGCGGCCTTCGCGCCCGGCTGCGGAATCGTGCCCACCTTCGCGTCGAGCAGCATGTTCACGACCGTCAGGATCTGCTCGCGAGTCATGGGGAACTGGACGCTCTTTTCCCAGATGCCCACGCCCGTGCCCCAGATCTTCACGGAGCGGTTGGCGTGCTCGAGCTGCCACGACGCGTCGAGCTGGAAGTCGTCCAGGCTCGCCCGGCCCGAGGCCATCCGGGCGAGGGCGTCATCGAGGGGGTTCGCGGGAGCAGAGGCCTTCGCAGGAGAGGCGACGGCGACGCTTCCTCCCGTCAACATTCCCAGAGCCAGGGCCGCGATCGCGAATCGGATCTTCATGTTTCTGTCCTCATCCTGCCGATGCTTCGGCGCCTTCCTCGAGCAAGCGATTGATCTTTGCCGCGAGGATGAAGTCGTTTTCGTGGAGCCCGCCGATCTTGTGCGTCCAGAGGACGAGGTCCACCTTGTTCCAGTGAATCGCGATGTCCGGATGATGGCCTTCGTGCTCGGCGATGTCCGCGACGCGGTTGACGAACTCCATCGCCGCCACGAAGTCGCGGAACTCGAAGCGGCGCTGGAGCCGAGTACCGTTCTCGGCCACCGACCAGCCCGGCGTCCGCGAAAGGAAGGCTCGCGCCTCCGCCTCCGTCAGGGGAGGGATGCCGCCCCGGCAGGGGACGCAACTCTTGCCGGCAAGGCCTTCCATGTCGTCAACCATACGGAGGAGAGCATCCTATCGTCGGGGGACGGTGGCGGTGCGGTTGACCCCGGGCTCCCGATCCCGGATAATCCGCGTCCCTCAGAACGACTGGGAGGTCGTTCAATGGTAGGACAACTGGCTCTGGACCAGTGAATCGGGGTTCGAGTCCCTGCCTCCCAGCCAATACCGTCGCGAACGCGCCGCTCCGGGTCTGCCCCTTCGGGGCACCGGCCGGCGGCTCGCGCGGATGCGCGCTCGACCGCCGGCCTGACCCTGCGCGGCGCGTTCGCTCCCGCGGCGCGAGGCATCCTCCGCTGCGCTCGCGGAGACTCCTCGCGCCGCGAGCTCATGGACCAGGGCCGCGGGAAAGGCGGCGCACCTGGCGGAGTGCGCGTTCGCTCCGGCGGCGTACCGCTGCCAAAAAGTCCTCTAGAATCCGCCTGAAGTTTCCTCTTGACCCTCACAGCCGGAACACGCCTCGGGTCCTACGAGATCGTCGCGCCGCTGGGCGCGGGCGGGATGGGGGAGGTCTATCGCGCGCGGGACTCGAAGCTCGAGCGCGACGTCGCGATCAAGGTCCTGCCCGCGCATCTGACGTCGGACGCAGACGCTCTGGCGCGCTTCGAGCGCGAGGCCAAGGCGGTCGCCGCGCTTTCGCATCCGAACATCCTGGCGATCTTCGACTTCGGGAGACAGAACGGGATCGCGTACGCGGTGACCGAGCTCCTGGAAGGGGAGACCCTGCGCAGCAAGCTCGACGGCGCCACGGTTGCGCAGAGCCGCGCCGTCGAGTGGGCGCTCCAGATCGCGCGTGGGCTATCCGCGGCGCACGGCAAGGGCGTCGTGCACCGGGACCTGAAACCCGAGAACGTCTTCGTCACCCGAGACGGGCACGTGAAGATCCTCGACTTCGGTCTGGCGAAGAGGGCAGACGAAGCCGTCGGGGAGAAAACGAACGCGCCGACGAGCTCGGGCCACACGGAGCCCGGCACGGTCATGGGCACGATGGGGTACATGTCGCCGGAGCAGCTCCGTGGGCTGCCCGTCGACCACCGCTCGGACATCTTCTCCTTCGGGGCGATCCTCTACGAGCTCCTCTCAGGCAGGAAGGCGTTCAAGCGAGACACGGCGAGCGACACGATCGCCGCGGTCCTGAAGGAAGAGCCGCCGGAGCTGACGCAGACGGGACGGAACATCTCGCCCGCGCTCGACCACATCGTTCACCACTGTCTCGAGAAGGACCGGGAAGACCGGTTCCAATCCGCCAAGGACGTGGCCTTCGCGCTGTCAGAAGCCTCGAGCCCGACGACGACGGTGACGAGCGGCGTGCACGTCGTGCCGCCGGAGAAACCCGGCGGCAAGAGATGGATGATCGCGGCCGCCGTAGTCGTGGTGCTCGCCGCGGCGGGCCTCGCCTTCTGGAAAAGGGCGAAGCCCTCTGGAGCGCCGCCGGCCAGCGGCGCGCGGCGTGTCGCCGTGCTGCCGTTCGAGAACCTCGGCGCGCCCGAGGACGACTATTTCGCGGACGGCATCGCCGACGCGATCCGCGGCAAGCTCGCCGGAGTTCCGGGCATCGAGGTCATCGCGCGCGGCAGCTCGAACCCTTACAAGAAGACGACCAAGACGCCGCAGGAGATCGCGAAGGAGCTCAACGTCCGCTATCTCCTGACGGCCACCGTCCGCTGGCAGAAGGCCGGGAGAGCCCAGCGCGTCCAGGTCAGCCCGGAGCTTGTCGAGATCAAGGAGGGCGAGGCTCCGGCGATGAAGTGGCAGCAGCCCTTCGACGCGTCGCTGACGGACGTCTTCCAGGTGCAGTCCGACGTCGCAGCCAAGGTGGTCGATGCGCTGGGCGTTGCCCTCGCCGAGAAGCAGGAGAAGAAACTGGCGGACGCGCCGACGACCAACGTCGCAGCCTACGACGCCTACCTCAAAGGCGAGGAAGCCACGGTGGTCATGGCGCGGGCCGACCTCCCCTCTCTGCGCAAGGGTCTCGGCTACTACGAGCAAGCCGTGGCACTCGACCCGAAGTTCGTCGAGGCGTGGGCGCGCGTGTCGCAATGCCGGGCACTGCTTTACGCAAACGGGACCCCGGACCCGGCCCTCGACGCCGGCGCGCTCGCGGCCGCGCAGAAGGCGATCGAGCTCGCACCAGACAAGGCCGCCGGGCATGTCTCGTTGGGCACGTACTACCGGGTCGTGAAGGGGGAGTTCGCTCGGGCCCTGGAGCAGTACCAGAAGGCGGAGAAGCTCGCACCGGGAGACCCCGATCCTTTGCGCTCGATCGGCCGCGCCGAGATGCAAATGGGCCGCTGGGAGGACTCGATCCGGCATTACGACGAGGCGGAGCGAATGGACCCCCGAAACGCCATC